>Ga0105055_10003946_pt1 | contig 22092 bp, 20 predicted proteins | sample BON03_FD_78090 | JGI IMG/M metagenome (GOLD analysis project Ga0105055, IMG submission 78090) | Freshwater microbial communities from Lake Bonney liftoff mats and glacier meltwater in Antarctica - BON-03 | ecosystem: Environmental > Aquatic > Freshwater > Ice > Glacier meltwater | place: Lake...
ACGTCCATAAGCCCGGCGCGAACCTGATCTACACCACCGTCGCCCCCGACCTTCTCCGCCTCGCCGCCGCCTGACTGACCGTCGAGCGATGAGTTTCCGCGGGACCTGTTCGCGCGAAGACTCATCGCTGACGCGTGACTTGTCGAGGTGATGAGTTTTCGCGCGACCTGTCCGTGCGCAGACTCATCGCTCAGCTGGGTGCGACGGTGCAGGGGCCGGTGTTGCAGACGTCGATGAGCTCGCCGTCGAACAGGAACGCGGCCTTCTGCCGGCGGACCTCGACGTCGTTGCGGGGGTCGGCGTGGGGGTCGCGACTGGTGCTCGGTGGCAGTGCGTCGAAGGGGATCTCGTCGGAGCCCGAGTCCCAGATGATCAGCGCCGAGGTGTCGGTGCCGTAGGTGAGCGTGTCGATACCCCAGCCTGGATCGACCTCGCGACTGCGACCGTCGGCTGCGACCGGACGATGGATCGGCACACCCATCGTGCGCGCCGCCACCATCGCGGTGAGCTCCGACACCTGCCAGTCGCCGAACGCGACGTGCATCAGGACCTGCTTCGGCGGGGTGCCGGGCAGCGGGTCATCGACCACATGGCGGACGAACCCGGCCCCTTCGGCGCGGTCCCACAACATCTGCACCGCCGCGATGATGATCGCCCGGTCGACCGGGTCGGGGTAGGCCGGCACGAGCAGGGTCTCGAACACGTCGAAGTCGACGGAACGGGTGAGCAGAGTCGAGTAGTTCATGCCGACCACACCGAGCACGGCTCGCTCGAAGTCGGTCGAGATCGCAGCCAAGGCCATGCCCATGATGCCGCCTTGGCTGTTGCCGTCGTAGTGGAGGGTGGAGTTGTCGAGCATGGTCGAGCCGTCGGGTCGCAGGAACGCTGGCTCACCAGCGAGGCCGTTGTCAGCGAGCATCAATCGTCCGAGAACGAGCTGGTTGATGAAGCCCTGGCTCATCCGGTCGACGAACGTCGGGAAGTTCGTGAAGTCATGGAGCGCGCTGATCGCCGTAGGGATGTCATCCTCACTGAACCCAGCCCACTTGGTGGCGCAGTACAGCGCATTGTGTTCGTTCGACATCGCCACGATGTTCCCGGCGCGCACTTCGAGGTGCGAGCCGAGCAGGCCATGGCCATAGAGCACGGCGTGGGCCGGTTCGCTACCGGCCAACACCGACTCGGCGATCACGCAGGCGAAGGGCGACTGCACGACGCTGTTGGGTTCGAGACGGCGGTCCGGGTCTCGGTTCAAGATGGTGCCGGGCCCGCCGCCGAGGGTCATCCAGTTGGGCGCGCTGTAGGTACCCTCGACCAGCCGAGCGACACCCGGCGCGGGATTCTCGGTGACGTCGGTGATGGCGAACTCCGGGGCCGAGGTGTCGAGTCCCACGAGGGTCTGGTCGCGCATGGCCAAGATGTCGCCGGTCGTGTTCGCGGTGCTCGCCGTGGTGAAGGTCCAAGCGAGCTGTACGTCGCTCCGTGCGACACCGGCGCGGTCGAGCGCGTCGAGCGTTTCGTCCATGTCGCGGCGGCGGTCCTCGACCGCCTCGATGTCGGTCGCCAGACGGTCGCGGAGGGCTCGGAACATCGGCGATGGCTCCACCGGGTTGCCGCCGGTGGTGACGAGGCCGCGAAGGCCGATGGCGTACGTCGTTGCGTGCTCGAGGCTGACCGCCGGGCGAACCACGAGGAGCTGGCCGGTGCCGTCCATCGAGTCGACGTCGAGTTCGGCCCACAGCGCGATGCGTTCACCGGTGGCGACGTCGACGAGCGCAACGGGAGCGCCGTCGCCGAGCGACGATTCCAGGTCGGTCCACGTGGGCAGCGCTGAGGCGACGGGGTCGAGGTCGTCGAACCAGGTGAGCAGCGGTGAGTTCGGGCTGAATCCGTCGTGGCGGTTCCAGGCAGTGGGATCGATCGGAACGCCGGAGGAGTTGGTCGGGAGGCCCTGTTCGGGGAACGCGACGCGCCGGCTCGTCTGCGACGAGCTGTCGTCGGCGGAGAGGGCGTCACTCGGAAACGGCAGCACGCACGAGCGCGTGTCGAGCGCATCGCAACCTGATGCCGACGCGCCGAGCTGCGCAGTGATCGCGTCGATCATCTCGGCGTCGGCCGGGGTGAGTGGTGGGGCGGTCGTGCTGGCGGAGGGAGGCATCGTGGCCGGCGGCGGCGGCGGCGACTCGGAACTCTCGGCGGTGGCCGTCGTCGCATCCTCGGAATCGGTGCCGCTGCACGCTGTCATCAGCGAGAGAGCGATCAGACACGTTGCGAATCGAGGAGCCTGCACAGCGTGGACAGTAACGATCCGCGCCACAAATTTCCGACAGGTGGACATCCTCGTTACCGGTGGGTAACTTAAGGTGATGACGGACTTCTCGCTCAACTTGAACGAAGATCAGCTGCAGATCCAGAAATGGGTCCACGACTTCGCCGAGGGCGTCATCCGCCCGGTCGCCGAAGAGTGGGACGAACGCGAAGAGTTCCCATGGCCGGTCGTGCAGGAAGCCGCTCAGATTGGGCTCTACGGCGTCGACTTCCTGATGAACGCCATGGGCGACCCCACTGGGTTGACGCTGCCGGTCGCCATCGAGGAACTGTTCTGGGGCGACGCCGGCATCGGCATGGCCATCATGGGCTCCGCCCTTGCCGCTGCGGGCATCGCCGGAAACGGCACGCCCGAACAGGTCATGGAATGGGTCCCGCAGTGCTACGGCACCGCCGACAACGTGATGCTCGGCGCGTTCTGCGTGAGCGAGCCCGACGCCGGCTCGGATGTTTCCAGCCTGCGCACCCGTGCGGTCTACGACGAGGCGAAGGACGAGTGGACCCTCAACGGCACGAAGGCGTGGATCACCAACGGTGGCATCGCCGATGTGCACGTGGTCGTCGCCAGCGTCGATCCCGAACTCAAGAGCAAGGGCCAGGCCAGCTTCATCGTCCCGCCGAACACGCCGGGGCTGTCGATGGGGCAGAAGTACAAGAAGCACGGTATCCGCGCCAGCCACACCGCAGAAGTGGTACTCGACGACGTCAAGGTGCCGGGGTCGTGCCTGCTCGGCGGCAAGGAGAAGCTCAACTCGAAGCTGGCCCGCGCTCGCGAGAACGTGTCGACCGGCAAGCAGCCGGCGATGGCAACGTTCGAGGCCACCCGCCCCGCCGTCGGCGCCCAGGCGCTCGGCGTCGCTCGTGCGGCTTACGAGTACGCCCTCGACTACGCAAAGGAGCGTCACGCGTTCGGCAAGCCGATCATCATGAACCAGGCGATTGCGTTCAAGCTCGCCAACATGGCCACCGAGATCGACGCCAGCCGCCTGCTGATCTGGCGTGCCGCATGGCTCGCCAAGAATGGCACCTTCAAGAACGGTGAGGGTTCGATGTCGAAGTGGAAGGCGTCGGAGACCGCCGTGCGTGTCACCGAGGAAGCGATTCAGATCCTCGGGGGCTACGGCTACACCCGCGAGTACCCGGTCGAGCGCTGGCATCGTGATGCGAAGATTCACACGATTTTCGAAGGCACCAGCGAGATCCAACAAATTGTGATTGCCCGGGCGATCTCGGGCCTGCGTATCGAGTGATTTTGGAGACGGTCGTTCTGCGTTCTGTGTGAGCGCAGACCACCGCAATCGGCGTGTGTGCTCACACAGAATCGTCGGTCGGTCCGGGAACAACCGCGTAGCCGTCATCGTCCATGGTGAACGTCCTTTGCTCGACCTCGATGTGTCTCGGTTGAGGCGTGGCGACGAATTCGTCGAGTCGACGTCGATTGCCGAGACCGGTCAACGGACCGTGTCTGACGGCCGTCGACTGACCGGTGGCGGTTGCGTCCGCCGAGAAGATCGCTCCGTTCCGCGCTGCGGTTCGAACCCTGAACGGGATCGGTTGGGCAACGGTGAGGTCGTCGCGTTCCTGGGTCTGGATGAACACCGAAGCCAGTGACTCGCGACCTTCCTCGATAACGACCTCGAGCGCATGCTTTGCCCATGAAGTGGTCACCCACCAACCGGCCGCGGAGGCACGGCCGCTCGGCGTCTGGTCCGCTGACGTAGCGTCTCGACGTGGACGAACTCGCCGACGCGCTGACCACCTCGCTCGGCGTTCGGCCCACCGGTGTCGTCCGATTGTCTGGCGGCGACAATGCAGCGTCGTATCGATTCGAGTTCGACGACGGGCGTGCGGTCTTCGCTAAGACTCACCCGGCTCCACCAGATGGATTCTTCAGTCGCGAAGCGGTCGATCTCGGATGGCTCGGTGAAGCGGACGCTCTCCCCGTCCCCGCCGTGCTGGCAGTCGCAGACGAACTCGTTGCATTCTTGGCCCTCGAATGGATCGAACCCGGAGCTCGACATCGCGCCGACGACGCGTCGTTCGGCCGAGGACTCGCAGCGTTGCACCGCGCCGGCGCAGGTTCGTTCGGTCGACAGGACCGCCGCACCACGGGGTCGCTCGGCCTGCCCAACGAACCCACCAGCACCTGGGCGGAGTTCTACGCCGGGTCTCGACTCCTGCCGCTTGCGAAGATCGCACGCGATCGACACGCACTGCCGCTCGACAGCGTCGCCCGACTCGGGAGGGTTGCCGATCGTCTCGCTGACATCGGTGGACCGGCGGAGCCCCCGGCGCGCCTGCACGGCGACCTGTGGACCGGCAACCGGATGGTCGACGTCGATGGGGTCAGTTGGTTGATCGACCCGGCCGGCCACGGCGGTCATCGCGAGTTCGACTTGGCGATGATGCGATTGTTCGGAGGGTTCGATCCGTCGGCCTTCGATGCGTACCACGAGACATTCCCGCTCGCTGGCGGCTGGCAGCAACGCGTGCCCCTCCATCAACTCGCGCCGCTCGTGGTGCACGCGATCAAGTTCGGTGCCGGCTACGTCGCCGCGGTCGCCGACGCACTCGATTCGATCATCTGATTCATTCGCCTTTGGCGCCGACATCGGCCACGGTGAGTGGTTTGCGCCTGCGCAGCGTGTGATGCGGCCCGCTGCGTCGCACCCAGACACCTGTCAGTTGTGGTCGAACATTCTGGTAATTGTCTGGTCGTGCGACCTCGAAGATGCCCGTCGGCCGCCCTGTAGCCACGGAGGGTGGGCGACGGGCGCGCTCCGTGTTGACTTTGTGTCATCGGCAAGCTAGGTTCTCGGTTCTGTCAAGGAACACTCAGCCGTCAACCGGCGGCTGGATGGGCCAACGCAACCCGCTCGTCTACGAGCTTTCAGAATGGAGATCAGCCATGACCACTTCTTCCACTCAGTCCAACACTCAGGGTGTCTCCTGGTTCGGAGTCTCCTGGTTCGGAGTCTCCTGGTTCTGACTTCCATCGGTTCCGGCCCGATAGCGGCCGTGCCGAATTCTCAAGGTCCCAGCCTCGGCGGTCGATAGACGTTCGGGACCGCTCCGTTGGCGCTCCCGTGTTGGGAGCCCACAGTGACAACGAACAGCGACAGTGTGACAAGTGAGATGGGTGCCCCTGGGGCGCCCGTCTCCGCGTACACGTCGCATCCCGAGCTCCGCGTGACGACGATCGCAGTACTGCTTGCAATCGTCGGTGTGGGCCTGCTAACGGCGAGTGCCGAATCCAGCGAGGCAGCCGTTCCGTCGCCGATGTGGCTGCCGCCCGTGCTCGCGGTGGGCTTCGTCATCGCAGAACTCAGTGTTTTCCGGTTCATCTTCCGGCGAGAATCACTGGCGTTCTCGCTCTCGGAGATCCCGTTCGCCATGAGCCTCGTGTACCTCGCGCCCGGCCCGGCGGTGGCCGCACGGTTGATCGGGGCGATGATCGTGATCCTGGTGATCCGTCGGCCGCCGCTGTACAAGGCGGTGTTCAACGCAGCCATGTTCACCTTCGAGGTGGCCGTTGCGGTCGTGGTCTTCCGAGGTGTCGTCGGTCTGTGGGGCCCCAACGACAATCATTTCGTCGTGGCGGCCATCGTGGCCATGATCGTCTGCGGCATCGTGTCGTCGATCATCGTCTCGTTGGCGATCTCGCAGTTCGAGGGCCGACTGTGGAGCCGTATCGCGAGCGAGTTGCGTGTGGCCTGGTGGCTCTTCCTCGTCAACTCCACGCTCGCCGGCATGGTGCTGGCGCTGGCGCTGATTGCTCCCTATCTGGTGCTGATCGCGCTGATCCCGGTTGGTCTGCTCTGGTACTTCATCAAGGCGTACGGCGTGCTCGACCAGCGCCTCCGTGATCTCGATGCAGTACACGGCTTCACCGGCCAGGTCGGTCAGTCGCTCGATCCCGACGAGATCATCCGGGCCGCCGTCGTCCAGACGGCCGAGGTGTTACGAACCGACGGTACGGCCGTCGTCGTCTTCGATGACGGTGACGGTGACGGCGCATGGCTGAAGGTTCACGGGGCCATGGGCCTCCAGTTGCCCACCGATGCCCGAGACCCGAACTGGCGGAAACTGATCACCTCGGAACGAGCCGTCCTCGTACCCCGCTCGGAACTCGGCCCCATCAAGTCGCCCGGGTCGCCGATCACGGAGATGATGGTCGCTCCGATGCGCGACGAGTCCGGCGTGCTCGGCGTGCTCGTCGTCGCCGGACGCACCGGAGCGAACCGACGATTCGAGCCGAACGACATCATCCGGCTCCAGAACCTCACGGAGCAGCTCACCACCAGTTTGCGCAAGGGACTGCTCCACCAGCGCATCGAGCGCGAGGCGCGCCATGACTCGCTGACCGGACTGCCGAATCGGTCGTCGTTCGAACGCTCAATCGTCGATGCCGCCACCCGACACAGCGGTGACGGTCTGCTGTTCGTGATCATGCTCGACCTCGATCGGTTCAAGGAGGTCAACGACACGCTCGGTCATCAGGCCGGCGACCAACTGCTCGTCGAGGTCGCCGAGCGGATGCGCCGCATCGTTGGGCCCGACGACGTGCTGGCACGCCTTGCGGGCGACGAGTTCGCCATCGTCGGCCGCCGACGCAACCAAGAGGAGATGCTCGAACTCGCGTGGGTCTGCGTTCGCGAGGTGGGTTTTCCCGTCACGCTCGCCGGGCTCGAGATCGTCGTCACCGCCAGCGCCGGACTTGCCGTCATCGAAGACGACTTCGACGACGGCGCACCGCTGCGGTTCGCCGACATCGCGATGTTCAACGCCAAGACACAGCGGCTCGGTGTGGAGGTCTACAGCCACGAGATCGATCGCCGGACACCGGCTCGATTGTCGATGCTCGGCGATCTCCGCGCAGCGATCGAGGACGGACAACTACATCTCCACCTCCAACCGAAGCTCGATCTCAACACCGGTACTGTCGTCGGTGCCGAGGCGCTCGTGCGCTGGACGCATCCGGTCCGCGGTGTGGTCCCGCCCGCGCAGTTCGTGCGCGTCGCCGAAGACACTGGACTGATCAAGCAGCTCACCGATCTGATGCTGCAACGCGGGATCTCGACCCTACGCGAGATCCACGATCGCGGCCATCACCTCGGACTCTCCGTCAACCTCTCCACGCACGACCTGCTCGATCGGCGCTTGGCCGATCGGGTGCAGCAGCACCTGAGCTCGAACGACATCGACCCATCGATGCTCACGCTCGAGATCACCGAGTCGTCGTTGTTGATCGATGCTCCGCGTGCCCGCGCCACGATCAATGAACTGCACGAGATCGGTGTGGCGTTGTCGATCGACGACTTCGGCACCGGGTACTCGTCGCTGAGCTATCTGCGACGTCTCCCGGTCGGCGAACTCAAGATCGATCAGAGCTTCGTGGCCAACGTACTGCTCGACGAGCAGGACGAGGTGATCGTCCGCTCGACGATCGATCTCGGGCACAACCTCGGTCTGGTGGTCGTCGCCGAAGGCGTCGAGAACAACGAGGTCCTCGAGCGGCTGCAGGAGCTCGGGTGCGACATCGCCCAGGGCTATTGCATCTCACGCCCGTTGGCGCCGGTTCACTTCCTGTCGTGGCTCGCCATGACAGGGCACCCCAGTCAAAAGGTCGATCCGCTCGACTTCTCCCGCTGGGTCGACTCCGGGCCTGGCCGGACCACGTCGTCTCCGGACTGACAGCCGTCGGCCACGAAGGTCCGTTCGACCCTGCACCGCTTCCAACTCGTCGGTGATACCGGAAGCGTGAGTTCGCGCCTTCCTCTCCAGCACGTGTCGATCCACGGCCACCCGGTCGGGTTCCGGCGCGGCGGGACAGGCGAGAAGGTCCTGCTGATCCACGGTCTTGCGGGGAGTTCCAAGACCTGGGACGGTGCGATGCCGCTACTCACACCGCACCTCGATGTCATCGCCGTCGATCTGCTCGGCCATGGCGAATCGGCCAAGCCGATGGGCGACTACTCGCTCGGTGCATTCGCCAGCGGGCTACGCGACTTCCTGTCGATCCTGGGAATCGACGGTGTCACCATCGTCGGGCACTCGTTCGGTGGTGGGGTTGCCATGCAGCTCGCGTATCAGCATCCGCATCTCGTCGACCGTCTGGTGCTGGTCGGTAGCGGCGGTCTCGGGCGTGAGGTGTCGTGGCTGTTGCGTCTCTTGACGTTGCCCGGTGCGGAATACCTGATGCCCATCGCCTTTCCCAAGCCGATCGTCGACCGGGCAACTGACGTCGGTCGCAAGCTGGGTCGACGCAACATCCGCTCACCCAAGCTCGCCGAGATGTGGCGCGCTTACAGCTCGCTCGCCGGTGCAACCAACCGCAAGGCGTTCGTGCGCACGATGCGCGGGGTGATCGAGCCGACCGGCCAGACCGTGAACGCCACCGGCCGTCTGTATCTCGCAGCGCACGCTCCCACGATGATCGTGTGGGGTGACCACGACGGGATCATCCCGGTCGAGCACGCCTACTGCGCCCACGAACTGATTCCGGGCAGCCGTCTCGAGATCATCGAAGGGGCGGGCCATTTCGTACACGTCGAGCAGCCCGACACGTTCGCCGATCTGCTGATCGACTTCATCGAGAGCACCGAGCCGCTTTCAACGAGGCACGAAGCGCTGCGCGACGCCCTGCTCGAAGGTTCCTGACGGGCCTCAGCGACGACCGGCCACCACGTGAGTAAGGCCGTCCCCCTCGTGGTGGTGAAGAATTTCGCATCGGTCGGTCGTGAACGCTGCTCGGAGTTCTCCTGGCGGGGCGTGGAACGGTCCGGGCTCGTCGACTCCCACACTCGACAGCACGGTGACGACGGCGACGCCACCGATGCGCAGTCGGTCGATCATCACCGGGTAGAGCAACGGGTCACGGAAGCGCTGGCACACGATCAGGTCCAAGTCGCATAGATCGTCGGGGAAGCCATCATCGAGATCGATGGTGCGGGTGTCGACCCGATCGGCCAATCCGCCGGCCGCCGCAGCCGCGTCGAGTTGGCTGATCGCCACACCGGAGACGTCCAACGCTGTGACGTCGAGGCCACGTCCGGCGAGCCAGAGCGTGATGGCACCGGGCCCGCTGGCAACGTCGACGCAACGTCCGTTCGTCGGCAACAGCGCTGCAAGATCTGGCCATCGTGCGATCATCTCCGGCGACCGGGCTTCGACCGGTGGTGCGGATTCGTAGCGTCCGTCCCACCGTTTGGCGTCGTCGTCCACGCACTCATCCTTCCACGCCGCCACGCCGCCACGCCGCCACGCCGCCACGCCGCCACACCGTCTGACCGACGTCACAGAGTCGACCGGCGTGTGAATACGTGAACAGTGGCGGCTCACGTGAGAACATCGACGACGTGACCGACATCGACGAAGGCAGCAGCACCCAGACCTCGACCGGATGGCTGTCGCCCGAAGACCTCGAGCTCGTCCGGGCGAACGTCCCGGTCGTGTACGTCGACGCAGTGCCGGTGCGCGTCGATGCGCTCGGCAACGTCACCGAGGTCGGCATGCTGTTGCGAGTCGCGTCCGACGGTTCGATCAGCCGAATGGTGGTCACCGGACGGGTGCTCTTCGGCGAGCGGCTACGCGAGGCGTTGATGCGCCACTGCGAGAAAGATCTCGGACCGATGGCCATGCCCCGAGTTCCGGCCAACCCTGCGCCGTTCACCGTGGTCGAGTATTTCCCGAACCCCGATCGCTCCGGGTTCTTCGACCCTCGTCAGCACGCCGTGAGCCTGGCGTACGTGGTGCCCGTCGATGGCGAGTGCGAGCCGAGCCAGGAGTCGCTCGATCTCGCGTGGTTCACGCCGGAGGAAGCGGTGAGTAGCGAGGTGATCATGCAGATGACCAGCGGTCACGACCGCCTCATCCGCCTCGCGCTCGCCCACGTCGGCAAGCTCCCTTAGGACAGCCAGAGCAGCAGCCACAACACGGTCATGCCGGCTGCGAGCGCGGCGATCAGGTTGCGCGTGATCGCCGTGACCACGATGGCAACACCGATGGCTGCGACCTCGACGAACTCGACGCCGACGATGCCCTGTCCACCGGCGACGAGGTTGACCGCGAGCGCCGACAACACCGCCGGGCCGACGTAGCGCAGAGCGCGCGTGATGTTGGCGGGCAGCGGCCGGTCGGCCAGGAACACGATCAGACCGGCGCGTGATGCGTAGGTGATGATGCCCACCGACAACACGGCGGCAATCGCAGCGAATGTACTCACTTCTACCCCACCGCCGCGGCGCGTTGGTCGTCGCGTCGTGACTCGTCCACATCGGCGAGGTAGCCGGCGATCACCCCGCTGATCGCACCGACGAGAATCCCGCCGTTGTTCGGTACGTCGAGCGCCAGCAGGCAGACCACGGCTCCGACGACCGCAGCCACGATGCCGGGTCGGTTCGCGAGTCCCATCACGACCAGGCCGGCGAACATGATCGCGGGCGCCACGTCGAGTCGCCACTCGGTCGGGATCGACGACCCGGCCAGCATGCCGAGCGTGACGACGGTGGTCCACGACGAGAAGTAGAAGATCCCGGCGCTGAGGTAGAAGCGCCGCCACTCGGATCCGCGTATCTCGTTGCGTGCGCTCATCAGCGCGAACAGTTGGTCGATCAGGAAGAACGGACCGACCCAGCGGAACCAGCGCGGTTGGTCGTTGAATCGCGGCGACAGCGCCGCGCTGTACATGACGTGGCGCAGGTTGATCACCGCTGCGGTGGCCACGAGCGTGAGCCACGTCGCGGTGGCCGCCAAGCTCACCGTCGCCAACTGTGCCGCCCCGGCGAAGACGGCGATGTTCGTCGACCAGGCCACGGCGGTCGGCATCGCGGAGTTGGTGATCGCGACGCCGAGCACCAGTCCGAACGGGATCGCCGGGATGAACAGCGGGAACGCATTACGCAACGCAGAAAGGGTGATGGCACTTCCCGTCTGGTCGTTGATGGCGCGGTCGTCGTCGGACATCGGCCGTCGACACTACGAGCTGACCGCGACGATTGGCTGCTGGCATCCCGGCGGTGACCCTTGTGGCTGGCGTACCATGCAGTTCCGATGCCAGAAGGTGACACGATCCACCGATCGGCCAGTGCGCTGAGAACGGCGCTCGCTGGCAAGGCCATGCTCCGTTTCGATGCGCCTCGCCTGATCGGTCCGGTGCCGCAGGCGGGTCGACTCGTCGAATCGGTGGAGAGTCACGGCAAGCACCTGGTGATCGAATGGGACGACGGCCTCGTACTCGACACCCACATGCGTATGACCGGTTCGTGGCATCTGTACCGCCAGGGCGACAACTGGCGCCGGCCGTACACGCAGATGCGTGCGGCCATCGAGGTCGACGAGTGGGTGGCGGTGTGCTTCAACGCTCCGAACGTCGAGACGTATCGCAAGGCCGACAAGCGTCGCCATCCCGGCATGGGTCGCCTCGGACCCGATCTGTGCAAGCCCGACACCGATCTCGGCGCCGTGGTCAACCTGCTGCTCGGGTATCCCGATCCGAGTGCGCGGCTCGGTGAGGTGCTGCTCGACCAGCGCGTGATGTGCGGGGTCGGTAACGTCTATCGCTGCGAGGTGCTGTGGGCCACGGAACTGAGCCCGTATGCGCCGGTCGGTGCACTCAGCGAACGTGACGCCATCCGAGTGGTCAACACCGCGGCGCGCATGTTGCGCTCGAACCTGCACCACGCGAAGCGCATCACCGAGCCATCGGTGAAGGGTGGCCTCGCGGTGTACGGCCGCAACGTCCAGCGCTGCTCACGTTGCGCCGACACCATCGAGTGTCGCCGGATGGGCGAGCACAACCGGATCCTGTACTGGTGCCCTGGCTGCCAGACCCATCTCGATCCCAAGCGCGAACGTTCTGCCGACCACACGCCGATGGATCCGCACCCAGCAGCGCAACGCTGGATCGCCGACCTCCCCTGGAACCGCGACGCCGGCTGATTACATCAGGGGTCGGGCAGACCCGCGATGTAATCAGCTGCGACCGTACTCAGCCACGGCCGAGGATGCGTTCGACGGCGACTTCGATCACGACCCGATCGTCGCGCTCCTTCGGTTGGCGATAGCGGGCGGCGTAGCCCTCCACGCTCGCTCGCACGCCTTCGGGGTCGGTGATCAGGCGGACGGGTCCTTCCAAGCTCAACCAGCGGCCGCCATCGACCTGGCACACCGCTGCTCGCTGTGAGCGTGCCTCCATCCGGCCTGCGTTGATCGCTTTCTGCGAGCCGGCCCAGGTGATCACGCGCGCCACCCGTGCCTCGGTGTCGTAGCTGAATCCCACCGCCACGACGTGCGGCGACAGATCGTCGCGCAGCGTCGTGAGCGTGGCGAGGTGGTACTCGCCGAGGAACGTCAACACCTCGGGGGGCAGCGCAGCAGGATCGAGTGACATCGTCTCAACCTACAAACTGCTACTCGGTGGCGATCGATTCCAGGATGTTCATGTTCGACGCCTTGAACGACGGATACAGGGCGGCGACGAGACCGGCGACCACTGCGCCGACCAGGATCGCCACGATGATCGAGGGGTTGAACGCAAGCTTGCTGATCACGTCGTCGGGCACTGCCAGCGACAGGACCACACCGAGGAAGGTTCCGACGACGATGCCGACGACGGCGCCGAAGATCGACACGATCACGGCCTCCCAACGCACCGAGCGGCGTGTCTGACGTCGGTTCATGCCAACGGCACGTAACAGCCCGATCTCACGGGTACGTTCGAAGACGCCGAGCGCCAACGTGATCGAGATCCCGAGGACGGCGATCATGATGGCAAATGCCAGCAGCAACGTGATGATGATCAACAACTGGTTGATCTGGGCCTCCTGCGAATCGAGGAACTCCGCGTTGTTCTGTACGTTCACCTGCGGGAACGGTTCCATGGCCGCTTGCACCGCAGCGTCCCCCGTTGCGGCGTCGACGCCGTCGACGAGCTTGGCGATCACGAAGAAGTCGCGTGCGGGTGCATCGCTGACTTCGGCGAGTGTGTCGAGCCCGATCAGCCAGTTCCCGAACGTCGCGTTGGCGAAGATGCCGGCGACGGTGAGGGTTTGCTCGACCCCGTTCGGGAACGTGACGACGACGGCCGAGCCGACCGTGGCGCCGAGATCGGATGCAGGATCCACGTGTAGCAACAGTTCGTTGAGACCCAGATCGGCGACCGTGCCATCCTTGAGCTCGGGGTCGACGAGCTTGTCGAAGGCGACCGGATCGACTGCGCCGAAGTTCTTGGTGCCGCCGTCGACCTGGCCGCTGATTCCGCGGATCGGGGTAGCCGCCTCGATCTCGGGCACCTCGGCCAGCGTCTCGCTCACGACGGGGGACAGCCCCTGGAATCCTGCGTCGGTGATGATGTAGTCGGCGGAGATCGCGCTGTCGAGCGTGGCGACCAGTGAGGATCGCAGCGACGACGCGAACACGGCGGTGCTGCTGACCAGTGCGACTCCGATCATCAATGCTGACGCACTCGAGGACGTCCGCCTCGGCGAACGGGCGACGTTCTGACGGGCGAGAGCGCCCGGCACCTTGAAGAGCTTCTCGATCGGCCAACCGATCACACGGGTCACCGGGGTGGCCACGGTGGACGACAAACTGGCGACGCCCAAGAAGAGCATCAGCGCCCCGATACCGGCCAACCCGATGAGTCCAGGGGTGCCCCCGGGTCGAAGGAAGATCCCGACGAGGAACATCGCCACACCGATCACAGTGACGACGGCACCGACGACGAGACGTCGTGATTGCATCGCTGCAAAGCCGAGTTCGGGCCGCATCGCTGCAACGGGCGGAATCTTCGCCGCCCGTCGTGCCGGCACGATCACCGAGACCATCGTGATGCCGATCCCGACCAGGGCGGCGACGGCGACCGTGCGAACCTGCAGCACCGTCTGGGTGTCCGGGAACCCAGCACCAGCGGCGTCGAATGCGGCAACGAGTCCGCGGGCGACCAACAGACCGCCACCGATTCCGAGCACCGTGGCCAACACACCCAGCACGAATGCCTCGATGGAGATCATCCACCGCACCTGGCGGCCGGAGGCGCCGACGGCTCGCAGGAGGGCGAGCTCGCGCAGGCGTTGGCCGATGGTGATCTGGAACACGTTGTTGATGATGAACGCACTCACGAACGCTGTGATGAAGGCGAACACGAGCAAGCCGGTGCCGAAGACATTCACGAACTGGTTGACGTCGTCGGAGGTCTCCTGCGCGACCTGTTCACCGGTGACCACTTCGGTCTGTGGGGGAAGGATGGCCTCGATCGCCTGTTGCACGGCACCGATGTCGGTGCCTTCGGCGACCGCGATGTCGATGGCGTCGACCTTGCCGTCGGCACCGAAGTTCACCAGGGCCGTGTCGAGGTCGAGCGCGACCAGTTGCGCACCACCGAAGCTGTCGGCGCTGCCGAGGCCGACGGTGCCCGTGATCGTCCCTTCGAACGTGCCCACATCGGTCAGGTACGAGACGGTGTCGCCAACGGCGAAGTTCTCGTTGTCCGCTGTCGCCTTGTCGATCGCGAGTTCATCCGGCCCGCTCGGTGCTCGGCCCTCCTTGACCGTGATCCCCTGGATGGCGTCGTCGCCCTGCCAGGACACGCCGAGCGTCGGCCCGCCCGTAGGAACGATCGCGTCGCCGTTGGAGCCGATGAGCTGTGCGAAACGCTGCAGTATCGGCTCGACATTTGCCACGCCGTCGATCTGGCTGACCGTGTCGGCGATCGCGACGTCGACCGGGTCGCGGGCGTCGTTCGTCTCGAACTGCTGTTCCGCTCTGACCTCGAGGTCGACGTCCTGGCCGAGTTCCTGGAACAGGTCGTCGAACGTGGCGCGGAGGCTGTCGGCGAGGACGAACGAACCGACGACGAACGACACACTGGCAGTGATCGCGAAGAGAATTGCGAGCGTGCGACCCCATCGGGCGCGGATGCTCTTGCGGGCGATCAGGGTTCCGGCGCTCATGTCAGTTCCAGTTCCGCAGGTGGTCGATGATCTGGTCGACGGAGGGGTCGGTGATCTCGCCGGTTATCTTGCCGTCGCCGACGAAGACCACCCGATCGGCGTACGACGCAGCGAGAGGGTCGTGGGTGACCATCACGATCGTCTGGCCGATGTCGCGTACTGCGTTGCGCATGAACGACAGGATCTCGGCACCGGTGATCGAGTCGAGGTTGCCGGTCGGCTCGTCGGCGAAGATGATCTGCGGGCGCGATGCCAGCGCTCGGGCCACGGCCACACGCTGCTGCTGGCCTCCGGAGAGTTCGCTCGGACGGTGCTTCAGGCGGTCGCCCAGCCCGACCGTGGTGATCACGTGATCGATCCAGTCCTTGTCGCCTGTCTCGCCTCCCAACATCATCGGCAGCCGGATGTTCTCGTCGGCCGTCAGCGTCGGAATCAGGTTGAACGCCTGGAACACGAAGCCGACCTTCGTGCGGCGCATTTCGGTGAGTGCTTTGTCGTCGAGCGTCGCGAGATACGTGTCGCCGATGAACGTCGCGCCCGACGTCAACGTGTCGAGTCCTGCCAGACAGTGCAGCAGCGTCGACTTGCCGGAGCCGGAGGGACCCATGATCGCGCTGAACTTGCCGGTCTCGAACGACACGGTCACGCCGTCGAGCGCGTGGACCTGGGCATCGCCCATGCCGTAGGTCTTGCGAGCATCGATGGCGCCCGCAGCGGCGGTGGCGCCAGGAGCGTTCGTCGGTGATGCAGGTGGTGCGGGAGGTGTTGACATGCTTACAGGTCTACCCCTGATCGAAGGTGTCCGTATCCGCCTGAAGGTGGAATCCGATCAGCCGATGGGCGGATGAACGTTCAACGGTGCCCGGGGGTGGCGAGACCCGACTCGTATGCCGTCACGACTGCTTGGACTCGATCCCGAGCGCCGAGTTTGGCGAGGATCCGGCCGACATGGGTCTTGATCGTCGCTTCGCCGAGGTACAGCTCGCCTGCGATCTCTCCGTTCGATCGGCCGCTCGCCATCAAGAGCAGGACGTCGAGTTCGCGTTCGGTGAGCGTGTCGACCCACGGGTACGACACTCGATCTCGTTCCGGCTGTCAGGCGATCTCGTCGATGAGTGCCTGCGTGATCGACGGTGCGAGGAGTGCGTCACCGTTGGCCACGATTCTGATCGCGTCGACCAACTGCTCCGCTGGAGCGTCCTTGAGCATGAATCCACTCGCGCCGGCGCGCAAGGCGGCGCGGACGTAGTCGTGCAGATCGAAGGTGGTCAGCATCATCACTCGGGTGTCGGGGTGGCGCTCACGAATAGACGGCACGCCTCGATCCCATCCATTCGCGGCATCCGGACGTCCATGAGCACCACGTCGGCATTGGCCCGATCGGCGAGTTCGACTGCGGCGGCGCCGTCGCCCGCTTCGCCGACAACGGTGAGGTCGTGCTCCGCCTGCAGGATCATGCGAAAACCGACCCGCACCATCTCCTGGTCGTCGACGAGCATGATGCGGATCACTGCACGACGCTCGCAGCCGGTCGGTGATGCGAGCTGGCGTCGATCGGCAGAATGGCACGCACCCGCCAACCGCCGCCAACGCGTGGACGGGCCGACACGGTGGCGCCGACGGCTGCCACGCGTTCACGCATGCCGACGATTCCGAATCCGTCGGCACCAGGAAGCGACCCGGCGCCGCGGCCGTCGTCGATGACATCGATCGTCACGTCGCCGTTCGCGACGTGCAGGACGATCGCCACCTGCCCGACCGAACCAGCGTGACGGCGCACATTGGTCAATGCCTCCTGGATCAATCGGAACCCGGTCACCGACACGCTGTCGGGTACTGCGGTGACGTCGCCGTCGATCGTCAGTTCCACCGGAAGGTCATCGAACCCGGCCAGATCGGCCAGTTTCGCCAGCGATGGCTGCGGGCGCGGGTCCATCCGGGTGCGTCGCCGTCGGTGCGCAGCACGCCGAGAATCGAGCGCAACTCGTTCATGGTCTGGCGGCCCGTCGATTCGATGGTTTCGAACGCCTCGGCGGCGAGTTCGGGTGACTCAGCCAGGCTTCGGCGGGCGGCGGCCGCCTGGATGACCATCACGCTCACCGAGTGCGCCACCACATCGTGCAGGTCCCGGGCGATCCGGGTGCGTTCGGCGGTGACGCGCTGTTCGGCGAGCAGATCTCGCTCTCGTTCGGCGCGTTCGGCGCGGTCGGCGAGGCTCGCGTTGTGCTGGCGCCGACGCCGGAGGTTGTCGCCGAGCACGAACGCAGTGATCAGCAACACGCCGGCCGAGACGAACTCGTCGAGAAGGGACAGTCCGTCGATCCAGCCCGCTACGAACAGCAGCCCGACCAGGACGACGATCGCGCTCATCACCCGCGTTCGACCGACGCCATTGGTGTGGCCTCCGATCGAGTACACCGCGACGACGGAACCGACGAATGCCGAGCCGCCGATCCCGATGAACAGTGCGATCACCTCGACGGTGACCACGAAGCTCCACTTGCGAGCGAGTGTGTGCGCCGCCAGTACACCGGGGCGGTACCGGCCAACACGACGAGCACCGTCCACCAGGTCGGGTCGATCTGATTCGGATCGTTCACCGAGGTCTGGCCGAAGAGGTGGGCAGGGATGGCTGCTGCCACGATCATCAGGGCGAGGAGACCGTCGGCCACCCGGGGATGCGTGCGCAGCCAGACGACGGGATGCGAGTCGTGCATGGTGGACGCGACGCTACTCACTCGGATCGCTGCGGTGGTCCGCCCAGGGGTGGACGTGCCGTACGATCACGGGTTGATGAGCTCCTGTGCGTCGTGCGACGCCACGCTTCCCGACGGCGCACGGTTCTGCCCAGCGTGCGGCCACCAGGTCGCGCCATCGGCTGTCGAGGAGCGTCGTGTCGTCACGGTCGTGTTCGCCGATCTGGTCGGCTACACAGCGTTGTCCGAGCACCTCGACCCCGAGCGAGTGAAGCGCATGATCGACGCCAGCTTCGAGCGTCTGATCGCCGACATCACCGCCTTCGGTGGTCGCGTCGACAAGGTCCTCGGCGACGGCATCCTGGCGCTGTTCGGCGCGCCGGTGGCCCACGAGGACGACGCCGACCGAGCAATCAGGGCGGCGTTGCAGATGCACGACTCGCTCGCCCGTTTCGTCGCTGAACAGCCGGATCTCGACGTTCCGCTGCAGCTACGCATCGGCGTCAACACCGGTGAGGTCGTCGTCGGCAACGTGTCGGGTACTGCCGAGTACACGGCCATGGGTGACGTGGTCAACGTCGCCTCTCGGCTGCAGACCTTGGCAGAGCCTGGCGGCATCCTGATCGGCAACTCGACCGCCGCGCTCGCCTCGGAAGAGATCCTGCGCGAGCCGGTCGACGCGCTCGGCGTGCGAGGGCGTACACAGACCGAACGCGTGTGGCGGGTCACCGGCCGGAGGCGTCGCGTCCCCACGATCGGGGCACGGTTCCACGATGTTCCCTTCGTGGGAAGGTCGACGCAACGGGAGCTGGTGGCATCGATCATGGCGATGGTCGCCAATGGTCGAAGTGCAGTGGTCTCGGTCACCGGCGTGGCCGGCGCCGGCAAGACCCGCCTGATTTCGGAGGCGCTCGACTCGTTTCCCAGCCGAGGCGTCACGATCTTCTCCGGCGTATGTGCCCCCTACGGCGAGACCAATGTGTGGGCCCCAGTCGCCACCGCGCTGTTCCGGCGGCTCGATCTCGACGAGGGGGCGCCGCCGAACCTGCTGCGTGAAGTGAGCCGCGCCAAGGGCGTCGAGCTGTACGGGTTCGAGGCCGACGATCCCGTGCTCGGGCGTTTCGTCGAGGCGGTGCTGCACCTGCTGGGATACCCGTCGGAGCTCGACCACGTTCCGCCGGCACAAGCGCGCAAGATCCTGTTCTCGTTGATCGTCGAAGGGCTCCGCCGTCGCACCAGGACCGGCCCGGTCGTGTTGTGGATCGACGACCTGCAGTGGGCCGATGTGTTGATCATCGAGCTGCTGCACCGTGTGGCGCGATCGCTGGTCGATCGCCCGATTCTGATCATCACGGCCCAACGAGACGACGCCGATCTCGACTGGCCGCCGGCCAGCGACCATCCGGTCACCGTCAGGATGCCGTTGGATCCGCTGGCCCATGACGACGCAGCGCGGCTCGTACGTTCCGTGCTCGGACCCTCGGCGAACGACCAACTGGTCGACAGTCTCTTCGAACGCAGCGGGGGCAACCCGTTGTTCCTCATCGAACTCGCCGAACTCGCCAAGTCGAATCCCGCCAGCACGGCGCTACCCGGATCGCTTCGCGCCCTGATCTCGGCTCGCATCGACCAACTCCCGGTGTCGCAGCGTTCGATCATCGACAACGCCGCCGTGCTCGGGGCGTCGGGTCTTGTCGAGTCGCTCGGGCAGTTCGCCGCCGAGATGGATCAGGGATTCGGTCGCGGCGATCTCGACGCCCTCGACGAGAACGGTCTGCTCGAAATCGACGGGCCGACCTGGCGGTTCCGTAGCGACGTGGTTCGCGAGGTCGCCTATCAGACACTCACCAAGTTGGTGCGCGCTCAACGCCATCGCGGCACCGCTGTGGTGATGGGCCGGATCTCGCGGGTGCCGATCGACCAGGTGGCGCACCATGCGGCATGCGCGGCCGAGTTGGCCGCCGAGATCGGACCGGTCCCCGGCCTGCCTGATGACATCGCCGACCGTGCCGTTGGTCTGCTGTTCGAGGCTGCCGAACGATCGATGGATGTCGGCGCGTTCAACCAGGTCCGTCGCCAGACGACTCGTGCGCTCGACCTCGGTCCGAGCGACGCAAGTATCGCCCGCGAGTTGCTGCTGCTTCGGGCTCAGGCGCAGGCCGAACGGCGGGCGATCGTGCCGGCTCGCGCCGACGCCGATGACGCCCTCGTTGCCGCCGTTGCTGCGGGTGATCGTCGGCAAGAGGGCATTGCCCGGCGGCTACTCGGCATCTTGCACCAGCGCGACGGCGATCTCGACGAGGCGCGGCGGGAGCTCGGTGCCAGTGTCGACATCTTCCGGGAGCTGGGCGACGACATCGAGTTGGCCTCGTCGTTGCGTGAGCGGGGACTCGCCGAGGTGTTCGGCGGCTCGCTCAGCGATGCCGAGTGGCTCCTGGGCGAAGCGGAAGGTCTCACCGAACGGCTGAAGGACGCCCGCGGCCGAGCGTGGGTCCGCCAGCATCAGGCCTGGGTGGCATTCCTGTCCGGTGACGCCGACCTCGCCGAGACACGTCTGTTGACCGCGGCGCAGGAGTTCGATCTGCTTGGTGACCGGTTCGGCCGCGGTTGGGCGATGGGTCTGCTCGCTTACGTGCGCTTCTTCCAGCGACGCTTCGAGGAGGCCGAAGCGCTCGCCGTCGAGGTTCGGCGCGATTCGCTGGAACTCGGCGATCCGTGGGCGCCGGCGATGATGGATTCGCTGATCGCCGGGATTCGCTTGTGGTCGTCGGAATTCGTCGAGGCGGAGGAATTGTCCAGGCGGGCCCTTGCCAGCTTCCGTCTGATCGGCGACAAGTTCGGTGCGGTCCAGGCGTTGTCGCCGCGCATGCGGGCGCTCGTCGCACTGGGACGCACCCACGAAGCCGAGCGCGGTATCGAGGAGTCGCTCGCGATGAGCGACTCGTTCGGTGATCTGTCGTTCCCCATGATGGCGGCGGCAGGTGCAGCGGTGCATCTCGGCATGGGCGACCGGGCGCTGATCATCAGCCGGCAGGCGCTCGACCGTTCATTGGCGATGGGGGCCGACGCCTCCGAGTCGCGGATCACCCTGGGCTTGGCGTTGTGTCAGGTCGGCCGGGCCGATGAGGCGCTGACGGCGCTCGACGACATCGACACTCCTTCGCCGTACTTCTCTTCGGTACGCGCGCTGGCCCGAGCGATCACGGCCGATCCGACCGGGGCGATCGACGACGGCGAACGCGTTCGGGCCGATGGTGGGGCGACCTACCTCGACAGAGCGATCGCCGACAGCGCTGCTGGCGCCGCACAGATGCAGCTCGGTGAGGTCGATCTGGCGGTCGAGTGCTTCGATCGGGCGCGGGCGACTGCGGCCGACGCTGGAGACGTCGTTGCCCGTGAACTCGTGGCCTTGCTCCGCTCTGTCGTGCTGTCCGATGACGCCTATACCGATGCGGGTCATCTCGGCCCGGGCTGGAAGGTGGTCGCCCAGTCGCTCGCCGCACTGGTCGTCGAGCCGACGGGTGAACTGGCCGGGTGAACTGGCCGGGTGAACTGGCCGGGTGAACTGGTTGGTTGAGGCGGACTGGTGATGCACAAGAGGTTGACGGCAGACGAGTCGCTCCATTCGACCGGGCTGATCGTGGGCCGGTTCGATCCGCCTCATCTCGGGCACTCGCACATGATCGAGTGGGCGGCGCAGCGGTGCGAGATGCTCGTGGTGTTCGTGAACACTTCACCCGATCGCGACACTGCCCCCGGCAGCCTGCGGGCCCGCTGGCTGGCCGAATTGCATCCCGACGTGACCGTGATCCAGCTTCGACACCGTCTCGGTACGAACTTCGACGACGAGGAACTCTGGGCGAAGTGGATGGCGCTGTTCACGGAGATGTGGCCGCACGACATCGGACCTCACGCGGTGTTCTCGTCGGATGCCTATGTCGTCGAGCTGGCGAGGCGGTTCGGCGCCGAGCACGTCGTGGTCGACGCCGACCGGGTCACCGTGCCGATCTCGGCCACCCAGATCCGTGACGACCCGAGCTCGCACCTCCACCACCTCGCCCCACCCGTGCGGGCCTGGGTCGAGACCAACTGGCTCTGAACCCCTCGATCCACCCCCG
>Ga0105055_10003947_pt1 | contig 22091 bp, 23 predicted proteins | sample BON03_FD_78090 | JGI IMG/M metagenome (GOLD analysis project Ga0105055, IMG submission 78090) | Freshwater microbial communities from Lake Bonney liftoff mats and glacier meltwater in Antarctica - BON-03 | ecosystem: Environmental > Aquatic > Freshwater > Ice > Glacier meltwater | place: Lake...
GCGGCTTTCTTGGCAGCAGGCTTTTTCGCAGCTTTCTTCGCAGCGGGTTTCTTGGCTACCTTTTTTGCGGCAGCTTTTTTGGCCGGAGCCTTTTTAGCTGCTACCTTCTTGGCCGGCGCTTTTTTGGCAGAGGCTTTCTTCGCCGCTACTTTTTTTGCCGGAGCCTTTTTAGCTGCTACCTTCTTGGCCGGCGCTTTTTTCGCAGGGGCTTTCTTCGCCGCTACTTTTTTTGCCGGAGCCTTTTTAGCTGCTACCTTCTTGGCCGGCGCTTTTTTCGCAGGGGCTTTCTTCGCCGCTACTTTTTTTGCCGGTGCTTTCTTTGGAGCAGCTTTTTTAGCCGCAGTTTTTTTCGCAGTTGCCATAGTTTTCTCCTTGATCACGTTGCAATGAGCACTTCACGTTTGGAGTACGTAAAGCGATTCATGGCGTTGGGAGTCGGATAAACCGGCCCCAGCGCCGCGAACACAGTAACAATGCCTAGCGACCATTATTTGGTGCACTCTGTGGTGCAGTCGTCAAGCATTGAAATTCTTGAAATCATGTTGTTCTTGTGTATTCTTAATTCGGTCAATTAGTCCCAGGACAGAGCACCACCCGACTGGTATTCAATGACGCGGGTTTCAAAGAAGTTGCGCTCCTTCTTCAGGTCAATCATTTCACTCATCCACGGGAACGGATTTACTTCGTTCGGGAACAAGGTCTCTAGGCCAATCTGTGTGGCACGGCGATTGGCGATATAGCGGAGGTAACCTTTGAACATCGAAGCGTTCAGGCCCAGCACACCACGCGGCATGGTGTCTTCGGCGTAGCGGTATTCCAGCTCGACAGCTTTCATGAACAGCGCTTTGATCTCTGCCTTGAACTCTGCTGTCCAGAGGTGCGGATTTTCAAGCTTGAGCTGATTAATAAGATCAATGCCGAAGTTGCAGTGCATCGACTCGTCGCGCAGAATGTACTGGTACTGCTCTGCTGCACCGGTCATCTTGTTCTGGCGACCCAACGCAAGAATTTGAGTGAACCCGACATAGAAGAACAGGCCTTCCATCAGGCAGGCAAAAACAATCAGCGACTTGAGCAGCGTTTGATCTGCTTCGGGCGTGCCGGTTTTGAACAGTGGATCAGAGATGGCTTCGATGAATGGAATCAGGAACTGGTCTTTGTCCTTGATGGACTGGACTTCGTTGTAGGCATTGAAGATCTCAGCTTCATCCAGGCCCAGCGATTCAGTGATGTACTGGTAAGCGTGGGTGTGAATGGCTTCTTCAAAAGCCTGGCGCAGCAAATATTGGCGGCACTCGGGCGCAGTGATGTGGCGATAGGTGCCGAGCACGATGTTGTTGGCGGCCAGTGAGTCTGCCGTGACGAAAAATCCGAGGTTGCGTATGACCAGGCGGCGTTCGTCTTCGGTCAGGCCGTTAGGGTCTTTCCAGAGTGCGATGTCGCGGGTCATGTTGACTTCCTGCGGCATCCAGTGGTTGGCGCAGCTGGCAAGGTATTTTTCCCAGGCCCATTTGTATTTGAACGGCACCAACTGGTTCACGTCGGTCTGACCGTTGATGATGCGTTTATCCGAAGCCTTGACGCGTTTGGCTACTGCGGAATCGGCTGTTGGCTGCGCACTTGCAGCGAGAGGAACGACGGGAGTGACAGCAGGCGTAACAGGAGGTGTATAAGGCCCGTCGTTCAACATGCGAACTTGCGCTTCAGGTGCGGTAGAGATAAGTGGCGGAAGCTCCATCGAGCGGCTCTCTAGCAGGCCGCTTGTAAGTGTTTTTTGCGATGATGGTTTGACTTCTTCGTCCCAGGTCAACATATAGGTTTCCAATACTTGTGGATTATGAAAGCAGCGATGGAAAATGAAAAGTGTTCATTCACATAGCAGCAAAATTGTGTTGCTCAATTACATCGCTTGATGACATCGAACATGCCATCAAGCGATTACGAAAGTAATTGTGAAAGAGCTTCATCGGCAGCATTTTTATTGGCAGGCTTCGCAACCTGGATCATCGATGGCGCAAAACTGGATGTCGGTTGCAGGTGTTGCATTCATCTGTGCCTGCGCTGCAGCCGCCGCTGCGCCCGTTGCGCTGATGCCGCCAGCCGCAGTTGCAGCACCTGAAGAGACGGAGTTCATCTTGCCTACAGTCATCACGGTTGATTTCTCGGTGTGCGTTGCACTCTGCGTGCGCAGGTAGTAAGTGGTTTTCAGTCCACGCAGCCAGGCCAGCTTGTAGGTCTCGTCAAGTTTTTTGCCAGACGCGCCAGCCATGTAGATATTGAGCGACTGTGCCTGGTCAATCCATTTCTGGCGGCGCGCTGCGGCTTCAATAACCCATTGGGTGTCAACTTCAAACGCGGTTAAGTAAAGTGATTTGATGTTTTGCGGTACACGGTCAATGGGGCGCAACGAACCGTCGTAGTGTTTGAGGTCAACCACCATCACGTCGTCCCACAGGTCCAGGCGTTTCAGGTCGCGCACCAGGTAACGGTTGATCACCGTGAACTCGCCAGACAGGTTGGACTTGACCGAGAGGTTACCAAAGCAGGGCTCAATGCAGGCCTCCACGCCAATGATGTTGGAGATGGTGGCGGTTGGCGCAATGGCGACGCAGTTGGAGTTACGCATGCCGTCTTTGGCAATTTTTTTGCGCAGCGCTTCCCAGTCCAGTGTTGTCGAGCGGTCGACTTCAACATAACCGCCACGCGCTTCCAAAAGCAGGTCCAGCGTGTCGAGTGGCAGTATGCCCCTGTCCCAGAGCGAACCCTTGTAGCTGGCATACTTGCCGCGCTCTTTGGCCAGTTCAGTCGAAGCCCAGTAAGCGTGGTAGCAGACAGCTTCCATGGACTGGTCTGCAAACTCGACGGCTTCTTGCGATGCATAAGGCACACGCAATTCATACAGGCAGTCCTGGAAACCCATGATGCCAAGGCCAACCGGGCGATGCCGCATGTTGGAGTCGCGCGCTTTCTTGACCGCGTAGTAATTGATGTCGATCACGTTGTCCAACATACGCATGGCGGTGGTGATGGTTTTTTGCAGCTTGGTGTGGTCAAGTACCTTGATGCCGTCGGCCCCATCCTTCAGGTGCCGTACCAGGTTGACGGAGCCGAGGTTGCAGACAGCGGTTTCGGTGGCACTGGTATTGAGCGTGATCTCGGTGCAGAGGTTGGACGAATGCACTACGCCGGTGTGCTGCTGCGGTGAACGGATGTTGCAGGCATCCTTGAAGGTGATCCACGGATGGCCGGTTTCAAACAGCATCGACAGCATCTTGCGCCACATGTCGGTGGCCTGCAGCTTGCGTGACGGCTTGATCTCGCCGCGCTCGGCTTTGGCTTCGTAGGCGGTGTAGATTTTTTCGAAGTCCTTGCCGAACTTGTCGTGCAGATCGGGCGTGTCATTGGGGGAGAACAGCGTCCAGCTGCCTTTTTCCATGACGCGGCGCATGAACAGGTCGGGAATCCAGTTGGCGGTGTTCATGTCGTGGGTGCGGCGGCGGTCGTCGCCAGTGTTCTTGCGCAGATCGAGGAACTCTTCGATGTCCAGATGCCAGGTTTCAAGATAGGCGCAGACTGCGCCCTTGCGCTTGCCGCCCTGGTTGACGGCGACTGCCGTGTCGTTGGCGACTTTCAGGAAAGGCACCACGCCCTGCGACTCGCCGTTGGTGCCCTTGATATGAGCACCGAGTGCGCGCACTGGTGTCCAGTCGTTGCCCAGGCCACCTGAATATTTGGCCAGTAGGGCGTTTTCTTTAATCGCATCGTAAATACCACCCAGGTCATCAGCCACTGTGGTGAGGTAGCAAGATGAGAGCTGCGAGCGCAGCGTACCGGCATTGAACAGGGTTGGCGTGCTCGACATGAAGTCGAACGACGACAGCACTTCGTAAAATTCGATGGCCCGCTCTTCGCGATTTATTTCATTGAGCGACAGGCCCATCGCCACGCGCATGAAGAAAGCCTGTGGCAACTCGATGCGCTGCTTGCGTACATGCAGGAAGTAGCGGTCAAACAATGTTTGCAGGCCGAGGTAGCCAAACTTCAGATCCCGCTCTGGCTTGAGCGCCGAGCCTAGACGGACCAGATCAAACTGCTGGAGCTTTTCATCTAACAACTCGTTTTTCACACCCTTGGCGATGAACTGCGGGAAGTACTCTGCGTAGCGCGTCACCATTTCTTCCTGGGTCACTTCTTCGCCCAGTACTTCCCGGCGTATGGTGTGCATCAGGAGGCGAGCTGTAGCGTAGGTGTAGTCAGGGTCTTTTTCAATCAGCGTACGGGCTGCCAAGATGGAGGCCTTGTAGACCTCGTCGATTGGCACGCCGTCGTACAGGTTGCGCATAGTCTCGGCAACGATGGGGGCAGGTTTGATGTCTGCGCCAAGGTCGGCGCAGGACGCTTCGATCAGGGCTTGCAGGTTGCGCAAGTCAAGCGCGACTTTTTTGCCGCCATCCATGACATGGATAAGCGTGGCAACGGGTGCTTGTGCCTGTGACTGGTGGGCACGCTCCTGCGTGCGTTTTTCGCGGTACAGCACATAGGCGCGGGCGATTTCATGGTGGCCACCGCGCATCAGGCCCAGCTCGACCTGGTCTTGCACGTCTTCAATATGAAAGGTGCCGCCGCCTGGCCGTGAACGCATCATGGCGCGCATGACGGCCTGCGTCAGGCCGTCAACCGTTTCGCGAACGCTGGCCGATGCGGCTCCCTGCGTGCCATGCACGGCGAGGAAGGCTTTCATCATGGCGACCGCAATTTTGTTCGGCTCAAAAGGAACAACGGCGCCATTGCGCCGGATGATCTGGTAGTTGCCGAAAGGGTTGGATGGGCTGGCGTTGTCGGTGGCGTGCTGGGAAAATGTTGGCGCGCTGGTGGCGGCGAAGGTGGTGCTTTGAGCTGTTTGCATGTGCATCCTTTGGATATTGTTCTTGAATTTTTCTTGAAAACTGGTGGTGTTTTTTGGCAGTGGTTCACACACTATACCTAGTGTCTGAAGCTTATTCAAGCACTACAGGTAGTGTTTTGAGAAGAATTCTCACAAAATTTTTCCGTTACGCTTTTATACTGCCTTGACACCGCATGGATGCTGCGTTTAGCCATCAACGCCGTCTGCTCAAGTACATTCCGGAAAGTACTTGTCTGGCGCGCCCAGGCTGCGTTGTAGCAAGGGCCATTTAAACCCCGGGCCAGGGTCCAGCTTGCGGCCGGGTGCAATGTGTTCATGACCAGCAATATGTGTGACGGGATACTGCGCCATGATGGCCGCGCACAGTCCGCCCAGGGTCTCGTACTGAGCTGGCTCGAAGGCATCACCCTCCAGCCCTTCCAGTTCAATGCCTATCGAGTCATCGTTGCAGTTGTCGCGTCCGCGGTAGCTGGATTGCCCGGCATGCCAGGCGCGCTCATCGCAACTGACAAATTGCCAAAGCTCGCCGCCGCGGGCAATAAAAAAGTGCGATGAAACCTGCAAGCCGCGGATGCTCTGAAAGTAGGCGTGCGCCTCAAAGTCGAGCTGGTTGGTAAACAGGCGCTGCACCTGGCCATTGCCAAACTCGCCAGGCGGCAGGCTGATGGAGTGGATGACGATCAGGTCAGTCTGCGCATTGTCCGGGCGCTGCCCGAAGTTGGGCGATGCCAGCGCCCTTGCATGGCGGTACCAGCCCTGCTGCCAGAGCGGGCCGGCGGCGGGGACTTCAGCGCTGGCCAAGGCTACCTTCTTCGGCTCCGTCTGCGATGCCCGCCTGCTGGCCAAACCAGGAGCTGGAAACCTCTAGCTGCTCTGGCCGATCTAGCCGCGCCTGGGCCATTTAGTAGTCCGTTTCGCCAAAATGTTTACATGAAATCGCGTCTTTTTGTGCCATACGTCGTTGCCCAGTCTTGCCAGACTCCCGGTCTGGCTGCGCCCGTGCGCCTAGTCTGGCGCAAAAATCCATCAATTTCATTATGCAATCTTTTTGGCGAAACGGACTACTAGCCTCCTGCCTGCTGCCGATGGGCAGAGGAGCAATAAATGCCGTCCGGCCCTGGAAGTGCTTCTGCGCGCGGCAGATGCACGCCGCAGACATCACAGGCCACGATCTCGGTCGGCACCATTTTTTGTTTTGATTTTTTGCTGGCTGCTGCATTGGCTTTTTCGCTGATGTCCGTGCGCCGAGTGCTCTTCCAGAGCCAGATCACTACAAACGCAATCACCAGAACCAGTAAATACTTCATACGTGCTTTAAAACAACTTCAAGCACAAAGCGCGAACCCGCATAGCTGAGTAACAGCAGCCCGGAGCCCAGATACAAAACCCGCACCGCCGTTGGCCCGCGCCAGCCAAGGCGCGCGCGGCCAAGCAGCAGGCCGGCAAAGGTCAGCCATGAGAGCACTGAAAAAACGGTTTTGTGACTCCATTGCCAGACTAGGCCAGGCCCGTACAACTGCTCCGCAAATAGCCAGCCAACCAGCAAGGTCGCCGACAGCAATACAAAGCCGGCTTCGACAAAACGAAAGGTCAGGCGTTCCAGCGTCAGCAGCGGTACACCGGCATCGTTTTGCGCAGCTAGGCGTATCGAGCGCTCCGAGCGTGTCATTAACCAGCCGTGTACGACTGCCGCAGCAAACAGGCCATAAGAAGCAACGCCTAGCGCCCAGTGCAAAGGCAACCAGGGCGAAGCAACCCTATGGTAGAGCATGCCCGGAAAAACAACCAACAGCACGACCGCAACGCTGCCAATGCCTGCCAGTGCCCAATGCGCCTGTAATTGTGGGAACAGTCGGCTTTCAATCGCATAAACGCTCAACACCAGCCAGACTGTCATTGACAGCGTTGCGGCAAAACCAAAGCGTGGCGGCTCGCCAAGCAGGCCTTCGGCAAGGGAGATGGCGTGCAACAGCCAGGCGGCAAACAGCACGCCGCGCAGCGCGGGCGGGCTCAAACGTTTGGCAGCCAGCGCAAGCACGGCGTAGCTCACAGCAGCCCCCGCAGCCGCTGCTAGAGCCCACCATGCAGTCAAAGCTAAAATCATGCCTACAGTTTAGCCCTTACAGCCCCGCTGCTGAACTGGCTTTTCGTCGCTCCCTACTTCCGTTCACTCAATTTACCCAATGGCCTCAGCCCTTACCGACAAACTCTCTCGCCTGGTTAAAGAAATGCGCGGCCAGGCCCGTATCACTGAAGCCAATGTGCAAGACATGTTGCGCGAGGTGCGCATGGCTCTGTTAGAGGCCGACGTGGCCCTGCCGGTGGTACGCGACTTTATTGCCCGCGTCAAGGAAAAAGCACTGGGCCAGGAGGTGATGGGTTCGCTCTCACCCGGCCAGGCGCTGGTGGGTATCGTCAGCAAAGAACTGGCCGCTACCATGGGCCAAGGCGTTGCCGACATCAACCTGGCAGCCCAGCCACCAGCCGTGATCTTGATGGCGGGCTTGCAAGGCGCAGGTAAAACCACCACGACAGCAAAATTAGCCAAATACCTGATTGAAAAGCGCAAGAAAAAAGTGCTGACAGTTTCTGGTGACGTGTACCGGCCCGCCGCCATTGAGCAATTGAAAACCGTCACTGCGCAAGCCGGGGCCGAGTGGTTTCCGAGCACACCCGACCAGCAGCCGGCCGACATTGCCCGCGCCGCGCTGGACTATGCCAAACGGCATTTCTTTGATGTGCTGCTGGTTGATACCGCTGGCCGTCTGGCGATTGACGAAGTCCTGATGGCCGAGATCAAAGAGCTGCACGCCGTACTTAACCCGGTTGAAACCCTGTTTGTGGTCGATGCCATGCAGGGCCAGGACGCAGTCAATACCGCCAAAGCTTTTAAAGACGCGCTGCCGCTGACCGGCATTATTTTGACCAAAACTGATGGTGATTCGCGCGGTGGCGCGGCACTGAGCGTACGGCAGATTACAGGCGCGCCCATCAAGTTCTCAGGTACCAGTGAAAAACTCGACGGCCTCGAAGTGTTTGATGCCGAACGCCACGCTGGCCGCATCCTGGGCATGGGCGACATCGTCGCGCTGGTCGAGCAGGTCACCGCAGGCGTTGACGTAGCCGCCGCACAAAAGCTCGCTGCCAAAATGAAGTCTGGCAGTGGCTTTGATTTGAGTGATTTTTTAAGCCAACTACAGCAGATGAAAAACATGGGTGGCTTGTCAAGCCTGCTTGATAAACTGCCTGCGCAAATGGCGGCCAAAGCGGGCCAGGTCGATATGGACAAAGCCGAAAAAGACATCAAACGCAAGGAAGGCATCATCCAGAGCATGACCCCGCTGGAGCGCCGCAAGCCCGAACTCATCAAGGCCACCCGCAAGCGCCGCATCGCCGCAGGCTCAGGTGTGCAGGTTCAGGACGTGAACCGCATGCTCAAGGAGTTTGAGCAGATGCAAGACATGATGAAAAAGATGAAGGGCGGCGGCATGATGAAGATGATGAAACGCATGGGCGGCATGAAGGGCATGCCGAAGTTTTGATCAGGATTTGGGATCGGCCCACCAGCGCTCGCCCAGCTGCTCCTGCAACCAGCTGACAAAGCTGCTCACCTTGGTCGTGACTAGCCGGGGGGAGGAATAAACCGCATGAATTTCCTGGGTCGGCAGCGCCCAGTTCGCCAGCACCGGCAGCACGCTGGCGTTGCGCACCGACTCATGGGCCACGTACCAGGCAGGGCAGCGCGGCAATGCCCATGCCCGCGCGTGCAACGGCCAGCAGGGCCGACAGGTTGTTGGAGCGCAAACCCGTTCTTGTTCGCGCACCTTGATCGCATCGGTTACAGTGGCTGGATTGGCTGCGAGTACAAACCCGTTACCAGCACCGAAGCCGATCTGGGCCGGCTCAAAAGCCTCACGCCAAAACCCGCTTGACGAGCCCCCATTTTGATCCTCTCCCCGTCCCAACCCAAGAGAACTACATGACCTCCTCACCCCTTAAGATCGGCTTTGTTGGCCTCGGCATCATGGGTACGCCGATGGCCAGCCACTTGATCAACGCCGGTCACCAGCTCTTTGTTTTTACGCGCGGCAAGATGCCCGCCGCCATTGCGCACAGCAACGTCACCCAGTGCACCAGCGCGCGTGGCGTGGCGGAGCGGGCCGACATCATCTTCATTATGGTGCCCGACACTCCGGACGTGGAAGCCGTGCTGTTTGGCGAGAGCGGCATTGCGGCCGGCTTGAAAGCGTCGGCCGGGCAGGGCGATACCCGCCTTGGCAAGACCGTGGTTGACATGAGCTCGATCTCGCCGATTGCCACTAAGACCTTCGCCCAGAAAATCAACGCACTCGGCTGTGACTACCTGGACGCGCCAGTGTCCGGCGGCGAACTAGGCGCAAAGAATGCCACCCTGTCCATCATGGTCGGCGGCGACGAGGCGGTGTTTGCGCGCATCAAACCCCTGTTCGAGTTGCTGGGCAAAAACATCACCCTGGTCGGCGGCAATGGCGACGGCCAGACCGCCAAGGTCGCCAACCAAATCATCGTGGCGCTGAACATCGAGGCGGTGGCCGAAGCCCTGCTGTTCGCCGCCCGCGCGGGCGCGGACCCGGCGCGGGTGCGCCAGGCGCTGATGGGCGGCTTTGCCTCCAGCAAAATTCTGGAGGTGCATGGCGAGCGTATGATCAAGCGCACGTTTGATCCGGGTTTTCGTATCGAGCTGCACCAGAAGGACCTGAACCTGGCCCTCAGCAGCGCGCGCGCCCTGGGTGTCTCGCTGCCCAACACCGCCACGGCGCAGGAACTGTTCAATTCGTGTGTCGCCCATGGCGGCAAGGCCTGGGACCACTCGGCCATGGTGCGGGCGCTGGAGAAGCTGGCCAATTTCGAAATCGGGCAGACGCCATCCGCCTAAACTTGGTGCTTTACGATTTCCAGGGCCGCTTTAAATCCATCCAGGGGCAGCGTCGTATCTGTTCGAACTGGCGCGTTATGTCGTGCACAACCGCGCGCGCGGGGTTGTGCCCAAGCGCCGACGACAGCTAGATCTAGACACGGCATGGAAGGTCAGTTGAAATGAAGTACCTTTATATCGGAGACATCCTCAAATGAATCGCAGACTCTACATTCAGGCTGGCGTACTCGCCGCAAGTGCCGCACTTTTAACAGCTGCTGGCGCGCAAACAGCGGCTCAAGCAGTAGGTATGGCAGGCCAAAAACGCTACAAAATGGTGATCCAGGTCAGCGACAAGGACCCGGCCACGTGGAATTTGGCGCTCAACAACGCCAAAAACCTGCAGAACGATGTGGGTGCCGCCAACGTGGATGTTGAAATCGTCGTTTATGGCCCAGGTATCGGCATGGTCAAGCTTGACTCACCGAGCGGCGTAAAGGTTGCCGACGCGATCAAGGCCAACGTGAACGTGGTGGTCTGCGAAAACACCATGCGTGCCCAGAAATTGACGAAGAGCGATCTGCTGCCTGCCATGAGCTACGTGCCCGCCGGCGCGACCGAGCTCATGAAGAAGCAAAGCGAAGGCTGGTCGTATTTGCGTCCCTGAGCCCGTTCCACTTGGCTCCCTGCCACGTCATCGGCAGCGCTGAAATATGAGTTTGAGCAGATGCAGCATGATGAAGAAAATGAGCGGCTGCAGTCCAATAACGGGGTATTTTTCGGGCTGTAAAAGCGGTTTTTCAAGCGACTTCCAAATCCCGCGTCACCACAACGCCCTTGAGTGAGCGCTGCGGCGCATCCGTTATCTGGATGTCCACCATCTGGCCAATCAGCCTGTCAGGGCCTTCAAATACCACCGCGCGGTTGCATTCGGTACGGCCAAACAGTGCATTGGCGGTCTTGCGTGCTGCGCCTTCCACCAGCACCCGCTGTACGGTGCCCAGGCGGCTGGCGCTGATGACTTTGACGCTGTCGTCAATTGCCGCTTGCAAGCGTTGCAGGCGTTTGAGCTTGACCGCGTGTGGTGTGTCGTCCGCCAAGTTGGCGGCCGGTGTACCGGGGCGCGGGCTGTAGATAAAGCTGAATGAGGTGTCGTAACCGACGTCGTTAATCAGCTTCATCATCTTTTCAAAATCGTCTTCGGTTTCACCGGGGAAGCCAACGATAAAGTCGCTGCTCAGGGCCAGATCAGGGCGAATCGCGCGCAGTTTTCGGATGGTGCTTTTGTATTCCATCGCCGTGTAGCCGCGTTTCATCGCCATCAAGATGCGGTCCGAGCCGTGCTGCACCGGAAGATGCAGGTGGTTCACAAGCTTGGGCAATGTGGCGTAGGCGTCGATTAGGCGCTGGGTGAATTCGTTCGGGTGGCTGGTGACGTAGCGGATGCGCTCGATGCCGGGGATGTCGCTGACATATTCAAGCAGCGTGGCGAAGTCGGCTATCTCTGATGTTGATCCCATCGCACCTCTGTAGGCATTCACATTTTGGCCCAGCAACGTGACCTCTTTCACGCCTTGGTCAGCCAGACCGGCGACTTCAACCAGCACGTCTTCAAACGGGCGGTTCACTTCTTCGCCGCGCGTGTAGGGCACCACGCAGTAGCTGCAGTATTTGGAGCAGCCTTCCATGATGCTGACAAAAGCGCTGACACCATCGACGCGTGCTGGCGGCAGGTGGTCAAACTTTTCGATTTCGGGAAAGCTGATGTCAACTTGTGGCTTGCCCAGGCGTGCGCGGTTTTCCAGCAACTGCGGCAGGCGATGCAGGGTTTGCGGGCCAAACACTATGTCAACATAGGGCGCTCTGTCGATGATGGCCGCACCTTCCTGGCTGGCAACGCAGCCGCCCACGCCGATCAGCACACCTTTTTCTTTCAAGTGCCTGATGCGGCCCAGGTCACTGAAAACTTTTTCCTGTGCCTTCTCGCGCACCGAGCAGGTGTTGAACAAAATCAGGTCGGCTTCGTCAACGTTTTGCGTCAGCTCGTAACCCTGCGCAGCGTGCAGCACATCGGACATTTTGTCGGAGTCGTACTCGTTCATCTGGCAGCCGAAGGTTTTGATAAATACTTTTTTGCTCATGGTGTGCTATGACGTTGGCTGGGCAGCTTTTGCTTGATTTCTTCGGTGTTCAAAATCCACACCTGGTGCACCATCCCGGTGTTTTCGCGCGTGTAGTTGACCACCAGCTTGGTGCCCGTTACCGCGCCCGGCAGTACCAGCATGTTGTTGATGTCTCGAATGGTTGAACCCGGTGACAGGCGGTCAGCCTTGCCGTTCATTAAAGCGTCAGGCGTAGCTGTTACCTGCAACTGGCCGCGAAAAGCAGTTTTAGGAAAATGACGGATGTTGGGCTTGGCTTCTTCTTCGAAACTAGCCTGCGCCGATGCGGGCAGAGCGTGAAGGTTGGCGTAGGCCGCAAAAATAATCAGCGCAGCCAGCCAAGGGCAGCTTGTGTTACAGCGGTTCATGGTGTTGTCCAGAGGCTGAAAAATCGCAAGAAATCTGGTGGTGATAGGTGGACTTGAACCACCGACATCAGCATTATGAATGCGATTGTACCAGTATTTCCATGTGTTGATTAACACCTATATAATCTATATAAATCAACAACTTACAGCTATACCACTGGACAAGTGAACAGCTTGAGTATTGATTGAAATTCGACAAAATAGGTTATTCCAGTCTGTAAACAGTCTGTAAAAAGTCTGTAAATCTGAAAAGGGGTTCAACATGGCACGGCCAAGCAAAACCGCAGGCATTAACTACAAGGCCGCTCACGACCTCACCCAGGGGCTGCTAGAGCGCGCCGCCTGCCCTGATGGTGTGCCGTTCGTGTTGGTCAAGGATTCGGATAAAAAGAGTTTGCGCCTGCGTGTCACGAAAGCCGGCGGCAAGCACTGGCAATTTGAAACCCGATTGAAGGGCAAGCTGATTACTCGTGCATTGGGAGAGTGGCCTGCTGTGTCGATTGGTGAAGCCAGAGCCCAAGCCCATGCCCTGCGTGGGTTGACCGAGCAAGGCACAGACCCCCGAGAGATTGAGCGCCAGCTACAGGCCGATAAACAAGCCAAGACCGCCGCCGCGCTGGAATCTGACAGACAAGCTACCTTGACCGTAGGTGAGGCGTGGGGGGCTTATGTTGCAGCCCGTAAGCCTTACTGGGGAGAGTGGCAGTATCAAGACCAGTTGACGCTAGGTGATGCTGGGGGCGTAAAGCCTAAGCGAGGTAAGCCCAACACCATGACCATTGCCCGCCCCATTCACCCACTGATGGGCTTACCCCTTGTCAGCGTCACCACGGAGGTGATTGAAGAATGGGCCGCTACTCAAGCCAAGACGCGCAAGAGCGTTGCAAGGCGTGCCCATAGCTGCCTAAAAACCTTCTTTTCGTGGTGCTTGGAGCAAAAGGAATACCGCAATTTCATCGCGGCAAACCCTGCCAAAACCAAGAAGTCAAAAGAAGTGTTGGGCCGTCCTACTGTGCGCAAGGATGTGCTGCAACGCGAGCAACTACCAGTTTGGTTCACCCATGTGCGCCAGATTCAAAACCCCGTTATCAGCGCTTACCTGCAATGCCTGCTATTGACTGGTGCAAGGCGCGAGGAATTGGCCGCGCTGAAATGGGAGGATGTCAATTTTCAATGGCGTGGCATGGATTTGAAAGACAAGATAGAAGGCCGCCGCGCCGTGCCCCTGACGCCGTATGTGAAAAGCCTGATTGAAGGGTTGCCCCGCCGCAATGAATGGGTTTTCTCAAGCGTGTTGATACTGGAGCAGGATGGCAAGACTGCGCTGCGCCGTACCCGTTATCACGAGGCCAAAGGACAGGCCGCACCAGTGGGTGCTGTAGCAACCCGCAGCGCATCAGGCCGATTGGTAGACCCCAGTAACGCCCACCGCCGCGCCTGCACCGCTGCCGGGCTGGTGCTGACCTTGCACGGGTTGCGTCGTTCGTTTGCTTCACTGTGCGAGTGGCTGGACATTCCCGGCGGTATCAGTGCACAAATTCAAGGCCATGCGCCCCAGGGTGTGCGCGAGCAGAACTACATTCGCCGACCGCTCGACTTGCTGCGTCTGCATCACGAAAAGATAGAGGCGTGGATTCTGGAGCAGGCCGGAATTGTGTTTGATACCAAGGCTGGCGCTGGTGGCCTGCGCGCAGTAGCTAGATAACAGTTTCCCCGAACTTGTCAAAAAGCCAGCATAAACATACAAAGTTATATATACTTCAACAATGAAACTGATAGAGTTTAGGGGCACGGCACTGGTTGACCTGCGCGACTTTCCCCAGAGTATCAAGCGCGATGCGGGTTACCAGTTGGACAAGGTGCAGAACGGTTTGCAGCCGGATGACTTCAAGCCCATGAAGACGATTGGTGCGGGCGTGGTCGAGCTGCGAATTCGAGACGAAGCCGGGGCTTTTCGGGTGGTGTACGTCGCCAAGTTTGAAAATGCCGTGTATGTGCTGCACTGTTTCCAGAAGAAGACCCCGAAGACCAGCAAGCGTGACATAGACCTAGCCCGCCAACGATTGGCGGAGCTAATCAAGGAGATGAGCAATGACCGATAAACAAAAATTCGCCAGCGTGTGGGATGCTATCGAAGACACGCCACAAGAGGCCGCGAGCATGAAGGCACGTTCGGCGCTGATGATGGAACTGAGCACCGTTATTCAAAGTAGCGGCATGACCCAAAGCGATGCCGCCGCCCTGTTTGGCGTAACGCAACCGCGTGTGTCTGACCTGATGCGCGGCAAGATCAATTTGTTTTCACTCGACACCTTGATCGACATGGCCGCTGCTGCTGGAATGTCGCCCACCGTCAAGGTATCCAAGCCGAAGGTATCGCACAGTGTGCCGTCCCTGCGGCGCAGCCGCATTGCTGTGGGCCACGCCGTAGCTGCTTGAAACCGGTTACAACATGAGCACTACATTCAACAGCATCAAACGCGGCCTGCTGGAGGCCATTGAACACGCAGAAGGCGGTGCGCCACATGGCTCGGCACTGGTACTGCTAAACGTCATCGCACACAACCCGAACGCTGTCATTGAGGCGCTTGCAGCCTGATTCGTTTTGTCCCAGCTAGTCCGACCTCGAAGTCCGGATGAAAATCATGCTTCCTTCACCTGCCTGTTGGGGCATCCTGAATTGAAGTGAACACCTTGAAGGGGCGCGATGTGAATGTCGTTGTTTTGATTGGGGGCCGAGAGGCTATCCCTGTTCGGGCTATTCCATGGCTGACAAATTGGCGAGTTATGGTACCCAACGAAATTGTCGCTGCGCTTGCGCACAAAGACGATGAGGATCACGAAGGCTTCTATGAACTGAGCGCCCATCACCGACAAGATGGCGCGGTAACACCAGTCGACAACGATTGTTGGCGGAATTTATGCCAAAAGCTGAAGGTACTCGATGACCAAATCGATGCGACCGAATTGAGCCCTGAAGATGGCCACCAGAGATGGCGCGATAAATCGCTACTCCTTTTGCCTGCCGGGGTTTTTGTCTGGAAAGATGAATACGTGATGTGCTACGAGAAATGTTACGACCCCCACGACTCATTCGAAGAGTACAACGACGGTTCATACGAAGAGTACAGCACGAGGTCGACTACCGAAGAGGAAAGCGCATTCGACCTTACGTTGAATTTCAATCCGTTCATTTCTGAAAACGAAACTGCTATGGTGCTGGAGGGTTTCGAGCCACAGCAAACGAAGTCGTCAACGACGATGACCGACGCAATTTTGCACCGGTTGACACCCCTTCCCGTGGAGACACCCGCGCTAGCGACAGGGGGCGTTGTTGCCGTGACTGATGCGTCAGCCGCTACCGTGGCATCCGTGGCCGTGATTGAAGCCACTGTAGCCCCGCCTGATGCGACCGTGGTGGATGTGTCAGCGAGTAAACCGGCCGCGTCTGGCACTGTGACCCACTCGACCAAGGCACCGCGCCGCTACAACCTGACGCCCGTTATCGAACTTGCACAGAGCAAATGCCGCAATCCAACGGATACCGCTGAAGTGTGGGCGCAATTGCAGGTGCTTGCTGAAAATAAAACCGCCCCGCTTATCGGTGCAACTGACGATGGATTGCAATATCTGAACAAGGGAATCGCTGCCATTTTTAAGCGCGATGCACTCAACAAACGGCTACACCCGAAAAAGCGAGGGAAACCCGGCAAACGCCGCTGAACGCCGCGCACCGCCGCTCACCGCCGCGACTGGTGCAATTTTCAAATATCTCGAAATAATGACGAACCATCACAACTACGCCGCAAGGCAGAAAGATGGTTCAACATGGAAACCGCAACCGCAACCGGACTCCCAAGCGCTGCAACGCTGGCGCACTTGGAAAAACAGGGTCTCAAAGTAGGCGCGACCTACCTGCCGCTTGAAGAAGTCACCCGTACACACGTTGACACCGCAAGCGCCGCCTATTACCTGAACCGCCGTCCACAGACCTTAAGGGGATGGCATTGTCACGGCGATTTTCCTACTGATGGCCTGCGACCGCTGGTGCTCAATGGCCGCCTAGCCTGGAGCGTCTCCGCAATCAAATTAGCGATGGGAGTGGCGATATGAACGCCCCGGCGGACCTGGACGACCGGCGCCTCGCGTCCGTTGCCCGCCAGGCTGGCCGCGCTCTTGAGGCGGTGATGGCCCGCGGCGACATCGAAGCGGCACACCAGGCGAAAAACCAGATGTACACCGCCACCAAAGCGCGCATCGCTGCGCGCGAGCCCTGCTATTTCGTCACCCAAGGCGACCTTGACCGCCTGGCGCTTCAAGGGGCGCAGCAATGAAAACGCTCAACATCAAACTTATTCGGATTGATGGCGGCACTCAGTCCCGCGTTGTAATCAACACTGACGCGGTCACTGAATATGCCGACGCAATCAAGGCCGGCGCCGAATTCCCCCCGGTCATTGTCTTTCACGATGGAACGGATCATTGGCTCGCCGATGGATTTCATCGCTTCCATGCTCATAACCAAATTGGCAGAGCGTCAATTCAGGCCCAGGTCAAAACAGGAACAAAGCGCGATGCGGTGCTGTTTTCCCTTGGTGCAAATGACCGACATGGCATTCGTTCCAATGTGTCTGACCGTCGCAAAGCCGTTCATACAATGCTGGCCGACTTGGAATGGAGCGTCTGGAGTGACAACGCCATTGCAAAGTTGTGCGGCGTGGATCACAAGACAGTAGCGGCGCATCGGGCTAGCGATCTTGGGAATTCCCATGATAGGGAAGCGTCTATCTTGCCAAATGGCAAGATAGAACCAGAAACTCGCACAGTCCAACGCGCCGGGAAGACGTACCAGCAAGACGTTTCAAACATTGGGAAAACTCAGGCGAAACCGACAACACCAACGCCAGAAGCCCCGACCCTCGCCCTCGTGCAACCGCCCGAGCCTGAGTACACCGAACTGGACGCAAAGAACGACCAGATCAGTGAACTACAGGCATCGCTTGTGGTGGCGCTCAAGGGTGATGTGTCTCAGGAAGACAAGCAGCAAGCGGCCACCTACATCGCAGAGCTACAGGCCGAAATCAAGATGCTACGGGCAACACTCAAGGCCGTAACTTTCTCGCGCGACTCGCTCATGAACGAACTGGCGCACGTCAAGCGCCAATGCATCAGCCAGCAGGCGAAGCTGAAGCAGCTCCAGGCGGTTTGACCATGGCAACCGCAGACCGCCCCTATCAAGTCGCATCAATAGAAGACCTGCGCCAGGGTTTCCGCGAGAAACATGGCCGCCAGGTGTTGGCCGCGCCTACGGGCTCTGGCAAGTCGATCGTCATGCTGGACATGATTAAGAGCGCAATCGCAAAAAAAAAGCGCATCCTGTTCATTTGCGAGCGGCGCATCTTGGTCGAACAATTCTCCAAGCACCTTTTCACAGAAGGCATTGACCACGGCGTGATGATGGCAAAGCACTGGCTATTCAAGCCTCAGGCGCTGGTGCAAGTTGCTACCGCTCAGACGTTGGAAAAGATGGAGTCCTGGCCGGCGTTCGATATCTGCTTCATCGATGAAATCCACGCCTGCATGCGCAAGTCGATCAAGAACATGATGAAGGTGTTCCCGACCATGCGCGTGATCGGCGCCACGGCGACACCATTTCACCCACAGTTGGGGGCCTACTTTAGCCGGGTGACAAGCGTCGTCTCCATGCAGGAGCTTGTGACGCAAAACTTCCTGGTCCCGTTCCGCGTCTTCGTGGCGCACGAGATTGACACGCGCGGCGTCAAGGTCATTGCCGGCGAGTGGCAGAAGGACGAACTGGAAAAGCGCGGGCAGCAGATCGTCGGCGATGTCGTTGCTGATTACGTCCGGATTTCTCAGGAGGTTTTTGGCGGGTATCGCAAGACGATCTGTTTCAGTTGCGGCATTGCCCACGGCGCCGACCTTGCGCAGAAGTTCAACGAGGCCGGCGTCAACGCGGTCCAGATCAGCGCCAATGACGAAGACGAGTACCGGGCCGAAGTGCTGGCAGATTTTGCCAAGCCTGACAGCGACATCAAGGTGGTCATCAGCGTTTCGATCCTGAGCCGAGGTTTCGACCAGACCGACGTCGAGCACGTCATTCTTGCCAGGCCGCTGAAAAAGAGTTTCAGTGAACACGTGCAGATGATCGGCCGCGGCGCCAGGCCACACGATGGCAAGAACTATTGTGTAGTGCAGGACAACTCCGGCAACTGGCTGCGGTTTCAAAAATCTTGGGACGACTTCTATGCCAACGGCGTGAACTCCCTGAAAGCCGAACAGGACAAGAAGCCACGCAAAGAGCCTACCGATCAAGAAAAGGATGCAGCCAAATGCCCGAGGTGTGGCCACCTTTGGGGTAACGCTGACGTTTGCAGCCACTGCGGCGCGGTGCGGGTCAGGCGAAACGATGTCCTTGCGATTGCTGGCGAAATGAAAGAGCTATCGCTGGTCGCAAGGAAGGAAAAATACAGCAGCGAATTCAAAGAACAGTTCTATCGTGAGTTGCTTGGCTACGCTCGCCAAAAGGGTTATTCCGATGGCTGGAGTTATCACAAGTACATCGAAAAATTCAAGATTGGCCCATCCTGGAAGAAGGAAGGCGCAGAGCCCAGCTCTGAAACCCTGAACTGGATCCGCAGCAGGCAGATCGCCTGGGCAAAAACGCGGCACGCAGCATGAACCGCGCTGAATCAGCCCTGCGGTTCATCTCCCCCGTCGAGCGCGACGTCTGGGTTCAGATGGGTATGGCCCTGCAAAGCGAGTACGGTGATGCGGCGCGCGACGTCTGGCTGGACTGGTCCCGCCAGGCTGACTCATTCCGCGAAATGGACGCACTCGCAGTCTGGAAGTCATTTCGCGGCGCTGGCGTATCCATTGCAACCCTGTACCACGAAGCCAAGTGCAACGGCTGGCGCGACAAGGGCCTTCAAAAGCCGACGCAGCAGCAGATCGAAGCCCAGCACCAGGCAGCAGCAGAGAGATTGACCAAAGAGGGCCAGGAACGCGCCAGATCGGCGCAGGCGGCGGCAGAGAAGGCTAAATGGATCATGGACCAGTGCAAGCCCGAGAAGCACGCATATCTGGATTCCAAGGGTTTCCCTGACCTTGAGGGTTTGGTTTGGCGCCCCGAGCAGGAAACGAATCTGCTTTGCATCCCGATGCGCGTCGGGCGCAACCTTGCCGGCCTGCAGTTGATCGACAAGTCGGGCGGCAAGAAATATCTGTCGGGCCAGGTCACAGCCCATGCCGAATACTGCATGGACTCTGGTGGCTTGAGCCCCACTAACTGGTGGGTTGAGGGCTACGCCAGCGGCCTGAGTCTGCGCGCTTGCCTCCATGCCTTGAGTCTGCGCTACCGAATCCATGTGACGTTCTCTGCCGGCAACCTCGGGCGCATGGCACACGGCGGGTATGTCATTGCAGACAACGACGCCAGCGGCACCGGGGAAGCAGCAGCGCAGGCGACCGGATTACCCTATTGGATGGCGCCAGAGGTCGGGCAAGACATCAACGACTATCACCAGCAGCACGGCACGTTCCAGGCATCGCAGGCGATTGGCCGCTGGCTGCGGGAAAAAAGGCCATGACATCATGACCACCAAGAATAACTTTCGTGATCCCCGGGGCCACAGTCTGCGGATTTACGCTGATCTGTTTGATAGCCCAGCCTTCAAATCCTTGTCGCCGTATGACGTTATGGCCTACCTGGCGCTATTGCGTCAACTCAAGGCAACCAACAATGGCGATTTGTCGCTACCTTTGACCAAGGCAGCCAAATGCGGCATCAGTCATCACATGACTCTGGCCCGTAGCTTGCGCGCACTGTGCGCTGTTGGTCTGGTTGCAGTCACCAGAAAGGGAGGATGCGCCAAGGGCGGGACCAAACTGACTACCCTGTATCGCATGACCTACCGCGAGTGCTATGCCTTCCCGGTAAAGCATCTGGACGCTATCAAGGAGACGAATGAATGGAAGTTGGTAACCACGATCCAGCATGGTCATGAGCTTATCCAAGACGCCGAAGTTAAAGCGAAATCAGCCTACGAGAAAAAAATAAACCTAGGTCACGGCATGACATATACCGGGTCACCGCGTGACGTGGTTAAGGCAAAAACCAGGTCACGGCGTGACACCAGGGCTGACGGACCAGGTCACGGCGTGACCATGGTTGAAAACACCGAAAACCCAATGCTGGCGCGGGTTTCAGAGGGTTTTTCACCTAATCAAGAAAAAGCGCCACCTAGGTCACCGCGTGTACCACCTTTATATATTGCCAAGGATGCTGGTGAATGTGGCCGCATTGGCGACCATGGTCGGTACCTCCGACTGTCTCACTTTCGGCCTGGACTATTCACCAAACTTGTCGGGTTAGCAGCATGAACACGAATCCCGAAACCGAAGGCCCGCTTGCCCATGCTGCCGGACTCGACTTTGGCACGTTCAACGACTGGAGCGCCGCCGGTGCCAACTACAAAGCACCCGAGGCCGGCGCTGCCTGGCGCAGTTTCAAAGCTGGTAAAGGCATGGTCCCTGCCGAGGTGTGGGCACGCTGGCGTGATGGCGACCGCACTGCACCGATCCCAATTCGCCCCGCAACGCAGCCAACAGAGCACAGCGTGCTGCCAGTAGGTGATGGCCTGCATATCGGTGGTGTGAGCATGGCCGGGGCTTTGCTGGTGCCTGCCGATGCGCCAGAAAAGAAAACAGGCAAGCGCATGGGCGAGGTTGAAGGGGCCGTCATTGAGTTCCTGGCCGCGCACAAAATAGGAATCAAAAAAGCAGCGTTAGCCAAGCACTTTGACGGACGGTATGAACGCACGAATGTTTACCGCTCCATCAAGACGCTACTGACCGCGCAAGCTATCCATGAGGCCGCCGGGATGGTGTGCATTGCAGGGGCTGCCAAATGAAAACCATTTTGTATCGTCTGTATCGTTTGTATCTTTTAGGCTTCGAGATACACGGCTTATTTTTGTATCGTCTGTATCGCGACCCTTTAGGGGCGATACAAGCGATACAAGCCCGGCAAGGTGGCTGCCATGAATGATTTATTCGAACTGGAGCAAACCCCCAAGCGCAAGAACGACAGGCCCGAAGCTGCCGCACTGCTGGAAGTGCTGAAGGCCGTTAGAGCGCATCCGCTGGTGGCATGGTGCGAGAGGATGAACAGTGGAGCCGCGAAGGTAGTGGGCCGCTTTATCCGTTTCGGCTGGCCGGGCTGCCCTGATGTGCTGGGGCAATTGAAGGATGGCCGCCTGCTGGGTGTGGAAGTGAAAAGCCGCACCGGACGCCTGCGACCTGAGCAAGCCGTTTTCCTGGATCGCATCCGTGGTGCTGGTGGCGTGGCATTCGTTGCCCGTGACCTGCGCGACGTGGTCAAGGCATTGGGGAAACCATGACCTGCCAGACCTGCATACACAGCCTTGACGTGACGCTGTGGGGGCTGTGGCTGGCTACTGGCTGCCGTGTGGGGCTGGTGGTATGCCAAGGCTGCCCCCGACATTCAATTCAATCTGAACTTACAAAAGGAAATCAGACATGACCGCAAAACGAAATCGGGCACCTCACGGCAAAACGGTCATCACCACCCTGACATCAAAACAGGAAGCATTTGCACAGGCGATTGTCTCTGGCAAGACCCAGGCCGACGCTTACCGTAAGGCTTTCAGCGCCGGGAAGATGAAGGACGAAACTATCCAGCAGGCAGCCTCAAGATTGATGGCAGACAGCAAGGTTACAGC
>Ga0105055_10003949_pt1 | contig 22077 bp, 9 predicted proteins | sample BON03_FD_78090 | JGI IMG/M metagenome (GOLD analysis project Ga0105055, IMG submission 78090) | Freshwater microbial communities from Lake Bonney liftoff mats and glacier meltwater in Antarctica - BON-03 | ecosystem: Environmental > Aquatic > Freshwater > Ice > Glacier meltwater | place: Lake...
ACTCAAAGAGTCTGAACTGAATTCCGGAAAACTTCGAAGTGCCCCCCACTCATTTTCAAGTATTATTTAAAACCCGGGATTAGTATTGGAAAGCACCATACGATTTTTTTGATGGATTGGTGGCATTCGTGGCATCGGGCTATAAAAAATATCATGGCGCCTTCTCCGTAATTAAATTCTTAAAAATGACACACGACACATTCTTGACATATCACTATTCATGATGGTGTTCTTAGCACTTGTTTTCTGTATACTGCTTGTCTACACAGATGCACACTCTGCTTTATTGTATCCATTTGCGCGTTCATTAAATACAGGAAACAAAGGCGCCCCGTGTGGTGCAGAAGCCTATGGTTCAAATGGTTTCACAGATATTGCACCTGGTCCTTTAACAATCACAATATATGAAGACTTATTTCACACTGGAGCCCCATGGAGATTTGCATTGTCTGACGAGTCGGGAACAGATTCCGGCTTTAATGAATGCGTTTTGCTAAATCATATCCCTCATTCTGCAAATAGAAATGCGGCAGGTGCATATTATTATCGCTTTACAGTCGATATTCCTGATGTAAAGTGTGATGGTTGCACGTTGCAAGTTATCAATGTGATGACTGACAAGATTGGAGCTGGGAATAGCTGTAATTTTGACCCCTTATTCAAAAATGCTGCTGCTGGAGAGTGTTTCTCCAATTATTACAGCTGTGCGGATGTCAAGATAACCGGTACGATACCTAGAAGTTCTCTTCAATGTGCTCAACCCAATAATTGGCCTTATTTGCTTGAAACTGCCAGGACTGGTACAACCGCACAACCTCTTGTGTATCATAACGCCGAGGTAGCTGAATGGACAGATGGATGGCTGAAAACACTTCCTGCGTCGTTTCAACAGCCTGCCGGATTAGGAGCTACCATTTTAAAAGCTGACGTTCCAACCCCTGGAAGCAACACTGGGGACGTTGTCGTAACTTCAGCTCCTTCCACTGGGGGTAGTACTTCTACTGCAGATACTACTTCGGCTCCTGCATCATCGGGTAGTACCACCACGTATGCTGCTGTTGCGGTTGTTGGAATGGGTGCAGTCGCTGCATATTTATTAACCACACGAAAAAAACCAACTCCAAACGGTGTCATGCCGAATCAGCAGCAAATGCAGGCCATGCAGGGGAGCAACTATGCGTATGGGCCATAATCGTTAACTAAACTAGTTACTTTCCCCCGAAAATTTAATTAACTAAATTAGTATTTTTTGAAATGGGAGAAATGGGTTCGTGGAGTCCTGCATGGAACATTCAACCTCAAAAACAAGAAAGACAAAAAAACTGTGACTTCCAGCAGAAAAGCTCAACATTTGAAAGAATTTGCTAGTCAAAACCTAAAGACTCTTAGAAGTCCGACCATCTTTTCATTATTCATATCTTCAACATTCTATACGACTAGGATGTTGTGGCTATGGCGCTCAGTCCCAGATACCGATAGTTTGAAGTCAATATCCAGCACAGGTACCATAGAATCAGATCCCACCACTCTCCTTACAGCCAGCATCGTTTCAAGGTCTGTTGCAAGAGCAAAGAGTGTGCTCTACACAATATACCGAGTGAAAATTGGTAAAATCCTGGAAGAAGAAGAGGATTCATGGATGGTATGGAGACGTTATAGTGAGTTCAGGACTCTATATTTTCTATTGTGTGACAGTAACGATTCGATTCCGCCTCTACCGGGAAAGAAAATTATTGGCACATTTGAGCCTCGGTTTCTGGATTCACGGCAGAAAGGCCTCAACGAATGGTTGACAGAAGTACTTGACATGAGAGATACACTTTGTGGAATGCACCATCTAGATAACTTTTTTGAAGAATCGTATGCATCTCATAAGCCTATATTATCGACTCATCCAGAATTATCATCGCACAGAGTTTGTTTGGAGGATTTTGAGACAATTCAAGTTATTGGAAGAGGTTCTTTTGGAAAAGTGGTGGCCGTGCGACGAAAGCAGACGTCGAACATATATGCAATGAAAATATTAAGAAAATCGAACATTCGCAAGCGAAAACAAGTGGAGCACACGAAAACTGAGCGTAGAGTTATGGAACGAATTCATCATCCTTTTATCGTTGATCTACACTATGCTTTTCAAACCAATTCTCGATTATATTTAGTCCTAGAATATATTCCTGGTGGTGAACTATTTTTCCATCTTGGGAGGTACAAACGATTTCAAGAGTCCTGGGCATTGGTTTGGACCGGTGAAATAGTTTTAGCTCTGCAGCACTTGCATGGTCTAAATATCATATTTCGGGATTTGAAACCAGAGAACATTCTATTTGACGCCGAGGGACATATCAAATTAGTTGATTTCGGTTTATCCAAAGATGGAATTGAAGAAGTATCAAGCGGTGCCGATTCATTTTGCGGAACACCCGAGTATCTAGCTCCTGAGATACTCAATCGACAAGGACATGGGAAAGCTGTCGACTTTTGGAATTTAGGAATGGTCCTTTATGAGATGCTCACTGGCTTGCCTCCTTGGTATTCCCGAAATAAAAAGAAACTTTTTGATCGGTTGAAAACTGCGCCCTTGAAATTTCCGGACTTTGTTTCTAAAATTGCGAAAAACATTATTCGTGGATTTTTAAACCGTGATCCCACTTCGAGGCTTGGATCCAATGGATTTGGGGAAATCAAGAATCACCCTTTTTTTGGTCTCATAGATTGGGATAAGCTTTATCGCAAGGAAATTCGACCCGGATTTAAACCCAAAATGGCTAAGCATTCATTGAGTGATCCCGTATTTGATTTCATCGACACCTCCAACTTTGACTCGGCTTTTACTTCATTGCCTTTGTACGAGTCTGACGACAGTGACCAAGATTCCACCTTTGATGAAGATGTGAGCCAGTTTCCGGATTCCAATCTTCATAATAAAGGTTTTCAAGAAAAGGAGATGTATTATAACTTTTCGTTCCATGTGAATTAATCAAAAACATAAATAGTATTTATAGTTGGAGAATGTAGTCAACCTGGGCGATGATTTGACGTGCTGTGGGTCTGCACGCGGGATTTGGATCCATCATTTTTAAAAGAAGACTCTTTGTTTCCGGTGTTGCTACATCAAGTAATTTATTCACAGAGTAAGTTGATGCACCAATTTGAGATCTTGTTTGATCCAAGATTTTGTGTACGATTTCAGAATTGCAGTCACCTTCAAATGGTCGTTCCCCTGCAATTAGGATGTAGAAAGAACATCCAAGACTCCAAATATCAGCACTCTCTTTTACTTCTAGAGTATTTTGAAATATTTCTGGAGCGCAGTACGGTGAGGTACCTGTGATAACAAGCTTGCTAGCACCAGGTTGACGAGATTGTAGTAATTCAACTGTAGGCCTAGCTGATCCGAAATCAATGAGAGAGATGTTATTCTCAATGAGCATTTTTGAATTCAACTTCTGTATCGGCGGTAGTCGAAACAGTAGATTTTCCAGCTTGACATCCAAGTGACAAAATCCAGACACATGACACGCATCTATTCCGCGTGCCATTTCTTTTAGGATACGTAATGCATCACGTTCAGTCAAATTTCTTAAATACATGTTGCAATCCCTTGCAAAATCAAACAAATCTCTTCCATTGAATAGTGGAAATATGGCGAATATAGTATCATCCGTTTCAAATACCAGTTCGGCTTTCAGTACACAAGGATGATCAATACTATAGGGCACTTGAAACTCCTTGATTGAACTGTTTCTGGTCTTCTCCAACATTTTGATAGCCTTGGTTTCTTGGGAGAATTTACATGTCACCTGTGCTACTTGTCCATACGCGCCCTCGCCCAAGATACTTCCAACGGTGTAGTAGTTTAAAATATCATTCTTTGAGTCAAGCCGAATGACCTCTAGTTTGTTTTGTGTTGTTGAGCGTACGTGTTCCTCTTCTCCCTCGAAAATAGTATCATTTGCTTCTGTTTCACTATAATAAGACATCGAAGCTGATACCACCGGTGTGGCCACGGAGTCCGCCATAACTATAGATGCCATGATTTATTCTACTTGCAAGCTTTGTTTCGTTTCTATATATATCTCGAAATACAGACAAATTCAGAATTCTAAAATATTGAATTGATGTTTTACTGGAAAAGCAAACTATGAAGAAAAGTGTCGGCCCTCTACATTTTTTGATTTAGAAAGGGTGGACGCTTCTTGGGGAACCGATGACTACGACTTCATTATTGTTTAAGATAGCACTCCACTTTGCGTTCCCGGTGGAGGTACCTGAAAAAAAGGATATGTTGTGGTACGTAGTAGCTACCTATCGAAAACAACTTTTTTTTTTAGTTTTTTAGGTACTGGTATACTATAATTTAGGACGAATCAACTTGTACGAAGTTAAAGCAGCAGCTCCACCTAAAACCATAGGTTTCGCTTTATCAAAAAAGAATAGCAATGCACTGACCTCTGTGTAGCTATTTGTTTTAAAGGCAGCTCTGAATGTACCTCCATGTATTGCATTTTGCGAAAATACTTCAAGCGGTGATGTCACGCGAAAAGCAGGATTAGCCATAGAATTCTCACTTTTGATATCCCATAACAGGACTCCCGCCAAAAGTTTATTACTAGTAGAAACTTCGAATGCCTCGATACAAAAATGAGCACAGCCTAGCATGCCGGCTGCTACAAGTTGGTTATGCATCACGCTATCAGTCAAAGTTGCCGGTCCAACTGTCGCAGAGCACAAGTGACCTTTATTTCGACTCACAATAGCTCGCCACTTTTGAACTTGTTTTGCAAATGAATAGTTCGGCCCTTGCTGCCATACGATACTATCCTGAATTCTCAACTCTTTATTGTCGTTGGTCTTGATACAACTTGGTATATTGGGTTCTAAATATCGAGACCGAGAAACCACTCGAATGAATTGTTCCCATAAAGAGTGCAATGAAAGTGTTTCGATCCTTCGAATGGACTCTTGAATAGCATCTTCTGGAATGCAATGGACTTCAGTAGGCGAAAGCAGGTGAGCCAAACTTACTCCATTATGAGAATCAACACCTCCACGAACTCTACATACCGCTGAACAAATAGCATCAGTTGCAGCAGATATTCTGGTGAATCTTTCACCATCTAAATAGACGTATGTTCCTAGGACAATATTTTTAGTGGGGGCACATGATGCAACCCATGAAGCCACTGCAGGAGTATCCATCAACAAATCACAACCAGCAGCATCGAAAAGTGATTCGTCATCCATTGTACCATATGCTACTGGCACTACTAGAGTACCACTGGAACTTCGTGCGAGATTGATCAGTCTCTTCCAAACTTGAGGTCTTGGTAGCTCTACTGCATAGACAGTAGCACCGAATTCGAGGAGTGTTTCAATCGGACCCATCGCCGAAGCCGCCCCTAATAAAACAAAGTGTTTATCTCGAAGATCTCTGAATGACGAATCTTCCGCGATTGTCCGAATGGCAGTTCCAGCGGATGGTTCCATAATTCCCCGAGAGACCCAATCATCGATTTTTCCGATTAGTTTTGAACCAGATAACAGTTGACCGTCAAATCGTACCTGAAACTCCGGTGGGGATAGAAAAGGTGCTTGCCCAACGATCTCCACGGATGATAAAGACGGTCGTTGACCACCAAATATCACTTGGTCTACGGTGGAGTTGACCGCATTATACAGAGAATACTTTTTACCATTACTATCCATCCATATAAATTGCTCCTCGAGCTTGGACAAAGCTCTTTGTGATATTTGAAGTGCCGCTTCTGGCGATTTTGCAGATGCCTCCACAAGTTCAACAAAGTACTTGTGGTAGTTCTCACGCCATTTATTGTCCACCAAAACACGTTTATTATCCAAAGCATGCGATAAAACTCGCTTATGGCATTCTGAACTCGTTGTTCCATCGGTGAATTGTACGCCGTCCATCCTGCAAAAACGATTCGATCAATAGATTATTACGTCATCCACATAAGGTCGGACCGACATTTTCCCATTCCGATTTGACGGCGTATGTTGCTATTGTAGTATGTCATGATACACGATTTGAAATTGTTTAGTTAATTAAAGGGCCAATTCTGTACCATAATGGTAGACTTGTCGATGGAAAATAGAATTCTTTCGGCCTTGGTGACAGTTCCGCAGGTATGTGAGCAAGTGGGGCAATGAATACCAGAACTATCGACACGAAACCATTTGACTGCTTGAACATTCAGGTGGTCTCTATTCAGCATGGTCTGCGTGATTTGCATATCTTTTTCATATATGTCCTCCGTAATAGAGGAGCTAAAACCTACACTACGGAGGATGTCAGAGACTGCCTTTCTTGGCGGAAAATCAATCTCATAGCATGTTTTGAACATTGAAACTTCTAATTCCTCGAATTCTTGTTCTGAAGCTACCGACAAAAGTGATTGCACAGAATTAGATCTTTTCAATGGACTCTTCATTTCTTCTAACTTAAATAGTTGCTTGCCAAGCGACCTGGCTTGGATTGGCGAGAGTTCATCAAACCTGTATAAAAATTTATCAGAAAATCGATTCTCGTTTCTCATTGTTACCACTTACGATTTTGAAGCACGTTTAACTGGCAGTTTTTTCGGGAATATCGAGCGTTCATCATCCTGTTTGGCTTCGAATATCAATTCTGATTCAGGAACCTCCTCTTCGTTTACAACATGAGATCCCGAGAACAAGAATGAATTACATTGGCAACAGCCAAACTTTAAATCCATGGACAAAAGTTTTGGTATGTTTTCCTTTTTCATTGAGTTATGGGCAAGCACAGATACTGAAGCAGGCTCCACTAACTTTGATTCAAAGCTATTCTCTCGGATGAATTTTTGGTGTGCATCAAAAATATCCATGCCAGCTTCTTCTAACAAGCGAAGCTGTTCCTGGAACCCATCATTGATTCGAACGGTAGGTCTCTTACTTTTAAGCAATTCATAAGCCTCATCAAAAGAAAAATTATGGTGAACCATGAGAAATGCTGCAATAATTGCACTCGATCTAGAGCGTCCAAAGCAGCAATGGACGAGAACACTGTCGTTATTTTGCAAAGATTGCTCGATGAACGAGAAACATATAGGTAGGACAGCCAATAAGTTTGCATACTCCCTACCATCGACCATCAGTGATAAACAATACATCAGATAGTGTCACTTACTTGTCCCGAATATTAACCAATAGATAATCAAATAGCTGAGGAAATGTTGGAGCAAATCTAGTCGCATTAACAACGTTAGTAATTCCAAGCTCTTGTAACGTGGTGTCGTTGAAACTGGAGTGAATAGACCCAATGAAAATTCGATCAAATACTTCTACAGGTACATTGTCTTGGATCATGCACCGATTCAACTTTATTGGCTTACGCTTCATCCTGTTATCAATATTATTATGAATCTGGTGATTATTGCAACGAATAAAACCGGATATAATTAAATATATGGTTTAGGATAGGAGGACTACTACTAGAGGATATCGTTTAACGGATCTGAAAAAAAAAGTAAGCAATAGCAAAATGCTTTTTCTGTTTCTGCCTTTCTGAATTTATTCAGAAATAACAATTAACCCAACCAAAATCAATCATTTTAAAATTCTACAAAGAGAGGATAGAAGCCATCAATCGCTTTTTTATTTAAGTCAAGAGAATGAGTATCTCAATGAAATAAAAAAGCCTGATCGTTGGCTATTCGTGTTGGATCAAATATTCAATTTAACTTCAGTTCCATAAATCAATTACTTAAAATAGTGGATTGTATTTTAAAAAAGATTATTGTTTTAATATCGAAGGCTACAAAAGCAAGCGACTCCAGCTTTGATCCATGTATCTTGATCAGAGAGTCCAAGATTATTGATAAATTTTTCCCTATCAGATGGTATTTCAATCCAGAGAACAAAGTTAGTGGAGTGTCCAGTGGTAGACAGCGTTCCCGCTCTCGATAGCACTTTGTAGATTGGCATACGGTACACACCTTTTGTGGTAACTTTCCTGTCTTTTACAGGCATGAAATGAACTACAGGCAAGTCTGTGTATAGTTCTTTAGGGCGTGACTCTGTTATGGACCATTTGCTGAAGCTCCATCGAGCTCCTTCCATGAACAGACCGTACACTAAACATCCGTCTTGTGGTCTTTCCGCAAGCTCTGTTGGGCGATCTCGAATAATATTGAACGAAAAGGAGATCGAGTCAATCGGCAAGATATGCTTTCTAGCATAATTCTGAAGAGTCCCTGTTAAGAATGCTTGAGGGAAGAAAAACCCAGAGATCCAGTATGCACTCGGGATCCCATTCTCAATCCATTTCTGGAGAAACAAAACCCGATCAACAAACTCTTGAAACCAACTTTTGAGAGGCTTCAAACTAGGATATGCAACGGCTTCCCATGCCTCTGGTACCTTCTGTGAATAAAATGCATCTGCCATCGATTCAAGTTCTCCTGACATCACAACTAGACCTTTCAAGGCCTTCTTAAGTTGCTCCAAAGATGATTGGAGAGCCCTCAACAAACGCTCATATCTCGTTGATTCTTGGAGTAACACGGTGTTCATAGACTCATCATATCTTGTGGGATATTGCATTCCAATTCCTTCAATATCAAAGTTCGGAGGAAGACGAAGCTGGAGATCCAACACATCTTCATAAATTACATCTTCACGAGTTTGACCACCACCTCCAGTTGTACGTGGTTGAAGCAATACCAATGTATCAAACAAATCAAAGGTTTCGTTGAGTGCACAAGCGATGTTTGCATTTGTGTGCATTCCAAATATATCCGGTTCTGCATTCACTGGCAAAGCTTCGATTCTTTCCAAGTAGCCTCTTTGTGGGGAATCCGGATTAATCTCCAAAGATACATAAGTTCCACTGGTGGAGAAAGCATAGTCATCGCGGAGAATATTCTTATTGTAGAAATCTCGAAGTATGACATCAATTACTCGAAGATCAATCGCGTCAGTAACTCTGCCTCCATAGTTAATGTAACTGGTTAGAAAATTGAGTACATTGTATGGCGTTTCGTCGTATTCGTCTAAGAACAACTCCAGCTGCTTTTGTTAAATATCCAAATCGGTGTCATTGAACTCGTATGGAATGTTCCATCCCAGTGCTCCGAACTTGCGTCTCTCTTGAATGTTGGCATGAAAGAAAACCAACCCATACAGGAGCTTCATAAAAACCATAGGTTTCGTGGTTACTTTAAGTTCCTCGTCCTCATATCGGTAGTAAGTGCTCTTGAGATTCGCTCGCATTCCTTTAGGAGGCTCCTTGGTCATCTTAACTCCATTTTGAAGCACTGATACCGGAAATGTCTTCGTTGGCATGCTTGTGAGCCACAGTCTAAAATCTGCATGCGTGGTTTCTGGATTGATTTCTTCGACAATGATTTCCAGTGCATCCATCCACGAAGAACACAAATGACAGTTTTGAAGAAGGACCCAAGCACCTTTAGCCATTCCATCCTCAATCATTCGTTCCGCTAGTGGACCTTGACCTTGACCCAGTGAAATCGCTTTCACCTTGTCGCTCATTCCTTGAGACTCTGCGAACAACAGGAAATCTTTGGTAGGATCACTACCCGAAGTTAACAGGAAGATCAATGGAGTTGTTACCAAGGAGCTCGTATAGCACTTCTTCATGTCGAAGGGTGGTGGCTCAATGTACTTTTTCCCGAAGAATTTGACGATAAAATTTTGAATGCTTTCAGCAATTTTGTCAGGTCTAATGGCACGAAGCACCATCATCTTCTGCATGTCACTTAGGTCGTTCCACTTTCCAGGTAGAGGCGACTCGTGACACTTTTCAGAATCAAACACTTCCTTCCAGCTTTCAAGATGATCAGGAAAATCTTGATCAAAACCATTCAAAGCAGGCACGGAGGACAAGTTGAGAATTTCAGACCATGATTTCTCAGTGAGCCAAGAGATTTCAGGTTTCGTCAAAGCGGAGGGTTTCCCAGCCTGGCCAGTGAGTAGGAACCTGTATTCCATTGGGTCTATTAGTTCATCACCTTGCATAATTTTGATGCACAAGTTGAATGAAAACATCAATTTGTGTTTTTCAAACAAACTCCTGCAGATGTTTTCATACAGCAAGTACGTGAAAAAGTCATTTAGAATCTCAAGACGCTTAGGAACTTCGAGACATGGTTCGCTGTTGAGGATTCCTGAGGCGAACAGAGCCCCATACCACTGTAACGAGTACTCGTACATCGGGTCGATTATCATGAGGTCCGCAATACAAAAGTAGAGAATCGAACCTCTAAAAGCAAAGGAACGATACAATTCTCTAGTCTCGTCTATTTCTTTCTCTGTCACCCTGGCCTCCGCTACTTTCAAATTGATCTCAGTGGAAGTGATTTTTGACTGCGCAAGTGTTTCAATAAGCTCTGCATCGTCAAGAATATTGCCAGTAGAATTGGACAGCATGTACAATATCTTGTCTTCGATTTCTTCCAGCTGCTTTCCCATGGCAGCATTTTGAACCACAATCTCGTTTTTCTTCTGTTCTAATTCCGGGAGTTCATTCGCCATAATGATTCCCAAGAGTTGTTCCCCTAGTCCTAGTGGCGTGATCCCAAAATTTAAAAGTGAAACTTTCACCGCCACTTCAGGTTGGTAGTGGGGATTTGGAAGCTTGGTGGTGAGAAAGAACCTGAAATCTTCGTGATACGGAACTGTATTGTCTCCCAATTTGATCATGTTTTGCCCATCTTGTTTAAAAACTTGCTGCTGTAAAATCGGTTCTAAAGCTGCGTCTAATCTCTCGCCGACATTTTCGAGTAGAACCCATTTCCCGAATCGAACCCCATTTTCTAAAGTTCTAAGGAATGTCTTGTTGGAAGGCTTGGTTACTTCAATTCCATTAGCGCTTTCCTTTCCAAGGTTTTTAATGAATTTATTCGCTTGAGTTTGGGGATCGATCAGCAGTGGCCATCTTCTGGCTTTTTTGATAACGATGGCATTTTCTATGGAATTGTTATCTGCAGGTAAACCAGCAATCTGCCATCCTCGAATTTCTACTGCGCTCCCTAATGTGTTGATCATACTGGTGTTTTTTGTGTGTGGAATCTTCAAGGATACTAATATCCTTCTCCATTCCTCTACCAGCGTTTGGCGATATGTGCTAGTGAAGGCACCTAAATAGGCAATGCTTCCACTGGAGATTACTACATCGCCTAGTACATTCACGTAGTCCAGCTGAAATTGAGCCACTGATTCAGACCATCGATCTTTCTCGCCACCAAGACCTCCAATGAGCTTTTGCGCTCGATCTAGCCGCGCACTACATTGTTCTACATCTCTTGCTAGCTGGTCTTTCTTTGCGACACTTTTATTGTATCCGTCCTCAAGTTCTTCTATTCGTGTCATTACCCCTTGTAGCTGATCTCGAGCCTTCTGAAGCTTTGTCATGGTTATATCCAACTCTGATTGTGCCGCCGCAAGCTTTTGCCGTTTTGGTTCCACACCAAGTGCTATGTAGTGGTACTTGTGCATGGCCCTCACCCACATGCACACTGCAGTACATGCTTTACTGGCTTTTTCAATTACCTTGGGTTCAAAATCGGGATTCTGCATGTACGGCTCAATTTCCTTAATAACAGAATCAGGAATATTATCTTTGTCAAAGTTGAACAAACGTGCAAGGAATTTATTGGCGTCATTTAGTAGCGTGCTTTTTGCCGGCTCCCAAAAATCTTTGATCTTCTTTCCCATGGTGTTCGGATCCGCAACTAATTTTGGCTTCACTTCAAACATAATGCATGCAGCTTCCATAGCGAGTTTCACACCTCCAGGTGGAGTTTTCAAAGACCCAACTTCCACAATATCCGCCTTTTTCAATTTATTCAAACACTTGACTGCTTCGTCTAGTGCTGGTAATGCCTCATCCAGATCACGTTGGGCGTCATCAGCAATTGCTTTTGTTTCTGCTGCTTTCTGCTGGGCCGCGGTTTCCTCCACAGAGACAATCGCTTTCGTTTCATCAGCCGCAGCTTTATCCTTGGTTATTTGCACAATCATTGCATCGACCTCAACCTGAGTCTTTTGAAGCACAGGCTGCATGTCAGTTAATTGAATCTGCAGATCAGCGACTTGCTCGGCGGTAGTGATAAGTTTATCCAGACCTATTTGAAGACGCTGTTTCTTCTGTTGGACGTCATTTCGTTTCTCTTGCAACAGGACCTTGAACGTGTTTAAAAGTTCTAAGTAAGAAGTAGGAGTGACATAGTTGTGTCGTCGAAGTTCTTCATAGAAATCGTTGGACTTATGCGCTACACTTTGATGGAATACTTTAAACAATTCTACAACATCCCGCAATTTATCCCCTAATCCAAGATCAATTTCTTGCATGATACCCATGCCCACACTTTGCAGCGCTTCATCGGGCCATTCAGAAAACCAGTCGATGGTGCAGCAATTAACAAGTGCCGGAAACATTCTCAACCTGTCCCTGAAGATGGAAGTTCCAGGACTCATGCACATGACAACGTGAACATTTCGACGCACTCTGGTTACGAAAGCTGCAAAAATGTTGAGTTTAGTAGGCGGCACCTTGCGTTTGACGCAATCCGCTCTACATGCAGTCAGGATTTTTTCCATGTCTTCTGGTGCATACAAGTTAGGTACATCGCCACTGTTCAGGATACCGTTTATATCCTCAAGCATTTGGGACATAATAATCTGGGAATCATCAAATAGAAATACTGCTTGAAAATCCTCTACTCCGGCCTTCAGTAAACAGGATTTGACATCCTCTCTCCATTCAGTCATCCCATAACCTTTAGCGATTTCTACCGCGAATAAGCGGAAATCGCCGATGTATGCTGACAGCTTTGAAAGCGATTTTCTTCCACTTCCTCCAACTCCTAGTAGTAAAGCATTTCCCATTGGTTGTCGGATCACTCGAGCTATTCTAGAAACATGCTGAATTGCATCCATAAACATTTTCAAGTTCATTGGGGTCTTCGACTCTGCGTTGTACTCAGAGAGATATCCTTCGATTTGGGGCAGTAATTGATCAACATCCATGATATGCTGGTACACACGGCTATCAGGGTCCATCAGATCACCGTATATTAAATAGGGAGAATCAGGACGAATTTTCCCCCAATCCAACTTCATTTCAGAGTCTATCTGTCTCGTCACAAGCTGGTCAAACCATTCTCGATCTTCATCATTGATCAATCTGTCCTTGAAAACCCTGCAACACTCGTGCACCCATGTGGTTACCACACCATTCACACCATGAGTCGTTTTTGCATCGATCATCAACATGCCTTGAAATACTTTGCTTATGTCGCGCATATTGAATGTATAATGAGATTTGCTCGGTGTTGGAAGTAGCTCTTCACAGATGGTGTTGTAAACAGTGATTGTTGCTTGGACAATAGATTCTGCCAAAGTCGAAACATTCGAATCGAAACCATCCTTTACAAAGTTGGTCAGAATAGTACCAAAGATAGTCATCATGCTTGAATCATTGGTGACTGTGTAGTTTATGATATTGTAGTGACGAAGCATTCGAGCAGTAACTGGATTACGACCACCTCCTGGAGGTCCCATTGCAGCTACCATACTAATATCGATGATCTGTCTGAAACCAAGAGTCTTTCTATCATACCATCCGCCATAAGTGAACCATTGTCTTAGTAATTCAATAGGAGGTTGAGCAAAGTATGTCTCCCGCTTTGGCATGTTGAGATCATCAACAAAAACCACAAATTGTTTTCCAGCAGGAGGACCAAATACCCCTTTACGGCGCTTTTCCATCTTGGAATCAAGAAAGTCTTGGGTTTGATTGGCACTTGTTTGGGCCGAAAAAGCCAAACAAAGAGGAATATAGTCTTCAGACATACCGGTACTCAAGTGTCTTTGAATATTCACTGTTTTTCCTGTACCAGTAGGTCCACTCATCAGCACATGCATGTTGCTTTTCAACAGAGTATCGAGAAGAAAAGTATAGCAAACAGAATCAGTTGTTGGAATGATGGTCTCAGAGAATGGTAGATCCTTATTGTACTGATATGGCGCGATAGTGTGCATCCATTCTACCCATGCATGTTTCTCAACGTCCCAGACATAGTCATAAATCAAACCAGATCGAGGAAAAGGGCAAGTTGATTGCATATGGCTCATCTTATTCCTTAAAAATGAATCCATCGTCACTCGTCCTATTTTATCCGTAGTACAACAAATGGACCAAACATAACTGAAAAAAAACAATGCTTCGAGATCAGTATCTAGATTGAATTTGTTTCCTTTATCCTCGTCTTCCTTTCCAGAAGCGGCGTCTCTAAGGTAGACATTGAACAAGGCATCCATCATACGCATCAAGCTAGCAACGATGTTGTTGGTAACGGTGGGTACCGGCTCCGAGAGATATCGTCGAAGTAGCGTAACTCCACTCTGTAGGTAGTAGTCAAATAAGGTTTGCAACAATTGCTTGTGACGGTTCTGTAGTTCTTTCGGCAATCTATACTCGATCCAACTTTGAACCAAGGCATTGGTTCCTAAAGTATTAGGTTCCATGTAGATAACTCCCACTCGACTGACAGTAGCAGGGGAAGCTACCTCCAAGTCTTCTACTTCAAAGATCATTGACATTTCTGGACTCAGACCCATGATTTCTCCAGAGTTTAGACACAACTTTTTGTTATCATCTAAGACCGTATTCATGTTTTCAATCCAGATTGCATCAACTGGACCATCAAAAACCACCCATTTACGATCACTGGTTGTAGATTTGGCGCAATTTCTAACCATATTCGCTAGTATACCATCTTGCCATTCGTGAGTATTAGGGTCAAATTCTCCGTATAACTGACCCATAGTAATCGATTTGGGGTTCACCGTATGCCTCCAAACCTTTTCATATCCGAATCCTTCCACTCCTCGTTTCTTCAACAACGACAGAGCCAAATCTAAACCCTCCAAATTTCTAGACTTCCCGCCTCCTGTAGGTCCTACCAACATAAGACCATGACGAACAACAATGGTCTCATATAACTGAATTTGTTTCATCAGAAACCATGGAGTATTTTGCATACCTTGCTGTTCATTAACCAAGCGGAGGCAAGTCATCATAGCTCCATAATCAATCTCAGGTCGAGAAAACCCGGGAAAAAGATCTGAAATAATCCCTTTGAAAAGGGGTAGATCGTGACTGAGAAATTTGGGTAGATTGACATCTTGAAGGGCTCGAAGTAGGAGAATCTCCTCCGCTTCATCAGGATAGTCTCTGCGGAGATTACCAGCAGCAACAATTGTTGTTTTCACGGCACGCATTCCGTAGTCATAATGCGGCTGAGCCGAAAGTTGCTCTGAACAGAGTTTAAAAGTAGCAACCATCTTTTGTGCACATACACGTGCTTTTTCGTAACCAAAAGAATATAACATAATCTCTCCAATGAGACCATAGTCCGGCACCATCATCGCTACAGGTCTAAATCTTGCCTTGAGATTGTCAGGAAGTTCCGTTCTTCCAGCATATCCAGGATTCATTGTAATGTAGACTGCAAACTGATCACTCAACCGAATATCCACCCCTTCAAATATGATACGAGTCAGTCCTCGTAATACTCCTCCTTGCAATGTCATGATCTGCTGTGCCACAACAGAAAGAACTTCAACGTCGATGCGATTGAATTCATCGAAGCATGCCCATGCCCCGCAACTAGCCAATCCCTTAAAGAACTTTCCCATTGCCAGGTAGTCCAGCCCATCGGAACAATTGAATACCACGCATTGCTTGGCAAGCGCCTTGGCTAAGTCCTTGGTGGTTTCAGTTTTGCCAGTCCCTGCTGGTCCAGCAGGAGCTCCCCCCAATGTCATTTGCAATGCCCCCATGAGAGTTAGGTAGCACTTGTCGGTTAACGGCGTAATCACGAGTCGAAATGAGTTACCAAGATATTCGTAGCCGTACGGACGTAACGAGGAGACCATCATCACTTTGAGATCGCCTTTGAGATCCTCGCCTCCTTGCCAATAGTATCTCATTTGAGATATCCATAAAAATTCGGCTTTGTCCTTTACACCATCTCGAAAGATCTTTTCTGTAACATCACGGGCATGAACATCAATAACAGTCAGTGCAGAAATTGTCATTCGCGCGTTCGATTTCAGATCTGGTGATCTGACAAGAGCAACCATGTCGTTAATCTGTTGCACTTGCTGCAGAAAACATTTTTCAACACCCTTGTTTCCTTCTTTATCCATGCCTTCTTCAATCTCTCTAGTCCAATGAAACTGAGAAGCATTCAAAGCACATTGACCCGGAACTTGTTGCAACCAATCCGTTCTCGCCATTTGAACGTAACTTTGCATACTTTTAAACATCTCATGCTTAACTGACACCATCATCTTGTCTTCCAGCTCTGTCATCCAAATCTCCACATTTTTTCCTGAAGGGTCAATGATTTCAGCAAGTGGCACAACCTCACCTTCAGCAGATTTCATAGATATGATTCTTTGGTTCTCATCAAAGAATACACTTCGAATTCCTTCAAAGCACTTTTTAAGATGAGGCTGAACCATAGCAGGATCTTTTGTTTCACTGAGAATTTCAAGAAGTTCATCATTGGATAGGAAATAAAATCTCGAAAAACCACCCCTTTTCGTCTCCAAGTAATCACTGAGCCCTTTACTCACAAGATCAAGTAATATATTGCTTTCAGCAAACATGGAGCGAAGTTTCTCATTCGGGCAAAACCCCAACACTCTCTCATTTTTTGAAGCTGCTGACAATGTGACTCTCCAATTCTTGTCAACACTTGAAAACCGTTTGCCTTCCACCGGTAATTGCTTATTGATATCAGGGGATTCAAATATCGGTTGGAGATACAACCAATTTCTCTGCACCCCAATCCATTCCTCGATCACTTCTGAAGTTAATAAGAGTTTCTTGTCAAAAATGTCAATGCGTTCTACAAAAGGGCCTTTAAATGAGGAGAATTGAATTGCTTGTGTCATCGTAATATGCTCATCTAGTATCGCCATTATCTTATCCACGCCTGACAAGACGAACGTTCCTGTTTCCTTGTATGCCCGGCAATCCAAGTACACATCAGCCCAATCTGATTCCATCTTATCTAATGTGGTTTCTATTTGAAATTCTTTCGCGGCAATGCTTGAGGTTTTCGAAATTGTATCAGTGTGCTCATGGAGCTTCAATTCCAGTGCTTTAGCAAGTGTGAATGAATCCCCAGTTTTGATTTCAAATCCTAGATCAGCAGACAATGTTTTAAAGTGTCTTTCGCGCATTCCAGGATTACGCAATGCAGAGATCATGGACATGTATGGTTTGAATGCATCTACTTTCTCTCTGACCTTTTCTGCCGTTTCTTTGATATCATTCAGTTCAGCTTTTTGGAAAAACTTAATTGCTCGGTTTAGATTCTTGGAGGATTCAGTGACTTGCTTTTCCATCTGCTCTGGTTTCAAATCTTGAAAAGCTCCATTCATCCACACTTCTTCACTGTCCACCCACTCATTAATAGTCGACCAGAGAGTATCATAAGGCTGGAAGGCCCTAGAAATTTCTCCCACTTGCTCATAGTTCGTCAATTCCTTTTCAAAGAGAGTTTCCCTATTGTTGAACAATTCTACGTCAGCATTTGCCTGTGCAATCTTTTCTGCAATGGCCATTGCAGACTGCGAAATAGACTTGACACGTTTTAGATCTGAATGCTGTTTAAAGGCTTCTACTTCTTTACTCAGCTTATCGATATGGATCAAAAAATCCTGCTGTTTCTCGCTTTGTAATTCTGCGTAGCGAACCTTTTCTTTGTCTAACATTTGTTTCGTGAGCGCCATTTTATCCAGAACCATCTTGGGTCCTCCGAACAATTTCCACTTTTGATTAAAGCCATGGATATCTAGCTTGTAGTAATATTGGTTCAGTAGTTCATATCCTTCCCATAGCAGCCTAATTTCATCGTCCATTTGCTCCAATTTCTCTGGTAAACTTTTCATGTACTCACGAATATCAACAAGGTCTTCGATGCAATTTGGAAATCTGGATAGCTCTTGGTTAATATTTTGGAATTTCTGCATGAGATTTTCGCATTGACCTATAGTACAACTAGCAACAAAATCGAGAAGTCGCTTTACAAGTTCATTATGCTTTCTATCAAGAAGCGAAGCTACTGCAGAACAATCCACCGTGAACACGCCCAGAGAAATCGTTTCTGGTATCTCAAGTTTGATTTGCTCGGCCCCACGTAAGTGCTTGGTGATTAACGGGGCAATTTCGCTGGTGTTCACCACCGGGCGTTCAATGATATCTTCATCATCATCCTCTTCCTGTTCTTCTTCGTCCGCTTCTTCTTCTTCTTCAGGGATATCTTTTCCTTCTGCCGTCAGCTGCTCTACCAATTCTTGGCGTTCTTTGGTTTTACGCGCCGTTTCCGCAGCCTTGGCCACCAGTCGCTCCTCTCGCTCCGACTTTTTGAGCAACTTCTCTTCATATTCTTTGAAAGGAGCTTCGAGTTTCCCCATGAATTCATCGGTATCAAGTCGTAGAAAAGGTAAAAACTTGTCAAATGTGGACACATACTCATGTAGAGGTTCGAAAGTATTCACAAGTGCCTCATATATGAGTCTTTCAGCATCATGAGCATCCTCCAACTTAACCGTCTGAATGAGAGGTATCGAGTGCCAATACATTCGATCCATAACCAATCGCTGCACTTGCGTGATTTCACTGACGCTAGCCAGTGCTCTTCCGATTGCCTCTTTGGCGGCATCTGCAAACATTGAAGCGTCTTCCACAAATCCAAAGCACATCTTTGCGTCTTCATCAAGTGGTTGGATGTCTTCGTCTTCTTCAACTTCATTCCTACTAGACTTGCGCATCTCTTCTACCAAGTTGACTGTAAATAAAGGAGATACGCCAGGATAATCTAACAAAGAACCTTCTTCAGGAGTTACCATGACATCGAAACTGGAACGAATTTCGACGGAAACTTTTGTAGCACTTAAAATAAATTGCTTATACTCCTCAATATTTGTTTCGATAGAGTCTCGAAGCGAATCTTGCATCCGGAAATTCACAGCCTGAAAATACCTTCTTAAATCGCTTTTTTCATACATTTCCCGATTGCGTTCCTCCGTATTCCATTTAGTACCCCGAGATAAGCAACCCTTGATGGTGTTTTTCATGTATTGTGTCCAATCGTCATTTAATCGACTAGCACTCTTTTCACCCCATTTTTGCTGCCAAGCAATAAAATGTTTTAGAGTCATGCTGGTACCATCAAAGCTTGTTTTCAAAAGTGCGTAATCGCTTCCAAATATATCCAAACAACCTTGGTGTACCCCATGAAGTGATTGAAGGCACATTTCGTCTGCATAGTAACTTGATTGTAGAATAGCATTGAAGTGACTTTCCATATTGTGCCTAGGAACTGGAAAACATCCTGATTCAGGAAATACTTTATGTTCGCGTAGGTTTTCTAGAACTTGAACCATCCCCGCAAGACCTTGCTGCTGAAGTCCAATGAGACTAGAGTTTTTTAACTTGACGTCAAAATCAATCTTGTTCATGGCTCGTTGCTTGCTTACTTGAATTACGTCAATCATCTCCATAAGGTCATCTTGCTGGGCTTGTGTACCACATGACAAGTGAACCAGACGAGCGATCTGCTCCTGCGATAATCCAGGAGAGCCTTCAGTAGGCATGCAGTCAATATATAAATTGTATTTGATCATCAATTGAGCTTCGGCTCGTTTTCGATGGCTGTTTGCGTACAATTCAGCAAAGGCATACTTGGCTTCGTGCGGGAAACATATCTGTATTCGAGGAACCAGGATATCATCTACAATGTAAAAACCATTCTCATATCGCTCCACTGTAGAGTACGTCCAATCACTCGACTCAGGATGCATCAGCACGCGTGCATTGGATATAGGAAAGCGTAAAGTCATCGGCTCTATTGGGTCTAAACACTTATCTACGTAGGCATCCAGGGGGAGAAAATTATCTAGATCCCCACTACTAGGCCAAACCCCCTTGTCCATAAGAATGGTTTCCAAATCTTCATCTTTAGAAGGTCCAGACTCCACAAACGGTGATTTCAAAACCGGTGATTGCACGGTAGGAGAATGTCCCGACTTCGCCTCCGCAGCAATGTGCAGTGGTTTATCAGGTAAATCCATAATCAAATCATCTTTAAGGTTGTCTATAAACGAAGCAAACACACCATTTTTAGGAGACAATCTCGATCTTGTTGGGCTCCGGAGAGATCGAACTTCCTCAGAAACTCTCGGTTTCTTCGGCGACGTCTTGATGTTAGGCAGCATTCTTTTTACCTGGCTATTAAACTTTCAAAATAACCAATACAAACTTTTGTATGGAGTCTATGCACCGTGTGTTGAACCTGCTGTATTACTCGAGAAAAAATAAACGTTACACTTTCCAACGGCTTTTACGGCATTAGTAATTTGCGTATTTGTGAAGTAGCCATTTATAATACAGCTATAGGTGTATTAGCGTCTTTAGTACCTGGCAACTGGATTGCGGGGTCTACTAATCGAAAGTCCTTACAGATTGGAATGATGATAGCCGATTGGTTATTCATACATGGGCAAAGGCAAAAACATTATTTATCATATATTTGGAGATGTTTTCGATAAAAATTACAGCCGCAAGAAGCCGAGATCGCGAATGAAACTCCATGTACGAAGGAATCTTTAAAACATGTACGAAGGAATCTTTAAGACGAGTTTCATGATTCATGATTCCACAATAATATACTAAGATACATTAATGGGGCAATTCAAGTGAGCGCTGGAAGTGCAAGGTGTTCTATTTAATGTAATCCTGAACAGATTCTCTTCCGGGATGAAAACCATGAAATAATGATTTTGAATAAAACCTGTCTTTATTTCAGGGATCCGAGATAAATCACTGGAGATAGGGTCCTTCCACATCCCCATTGAGAGTTGAGATGTAGGGTTGTTTTCCATATATTTTGCTTTCAGCCTTGGATACCAGACATCTCATCACGGTGTGGTGTTTTTGAACTAGCGAGTAATTATTGAAAACAATAAAGAGGGACGGTTAACTCTTAGCCTAAAATTAAAACACCATGGCTGGCATGGCACACTTATTGAGACTGACTTATATCCCCAGAATATTTTTGGGCTATTTTGAGGTTCTAATAAGACCCCCAAAAAAAAGATTGTGGAAAATTTTCAATTTGGGGTCCTAAAAATGGGGTGATAAAAATTGGTCACTCGGAGTCCTGCTCGTTATTTGATATCAGCTCCTCTTCTTCGTGATCATTATCCACATCTCGGCTTCGTTGAGAGGTATTAAACGAAGATGACGACGATGCGCGCACTGATTCCTTCATATGCGGTGTTATTGGGTTAGTGCATCGTAACTTCGGCCAATCATTTACTTCCTCGGAATGCCAGAGTCTCTCGCACGTTAGAGTTTATTGCTTCTGTCTTTCAGTGGAGTTTGGTACACGTACCGTAGTCTTTGAGTTTCTGTTGCAAAGAACGGGATCGCAAACACTGCATTTGAATATGCTTTTACGGCCACTCCTATTATGTATTTGTGCACCAGATTGCGTTCCGCACTTTTCACAACAAAGTATGCATTTTTGCTTTTTGGACAATCTTATCATTTGCCATCCTGGCTCCTTATGACATCCCAATCTGGCTTTATTGAGGCCAATTGGAGTGCTTCTCGACAGTTCATCCTGTTCACATATCTTGCGATGATTCCGTTTGATGTTAAGATGTGTTGTGGGCGACGGAGGTGCGCTAGATAAAGGTAGCTGAGGTGTTGGTGGCTCGAAATCAATCAAATATCCGGAAACCTGTACCAGAAACTTTTTGAAGGAAATGGATTTTCTTGCATTGATGAATTGCTCGTAAGTTTCAATTTTCTTCTCATCAGCTTCTCCCAATATACGACCACTCAAACTAGGCACTTGGTACATACGATAGGCAGTCACCAATGAGATCATTATCAACCTTTGCCAGATAAACAAAGTACTAGCTTTGGAGTTGCGGACCTTTGCATGAGATATCAATCGAGACATCACATCTACTGGACTCTTAATGGAA
>Ga0105055_10003954_pt1 | contig 22068 bp, 20 predicted proteins | sample BON03_FD_78090 | JGI IMG/M metagenome (GOLD analysis project Ga0105055, IMG submission 78090) | Freshwater microbial communities from Lake Bonney liftoff mats and glacier meltwater in Antarctica - BON-03 | ecosystem: Environmental > Aquatic > Freshwater > Ice > Glacier meltwater | place: Lake...
GGCGAAAGAAAATCGGGCAGATGCTTGGCGCTACGCTGAAAAAGTGGACCGGTCCATTCCATGGACAGTAAGTCGGGGAGCGGGGCGCAAAACGCAACCATTAACTTAACGTAGTAATACTAGTTGCCAGTCGCGCCGCATGCTGCCTGGGCGCGCGTATTGGCTGAATGGCAACAGCACTTGCCCATTGGGCATGATTTGCGGCGGGTGATTAATGTGCCCGTGAATGCGATCGGGAAACATGTTGATGTCTCTATCAGGCAATTCGATGGAGCGAAAATCCGACCAAGTGTCACCGCTATCATCTGAATAAATGAACGCTAATTTACCCACATCGACTTCGGGGCTGTTACGTGGAATTCCGTCACCTGCATGAACTCCTTCGTGGATAAAGAAGAAGAGGCGACCGCTATCAGGTGCTACAAATGGTGCTCCATAAGAGCGGCGGTATTTCTTGGTCGACGTCATGAGACGTCGCGGCTCGCTCCAGGTGAGCCCGCAGTCTTGGCTTTTGGCCATCACGACCTGTTCGTCTGGCGCATTTTCAGATGAGCCTTGGCTCCAAGTGACCAGCCAAGTGCCATCGGGTAGGATGACCACACAGCTCGATTCGTTTTTTCGGATAGCGGCAAGCTCCGGTGGAATGCTATCACCGCTCATGGGCGGGTGACGGAAAATATCAGAGTAAGCGAAAGGTCGATGGCTCATGCCATCCATCAGGGAAGATTTCATGGGGTAAGAATAATTGGAATGGAGCAGGGAAGTCCCGGCGGATGACGGCAAGCGCCAATCAGGCTTTATTCACAGTCAGATCGCATTGGATCCAATCCCCTCTCAAATCACCGATTAATTATTGATTGTTTATGGTGATGAATGCTCGTCATTTGCATGTGACATCCATGAGTGTATGGTCGTGCCGTTTCCCCGTTTAATATATCGCGGAATTTTACTGCTGATATGCGGAAGCACGCTAACAGGTGCAGAGGAGGTAATTAGGATCGGAGTGGAGAGGAATTCGGCTCCGCTTTCCTATCTTGATGAAGCGGGTTATGCTGCTGGGTTCAGTGCTGAATTGCTGGCTGCGATGACAGAAGCAAACGGAGTGAAGATCGAAATTGTGGTGGGTTATTGGAGCCATGTCCTTCGTGATTTTCAGGAAGGAAGGTTGGATGCATTGGCAAATGTTACGATCACGGAAGCGCGACGCGAGCGGATGGATTTTTCGATATCGCACGCCGATGCCCGTGGTTTGGTTTATTATCTGGAAGGCTCACCTCGGATGCGGAGAACGGCGGATTTTACCGGGAAACGAATGGGAGTATTGCAAGGGAGTCTGGGCCATATCAATGCACTCGCTCATGATGGTTGGGGCGCGGTCATTGTGCCTTTTGCCTCCAGAGAGGCGGCGATGGATGCGACGCAATCTGGAGAGACTGATGCGACGATATTTATTCGGCGATTGGTGTATGCGCCTTGGCTGGAAGAGCAAGGTATGGACTGGGAGTTTGTGGATGACATGGTGCACAAATATCATTTTGCGGTGCACAAAGGGGATGCCCGTTCGCTGGAGAGGCTAAATGAAGCGCTCGCGGCCGTGCGCGGCAATGGCTCGTTTGATCGGCTCTACGCGAAGTGGATTGGCCCCCTCAAACCTCACCCCATTCGTTTAGCGGATTTGCGCCCCTACTATTTACCGGCTGCTCTGGGCTTAGTGGTGATTGTCGGGCTAGTCGCTTGGCAGCGAAGGATGATGTATCGTTTGTCCAGGCAGAAGGAAGCACTGCACGCGAGCGAAGAGCGTTGGAAGTTTGCCGTGGAAGGCGCGGGGGACGGGGTTTGGGATTGGAGCGCTACTTCCAACGAGGTTCTGCTCTCAAAAAGGTGGCTAGAAATGTTGGGGTATGCCGATGAGATCCCGAATAATCCTAAGTTGGAAGAATGGATGAACTACGTGCATCCGGAAGATCACTCGATCATCGCCTCGTTTCAGCATGCTAATGCCCATGATCAAAAGGATACGTTTGCATTTGAACATCGATTACGGTGCCAAGACGGGAGCTGGAAATGGGTGCTCAGTCGTGGGATGGTGGTGAGCCAGGATGCGAACGGACATCCGCTTCGTGTGCTCGGCACGCACACGGATATTAGTGGACTCAAACAGGCGGCGGCAGATCGATTGGTTCTAGGGAAACTCGAATCAACCAGCGTGTTGGCGGGTGGGATTGCTCACGATTTTAATAATCTGCTCACGGCCATTGTTCTCAATTTGGACCTCGCACGTTATAATAAAGGTTCGGTGGAAGAATGTTTGTTTAACGTAGACGCGGCAGAAAAAGCGGCTTTATCAGCGAGTGGTTTGACTCAACAGTTGATCACTTTTGCCAAAGGCGGAGCCACGGTTATCGGCATTTGCGATCTGGGGGAACTCTTGCGCGATGCCGTGCCGCTCGTGCTGAGTGGATCAAATGTGAGAGCCGATCTGTCGATTGCAGAAGAACTGTGGGGCGCGGAAATAGATGAAGGTCAGATTGGGCAGGTAGTCCGCAATTTGGTGTTAAATGCACGCGAGGCAATGCCCCGTGGCGGTGTCATTAAAGTGAAGGCGGTCAATGCGATCCTGAATCTCGGTGACGTTCGCGGTTTAAGTGCAGGGGAATATTTGCAGGTCGAAGTAGCTGACACAGGAGAAGGGATCGCACCCGAAATAGTTGAGAAGCTCTTCGATCCCTATTTTTCGACGAAACAACGTGGAGCTCAAAAAGGCATGGGTCTCGGACTGACGATCTGTCATTCCATCATATCGCAGCATCATGGCGTGTTAACCGTGGAATCGACTAAGGGTATGGGCTCGACGTTTCGAGTCTATCTGCCCGCGTCAAAGGGAGCAGTGGTAGACGATATGGATTTAATCCCGCCATTTCCGGCAAGTGCAGAAACTCCTCTCCGTATTCTCATTATGGATGATGAGGAGATTCTGCGGGATACTATGGGGCGCACGTTGCACCAAATGGGGCATACCGTGGGTGCTTTCTGCGATGGGAAAAATGCAATCATCGGCTACGAGGCTGCTCGCAAATATTCAAGAGATTGGGACCTTCTCCTGCTCGATCTCACCATCCCCGGAGGAATGGGCGGTATCGAGACTCTGGCTGCATTGCGCGCAATTGATACTGATGTCCGGGCAGTCGTCATGACCGGATACACCAACAATAAAATTATGACTAACTACGTTGCGGCTGGTTTCAAAGCGTTGCTAACCAAACCGTTTACCTCTAATCGATTACAGGTGGTTATCAACGAAGCCATGGCGGCAGAGTGAACTCGCCATATGATGCGAAATACTTGAACGCGATTACGCTGCGAAAGCATGGTGACAATAGCTCGCGAGGTGGCGATCGGTGATGGCGGGTATGCGCTGAAGGGCGAATATCGTGCGTGGCTCCCAGAGTTGGGTGCGAAGTGGCTCGAGGAACCGCTTGGGTAAGTCCGGAGATTCGAGGTGCGAGAGGATCGTGAGGGTTTGTCGCGAGGAGGGGAGGCCAAGCCATTCCAGCACACCATGAATGCCATTGCGCTCATGCACGGCGGCGATTTCCGACCAGGCTGGTGCTGAGGTCCCGCGCAATTCGGGATGGTTGGCGAGAAAGGTCGCGAGAGCGGGAGTCTCGATCAATTCGGAGAGGAGTTGCGGGCAGCGCCCGACGACGTAGAGGGCTTCCATTCGGGAAAAAGAGAAACCGAGGAGAAAGCTGCGCACTTCAGCCGGCACGAATTCGAGGTAGGGCCGCCAGTCGCGCTTGTGGCAGGCTAGAGAGGCCGCTTCGAGGAGCTCGCTGCTAGGAGTGACTTCAATCCAATCTTCGCCGTAGAGCTTTTCGAAGCGGGTTTCGGGCCAAGGCGTCACGCGGTGGAGTTCACCGTAGTGGGCCCAAGTGAGGGAGATTGGCAGAGTGTTAGGGGAGGGTCGTTTTGTAAGGATCATGAGCAAAGAATACCCGAGAGAGTGGGACATTGCTTGTCCTACCCTAAAAAAAATGCAGATATATTTAATGCCTGAAAAACCTCAACTTTCTCGCCCCCCCCTTGAGCGTATGCTCAAGATTCACGCTGCCTTACGCCGTGGTGAATTGATCAACAGTTCTCATCTGGTCGCTGAACTGGAAGTTAACCGCAAGACGATCGGGCGTGATATCGCTTTTATGCGCGACCGGTTGGACTTACCGATCGAATACGATGCGCACCGCGCGGTTTATCGCTACACGCACAAAGTAGAAGCGTTTCCCACGGTCAACGTAACCGAGGGTGAATTGCTGGCGCTCCTCGTGGCGCAACGCGCGCTCGAACAATATCGAGGCACGCCGTTTCACCGTCAGCTGGAAATTGCGTTTGGCAAACTGACGGGAGGGCTGCGCGAGCGCATCTCGTTTTCACCAGCGGATGAGATGCGCACGGTCTCTTTTAAGAATATCGGTTTGGGCAAAACTGATTTGGCGATCTTCAACCCGCTCAGTGCCGCCGTGCTCCATCAGGATGAGGTGACGTTTAGCTATCGTAAACCCGGCAGTAGTCAGGCTACGCAGCGTCGGGTGCATCCCTACCATTTGGCGAATCGGGAAAACCTTTGGTATCTGGTGGGGTTTGATGTTGAGCGCGAGGCGCTGCGCACATTTGCGCTACCCCGTATTTCAAAGGTAAAAGCGTCTGAAGTGAAATTCGTGCGACCAACGGATTTTTCACCGGAGACGTTCTTTGCCAATGCTCTCGGAGTGTTGGGTGGATCGGGTAACCACAAGATAGTGATTCGCTTTACTCCTGAGGCAGCCGAGCGCGTGCGTGAGCGGGAATGGCATGAATCGCAGGAGATGCGTGATCTGCGTGGCGGCGGTTTGGAGCTGACTTTGCGTCTGGGTGCGCTCGAAGAAGCAGAGCAATGGATTCTCGGTTGGGGAGCCGCCGCGGAGGTGGTTGGTCCGGCGTCTTTGCGCGAAAACATGCGGAGAACGGTGGAAGCGTTGGTAGACCGCTATACGAAATAACGGTTAGAAAAGAGTTTTCGTGAGGGGAAGTTTGAACTGCACTGAATCGCAACATCACTATGTCTGACCACGCCTCCTCTCATGCCTCTCCGCTTTCCAAGCAGGAGAAGGAATCCTCCATCAATGGCGGGATGGGTTGGGCTCTGGGAGCGATCGTGTTGTTTTTTGCGGTGGTGCGATTGGCAGGCATGTTTGGTGATCTCTGGTTGGATGAGATCTGGTCGCTCCGCATGGTGCAATCGATCCAGTCACCTCTGGAGGTTTTTACCAAACTCCAGCACGACAATAATCATCCGCTCAACTCGCTGTTTCTCTATCTGGTGCAACCCGGGGCAGACTGGACGTATCGGTTGCTCTCTTGGTTTGCCGGCAGTGCGTCGGTGTGGTTGGCCGCGTTGCTGGCGCGTGATCATTATCGCCACTGGCATCCCGAAGATTCGCCGACACGAGCTAATGGGTGCGGGATTCTGACGGCGGTGTTGGTCGGCGGAGCTTATTTACTGATCCATTATTCGTCGGAGGCGCGTGGTTACGCCCCGGCGGTAGCCTGCGCTTTGTTGGCTACTTACGCTTTGTCGCGTGGGAGTGCGGTCAGTGGGCTACGCTGGGCGGCGCTTTACTTTGGCGCTTGCGTGATTGGGTTGGTGGCGCATTTGGCGATGGTGCAGGTCATGTTGGCAGCGGGCTGTTGGGCCGTGATCATGCTTTTCGCGAACCTCAGTGTTTGGCGTGAGCATCTGCTGCGCGCTTTGATTTTTCAGCTACCGTCGTGGCTTTTCTTCGGCGCTTACTACTTTGGATTTGTGCGCAATATGGAGATTGGCGGTGGGCCGGAAAATACTTTATCCCAAGTGCTCGCTGAATTGGCGGTTACTTTGTGGGGGATACCCGCTTTGTCCGGCATGATTGTTTTGTCGATATTGTTGGGTGCGATTCTGGCGGGCTTGGCGCTCGCGTGGCGTCGGTCGCGAGGATGGGCGATATTTTATATGGCCGTGATTTTGGCCACGCCTGCTGTCGGTATTCTGTTTAGCCGGTTCACCTTACTCTTTCCGCGTTATTTCATCATCAGCGCGACGTTTGCACTCATCGTGATCGGCTACGGGCTGACCCGGCTTTGGTGGCATAGTCGGCTTGGCCGCGGGTTGTGCCTGGCGGCGTTGTTGCTCTTCCTGATTGGTAATGGCCTGCAAGTGGAGAGACTGTGGGCTGCGGGTCGTGGGCACTATCAGGAGGCGCTAAACACCATAATCAAGCGCACGCCATTCGATGTGGTTACGATTAGCAGCGATCATGATTTTCGGAACTACGCGCTCGTCGATTATTATCAGACCCTCGCGCAGGCGCCCCGAAAAATCGTGTATTATCGCCGCGATAAAGTGCCGCCATGGGGCACGCAATGGCGGATACTGCATCGAATTGATGATGATTCGGATCTGCCGAAGCACGTGACCGATGAACGTGGCAATTTCTATGTGAAGGAACGCGTTTACCCTTATGCTGGTTTGTCGGGGTGGAGTTGGATTGTTTACCGCAATATGCAATTGGACGCTCGGGATTGAGGATCGGTTACTTCGCACTTGCGGGTGAGGGGGGCGCAAATCACGTTGACCACTGCTATGCCAAACAGCTTCGGAAAGATTTTCAATATTACGACTTGGGGTGAAAGCCACGGGAAAGGGATTGGTGTGGTCATCGATGGATGTCCCCCAAATCTCCCCATTTCGGTTGAAGAAATCCAGGTCGAGCTTGACCGCCGTCGTCCAGGGCAGAGCGATATCGTGACCCAACGCAAAGAGACTGATAAGGTAGAGATCATTTCCGGTCTTTATGAAGGGCGCACGACGGGCACTCCGATCGCGATGATGGTGGCCAATGCCGATCAGCGTTCCAGCGCTTACGATGAGATCGCTGAAAAATTCCGCCCGTCTCATGCTGACTACACTTATCAAACCAAATTCGGCTTGCGCGATCCTCGCGGGGGTGGGCGCAGCTCAGCGCGCGAGACCGTCGGTCGGGTTGCCGCTGGAGCGATTGCGAAGAAACTTCTGACCATCTCCGGGGCGATCGAGATTCGCGCGTATCTGACTCAGGTGCACGACATCACGATGCCACCGTTGGAAAGATTCCCCACGCTCTCTGAGGTTGAGTCGAATCCGGTGCGTTGCCCGCACGTCGAAACGGCTGAGCGAATGATCGCCCGGATCAAAGAAGTTCGTAGCCAAGGAGATTCGGTGGGGGGGGTGATCGAATGTCGGGTGCGTGGTTTGCCTGCAGGACTTGGCGAACCGGTCTTCGATCGATTGGAAGCCGATCTGGCCAAGGCGATGCTATCCTTGCCTGCGACTAAAGGCTTTGAAGTAGGGAGCGGATTTGCCGGCACCAAGATGACAGGATCTGAGCATAACGATCCGTTTATCATCAAGAATGGCAAAGTGCGCACCACGAGTAATTTTTCAGGCGGAGTGCAGGGCGGGATCAGCAACGGCGAGGAGATCGTATTTCGAACCGCTTTTAAACCGACCGCGACGATTTCACAGAGCCAGAAAACGGTGACGGTGAAAGGTGAGGAAACCGAATTGGCGGCCAAAGGTCGCCACGATCCTTGTGTCGTGCCGCGGGCCGTGCCGATTGTGGAAGCGATGGCTGCACTGGTGATCGTTGATCACTGGATGCGACACGCCGCTCAAAACCGTAGCTTCAAACTTTAAGGTATTCCGATGTCTGAGGATAAACCACTCGTTTACATGATACTGGGTTCGACCGGATCGGGTCGCCGCTCGGTGGTGCTCGATTTGATCAATGACGGCCTGCCTCCGGAGGCGTGTCCCGTGGTTCTGTTGAACGATGAGGAAACGGCTGATCCGGTTGATGATCAATTCCCGTTGCTCGAACGCTGGCACTGGACCGATTCGACGATTGAGGCCGATATCACTACTGAGGTGACCCACGTATTTATCGTTAGTGATGGTCGGGGAAATCCGGTGGATCAACTTGAGGGGCTCAAACCATGGCTAGCCCAACAAGATGCGGAGTTGGCGAGAATTATCACGGTAGTGAACTGCCAATTAGGTGAAGCTAATTCTGCCGTGCTCGCGTGGTATGATGCCTGCATCCACTTCAGCGATGTCATTTTGCTGAACCAGCGCGAAGGGGTTGCCAATAAATGGGTTTCCGATTTTCAATCCCGTTACCGTGATCAATGGCTCCCCTGCCTGATGGAGTTTGTAAAAGCGGGTCGCGTGAAGAGCGCTTCCGTCGTGCTCGACCCGAGTGCTCGTCGGCTCTCGCATTACTTCGACGAAGAGCAGGATTGGGTCACCTCCGGTGCGGTCGATGAAGATGAAGCTGAGGGTGATGAGGAAATCGAAGTCAAATTGGAAATAGATCCCTATTTCGAACGCCACGGTGAAGGGCGGCGCATGAAAGAGATTCCGGATATCCGACAATATCTGGACGCGGCAGAGTGATCACCCACTGCGCATGATTTCACGGTAGGCGAGAAAGTCGTCGTGAAGGCGCTGGAAGACCGCATATTTGGCAGCGTGATACTTGGCCACGCGACCCTTGGTCGGTTTGATCACCTGATCGGTAGAATTCATCGCGGTCATGGCGGAAAGCACCTCATCGAATTGCCCCGACGCGACCGCCCCGAGCACGGCAGAACCGAGGAGCACCGCCTCCGGTTCAGTGGAGAGCACGACTTTGCAACCGGTGATATCCGCGTGTTCGCGAAGGAATAGGGGGTTCTTTGTGCCGCCACCACATGCGAGCAAGGTATCGATCCGGTAGCCCATCCGGTTCATCTCTTCGAGAATATGGCGCGTGCCGTAGGCGACGGCCTGGATTGCGGCGAGGTAGTGAAGCGCGAGATCATCGGCCGTCGCGGAGAGGGAAAGCCCCGTCGTCATGCCTCTGAGCGTGGGGTTAGCTCGCGGCGAGCGATTCCCGTGAAAGTCGGGCTGGATGTGCAGATCGCGCGTCAGTTCCCCAGGAAACTTTACCCCTTGTGATTCCGCGAGAGCTTGGAGTCGCTCGTTAAGGAGTTCGTAGATCGTGCGCCCCTGCTTCTTGGCGGCACTTTGCAGCGGTTTAGCGGCTGCATGGGAAAAGATCACATGATCGATCAGCGCGCCGGTAGCGGATTGACCGCCCTCGGTGAGCCACATTCCGGGCAGCATGGCGGAGAAATAGGGCCCCCAGATACCATCGATGAAACGGGGCTTCGCGGAAACTGCCATGTGACACGAAGAGGTGCCGCCGATTAGCGCGAGGCGGCGCTCAAGTGAAGCTGCGGTCGGCTTCTTGTTTGCGACGGGAGCTCCGAGCATCCCAAGCCCACCCGCATGAGCATCAATGATTGAGACGCCGACGGGGATGCCGGGTCGCAACCCGAGTTCCTGAGCGGCTTGAGTGGTGAGTCCATTGCCAATCGGTTCGCCCATCGGACGAATCGTTTGACCAATGCGCGCGAACTTTTCGTCCGCGAGATCGCCGAGTCCGATTTGTTGAAAGTAATTTTTATCCCAACCCTTTCCCGTCGTGCCTTTGTGGCCGAGATAAGTCCATTTGCAGACGGTCGTGCAAAGCGAACGCGTGTCATCACCGGTGGCACGGTAGGTGAGGAAATCGGGTAGATCGAGAAAGCGAGCCGTGCGCTTCCAAGTCTCGGGCATGTTCTGTTTTAGCCAGAGCAGCTTGGGCGTCTCCATCTCCGGCGAGATCACACCGCCGACGTAGCGTAGCACCTCGTGCTTGGTGCGATTGATCTTTTCAGCCTGTGGGATTGCACGATGATCCATCCACACGATCACGTTTTGCGCGTCGCGATTGCTGGGTGAAACGGTCACCGGTTTGTCGTCGGCATCAAGGCAGACGAGTGAACAGGTCGCGTCGATGCCAATCCCGGCGACTTGCTCCGGCGTGGCCTGAGCTTGTTTGAGAGCCCCGCGAATCGCGACTCCGCAGGCCTTCCAGATATCGTCGGAGGATTGCTCCACGAAGTCCGGCTGTGGTTTCCACATTTTGATAGCCTGCGTGGCCGTGCCGTGCATGTGGCCGGAAGAATCGAAAAGACCGGCGCGAGCACTACCAGTGCCGACATCGATACCGAGAAAGAGATTAGGTTGAGACATGGGAGGAAATTGGTTATCGGTTATTTGCTATTGGTTATTGGGCTGGCCTATTGAAGCGCGACATCGAGGACGCAGCGGAAGCCGAGGTTTCCGGTGGAGCTGTCGGGGGTGTTGCTGCTGCGCGAGTCGGTGCGGTAGCGATTGCAGTAGCTCGCGTGGCAAAGATAACTGCCCCCACGCATCATGCGACGATCAGTGGCGGTGGGGCCGGTGGGGTTTTCGCGTGGTGAGGTTTGATAGTAGTTCGGATCAAACCAATCCCAGATCCATTCCCACACATTACCGGTCATGCAGTAGAGTCCGTAACCGTTGGCTTGATAGGTTTGGGCGGGAGCCGGCCCGTAATATTTGTCGGCTTCGGTGTTCTGGCTCGGGAATTTGCCCTGCCACACATTCATGCGGTGTTTGCCGCCGGGTTCGAGTTCGTCGCCCCAAGGGAAACGTTTCTGCTCGAGGCCACCGCGAGCGGCGTATTCCCATTCGGCTTCGGTGGTGGGGCGTTTACCTGCCCAGGCGCAATACACGATCACATCATTCCACGACACGTGGATCACAGGATATTTCCAACGCTTCTTGATGTTGGTGCCCGGACCTTCGGGATGCCGCCAGGTTGCGCCGTCGATTCGACACCACCATTCGCTGCCGAGCACTCGTGCGCGGACGGCGGTGGCTTGTTGCTTCTGCGTGAGGTGACCGTAAAAGACGAATGACCAACCGAAGTTTTCGGCTTCGGTTTTGTAATGGGTCGCGTTGATGAAATCGTTGAACTGCTCGTTGGTCACGCAGGTCGCGTCCATGTAAAACGGTGCGATTTCGACGGTGTGCACCGGACCTTCCCCATCGGCGGGAAATCCGTAATCGCCCTCGTTGCCCATCAAAAATTCACCGCCGGGTATCAGTTTCATGCCTTCGGTGCTGCCGGAGTAGACGCGCTGAAATTCGCCATCAGATACAGCGGATATTTCGCCATTCTTGTGATCGCGGCCGGGGGAACAGCAGGAGCCTTTGGGATCGTTAGGATTCATCTTACGCGAAGCTAACCCGCGGATTGAAGTTGGGTTCGCGCTCCATGTTGGCGCGCACGAGGCGGCGCATCAGCGAATCGCGCAGGTCGCGCGAATCGGGATCGCTCCAGAGATTGCGATATTGGTTCGGATCGGTGGCGAGGTCGTAAAGTTCGCCTTCATCGGTATCGCGATAAACGACGAGCTTGTGCGTGGCGGTGACGAGCGTGGTTTGGTAGAGCGTGGATTGAGTAGGGCGCAACTCGACGACGACGGCATCTTGCACGGATTCCTGCTCGCCTCGCAGGACGGGCGAAAGATCGGTGCCCTGCATGTCGTAGGGCGTATCGACTCCGGCGAATTGCAAAAACGTGCGGGGTAGATCGACGATGTTGGCGAGTGCTTCGGTCGTGCCGGTGGCGGGGATGAGCCCTGGCGCCCATGCGAGAAGAGGGATGCGCTGCACATCTTCGTAGGCGGCACAGCCTTTGCCCCAGAGTCCGTGGTTGCCGTGCATCTCGCCGTGGTCGGTGGTGTAAACGATGAGCGTGTTGTCGAGTTGACCGGTCTCTTCGAGTGTTTTGAAAATCGCGCCGATCCGGTCATCGAGAAAGTTAACCATGCCCGCGGTCGTGCGGAGCGAATCGCGCACAGGGCGTTCCGGTTCTCCGAAGCACGAAGGCATGCGATTGCCGTCGTCGAGCGGGCCGAAGTCGCGCTGATGCATCCGGCGGTAGATTTCGTGGCGATCATCGAATTCTCCTTCGCGATGTTCCGGATAAGTTTGCAGCGCATCGGCATCGACCTGCGAATACCAAGGCTCGGGACAGACAAAGGGTTCGTGCGGATCCTGAAAGCTCGCCCAGCAAAACCACGGCTGATCGTCGTCAGCGTGACGGTGCAAATAATCGTTGGTCACCTTCGCGACCCAGGAGCTGTCGTGCAACTCCGGTGGGATCGCCCACGATCCGGTTTCGAAATAGTTATACTGACCATCGTGGTATTGCGGAAACCACTGTTTGTAATCAGTTCCACTCGCTTCGAGAAACTGCCGGTAGTGCGCCTCGGGTAGATTGTTAATCGTGTGACCAGTATTGGCCTGAAATTCCTGAAATCCCACATAAGGGCCGTTCCAAGTTTCCCAAAAATTAGCCGGCGGATTTTTCATCCCGGTGATGTGTTCGAGCTCATCATCGCGTCGCACGAAATGATGCTTCCCAAACAGCGCCGTATGATAGCCAGCATCTCCCAACACAGAGGGTAGCGTGGTGGTCGGAAACGGATCGAGACTCACGCCAATCGAATACGCGCCGTGGCGCGAAGGGTATTGTCCGGTAAGCATCGACACACGACACGGCGTGCAAATCGGGCAGGGCGTGTAGGCGCGATTGAAGTGAACCCCTTCGCGAGCCATCCGATCGAAGTTCGGCGTGTTAAAACCGGGTGTGCCCAGAAGACCGAGATGATCGGCTCGGTGCTGGTCGGAGGTGATCAGGAGAATGTTGGGGCGCATGGGGAGGGTGATAAACTAGAACGTGCGGCACCCAGAGGCCAAGGCTTGATGACGAAATGGGTGGGGAGTTTTATTTAACCGCTAATTGGCGCTGATAGACGCTAATACGGAATATTTAAACCGCGGCTGATCTCGGATGGACACGAATCAATCCAGGATTTTGAGAAAGGTATCCTCATAGAGCAAAGCGTGGACAGTCTCATGGTGTAAGGTTTGAGTTGTGAGCGATATGATTACCGAAGTAGCGACATTGGAAGTGAAACCGGGGTTGGAATCGGCGTTTGAAAACGATTTCGATTTAGCCGCGTCAATTATCAGTGGGTCTGAGGGTTACCTCTCCCATGAACTGCTGCGCGGAGTTGAAAAGCCGAGCCGCTACACCCTGCTCGTGCGTTGGAAAACCCTCGATTCGCATACAATCGGATTTCGTGAGTCGCCAGAATATCAAAAGTGGAAGGACCTGCTTCATCACTACTACGATCCGTTTCCCACGGTGGAGCATTTTGAGAAAGTTCACGAAGGACCGGTGTGATTTAGGATGATTACTAGGCTTGATCACATTCAACTCGCGATGCCTCTCGGTGGTGAAGGTAGGGCGCGGCAATTCTGGAGCGGAGTGCTGGGATTCACTGAGGAGGTGAAGCCGGAACCACTCGCGAGTCGCGGTGGCTGTTGGTTTCGCAGCGGCAATACCATCGTGCATATCGGAGTGGAGAAAGACTTTGCGCCGCAGAAGAAAGCGCATCCGGCATTTTGCGTGGAGGATCTCGATGGCCTCGCAGAGAGATTGGCGGCTGCTGAATGTTCCGTCTTTTGGGATGACGCATTGCTGAATCGGCGTCGGTTTTACCCTGCTGATCCGTTTGGAAATCGGATCGAGTTTATCGCAAATGGGGAAGGATTTTGACAGATATGAGAAAGACGTTTTTCACCACCAATGAACACGAATGCTTCCGAGCGGAAAACATGAGTATTTGCATCTTCGGATATGAATTAGATTCGTGCCCATATGTGGCTAAGAGCTGATGGGAATGAATGAATGAATTTATCGCAATATTTGATGCGGATGCGGTGTTTCTGCGGTCGACGCGACCGGCGGATTACCTGGAGCAACGTTATGGTATTACTCGTGAAATGTTGGGGCCATTTTTTATGAAGAATGCTCAGAGTCTGATCGGCCGGGCGGATATCAAAGCTATCATACCGCCGTTTCTGAAGGAGTGGGGTATCACGGAATCGATCGATGAGTTTCTCGCAGAAGCATTTTCTGCCGGCAGTGAGATTGATCCCGGTGTGGCAGAGATCGTTGCGGAGTTGAGAGGGCGTGGGGTTACTTGTTGCTTGGCGACGAATCAGGACAAGCACCGGATGGCTTACCTGGATGAACGGCTAAAAATCAGAGAGTATTTCGACAGGTCATTTGTTTCCTGCGAGCTGGGAGTAAAGAAACCCGAGCACGACTTTTATCATGCTATCCAGGCACATTTTCCGGATGTGAACCTTGTCTTCTGGGATGATCAACCAAGCAACGTGCAAGCAGCCCAAGAGTGTGGTTGGACCGCGTTTGTATTTACAGAAGTTTCGCAGCTGCGGAGCGAGATCGTCCAAGTATTTCCCTAACCACGAATGGACACTTAAAGAAACGAATGTGACCCCTCTCATTCGGGTAAATTAGGTTCTATTTATGGTTGATATTCTGAGGCGTTAGTAACCTTACATAGGCAATGTTGATCGGCTGACACACGGAGGGCTTGTCGAGTGGAGAGAAAAACCTTCAGAGTGTTTAGGTGCCCCGAATATTTAAGTTACTCTCCTGCGTGGTGCTTTGTCTTGGTTGGGCCGGCCTGACCCAAGCTAAGGATGAAAATAGAGAACCGACTCTCGATCAGGTGTGGGCCTACGCGACGACGAGCCAACCGATCGAGGCGCGCAATATTCTCGATGATTTGGAGGGGCTCGAACCGCGGGTCGAGACCTTGGCGAATGCGGTGTTGGACATGTCGCGCGCCCCGCTTTCCGTAAAGCAATGGGCTGCCATTGAGCCGGTCTTGGCCGAATTGGCGCAGGCTGATGATGTGGTTGCGCCCCGTGCTCTCTATTTGCAGGCGCGGATGTATCAAATCCAGCAATTGAAGCCGGATTATGTGCGGGCGGAGGAGCTTTACCTCGAATTAAACCAGCGCTGGCCGGGAAGCCATTGGGCGCAGCTTGGGTTGGTGAAACTGGGTCTAGTGAAACTTTATGCCCTGCCTGAGCCCTTGGATGTAGAGGAGCGTTTCGCTGCGGTGGAGGCGCTCTTGGCGCAGATCACGGAGCCGACCCTGCGTCGTGACCTGCAGCTGCAGATGGGCTGGGCGGGCCTCTTTCATCAGCGTCCGCTCGATGAGGTGCTACCTCATCTGATCGCAGCCGACAAGGTCGGTGGGATGATGGGAATCACCCCAGAAGATGTGATGATTCAGATTGGTGAGCTGTCATTTCGCGCGGGGTATTTGGAGCAATCCAAAGCTTACTTTGAGCGATTTCTGCGAGAGGTGCCTAGTAATAATAAGCGATATAACGTGCGGATGCGCTTGAAAGAGGTAGAGGCAGCATTGGCCGAGCAGGAGGGGATGAAATGAAAAAGGCGGACAGAAGAAACAGTGGGGTCTGCTTCTCTTCGTCTTGGCCTATATTTTTGCGTGCTACTGGGTGTTTACGAAATCGACACCGTTGAATGATGATCGAGAGATCACGATTCGGATCGCGCATTGGCAGATTGAGTTGGGCCCGCCGGATGGGATTCAAGCGGCCATCGATCGCTATATGGAGCTCAACCCGAATGTGGAGGTGAAGCAGGTGATGGTGCCCTCAACTGTTTACCGGCAATGGATGCGCGCTAATTTTGCGGGAAACAGCGCTCCGGACATCGTGGAATATGGCGCGTGGTTGGATGGGCTGGCGGATTTGCCGGTGCGCTACTTCGACCCTTTGACGGAAGATTTGATGCAGCCCAATCCATATAATAAGGGCACAGAACTCGAGGGGATGCCCTGGCTCAAGACGTTTACCGATGAGTTGATGGAGCAGCGATTAAACTCCCCGGAACCGGGGCAATACTATGCGGCGACCTTGACGCGAGGTTCGCTGCGATTGTTTGTTAATCGCGATTTGTTGAAAGAAATCACGGGTTCATCGGAGCGGGTGGAGGACTTCGCAGGGATGCGCCGGATCTTTAAGCAGACGGCGGCCTTTTCAAAGAAGGAGGGTCGCAAGATCCTGCCTCTGGGTGGGAGTAAGGATAACGCGATTTGGATCATGGGTTTCTATGCCGGTGGGGTTACGAATAAGTTTAACCGGACTTTGGACGACTATGGATTTCTCGGGTTGTATCCGTGGCAAACTCAGTGGAAATATTTGAATCAGGAGTGGGATTACCAGACCCCGGGTATCAAGGCCGCGTTTAAGATACTGGACGAGCTCGATAAACAAATGCCGTTGGGTTATATGAGCTTTCTTCGCGATGACGCGGTCCGTCAATTCATGCGAGGGGAAGCGTTGTTTATCTTTGCAGGCACTTGGGAAGCGACGAGCTTGCGGCGATTGGCCGAATTTCCGGTGGACGCCTGGCGGTGTCCGCAACCGACCACTTCTGATCCCGTGGTGGGGGAACATATGCTCGGGCATTACGCTGATGGAAGTGTCTCCACGAGCTTTGGTCTCTATCTGAACAAGCGGAGTCCGCATCGTGAAGTGGCGGTAGACTTTTTGCGCTTCATCACGAGTCAGGAGGGCAATCAGTTGTTTACGGATAAGAGTGGTTGGCTCCCCAGTATCAAATCTGTTTCGGTCGCCCCGGAGATCGCCTCATTTATCTCGCCCGAGGATGGTTATACTTACCCTGGTGGGAACATCTCGGTAGGAGGGGGAACTCGTTCCGTTTTTCAAAAAAATCTCTATTTGTTGACGGGCCCCGATGGAAGTATTGATGATTTTGCTGCGGCGATGGATCGGGATATGCCCAAGGCGGTGCGGAGTTCTTTGGCGGTCTATGAGCGTTCGGCGCGTTGGGCAGTGTTGCCGCAGGATTCGCGCGTGATTGCCAATGGTGGTTTACGGGAAAGCAAACCGGATGACCCTAAGTTACTATTGGGCCAGCAGCGCTTGGAAGCCGCTCAAAACCTGAGCGAAGCACGTGCGCTGATGATTGCGCGTCAATTGGAACTGACGGCGGATTTTGGCCAGAACTGATCGCTCAGCAGATGTGGCCGCGTTTGCCAGCCACCCCATGACCGGCTGGGTTTTCTCCAATCCAACGCTCGTCGATGGGTTCACTGGCGAGCTGGTAGCGCGTGTCGGTGGATAGTCTTACCTTATTGGTCTGATTATCGAGTGACGCGTGAATCATGTTCATCTGAAACGTGAGAAAATCGCCAGGTTGAAAATGCGCGGTGAGCCAACGACCGCCCAGTTTTTCGCGAAGGGAAATGGGATTTTTAGAAAGCCATCCGCTCCGGTGCGACCCGCCATCCACCTTGACCTTCTGCACTTGTTTGGGGTGATTTTCGCAATACGTATCCACGTCTCCGTTGAGGTAGTTTTTAATGCGATCTGACTGCTGGTGCGAACCCTCTAGCAGCACCAACGGGCTTTGCTCCAAGGGGACTTCACCATAAGGCACCCAGCAGGTAAGAAGCTTGTGAGTGCCGCGACCCATATAAACCAGATCGCAATGGGGGGCTGTCCCCACCGCTTTAGCGAGCGAGCGCACCCACACGTAATCAAAGTGGCGAATGGGGCCGCCAAATAGTTTGGCGTAAAACCCAGTTAACTCCGGCCCAAACACAGCACGCGCGACCTCCGGATTAGGGTTCGCGAGATTGGGCATAAACTTGGGCTGATTCTCGACGTTGGAAATGCCTTCTTCGATCGGATAATCGGGATCGAGAAAGCCCCCGTCGGAGAGACGCTGAAGCAGTGACATGCGGGCCGATTGCACGATGTCCTGCGGCAGATAGTTTTTGATGTAGAGGTAGCCGTCTTCAGCCAGCCGCGTGCGCAAGGCCTCGGGATCGCCGATCAGATCTTCCGACGAACGCAGCCAGCCAAAGGCTTCTTCGCTCGTGTCGACGGGCAGATTATTCGCAGTCAGGGTGGGGAGGGTAAGGGTGCTCATGAGCGGTAACTCGGTTAACAATTCGCAAAGACAAATCAGGAGCTAAGGTGAGTCATGATTCACGGATACAGCAATTCTCGAATCAGGGTCAGATGATCATCGTAAGAAACGTTGTGATGATAGTGAAGCGTTCCTGCAGTGCGCTCAGCACACGCGTCTCTGCTGATGGGTTGGTTGGCACCGTCGCGCGGGTTGAGCCAATGCACTGGGCAGCCAGCGGCCTTCGCGAGCAGGGGCAGATCGTAGTGTTTTAGCACCCCGGGCAAGATGAGATCGTGCGGCCAGTTAAACTCTTTAGTGGCGAGCAGATCGGCATAGCTGGCCGGTGCATCATGCAGGACAACCACGTCGAAGGCCCGCGTGATCGCGGCGAGATGGAGTGCGACCGGTCCGGCGGCTTCGGTCGCGTGGAGGATGTTGCGCTTCGTGTGTGGAAGCGTGCGATGGATTTGCCAAGCATCGCGCACGCGAGCCGCCACTACGGGATCGTCCAGCGCGGCACTGATATAGGATGCGAAACGATTAGGACCGCCCCACGATACGCATTCGAAAGGCGCAGGCTTCGGAGTCGAATCACCCCAGCCGCGCAGGTCGGCCGCGATCAGGGTGGCTTTAGGGCTCTGGCGATCGAGATGGCCGATTGCTTCCATCAACAGTCCGCCCTGCTCGGCTAGTTTGAGGCGTCCCTCCGGATTGAAATGCCAGAGGGTCGATTCCGCCTCGGCATGCTCCACTCCGGAAACGGGAATGATGATTCCGGTCTCGGTGACGATTACTCTTTCAGTCCAATCGTGAAACCATGTGCGTTGCGATGAAGGCGGTATGGATTGCGTCGCGGCTGTCGAACTGGGGTCAAGCTTGAGAAAGGCCTGCAAGGTTTCGAGGGTCGGTGGCGGGTGATTGGCGGCTAGTCTGGTCGCGCGCTCCGTGGTGAGTGAGAGCATGTTGATGTCCGCATTCGGATGGCAGTGTAGCGACTCTGCGGGCAGAAGTTTGTAATCTTTAGGATCGGATGACAGCTCTGTATTTGGCGCGGGCATGTGCCAGCATTCGCGGAGCCATTCGATAAAGACGCGCGACTGATCAAGTGAGTAGGCGTGGCCACCTTGGTCTTCGTAGAAGTGAAACGATTCGGCGGCATTGCACTTGGCGTAGTGATCGCGAGCCCGTGCCGCGATGATACGGCTGTCTTCGATGCGAGTGACTTCGTCGAGTTGGCCCGCCATGAACAGCGTCGGAAGAGGCGCGAGCGCGCAGAGCAGATCGGAATCATCGATGCCATCGCGGAATCGGCCGGGCATGAGAGTTTCCGGGCAGCTGCTGTAGCTGCGGTCGATCACGAGGGATTGTTGTGGTGAGAGACAGCACGAAGGCGAGGCCGCGGTGAAGCGTGAATCGAGTAGAGAGGCATAGACGGTGGTATGTCCGCCGCCGGAAACTCCGGTGCAGGCGAATCCACGGCTTGTATCGATATCAGCTCGCGTGGCGAGGTAGTCCATTGCGCTGATCGCATCACCCACGAAGTAGCGACTAGACGTGTCGCCAGTAAGATAGCATCGCACGCCATCATCAAAGTGATCGTTGCCCTGCTGCTTTTCTCCCGCAACTCCCGGTGGATCGAAAACGAGTGCGGCGAATCCGGAGCGGGCAAAATACTGGCAGGGGAATTGGTAAGACTGGAAGTGCTTACCTGAGTGACCTACCGGCACGACGATGGGCGGAAAAGGGCCAAGCCCTTCTGCGGGTAGGTAAAGCGTGGCGCTTACTTCCCAGCCGGGGTGCGATTCGAAGAGAATGTTTTCGTAGCGGTAACCGTCTCCGCTGCCCTGTGCGACCGTGCGTGCATTGAGCGGGCCACTCAGTGATTCGGCGAGGTCGCCGTAGTAACTCTTAAACTGTTCGCGAACAAATTGAATGCGCGCTTCGGAGTCCTGCTGATAGTGCTGTTGCGCCGCAGCGAATGCTTCGTGACCTGCGGCGATCAATTGGCGCCGCAGCATGTGCTGATCGGCAACGGGTTTGGTTTCAGGCATGGGGATGAAAGTGTTGGAGATAGTCTTCCAAGACCGGATAGTCAGCCGGAGCGAGGTCATAGTTCCACAACTCTTCAGGTCGCGCCCAAACAATCTCTTCGTGTTCGTGACAGAGGGGATCGGCAGAAGATTCGGCGATACACCCGACGAATGGGATCATCTCAATCGTGAGCGTCTCATAGTGATGCACCCTTCGTGGGAGCTCAGAGCGCGGTAAAAACTCGCAACCGAGTTCTTCGCGGATTTCTCGCACGATGGCGGCGGAAGGTAATTCGTCGTTTTCTACCTTCCCCCCGGGGAATTCCCATTTTCCTCCAAGGTGTTTGTGGGGAGGTCTTTGAGCCAGCAGCACCAGCCCGTCGCTCTCAATAATCGCGCAGACGACTGGTAGTGGAGGGGTGTTGGGATTTGCGGCTATGTTTGGAATAGTGAAATCAACGCTGGCCGCGAGGTGAGGTGCAATGACACAGTGGAATTATGTCTGATCCCGAACCGGTCATTGAGCTTGTCCCAAAGAAGCCTGAGCCTGACCCGAAGAACCCGTTCTCATGGAAGATTGTCGCGGCATTCATCGGAGCATGGATCGTTGTGCTCGGTCTCGTTGCTTTTCTGAAAATTGGAATGATCCGTATGGTCCTTCCTTTGATCGGGTTCATATTCCTCGTTTATCTCGTCTCCTGCACAATCTATCTCCTCAAAAATCGCAAGTAACACTTTAATTTTATGAAATCAGTAACTCCCTTAATTGTCGCCGGAATCATTCTGGTCGGCTTAATTTTCGCCAGCGTCTTCGCGGTCGATATCAGCACCGTGGAAGGCAACCAACTCGGCGTGAAGGAAACGTGGTCCGATGGCGTGCTTCCCGATCCTTTGCTGCCGAAGACCTATGTGCTCATCCCCGGATTCACCCAAAAGGTATTCAAATACGATATGTCATCACAAGTTTTCGTGATGAACGATCAAGCCACCGACACTTATGGTGAAGGCCGCCGTCGCGACAGCTACTTGGTGCAGTCTTCGGAAGGTCAGGATATGCGCGTCTCGCTCAACATTCGCTGGCGTCGTGATCCGGCATTTGTCGTCGATATGCACAAGAAGATTCGGGGTAACGTGGAGGAGAAAATTCTTCGTCCTGAGTTGATGCGTGTGGTGAAGGATCAAGCGACAACCCGGAAGGCCTTGGATGCCTACTCGGGTGAGGGCTTGGTGAAACTACAGAGCGACATCTCTTCAAAACTGATGTCTCCTGAAGCCGAATTGCGTAAGCGCGGTGTGATCGTGGAAAACTTTGTGATCGAGCATATCGGCCTCGATCCGATCTACGTTGAACAAATCAAGGCCAAGCAGGTTGCCGTTCAGGCCACATTGCGCGCGAAGGAAGAAACTTTCGCGGCTGAAGCTCGGGCCGAACAAGCGAAGGCCGAAGCCCAAGCTGATTTCGAGAAAGCGGTGGTGGATGCTAAGCGTGATAAGGAAGTCGGTATTCTGGAGGCACAGAAGAAAGCTGAGCAACAAGTGCTCGATGCTACGGCCGCTGCCAGACGCGTGGAACTCGCTGCTGAAGCTGACAAGAACCGCAACGTTCTCGCCGCCGAAGGTGAACAACAAGGTGCTCTCTTGCGTGCTCAAGCGATCGAAGCTCTCGGTAAGGCCGAAGCTGAGGCTACTCGTCTCAAACTGAGCGCCTATTCCGCGGAAGGTTCGGAGGCCTATGTCCGGATCGAAGTGGCTAAGTCCATGGCGGTCGCGTTTCAGAACATCGATGGTTACTTGCCGCAGGACATGACGGTCAACCTGCTCAGCGATTCTTTCCTCCGTGCGGTTGAAGCCGTTGTCGGAGGTAAGGCCGCCCAGTAAGTCGCGCCTCACAGTTTCTATTTTTCTCAAGTTGCAGGCCTATTGGTCTGCAACTTTTTTGTTTCAGCGGGGTTATGAGGACATGAACAGCATCCTGAAAATTTTCGGTCTGATCTTTCTCGTGATCATCGCGGTTAAAATGGCTCCCGTCGTGCTCGGAATTCTGGGCGGAGTGATGAGCTTTGCGCTGGGGCTGGGTGTTATGGTAGCCGGTGTGGCGGTGATGGTCGGGTTTATCCTGATCACCGCCGGCTCCGCTCTGGATCCCCGTTCGCCTTTTTGTGGGCTTGATTATGCTGATCTGCCGTCTCGTGCGCGGCCCGACTACGGCCTGA
>Ga0105055_10003960_pt1 | contig 22044 bp, 33 predicted proteins | sample BON03_FD_78090 | JGI IMG/M metagenome (GOLD analysis project Ga0105055, IMG submission 78090) | Freshwater microbial communities from Lake Bonney liftoff mats and glacier meltwater in Antarctica - BON-03 | ecosystem: Environmental > Aquatic > Freshwater > Ice > Glacier meltwater | place: Lake...
CTGCGCTAGCAGTGTTGGTCGGACTCGACCTAGAACTGGTCGCCGACATGGATGGGCAATCCATCCACGAAGCGATCGGAGTCAGGGTGCACGACCTGATGGTAGCAGCAGGATTCCCAACAACAAACAACCAAGGAGACAACAAATGACCATCCACGCGATAGTCGGCGGGCAATTCGGTAGCGAAGCCAAAGGACACGTCGCCGCCGAGATCACCCAACACTACGTCGACAAAGGAATCAGCAACCTGCTGGTGCGGATCGGCGGCAGCAACGCAGGACACTCAGCGGTAGACGCCGACGGGCGCACATGGGCGCTGAGGCAGATCCCAGCAGCAGCCGTCATCGACCGCAACGCGCCGCTCATCCTAGCGCAAGGCAGTGAGATCGACGTGGATGTGGTGATGGCAGAACTTGACGCACTCGACGCAGCCAATTACAACGCCAGCGCACGGCTCTACATCGACCCGTCAGCCACCATCGTCGAACAACGACACCACGACCTTGAAGCAGGTAGCGACCTGAGCAAAAGAACAGGATCAACCAACAAAGGGATCGGCGCGGCGCGTGCCGACAGGCTGATGCGCAAAGCGATGACAGCACGCGACTGCCAGCCGCTAGAGCGCTGGCTCACCAACACCGCCAAGATGATCAAACGTGAACACACCGAGAACGACGTGAACGTGATCATCGAAGGCACACAGGGTTACGGACTGGGGTTGCACACAGACAACTACCCGCAAACCACCAGCGGCGACTGCCGCACCGTCGATCTGCTCGCACAGATCGGTTACGCACCGTTGAACCCTGACGCCAACCGCGAGGTGCACACGTGGCTGGTGTGTCGTACCTATCCGATCCGTGTTGCTGGCAACAGCGGTGCACTGCTCGATGAACTGGAATGGTCGCAACTCACCGAACAGAGCGGCGGCTATATCCAACCTGAACTGACAACAGTGACACGCAAAACACGCAGGATCGGCGGCTGGGATGCACGGCTGGTGCGTGCCGCGATCGAAGCCAACGGCGGCACAGGCAGACACCTGCACCCGTGTCTCATGTTCATCGACTATCTCGATCCGATCCTTGCTGGTGCACGATACATCGAGACACTGCACGCACGGAAAACGACAGATGCAGCGATCCGCATCGCCGAGATGACCGCCGACATAGGTCAGCCATTCGACCTGTTCGGCACGTCACCATCGACAGCGATGTTCGACCACGCCGCACTCACATCGACAATAAGCAACTGGTAAAGGAGAAATACCATGATAGGCACAAGGGCAAAAAACAAACTGCGCGGTTGGTGGCTCGACAGCGCCACCAACGAGATCGACGGGATGATGGACAAACTCGCCGAGTACGGCACAGGTGACCTGCACGAAATCGGCAGGCAGATGTTGAAGATAAAAGGCGCGTATGACAGTGAGACAACCGACCAGCAGTGTTACGAGATCGGTATCACGTTCTACGCACTGGGCAAAATCCAGCGGATCATCACAGCCGCAGAACAAGACAAACTCGCATCGACCGACACATGGCATGATCTCGCGATCTACGCCAAGATGGTGCTCGCAGGTCGTGCAGAAGTGATGCCAAAATGAACAACGGCATCGACGCAGTGAACTACTGCTACGGCAAGACACTATACATCAACCAACTGGTGTTGTGCCAACGACGTGCAAACCTGAACGGCACAACAGAACTGGTGCTGTGGATGGACAAACCGAATGGCAGGATCATCGAAGAGACAACACTGACACCCGACACTGACAGCACACTACCGAGGAACACGACATGGCGATGATATATTTTGCACACCCGATCGACCACAGCAACAGCGTGCACAACGCGGTCGCCGACAGGATCAGGCACGCGCTCACCGAGCAGACCGACGTCGCGATCTTCGAACCGTCACGTGCGTGGATCGTCACGAAACCGTATAGTCCTGCGATTCAAGCAGTCAATGAACAAGCGCTGCACGCAGCCGACACCGTCATCGCCTACATGCCCAGCGATGTGCACACACGCGGTGTGCCACTGGAAATCGGGATCGCACTAGGGCGCGGTATCCCGATCGTGCTGATCGTAGATCACGAATTTGGCAAACACTCAGCGGTCGAAGCGAACCTGATGGATCGCACTGACGTCGATGCGTTCAGTGTCGACTTCTGCAAAGTGGCGGCGTGGCGTGCCGCTTCGCTGGCACGGCTGCAAGACACAGACCAACGTGCAGTGGCTAAATACACAGGCGACACTAACCAACTGCAACAAGCACACGACGGCGACGCAGGTTATGACCTAGCCTACAACGGTACAGAGCCGATGCAGATCGCAGCAGGTGCACGGGTCGCGATACCGACAGGTGTCAGCGTCGAGATGCCCGCAGGTTATTTCTCGCTGATCGTTGGCAGATCATCGTCATTCAGCAGACGCGACCTGCTAGTGCCGCTGTCGGTGATCGACGCAGGTTTCCGAGGTGAACTGTTCGCAGTGTGCTGGAACTACGGCACACAGACACAAGAAATCCAACCACGTGAACGGATCGCACAAGTGCTACCGATGCGACTGGAAGCAGCCAACATCCGTTGGATCAACGCACCACTGACCGACAGCGCACGTGGCACTGACGGATTCGGATCGAGCGGTCGCTAAGATGTCGCGCTCTCGGCAGTGTCCGCTGATCGAGCGCGGTACGACGGGCGCGGTGCTATCCCCTAGTTGCCGCGCCCGTTCGATTTCCACAACCCCGTTACACCTAACTGATAAGGTAACAACATGACATCACCAAAACTGGCAACAACCACCAACAACGGCAGAATGTACACACACCCGACCACAGGCAAACAATACCCGTCGGTCACCACCGTGCTGAACGTCGTCGGCAAAGGCGACGCACTCAAACACTGGGCAGCGAAAATCGTCGCCACCTACGCAGTCGAACAAAAAGACACATGGCTACAACTCGACAATGAAGCAGCGATCGACCTGCTTAAACGTGAACCGATGCGGTCACTCGACCGTGCATCGAACCGAGGTACAGACGTGCACGCCATCGCCGAAAGTTACTCACGCACAGGCACACTACCAGTGTGGGCTGACGCACTCGGCGGCTACATCGAAGCGTTACAGTCGTTCTTCACAGAACACCAGCCGCAACCAATGATGATCGAACAGACAGTGTTCAACGACGAGATCGGCTATGCAGGTTCATTCGACATGGTGTGCCGACTGCCCGCATTCGGTGACGCGTTGGTGATCCTAGACTACAAAACCAGCAAAGCGATCTACCCTGAAGTAGGTGCGCAACTCGCTGCATACGCACACGCGACCGAATGCATTGATGACACAGGGAGAGACACACCGATGCCCAAGATCGATCGCGGTGTCGCCGTCAGGTTCGCAGCCGACGGCATCTATGAAGTGATCGAGTGTGACATCGTCAAAGGCTGGGAGTATTTTAAACAGGTGCGCGGTCTGCACCGACTGGTCGCAAAAGAACTGATCATCGGCAAAGTGCTGACACCGCAAATCGACCCGACCGAATCGGCGACAAAAAAAACCGCACTACGTGAACGGCTCGCACACATCAAAACGACATCACCAGCCGCAGTGACCGCACTGCTGGCAGCGTGGTCACCAGCGATGCCGACGTTGAAATCCGACCACCAACACACCACACATCAACTGGCAGAAATCGAGAAACTACTGAACAGGATCGAGGGCGACCACAGCGTGTCGTTCCCACAACTGACAGTGAAACGACCACCAGCACGCAAAACCAAAACACCCGTCGAAGTGGCGAAACTGCCATCCGAGACGCTGCTGGTCGATGCGGTCACCGTAGACGCGCTACGCGAACGGCTCAAAAACACCGACGTGAAGACACAAGAAACAGCACGCGCTATCGCGAGACAAGCGGCGGCAGTGCAACGTTCGATCTCACTCAGCGGCAAACCATCACTGCGCCGTCTGCTGTTGATCGAGTTCATGATCGAAGCGATAGAAGAATCAGAAGGCACAGACCAACTGATCGACGTCATCATCCAACACTGCAGGCTCGACCAACCGAACACCACCATCGGCGCGATCCTAGGCAATTTAGATCTCGATCAGATCACCAAGATGTCCACAGCGTTAACACATTTCCGTGAAGGCGCTGCGGCAGTTACATACAACGGCAACACAAACACATACACCTACAACACGAAAGAAGCAACAACATGAGCATCAACTGGGAAGAATACGCGAAACCAGCAGGCGACTACGTAAGATGGAAGCCTGAAAACGAAGGTGACACCATCAAAGGTGTGATCACCAGTGTCCGTGTGGCGACAATGCCCGACGGCAACAAATACCCATCGCTCACGGTGGACAGGAACGGCGAGCCAGTCGAGGTTTTGGTTTCGCAGTCGATCCTGTTGCGTTTAATGGCAGAGAAGAAGCCGAACGTCGGCGACACCATCGAGATCACACACACGAAAGTGGAGAAACTCGCAGGCAACAAAACGCTGAAGCATTTTGAAGTGGTGGTCACACGAGGCGCACCGCTAGCCGAATCAGACATCTTTTAACCGATGTCCGATTTCCCATCACTGGTCGATTCGACCGATGGTTGGATGTACGATGCCGAATGTCGCGGCACTGGATTCCTTGACTTTTTCCCTGACACGATGAGTCAAGCCAGTGCCGCGCGTGCGGTCGCCATGTGCAACCGCTGTCCAGTACAAACCGAATGTGCGCAGTATGCGATCATCAATAGCATCGAATACGGTATCTACGGCGGTCTGTCGCCACGTGCACGACGTGAGATCGCATCATCGACAACCGACCGTGAAAGGACACACGAAACGGAAACATACAACTGGTACACGCACTACAAGAACGCAGGGAGGACAGACCCAGTGCAAGCGACATCGAAACAACTGGGGATCTCAACTGCGACCGTCTACCACCACGTGCGCATCATCAAATTCGCCACACTACTGCAAAAGAGACAGAAATGAACAAAAGAAAACGTGACTGGACAGCACGACCGACCACCGTCGAAGAGATGCTCGACGCCATCCAAAAAATCCACCGCTGGGAGACAGAACACGGACAGCCGATAGACGAGTTCGACCACCCAGTGCTGTCATTCGCGTTGTTCTACGACATCGGTGCACGGATACTCGAACTGGAGAACCGACGATGACACTGACCATCCACGACCTGCGGCTACTGAGCGAGATGCTGCGACGTGTCTACTCGAAAGCACACGAAGACGCGATCACCACACTGCTCACCAAAATCGAAACAGAAATCAAAACAAGAGAAAAGAGAACGGCATGAGCGAACCAGTAGATATTGTTGCGGCTGGGCGCGAAGCCGTAGAGCGCATCGTCTGTTACGACGCTCTCTCAATGGACATTAACGGTCGCCGCGATTCTGACATCGTGAGCGAGTTGTGCGACAAAGTGGAACGGCTACAGGCGCGTGAGGCGAAGATTCTCAAACTCCACACACCGTTTCCGATATACGAAGAATGCGGTCATGATGGCGATTGCCCGACCGAACCCATTGAGATTGACGGCGAGTTCTTCACTTGCGAGGAAGGCTTCATGTACTTCGTTTGCTTTGAGTGCTGTGTTGTCAACGATTATCAGCATGAAGATTGCGCTGGCGGACATGACCACGGCAAAGACATTCCGATATGCGCAACTGTTGCACTTTTAACAACACTTCAAACAGGAGACAGCAATGACTGAAAAGTTTCGTGACCGTCAAGGTTCGCAAAGCATGAGAGGCTGCAGATTGCCCGAACCAGTGGACACTATCGCCAATGCGATTTCCCGTGTCCGTTCACGGGAATGGCTGTCGGGTGGCTATAGCGGTGATGCCAACATTCTTGCCGACGAAGTGGAACGGCTGCGGTTGGTCGCCGCCGATGAATCGTGTGAACCAAAGTTCCATTGCTTTGACGACTGTTTTATTAACGACGATCATCCGCTCGCATGGGAATCTCAATACTGCCAAGTGTGCATGACAATGTGCCACGCTGGCAACAACGAAACAATGACCGCATGGTTCGAGACAAACATGGGCGCGGTTTGCATGCTGTGCTTCTACGATGCGTTTATGGCGAAGTCGGACAAGTTCTTTGACACCCTTAGCCTGACCGCTGGCGTGGAATCGAAACAGTCGGAATGGGTCAAGCGATGACCGACGTTGCGACACTGCTGCTGGCGTTCATCATCGGCGCATCACTATGGGAGATCAGCCCACTGCTGGCGGCTATCGTTGTGCTCGGCTGGCTCTACACACAAAGGGATCGCCGTGCGTGGTAGACTGCCGTATGGCGAACCGCAACAAAGCGAAAGGCGACCGCGCCGAACGGGAACTCGCCACACTGCTCACCGACCTGCTGCGCACACCGATCAGGCGTTACCTTGGTGCGGGCAGGATCGACGACATCGGCGACCTAGACGGGATGCCCAACTGCGCCATCCAAGTCAAACACTGGCGCGACATCACCGCTGCGATCACCACTGGAATCACCCAACTGGCGCAGCAACAGAGAAACGCGAACAAACCGAACGGCGTGCTCATGATCAAACACGCCAAACACGGATGGCTAGCGGTGACAACGCTAGAACAATGGACTAAAACACAACAACAATAAGGACACCACATGGACAACCTGACGGCACAAAACGAGAACCTGACGCTCGACTGGGCGCTACACTACGCCGCACACGGCTACCGAGTCATCCCGATCAAACCGCGAGAGAAACGACCACCGATGGCGTCGTGGCAAGACGTCGCCACCACCGAAACAGGCACGATCACCGCATGGTGGAGAGGCAACTACACCGATCACGGGATCGGGATCGTCACAGGTACACTCGACGACGGCACACGCTACTTCGTACTGGACATCGACGAACACGACCCCGCAGCCAGCGGCAAAGCCACCATCGACCGACTGGAACAGGAACATGGCACACTGCCCGACACCATCACCGCACGGACAGGTAGCGGCGGCATCCACCGACTGTACCAACTAGCCGACCACCACCGCGACATCGGCAACGGCGCAGGCAGGCTACTAGGTGCGGGTATCGACGTGCGTGCCATCAACGCGCAGATCGTGGTCGCACCGACGACCCACCCGAACGGCAGGCTCTACGAGTGGGTAACCGATCACGCCATCGGGGAGATCGACATGGCGACAGCACCCGACTGGCTCGTTTCTTTGCTGACCCCCGTCGATGTGCCACGGGAGATCTCTAGCGCAAAGGAAAGGCTCGGAGACACCAAGGAGATACCGTCGGACACCACCACCGACACCCGTGCGGGCACACGGTTCAACCGAGAGACAACATGGGATGACCTGCTCGCCGCCGACGGCTGGACACCACACGGTGCGACAGGCGCAGGACACACATGGACTAGACCGAACAAACACCCACGTGACGGCGCGAGCGCCACCGTCAACTACAACGATAACGATCGACTGACCGTGTTCACCACCAGCATCACCAACCTGCCAGCAGGTACATACGACCGATTCGGATATTGGACACAGACACGCCACAGCGGAGACTTCAGCGACGCCGCACGACAGTTGAACGCACACAGCGACCAACAGATCGACAGTTGGGTACGATCGATCCAAAACGACGCGCCACCACTGATCGCCACACCGACAGAACAAACCGACACCGACCCACTTGGCACGTGGTACGTCGACTGGACATCGCTGTGGGATGACGACACACCACAAGGTGAATGGCTACTCGAACCAATACTGGCACGCGGTCGCGCCCACGCACTATACGCCAGCGCCAAAAGCGGTAAAAGCCTGCTGCTGCTTGAACTGGCTGCAGCGTTAGCGACAGGACGTGCCGTGCTCAACCAACCAGCACGCGACCCGATCCCCGTGCTATATGTCGACTACGAGATGACAGCAGCCGACATCCGCGACCGACTGGAAGCATTCGGCTACGACCGCACCATCGACCTGACCAGCCTGCACTATGTGCTACTGCCGTCGATCGCAGGACTGGACACACCCGAAGGTGCGAAAACCGTCATCGCAGCAGTCAAACAAAAAAACATCCAACTCGTCGTGATCGACACCACCGCTAGGGCGGTCGAAGGAGAAGAAAACACCGCCGACACCTACCGCGCTTTCTACCGTTGGACAGGTGTCAACCTGAAAGCACTCGGCTGCACATGGATCAGGCTCGACCATGCAGGGAAAGACAAAGAACGTGGACAACGCGGTAGCAGCAGCAAAAACGACGACGTCGATTTAGTGTGGCGGTTCACCAAACGCAACACGACATCGATCCTGCTCGAAGCCACACATAAACGCATGAATTGGGTAACCGACAAGATCGAACTGGAACTGCGTGAACACGACGGCGTGCTCATGCACACGATCGTCGGCGGTGACCAAGTGAGCGAAGCCGCCACCCAACTCGCCGCACAACTCGACCGACTTGGCGCACCAGCCGATATCGCCAACCGTGTCGCACGCCAACTGTTGAAAGACAACGGGATCAAAGCCGCCAGCGACATCCTACGTTCGGCACTACGGCTACGCAAAACACGGATCGCAGGTGGCGCGGTCGAAGCATGGCTCGACACGATCGAAAAAACAACCACGACAAAAACCAGCACACTACCACAGCGGCTACCCTACAATGATGACCTGTTCTAGGTCGCGACTGGCGACGTCGATAGTCTCTACACGCAAGATGGTCGACGTCGGTTGCTGCGACGGCAGGACAGACCACCTTGATGGCTGGTGCACACGGCACACTGGCGAAGCACATCGGCACGGTGTCGATATAGGTCGGCACACGATCCTGTCGGAGACCCGTGTGCCGAGCACATTAACAACTCGGCACGCTGCGCGGCACGACGGCACAAAATCGGCACAACCGCGACACGGCGCGGCGGCACGCACAACGGCACAAATAACACAGACAGACACAATGCCAGTGTGCCGCTCGGCGCGGGTAACTAGTTACCCGCCGACGACACGCATCCACCGACGGGGCAACAGGGAGATCCCCGCCAAAACCCCCCGACCCCCGTCAGACCGCGTCCGTACGGGCTTCTGTGGTCAGGTTGTGGGAATACTTGACAAATGATACACTGGTGTGGTAAGATAAAAGGGCAAGCAAGGACACCACCACTAGAACAAGGAGACAGGACATGAAAAAAGCAGACATCGCAAAGATCCTAGAGACAGACCCACAGACGATCTTCGCCAAGACAGAGCACGGCTACAACAGTTGGGAGACGCTATTCGTCATCAACGGCATCACCAGCAACCGTGAGGGTCAGACACAAGTCAACATCACCTACCTTCACACCAACAGCGAGAAGCAGTTGTTCGTGCCAGCCAAAGACAGCCAGAACAATGGCATCGGCAGGCTAATGATCAACCAAGTCGCCACAGTCTACACAACGACAATGGTCGAGGCACAAGAGAGGCGTGACGAGCAGACAGCACGCCGCGAGCGCAGCAATTACAACGCAGCGATCCAAGCAGAAGCCAAGAAAGTGCGGATCGCCGCCGAGATCACAGCCAACGACGCGACCCGCATCGCGCTCTACGCGTTGCTCGGCGGTTCACACGCGTCGAACTCAGCCGATGGCTTCAGCCTGACAGTGGATTACTTCACTGGTGCGATGAAGTTGGTCATGTCAGCCGCAGCAGCCGCCGCGCTCACCGAGCGCCTAGCCTAACCACAACCAAGAGCAAAGGACACAACGACATGACCAAGCCAAAGAACAAGACACAACTGAAAAGAGAATTGCAAGCCGCGCTCGACGCGTGGAATGCCATCGACCCGACAACAAACCCGCGAGGATATGAGCGTGCCTATGGCATGTGGTTTGATGCCGATCAAGCCTTGGCTGAGGTGACACGATGACCATCGACACCGCAAGACTGGAAGCACTGAAGAGTGCATACATGACCGTGCGCCAGCAGACACCAACAAGCAGCAAAGTGTACATCTACGACGGCGACACCATGATCCTAGTCGGTAAACTCACTGGCGGTCTGCGCGGCGCACAATGGACAGCGCACGACCTAGTCAAACAAGCCGATGGCACTCACATCACCACGATCAAAGTCAAAGTCGAGAGCAGGAAAGAGGGAATCAGCAGGATCAAGGGCTGGGCAGTCATGACACTAATCAACACACCACAACAAGGAGACAGCAAATGAGCACACCAGCAGGCAAAGACAGAGACAGACGTCGAGCGATCATCAACAAACGGCACGACGACGAGGTAGCCACAGCGAAAACCGACTACTTCACCGCGAAGAAACTGGCGAGGTCGATCTTCGACGAAGTGACAGCACCAGCACGGGCAGCGCACACCGTCAGTCAGGAGTTCGCACTGCGGACTTACCACTTCAAATCGCAGTTCGCACGGGAGATCCGACTTGAACAACTGGCGATCATCGACCGCGAAGACACACCCGCATGAGACACGCCGAGGGCACGACACCTGAACAGCATGAAACCAACCCGAATCGCGGATGCACCTGTCACGGTTCACACACTGGACACACCGACTGTGCATGGTGCGTGTGGGAAGATGAAACCGCCGAACGTGAAGGTACGTTCGAATGAGAGTAGTCGACCGCCGACGCTGGGCAGCAGCGCAACTGAACCTAGCCACCATCGTGTGGCTAGGTTGTGGTGTGTGGTGGGCATGGGTTGTCGGCGCAGGCGGCAACCCGTTAGGCAACCCGATCATCGTCGCACTGGCAACCCTATCTAGTGCGCACCTGTTGCGTGTACTGGTGACCTTGACACGCTAGACTGGTCGCACCTTAACCGACTACCGCGCTGCAGGCACTGCCCAGCCGAACGAAAAGGAAACCCCGATGAGAACAGCAAAAATTGCTATAGCCGCGATCCTGACAGCAGTGTTGGTGTTGGTGGCACAAGTGAAAGCACAACCAGTCGCCGCACCGATCCAACACCGACCGATCACAACGACAGCAGCACCAACCACGACCACCACCACCACGCTGCCACCGATCATGTTCAGACACGGCGACGTCACATGGCTCGAACCGCTCGCACTGGAAGCAGGCTGGATGCTCGACCAAATCCCACGACTGGCACACATCATCCTACGCGAGAGCGGCGGCTGTCCACGTCGGATCGGCGGCTCGGTCGTCGACAAAAACTGCAACTTCATCAAGATGTCAACGATGACACACCCAAGCGACAGCGGACTGTTACAGATCAACGGTGTCCACTGGAAGAAAGACCACGCCCAATACGCAGGGCTGGTCTGCAAACGGATGAAGATCTGCACACAAGAGCCGCTGCTCGACGCACTCACCAATTTGCGTGCAGGTCGTCTACTGTTCGACGTCGCAGGCTGGTCGCCTTGGGATGTGGCAAGACCGTAACGGTGTGGATATGGTAGGATAGGCGGATGGCAGACACTACTACCCTAAGACCGTGCGGAACTTACGCCGCCGCACGCCGTCACCAACGCAAAAAAGAACCATCGTGCGACCCGTGTAAGGCAGCGATGGCAGCACGCCAACGGGCATTTTGGCACAAACGCAAAACAGCGTGATGAACGCGATCCAGCGACCGTGTGTCGACTGCCGCCGACTGACCACAGAGATCACACGGTGTGTGACATGCACCAGCACCAAGAACCGCGTACGCAACGCACGACGCGCCCACTACGCAGGCGGCTACCGTAAACTGGCAGCAGAAGTGCGCGCCACCGCGACGATCTGCTGGTTGTGTGGCGAAGCGGCACGTGCAAATGATCCTTGGACGGCAGACCATGTCCAGCAGTCACAACCCGATTCGCCGTTGGTCGCTGCTCATCGCAGTTGCAATTCGCGTCGCGGTGCAACGCATCGCATCCGACCATGAGAGGTATTCTTTTCTGCCGATGGACATATCTAAGAACCCTTGTGCAGGCTTTCTTTCATATCCTTGGGGATCGGCTACCGTCTAGACACGTGTCCGATGTGGTTTCCTTGCCCTTTCCGAGGCTTTCCCTTGCATCGCGGGCGTGGTCAGGCTATGTCGGTGGGTCTGTGTTTTGTGGCGCAAGGGAAGGCACACGGGTGCGCCATGCCGACTGCTAGAACTGGTACGGGTCGCGGGGCGAAGTCGCAGCCGATCGAGTTGCAGCGGGCGCGGGGGAATCCGAACCACAAGAAACTGCCGCCAGCGCCGATGCCCGATTCACCGAATGCGGTTATTGTCTATGCTGGCGATATCCCGCCGACACCTGAGTGGTGCGATGAGCATGGTGCACGTTTGTGGGTGCAGTTGTGGAATGCGGGTAGCCGATACCTGTCGAAAGGACATGATCTGCTGATGATGGAGTTGCTTGTGGAGAAGTTGCAGACGAGCCAGTTGTTGCGTGCGTGGCTTGGCACAGATGTGCGTAACCGTTGGTACACGACTGCGAATGGGCAGACGGTGTCGCATCCTGCGGTGAAGCAACTTGAAAATGCCGATGGGCAGATCACGGCGTGGTTGGTTTTGCTTGGTTTCCCTGTCAGTGAGCGGGCGCGGCTTGGTTTGTTCGAGGTGAGGGTCGCGGATGAACTCGATTCATATCGCCAACGTAGCGATGCACGTGCCGCTAAAGACAGCAAGAAGTAGCCGTGTCTAGCGCTGTGGTTGTTGCGGGTTCGCCGACGTGGGCGACCAAGCGGTTCACTGGCAACCCTGATGGTGCGGATGTGATCGATTTCGCCCGTACGTTCATGCACGTCACTAAGGGGTTGCGTGCTGGTGAGCCGTTGGTGTTCACTGACTGGCAGCAGGATCTATTGCATTCGCTGTATGAGCGTCGCGTGGATGGGCGTCGTCGTCACCGTCGCGGGTTGCTTGGTTTGCCACGCAAGGATGGCAAGTCGTTGATCGGGTCGGCGATCGCGTTACATGGGTTGGTCGAGGGTGGTTTAGGTGCGGAGGTGTATGCGGCTGCGGGTGACCGTCAGCAGGCTCGTATCGTGTTCGGTGAGGCACGTCTGCAGGTGATGCGCAGTTCTGCGTTGTCGGCGATCTGCAAGGTGTACCGCGATGTGATCGAGATCCCTGCGACTGGGTCGATCTTCCGTGTGTTGTCAAGTGATGCGAAGTTGCAGCAAGGACTGTCGCCGTCGACGGTGGTGTTAGATGAGTTGCATGTGCAGCCGAATGCAGATTTGTATGATGCGCTAACTTTGGGATCGGGTGCGCGTGTCGATCCGTTGACGGTTGCGATCACAACAGCAGGCTATGATCTAGAATCACTGTGTGGCAAGATGTATCAGTATGGCAAGAGTGTCGCTGCTGGTGATGTGGTCGATGATGCTTTTTGGTTTCATTGGTGGGAAGCCGCAGCCGACTGCGCGCTGAATGACCGTGATGAGTGGTATCGGGCGAATCCGAACCTAGCGCTCGGTTTGATCGATATCGAGGACATGGAGACCGCTGCGAAGCAGACCAGTGAGAGCGCGTTTAGGCGTTACCGTTTGAACCAGTGGACTAGGTCGTTGGAGTCATGGCTTCCTGTTGGTGCGTTCGAGGCGTGTAGGTCGGCGCGTGAGGTGTCGTTCGATCTGCCGATCTATGTGGGTATTGACATGGCGTTGAAGCATGACTCGATCGCGGTGGTGGTGGCGCAGCCGCAGGATGGTGTGTTGGTTGTCCGTGCGAAGATTTGGCATCCGCAGGATGCGCCGTTGGATGTCGCTGCGGTCGAGGCACATTTGCGTTGGTTGCATCGTACTTACGAGGTGCGCGAGTTCGCTTACGATCCTGCCTATTTCCAGCGTAGCGCGGAGATCTTAGCGGATGACGGGTTGCCGATGGTGGAGTTCCCGCAGAACGCTGGGCGGATGATCCCTGCGTGTGGCAATGCGTTTGAGTTGATCGTGAACCAGCGTGTCGCACATGATGGGTCGCCGATGTTCGTGGATCAGGTGTTGTCGGCGGCGCAGCGGATGACTGACAACGGTTGGCGGCTGTCGAAAGGGCGCAGCAAGCGCAAGATCGACGCGGCAATTGCACTAGTGATGGCGTTGGATCGTGCTACACTTGTCCTTAAATCGGGTGATACGCCGTCGATCATAGATGTGTGGAAGGATTGAACAGAATGCGTGAGCGGTTGACGATGGCTATCGAGGTTATCGGTTTCGCGTTGATCGTGGTCGGTGTCGCGTTGATCTCTGTGCCGATCGGCGTGATGGTCGCTGGTGTTGCGTTGGTGGCGATCGGTGAGTTTGCATGAGCCTGTTTAGAGAGAAGCGTGCACTGCCGTACACGATAGATCCGAATCAGATAACGGCACGACCGTATTACCCTAACTATTCTGGTGAGTTGGTCAACGAAACCAATGCATTCGCGTCGTCGGCTGTGTTGTCGTGCGTGTCGTTGATCGCCGATTCGGTGGCGACTATGCCGTTGGAGTTGACACGGGAACGCAATGGTCGTTTTGAGTCGATGCCGACACCTAGCGTGTTGATCAAGCCGAACGCGACACAGTCGATGTTTGAGTTCGTCCATGAGGTGGTTGCGACGTTGGCGTTGCACGGTTGCGCCTACATTTACGCACCGCGTCGCGCTGGTGAGTTGCCTGTAGAGATGCGAGCGATCCATCCGCACAGTGTGGTTGATGGTTACGATCCTGCGACTGGCGAATTATACTACAAGATCGGGAAAGACCGCTATGAGAATGGCGATATCCGCGCCATCCATTGGTTGTTGTTGGCTGGTCAGCGTCGTGGTGTGTCACCGTTGGAAGCGCAACGCAACACGATCGGGATGGCGTTGGCGATGGATCGTTTCTTGTCGCAGTTCTATGGTGAAGGTGCGACACCGTCGTCGGTGTTAGAGTCGGACAAACCTGTGACGCTTGAACAGGCGCAGGTATTGCGCGAAACTTGGGAAGAAGCACACAACAAACGGCGTCGTCCTGCGGTGCTGAGCAACGGGTTGAAGTGGCGTTCGATCACGACGAGCGCGTCTGACATGCAGATGATCGAGCACCGTGAGTCGGTGATCCGTGACATCGCACGCGTTTACCGTGTGCCGTTGAATCTGATCTCTGGCACTGGCGGCGATTCGCAGACCTATCAGAATGTCGAGTCGATGGGCATCAACTTCGTGCGTTTTACGTTGTTGGCGTGGATGCGTCGCGTCGAGGATGCGATCTCGGAGATGTTGCCGATCACGCAGCGTGTGCGGTTCAACGCCGACGAGTTTTTGCGTGCCGATCTGATCACACGTGTGCGTGCACAACAGATCCAGATCATGAATGGCACATTGACACCGAACGAGGCACGCGCCGATGATGACCGCGATCCGTATGCTGGTGGCGACCAATTCATCATCGGGATCGCTGGTGCGCCGATGTCATCGCTAACTGGTGGTGTCGACAGCAAATTGCCTACGCTCGGCGTAGATACGTCGCCACCCGAATGACAGGAGACTGCGATGCCATATGGGATCAGTGATCAAGAGAACGACTGTGCAGGCTGGGCGGCGGTGAAGGTACATGCGGATGGCAATTACGAGACGATCGGTTGCCATACGGTGAAACAAGATGCGATCGATCAGATGGTCGCGGTGTCGCTTGTCGATGGGATCGACCCGATCGGAGATGTCAACACAGGGATGCGTGCGATCGACGGATGCACCGATGTTGGTCTGTCGTCAGATACTGGAATGCGTGCGACGTCGACAAACGTGTACACTGTGAACAACATGGCAACCGATATAGCACCTGTCCAATGGGTAAGCGGCTTACTAGACGAACGTCGCAGTGTCGCATACACTAATCTTGAACTGCGCGCCACCGACGACGGCAATACCTTCGTCGGCTACGCCGCGATCTTCGACTCGCCATCTGAGCCGATGCCGTTCACGGAGTACGTCAAACGCGGTGCGTTTGCAAAGACCTTGAATGATGGCGCGGATGTACGGCTGTTGATCGACCATGAAGGTGTGCCGCTGGCACGCACACGGTCAGGCACGTTGGTTCTTGAGGAAGACGATCGTGGGTTGCGTGTCGAAGCCGCATTAGATCCGTCGAACCCCGATGCGCAGCGTGTCATCTCGGCGATGCGACGCGGCGACTTGTCGCAGATGTCGTTCGCGTTTCGCACGATCAAAGATTCTTGGAACAATGACGGCAGTGTTCGCGAGTTGCGCGAGGTGCAGTTGTTTGATGTCAGCGTGGTGACCTATCCAGCCTACGAGGACACGGTAGCCGAACTGCGTCGCGCGCAGGCTGTTGATGTTGTCGATGTCGTTGTACCGTTCAAGTCGTTGCTTTTGCGCACGAACCAGTTGGCGCTTGCACGCTACGCACGCCAACGTTAACCACCTATTGCAGCGGCACGCCGCACACGGTCTGCTATGGTTTATTCACTGACAGCCGAACACCAGCCGACCATATAGGTCACTGGGGGAAGTTCACTCGCGGGATAACAACAACAACGAGTCAAGGAGTCCACCAAATGAGGAAATACACCGACCAACTCAGCGAGAAGCGCGATGCCGCGCTTGCCCATGCTGAGCAGATCACACAGATTGCGATCACTGAGGAACGCGATTTGACGAAAGATGAAGACACAGCCGTTGCGACGGTACTTGATGAAGTGCGTGAGTTGGATGAGCAGATCACACGCCACGCTGAACTTGAAGCACGTGCAGCAGCCGCTGTTGAAGTGCGCAAAGAGAAGCATGTCGATGTCGCTACAGTGGTCAAATCTGAACCGCGTACCTACACCCGCCAGTCTAGCAACAATTTCCTAGCCGACGCGTACGCTTCGCAGTTCCAAGCCGATGCTGACGCATCGCAGCGCATCACGCGCCACATGACTGAGGAACGGATCGAACGTCGTGCAGTAGGCACAGGTGCTTTCGCGGGTCTTGTAGTTCCGCAGTACCTCACCGATCTCGCCGCGCCTTTGGCTCGTGCTGGTCGCCCATACGCTGACATCATGCGCAAGCATCCGCTTCCAGATTCAGGGATGACTTTGAACATCAGCAAGGTCACGACTGGTTCAAGCACCGCAGCACAGAGCGAGAACGCTGGCGTGTCTGAAACCAACATGGATGACACGCTGTTGACACTGAATGTGTTTACCGTTGCAGGTCAGCAAACAGTGTCGCGTCAAGCGATCGATCGTGGCACTGGCATCGACCAGATCGTCATGGAAGATCTGGTGCGCTCATATCACACCACACTCGACGCCGCTACGGTCGCCGATCTCACTTCTGTTGCGGGGATCACCGTGTCTTACACCGACGCAAACCCAACTGTTGCCGAGATGTACCCGAAAGTTGCAGACGCAGTGCAGCAAATACAAACTGCTTACTTCGGCAACCCCGATTACATCCTGATGCATCCACGTCGTCTAGCGTTTCTCTTGGCGGCAGTAGATGGACAGAGCCGACCACTTGCAGTGCCAACACCATACGCGATGAACGCAGTCGCGACAGGCAACGGCAGCGCGATCTACGGCAACAGCGGGTATCAGATGATGGGCTTGCCAATTATCACTGACGCGAATGTTCTTACGAACACAGGCGTAGGCACGAATCAAGACACCATCTACATCGGCGTTTCTTCAGAAGCGCACTTGTGGGAAGCAGCCAATTCGCCGCTGATGTTACGATTCGACCAGACATCTGCAGCGTCGTTGGGTATTCTAGTGGTCGTGTTCGGGTACAACACCTACACACACAACCGCTATCCGAACGCGTTCGCCAAGATCACTGGCACAGGTTTGGTGGCGCCAGCCTTCTAATCCTGACTAGATGACGGGATCGACGTCGCCAGTGTCAGGCTGGCGACGCCGACCACCAATTGAAAGAAGCGCGCATGAATCCAAACATTGAGAGCCTACTGAGAGAACGCGCAGGATACGAACGGCGTGGTCTTGTTGAACGTGTTAAAGCCGTCGACGCCGAACTGCGCGAACTCGACTTCGATCACAAATACATGACTAGGCAAGATGAAACGGCAGCAGTTCAGCCACCTGCAGAACGCGCTACACGCGTCAAACCACAAAAACGCAGGCAGTAGTGGCGATCGTCAACGGCTACTGCACATTGGCGCAAGCCAAAGCCGCGCTGCGGATCGCAGACAGCACAGACGACACGCTGCTTGAAAACGCGATCACAAGTGCATCACGGCGCATTGATGGTTATTGTGGTCGGTTCTTCTATCAAACCGCGTCATCTGTGGTGGCGATGAACCCGTATAGCCTTTATCTACTCACGTTCCCTGCTGACGTTTCTAGTGGCACGGGGTTGGTTATCAAAACTGACACCGCTGGAGATGGCACATACGCTACGACATTGGTGTTGAACACTGATTACATACTCACGCCGACTGATGCGGCGTTGCAGTCGCGACCTTACCGCAATGCGTATATCGTCGGCAGCGAGACGTTTCCGTTGCCTGTGTTGCAGGCTGTGCCGCCGATACAAGTAACCGCGCTGTGGGGATGGGCGGCAGTGCCTGCCGACGTCGAACAGGCTTGTGTGCTATTGTCGATCCGTCAATTTGCACGTCTGAACGCCGCACTCGGTGTGGTCGGTTTCGCAGATATGGCGATAACGGTTCGCGCTGTCGATCCAGATGTGCGTGATCTGTTGTCACCTTATGTCGAGTTTGGTGTTGCCTGATGGCGGCTACAGTCGGCGCGATCGCCGCAGGTTTGAAAACTGCGTTGTCGACCGTATCGGGTTTGCGTACTTTCGCATCACAACCCGACTCATTACAGCCGCCAGTTGGCTACCCTGTTCTGAACTCGATTAGTTACCACCGTGCGATGGGTGGTGGCAATGTCACCACAGAGTGGTCGATCGTTGTGATCGTTGGCAGGTACACCGATGATCGGGCATTCGCCGATTTGGACAATTACCTGTCTTATAGTGGCAGCAAGTCTATCCGCGCAGCAGTCGAAGCAGATCCAACGCTTGGTGGTATCGTTAGCACGCTACTGCTGCCGACTGGTGCACGTATCCAACCAGAGACCCAAGCAGACGCCGAGTTTCTTGCGGTGCGCTTTGAGTGCACGGTACACGGTTGAACGACCCGAACATGCGGAAGGTGTAGGCTAAAAACATGACGACTTACAAAGTGACAAGTGACCGATTAGCGGATCACAAACTCGGCGACATCGTCACCGATGACGCGCTTGCCAATGTGAACATCGACGCGTTGATCGAAGGCGGACACATCAAACCGCAGGCAAGTATAAAACCAGTAGACAAACTAGATAACAAGGAGTAGAGAACAATGGCTATATTCGTACTAACAGACGCCGTGATCACCGTGAATGCGGTGGAACTAAGTAACAGGTCGAACAAGGTGGAACTCAATTTCGAGATCGACAGTGTCGAAGTCACCGCGATGGGTGCTGTCGGTCATGTGTTCGCTGGTGGTTTGCAGAACAATTCGTGCGCGGTCGATCTCTTCCAAGATTTCGCTACGTCGAACGTTGAAGCAACCATCTACCCGTTGGTCGGTACGACTACCAGTGTCACGGTGAAAGCCACATCAGCCGCCACATCAGCGACTAATCCGCTTTACACTTTGAGCGGTACGTTTTTGGCGGCTCACACGCCCGTATCAGGCTCGACTGGTGACGTTGCGATGACGTCGCTATCGTTCACTGGCGGCACACTTGTGAAAACGACTGCATAAACTGACATGAAGATCGACCTGACAGTAAAGATGGAAGACGGCGAAAGTGTCGATGTCACGGCACGGTTCGCAGATTTCGTTGCATTCGAGCGCACTTGGAATCGCTCTGTCGTGAAACTGGAATCCGATATGCGGCTTACTGACATCGCGTGGCTTGCCTATCACGCGTTGAAACGGACACGCAAAACCAGCCTACCGTTCGACCCTGAGTGGATCGGGCTGGTTGAGGAAGTTTCGGTGCGCGAGGATGAGTCGCCAGTAGGTGATGATTTTTTGGAGAAGACAGCGCCCACTGGATGATCGCTGCTGTTGCGGCTGAAATGCACATCGCGCCAAGCGTGTTACTGGCAGAATCTGATGAAATGTTGGATGCTATAATCGGGTATGTACAGTGGCGTAGCAAACGAGCAGAAAACGCGACACGAAAGCGGTAGCCGATGACGGTGCAAATGAATGTCTACGGGATCGATGTCGCGTTGAAAGAGTTGCGCCATTACGACAGAGAGATGTATATACAACTCAGCAGGGGGATGTTGGCTGGCGCGAAGCCGTTGGCTTTGGTTGTCGGTGCTGAGTTTCCCCAAGCCGCGTTACGCAATTGGGTTGGTGACGGTCGTACTGCAGCACCTTCCCGTTTCCCGCGCGACTATGGGTATGCTGTTATCAGTGTAAAGCCGAAACTGCCGAAAACATCACGTAAAAGCACAGCGGGCAAGGGAATGGTGACGCGGCAAATCTTGCGGATCGAGGCGAGCAACGAAGGTGCAGCGATTTTTGAACAAGCAGGCAGGCACTCGAACCACATCTTCGTGCGTAACCTAGATGCGAAATTCGGCGGCAGATCATCAGGTGGTGGCACACGGTCACGTGTCATGTTTAAAGCAGTGAAAAACAACCAGCCGCTGGTCGAGCACGCTGTTGCCACTGTCGTGGCGTTGACAGACAAGATCGTCACACAGAACATCATCATGAACGCAGGGAAGTAGCACATGGCTGTAGGCGTAAACATCATCTCGACTTTCAACTCGGCTGGTATCAACAAAGCGATCGCAGATTTCGGCAGGTTGAAAACGAGCGGACAAAAAGCGGCATTCGGACTACAAACGGTGAACGCTGGCTTCGCGAAACTAGCGAAAGTTGGCGCGATCACTGGCGGCATCATCGCTGCCATCGGCTTTAAACTGGCTCAAGCAGGGGAGACTGCAGAAGCATCGGATAGGCGCATCCAGTCAATCGCCAAATCGATGGGTATCTTCGGCAATGAAGCGGGAGTGGTCGCGTCACGGTTAATAAAATTGGCAGATGCACAAGCACTGCTCACTGGTATCGATGACAGTGCGATCAAACTGACACAAGCAAAGTTGCTGACTTTCAAGGAGTTGGCAATCACTGCTGATCAAGTTGGTGGCAATTTCGACCGTGCAACGATGGCAGCGATGGATCTCGCAGCGGCGGGTTTCGGTGAGGTGAGTATGAACGCCGCACAACTTGGCAAAGCGATGAACGACCCGATTAAGGGCATCACCGCGCTGCGGCGTGCTGGTGTCACATTCACCGAAGCCGAACGCGAAAAGATCAAGGTGCTGATCGAATCGGGTAAAATGCTAGAAGCACAGGGTGTGGTGTTGGCTGCGATCGAGACACAAGTCGGCGGCACAGCGAAAGCAACCGCGACCGCGACTGACAAAATGAGGGTCGGTTTCAGCGAAATGGCTGAGGACATTGGCTCTCTGTTAGTGCCTGTCATCAATTCGTTGGCGGTGTTCATCAATGGCACGCTCGTGCCTTACATCAAGAATCTTGTCGCGGTCATCGGCACAGATGGACTCGGTGCGGCGCTACCAATAGTGGGCAAGGATCTGCTCAATTTCACTACGCACATGGGTGCGGTCGGCAACACGATCCTAGCGGTTACCACGTTATTTCTCGCCGTGAAAGCGGCAACTATCGCATATACGACAACGGTCGCGATCCTTTCGGTGGTCTTGCCGTTGCTGCGGACATCTTTGGTAGGTGCGACGGTGGCACAAACTCAACTCAATGTGGCGATGCTCTCAAACCCGATAGGGCTTATAGTCGCAGGCATTGCTCTGTTGGTTGTCGCGTTGGTTGCGCTCTATCTGAAGTTCGAATTTGTGCGCACCGTGCTGAACTCCATATTCAACTTTTTGATCGGCATGTTCGAGAAATGGGTGAATGCGTGGATCAGCGCCATCAACATCATCATCAAGGGCATCAATTTTTTGATTAGAGCAGCCAATTTCTTTGGTGCTGACATAAACGAAATCGGCTACATCGGGGAAGTGGCATTCGGTCGTATCGGGGATGC
>Ga0105055_10003964_pt1 | contig 22014 bp, 25 predicted proteins | sample BON03_FD_78090 | JGI IMG/M metagenome (GOLD analysis project Ga0105055, IMG submission 78090) | Freshwater microbial communities from Lake Bonney liftoff mats and glacier meltwater in Antarctica - BON-03 | ecosystem: Environmental > Aquatic > Freshwater > Ice > Glacier meltwater | place: Lake...
CGGCTGGATATTTCAGTAATTGCTAGGGCTACCTTGGCTGAGTGCGCGGCGATTTCAGCGATGAGCCTGTCCCGTCGTTCTGCGTCAGTTTCATTGGTAGCTTGGGTCATGGTGATGATTCTCCAATTCAACGTACAATACAATTTGATGTGATGCAAGTCTAAGGGTAAAGTTTTCTGCTATTGGCAGGTACGACAATGGAAGAAAGGTTGGTGCGATATGGGTGAAGCGTTATCTCGTCAGGAGCGTTGGAAGTTACGTGAGGGGGTAAAGTGGAAGGCTCACCGTGCGGCGTACATGCGTCAGTACCGCAAGACTGGCTCGTTGATGGGGTTGGCGAGCAAGTCTGCGCGTGGTTCGAAGGTGGTGATTCGGTTAGTGCGTAAGGTGGATGGGTAGGTGGTGTTTACAGAGAGGACAGAGAGGACAGAGATTCAATCTGTGTTCTCTGTCCTATCGCGCACACGGCGTTGGCTCGTTAAGCGACTGAGCAGATGTGTGATTCGTAGTCGTATCGCAGGATTGAGAGGCAAACGGCTTCGATAGTATCGTCGAGGATGACGAAGGGCTTGCGTCGTGGCAGGGGCTTACGTGCGAGTGCGATGGCGAGTTCTTTGGGCGATGGGTGGTGTGCGCGGTGTTTGGTGGGCGTTTTCTTTCGCGTGAGCATGCGCGACTGCGCTTTAGAGGGGTTTGAGTCTTGAGTTTTCTTTTGCGCGCGCGACTTTTTAGACGTTAGGCGTTTGTGCGCGCAGAGGTCTTTGCGTTGACGATTCTTACGAGCTTCTTCGCGCCAGTCTGTCACGGTAGGCCTCTGTATGGCTGTAGCGGTAGCTAGTCCTGTGAGGATTTCGATTTTGCCGCGATTAGATTTCCAACAGAACGTTCATCTGGCGTCGATCGGCGTAGTTTCCTATCACAGACTTGGGTGTGATCTCAAGCGTCGTCCGTAGCGGCCTACGGTACTTTCGCCTGTGGCTGATTCCTCGTCAGCCCCTTGTGTCAATCGCCCGGTGCCGTCAAACGGTCGCCCAGGGTCAATCCTGTGCGGTTGCCCAGCACAGGCCAAGTTCCGCCTTCTGGCTGTTACCAGCGAGAGCGGCCAGATGAAAGGCTTGACTCGCGTTTAAGCGAGCGAAGCCGAGTTGATGGTGCGTTCGCCGATTTATTTAAGTAATCAGGGGCGCGTCGCCATCGAGACACATTAAAGCATCATCCGGTAGCGAATGCAATAGTGAAGTGGCGGTTTTGAGTCTATTTCTGTTTTTCGAGTTCCAGTTCGGCCATTGCCGCCTTGATCCGCTTATCCATCCAGCCCTTCTTCGTCGCGTACTCCAGAAACTCCCACAGATTCCGCGTTTCTTGCAAGTCCGCTTGTCCGGTTCTAACCCGCAAGCATAATTCAGGCTCGAATGAGCAGTAGCCCATGCTCTTGATGTCGAGCGCGCACATGACGGGTATGAGCCGGTTGTTGGTCAGGTGCGAATCGAAGCGTGATGGCTTCATGCCGTGCCGCTTGTGGAGGTAGGACTTAATTTCGTCGTCGCTGGTGTTCCATCGCACGAGCGGTGAGAAAAGCGTGCCCATTTTATCGGTGACTACCGGCTCACGATGGCCCGCGATGGTGCTTAATTGCTGCCGCGACAGCCCGCAGACGGTGCGTTTGATGCCATGCTCTTTGGCGAACTCTCTCGCCACTTCAAAAATCATCGTCCCGTCCGTGTAGTCCACCACGCCGTAGGCGTTCCCGTTACCCAAGGTGAGCGAGCGAGTCGCTATACCAATGCAATGCCTAAACATCCCCGTCCAACGCCGCGACAACACCAAGTCCACGTTTAGTTTCTTCGTGATTCGCAGGCAGTTAGCCACCGCCTGCACAGATGAGAACCCGTTGTCAATGAAGATGGCGAATGCGACGTTGTGGTTCGTTTCGACCATTTTCGACAGCACGTAGCACGAGTCTTTACCGCCTGAGAGCAGCATCGCTATCGGTTCGTTCTTGTGCGGGACTTCGTAGTAGAGGTCATTTTCGTCCTCTAGTGCAGATGGTTCAGGCTTGCGGCATTTCCCGCAAACGCCATCGGTAAGCGGTGCGGCGATAGCGGATATGGCACACCGGCTACATCTTGGCGTCAGCTTGACGAGCTTGCGGTGGATGGGCCAGGCGTATTTGAGGTATTTACTTAGGTGTTTCATGCTTTATGCTCTGCCACTGCATCCAGACCATCTCCCGCAAGGTGGTCTGCGGGGTGTAGCCGATTTCAAACGACGACTTCACCGCTTCTTTCGCAGGTACGGACGCATCGCGGGCCAGCAGGTTGAGCGTCGATAGCGAGATAACCGGTAGTTTACCTGTGAAGAACTGGCGAGCGCTCGCGATTCGGCACGACAGCCGTGCAAGCGACAACGGGAGGGTTCGAACCCTCGTCGTAAGGTGCTGAACTGAATGAATCTCTTGGAAGAAGTCGCGCCACGACGCTCGCACGCCTCCAACCATGTACGCGTGCCCAGCTTTGCCGGTGTAGTAGGCGTTGACGTGGGCGTTTGCGACATCATGCACGTAGCCGAACTCGATGGAGCCGGGAATGGCCCATCCGAGCTTGCCACGTGCCGCCATGTCGAAGAGCTTCGAGTAGTTGCGGGTATCGCCAGGCCCAAGGATCACGCACGGCTGAATTATCACCGCGTTGGGCTTGCTCGCGACGATACACTCCGCGATGGCTTTCGTGAAGGCGTAGTAGTTTGACGTGTCGCCGGTCTGGTGGAACAAGTAAGACGCACCAGTGCTGGTGAAAATGAGCTTTGCGTCGGGATGAGAGTCGGTCATCCACTTGGCGACGTTGGCGGTGTAGGCCACGTTATCTTCCCACTGATCTTTCTTGTGGGTTCCGTTGTGCGAGGTGTTGCCTGCACAGTGGAATACTGCATCGACATACGGGAGCGCGCCGGTAATCGGCCTCACGTTGTGCGGCAGCGACTTTACAGAACCTTTCCGCGTGCGGCCATAGACCTCCCACGCACTTCGCTTGTCGGCCAGCAGCGACATTGCGACGGCGCGGCCTAAACAGCCGGTTGCACCCGTGACTACCGCGACTCGCTTGGTCATCACTTACCTTTCAAGTAGTCGGTCAACACTTTCACCGCTGCGTTGTAGAGCGCGGCGTCCTGATCGTCGAGCGCCGCGCCACGGCTTACGCGGTCGGAGAACGAATCAACGACAGCCAGAGCGATTGTAACTTTAGTGTCGGGGTCGGCCTGCATCTAGTTTCCTTTCGGCTTCGATAAGCAGCAACTCAATCATCTTCGGCACGCTTCGGCACGTTGCCTTAGCGAGCTTCAATGCAATGTTTCGCGCGTTAATACTGATCCGTTGATTGTGCCACTTTTGTTCCACATAGAACAATATAGCAATGTAGCATCTTGCAAGCAAATTGCTAACATGCTATGATAAGCCCGTTGTCGCTCCAATGGATTTCGCGGACATGGCAAAAAAGAAACCGCCCGGCAGATATGTAGTCGATATTGACCTTGGTCAGACTCGCGCCGTAAGGCACGCTGAGTTCGTGCGCCATTACCTAGAGATGCACCCCAAGGATCACGTGAAGGCCGCAAAGATGGCTGGCTACAAGAATGCGGCAATCGAAGGCATTCGCCTGATGAAAAATCCGTGGGTTGTCAACCAGATTATTGAGCAGATGGATAAGGCGAACAAGAAAAGCGAAGTGGACATTGTGTTTGTTCGCGTGAAGCTAGTAGAATTGCTCGCCGGGTGTATGCAGAAGATACCTGTTCTTGACGATAATGGGGAAGATTCTGGACTCTACAAGTTCATGGACGCTACCGTAGCACGCGGCTGCATCAAAGACCTTGGCGAAATGGTGGATGTGCAGGCGTTTGTGAAAAACTTTGGTGGTACAATCAATCACCAGCACACTCACCAGCCAGCGATTGACGTAAGTAAGCTCAGTATAGACGAGCAAAAGACCATGCTTGAAATGATATTGAAGGCTAAAACTACCGTAACGGCAGAGGAAGCCCCAAAGCGACTTGTCTCCAACGTAATCGAGACAACGCAAGACAGTAGCGGCGCGTTCGTGCCGTCCGAAAGGGAATCAGACACGGATGAGTGAGTCCAACGCACAAGTTCTAGTTGACGCTGAAAAACAGTTCTGCGAAATGTCGCTGCGGAACTTCGTGCAGTTGGCGTGGGGGCAAGTCGAGTCCAACGAGTTCATCCCCAACTGGCATATCGACCTTATCTGCAAAGAGCTTGAACTGGTAACTGACGGGCATACGCCAGATTTACTGGTCAACGTCCCTCCTGGAACCGCGAAGTCGCTCATTACCTGTGTATTCTGGCCTGCATGGGTATGGGGGCCTCGCGGCTGGCCGCAAAGCAAGTGGTTTCTCGCGTCGTACTCGGACGAGCTTACTACCCGCGACTCGGTGCGTCGTAGAAATCTAATGACATCGGCATGGTATCAGCGCTTTTGGGGCAATCTGGTTCAACTTAACAAAGACCAGAACCTAAAGACTCGATACAGCAACACCGCAGGCGGCGAAATGATGTCGTCGTCGGTTGGCGGCGCAGGTCTTGGCGAGCATCCCAACTTTATTATTGTGGATGACCCTTCCAAGACGAAGGAAGCCGAGAGCGAGCGAGAGCGCGAAAACGTCAAGTCGTGGTGGCAGAACACAATCGTCACCCGTGGTTTGCTAAAGAGTTCACGCCGCGTTGTCATTATGCAGCGACTACAACAAGAGGACTTGTCGGGCGTGATTATTGCGAGCAAGCGAGCGAAGCATGTCTGCCTGCCAATGTTCTTCGAGGCGGCGCACCCATACCGATGCCCTGATGATCCGCGAATAGAGGACGGCGAATTGCTTTGGCCTGCCGCATTCACACCGGCCAGAATCAAACAGATCACCGACACGATGCAGGTGTCGATTCAAGCGGGGCAGTTACAGCAACGTCCTACGCCTGCGGGCGGTGGCATGTTCAAACAGCACTGGTTCAGGTATTACCGGGACTTCCCTGAGTATTATGAGTTGCCGTACCCGACAACGGAAGATTCTCCAGCGAGAGTTGACCGCGTGCTAAAGCGAAATTGCTGGCGGTTCGCGGTAGCTGATACAGCGCTGACAACCAACGAGAAGAACGACCCTACGGCCATCGCAGTAATCGACGTTGAGCGTAAGGAAGGCGGGAAAAGCCGTCTGTTTATAGTTGAAATGCTCAATTTTTACGCGGAAGCGCCGGAAGTAAAGAAGGTGTTGCAGTCGCTACTCGTCAAGCACTCGCTAGCGTTCGTAGGCGTGGAAGATACGCTTGACGGCAAGCACATCATCCAGCAGTTTCGCGCGGCGGGGTTGCCGATTAAGACGATTAAGACTGACGGCAAGGATAAAGTGTTCAGGGCGATTCCGTTGTCAATCGACCTAGAGAACGAGCAAGTGTGGTTTAAGGCTGATGCTGATTGGCTGCAAAAGGTCGAAAGCCAACTTCTATTGTTCCCCAACGACACGCATGACGACATGTGCTTGGCGGGCGGGACAATGGTTTCGACTCCAATGGGCGAGGTTGCAATTGAGAGCGTCAAGATAGGCGACGAAGTTTATACGTCTGGTGGCGTGGGCGTTGTGACCGCTTGCGGGTTAACCCGCGAGAGCGCAGATGTTGTTCGCTTGCAAGTTGGTAACGGGCGGGGCATAGTGGGAACTAAGAACCACCCCGTTTTTGTTCAAGGCGAGGATTTTGTAGAACTTGGCAGAGTTACCAGCGGAGATATCCTTTTCGGCAAGTCGATAGGGCCAGTAAAAATGGCTTTAGGATTATCTGACGCTGGCACTGCCGACGTTTACAACCTGAGCGTCTCTGGTTCGCACGATTTCTTCGCGAATGGCATACTTGTCCATAATTGTGACGCCCTTGCCCACGGTTGCAATGTAGCAAGAAACAAAGACTATTCGCTACCAGAAAAGAGGGCAGGCGTGGCGGTGGAGATAAACGGTCAGAAGGAAATCATCGTGCCGGGTACGATGGGATGGCTCATGGGCTTCCACAAGGAGTTTGGGCCGAAAGAAAAAAGTGTCTTTACACTTGGAAACAAACGAAGATAAGTATTGCGGTCTGCGTTGGACTACTATACTATCTCACCGAAAGGCTCTACGATGACGACTGATACAATGACAGAACCGAAAAAGAAAAAAGCTGAAATGGTGGACTCGTCCATCACAATGACCGAGGACGATCTCAAGTCCATCATTGCGCAGCACGTTGCCGAGGCAATGGCAAAGTTTTCAGACGGGAAGGAAATCGCGACGGGGATGAAGGCTCAAATGCCTGTTTACCCATACACGCCAAAGGACGGCGCTCGCATCCCGAACAATATGGTTGCGCCCATCGGCTGGCAGACCATCGAACACGCCAACGGCATTGCCACGTTGCATCCCGCGTCTGACCCGGACTTTAATCCCCTGGAACGCAAGGATGTAATGAGCGCGGTTGACGATCGTTGGAGCGTGATGAACCGGCCTGTGGCTGGCGAGAAGATTCCTGAGCAGCCCAAGCGAATGCTGGTCAACAGCCGATTCCAAGAGCTTTTCCCCAACGTCAACCGGTGGGGCGACAACTGCCAAGTTTTTTTGACGGATGATGCAACACTCAAGAACGAAGAAAACGGCGGGCCTGCTTTGGGCGCTCCCAAGAGCCTTGCGAAGTTCAAGTTTATTCGATAGGACATCTCATGTTCAATCCCGATGAAGATAAACTGTGGCAGGAGATTCAAGCTGGTGCAACACGGCGTGACGCTCACCTCGATAAGAGTGACGAGCTTATACGCCGGTTCACTGGCCGCTGCTACAACACGAACAAGCAATCGGACATGCCGATTACCGAGAACTTCGCGTTCGAGTTAATATCGGTTCTCCAGCCGTCGATCATCTACGACAACCCAAGATGTATGTTTCAGTCAATGGCCCCCAACGCCGTTGACGACGAAACGCGATCCAACATCGACCAAATGAAGATGCTCTATGGCGCAGCGACCGACTTCCAACTCGCACAGATGCTTGGGTTCCCTACCATTCGCGAGCTTGTTCGCAGTCTCGGCGGGATGACGGCAAAAGATTTTGCGAAGGCGTTGCAGCTTGCCTGCAACCGCTGGAGCAGTGACAACATGATTAGCAGTCCACTGACAGATATGGCAGTGGACTTTTTCTTTAATTGGGGCGTCGGGATGGTGACGATCACCGACCAGCCCGGATACTCAGGCGTGGAGATGTCTCCGCAAATGCCGTATCTCGTAAGACTCCCGCAGCGGCACTACGTATTTGACGCTGCATCCAAAAGCCACCAGACAACCGACGCTAATGGGCCAAGATTCAAAGGCCATCTGTGGCGCGCTGACAAGGAAGATTTACTCGACGATCCTGATTTCGACCGCGATGCAGTCGAAGCGATGATGGTCGATTCCGACAGGGATAAGTATTACTTCGAGAAAGACAAATCCGTGTCTTTTTCAGAACGCAACGAGGTGTTCGCGTGGGACGTTTGGCTTCCTGAGGCACAAATCGACGGTTACTCACGCAGGGACGGCTACTGCGGGTCGTGGCGTACTCTAGCGGTGGCTAGTGGCAAAGACGGCACGAACAAGAAAGCCCGTGAGATTCGCGAGCCTCGTCCCGCATACGTGCCTGAGTGGGGGCCGTATGTCATGTTCGGCTACCACAAGGTCGTGGACGATCCGTTCCCCCTGTCGATCATCGTCGCTACTGCCGAGCAGACGGACGCACTCAACGCCCACACGAACGCCGCTAGCGAGGACGCGAAGTCTTACAAGAAAGTTGTAGCGGGCCAGTCAGAGAACGCCACCGACGCCAACCGGCTGCGAAAGGCGGCAAACGGTGACGTGATACTTGTTGATAGCGTCGATACGCTCAAGCAAATCGAGATGGGCGGCATCACTGACCAGCAGATGAAGCACATCAATATCGAGCGCGACCGCCTTGAGCGGTTGTCGGGCATGAGCGCAGCGAGCCGGGGTAATCCCAAGGGTGAGATTTCGGCGACGGCGGAAGCGATTGCCAGCGAAGGTGGAAAAACGCGGCTGTCGGGTATTCAAAGTGCGTATCGCAAGGCGGTACATCAGGTATTTCGCACCGCTGCATGGTTTATGATGCACGGCGAGGATCAGGTGTTCACGCTGGGCGAGGAAGGTGAGAAGGAAGGACTCGAAGAGTTTACTGGTGGTCTTGAAGGTCGTAGCCGGTTCCGGTTCCACGATCTATCGTTGACCATCGACCCGTACAGCATGGAGCATACGGATCAAGGCATGTTGCAGAAAAGGCTGATTGAGATGTTCTCGATGTTGCGTGATACTGCGCCGATTATGGCTCAGACTCCGTACATCAACTGGAAAGAGCCGTTTGAACGTCTGTTTGAAACCGCAAACATTCACGGCGCTAGCGAATGGATTAACCAGCAGCTTCTTGCACAGGTTCAGGGGCAGCAGGCGATGGGCGAGGAAGTCGCCAGCCCTGACCTTCGCATGACGAAGAAGCCAATGAACGCTAACAGTAACGCCCGCGATGCTATGTCGTCGATGCAAGAGAATGCGTCGATGAGGGCGGCAACCTTATGATTTACCGAGAAACATACTGGCGCGATGGCGACGTTGCCGTAGTTGAGACAATCCCGCTGTCTGGCGAGAACCTGCCTATCGACTTCGCGCGGTTCCGATACCGGACGACGTTCCAGCACATCCTGGCGTCTGGCCCCGTAACTCGCTCGTGCAACATCGCGCTAAAGGCGGATAACGTCGTCGATGCGATGGCAGAGGCGGCAGTGATTAAGCCAATCAAGGATCGGGAGCTTAGCGATGGTCTTGCCGCCGACGTAAATCGAACGCTTGTTGACGAAATCAACGCCACTACGAAGGCGACTCAACCCGCAATGAAGGCTCAGCCGAAAGGTGAAATCAAATAATGTCCGTGTTTACGCTCAGCCAATCCGAGTCGTTGCGAGTAGGAAAGTCTATTTTCCGCTACGTTTCGCATAACAATCGCGGCGAAATCGTTGTAAAGGTACTGACTGACGAGCCGGTTGCGATGGTGAAGCGGGATGGGACGGAACGTAGTGTGCGCTCCGGGGCAATAAATAAATTGCATAATGCGTCGATAATTCGTAGAATCACTATTGACCGACGCGCGTAAGTTTGCTTTAATAGCGTCAGACATTCACCGACGGCGATTGCCGCACCTTTCTCCAGCGCATGCTGGCATACCCAAACATGGGTTGCTGGCATGTATTCATTCAAGAACAGCAAAGACGAATACGTTGAGCGCGACATGAGCGTTGACGAAGTTATGGACTTGCCTTCTCAAAAAGGCAAGAGCTATATCCTCGTCGAAGGCGTCAAGTATTTCCGGTCTATGTCCGGCGGCGCGGTAGGTTTTGGCGAAGGCTACATGGAATACGACCACGCGCAGTATCCGAGAATCAGTTCCGCGATGGAGCGGTTCGCTGTCGGGGCGGAGCATGTAAAGGGAAAGGGCAAGGATCACGGCAAGGTCATCATCGAGTCGGCGCAGCACGCCAAAGAGATGTGCCGCCGACATTCATACACCCGCGATTACGACGAAAGTTCACTACCTCCAGTGAGCCAAGGCATGGCTATGCCGAAAGCTCCTTGGGAAACCTGATAACGCCACTGAGGAAGCAGGCTTGTCGCCCCGAACCCTCACGGCAAGGAAATTAAACAGATGCCAGCAGAAGCCCCCGTAGCGCCATGGGAATCATCCACAGCAGCAAGCGATAGCGGTAACCAATCCGCAACGGAAGTCGCAACAGAGTTTGACGCAACCGAAGCCAAGTCAGAACAAACGATCGCAGACGAAAAAGCGAATCGAGAAGCGTTTGACAAAGCAACGGGAGAAGCGACAGACAACGACGGCCAACCCGATGACAAGCTTGCCGAATCACGATCCAAAACGGAAGTCAAAAAGGCAAAGGACACCAAGCCAGCCAACGACCAACCCGCAGCGATCGAGTTTACTCCGAAAGCGGCCAAGTATGCCGAGCAACTTGGCGTGAGTTCGGATCAGGCGTTGGATGTTGCCCTTGCAGCCTTTGAACGAATCGGTGCGTTTACCGACGACGAAATCGAGGCAAAGTTCCAGAAGGATTCACAGTCCTTCATTGAACAGGGTTTGAAGCTGGCTAAGACGCAAAAGGATACAGACGCAGCTTACAGCAAGGCATATCAGCGAAGCGCGAAGCAGGACACACCTGCCGAGAACGAGCAGGTAGCCGAGGCTGAAAGCGAACAAGTCTCGTTTCCCGATGCGGTCAAGAAGGTGATAGACGAAGCATTTTCTGAGTTTCAAGATGATGATTACGTCGCACCACTTGGCGTGGCGTTCACGGCAGTTGCAGAGCAGTTAGGCAAGCATTACGGCGCGGAATTGAAGAAGGCGACAGCCGCCTACACACAATCCGAGTCGAGATTGCAACAGCAAATCCATGCTCTTAACGGCTTCATGGTGGACGCAACCATCGAGAAATCAAGGGCTTCTCTTGTTGAGCAGTACCCCACTCTCGATGACACAGCCGCACAGGATCGCGTGTTGAAAATGTACGACACGTTGATTGAAAGCGGCGAGTTCAAGTCGGTGGACGACGCCTATCGAAAGGCAGTATCCGCCGAGTTGGGCGAGGAAACGACGCAGACGCTCAAGCGCCGACTCCTGTCCGTACACAACACAAAAAAACTAGGACAGCCCAAGATTCCAAAGCAGGCTTCGTCAAGCGAACGCGATCTTACTCACGAGGAAGAGGATCGTCGAGCGTTTAACGCAGCCATGAAGCGAAACAATCGAAGGCTCGAATAAGAAAGGCATCATCCAATGGGTGCATCACTCAACACGTTCTCCGACTTTTTCAGTCACGCGACTGGCCCGGCGTACCTGAATGGCCCCGGCCATATCATCAACGACGCGCAGCTTCGCAACTACGAGGCATTCGATCTTCTCTCCCGCGTGAAGAAGGATGTCAAAGGCGGCAACCAGATCAAGGACGTTATTACGTTCTCTGACCCCGGCACCGCTTCGACCTACAAGCCCGGCGATCAGGCAACCATTGCCAGCGTGCCCGGCCTGGACACCATCGGCGTGAACTGGCGTTTCACCCGTGTCTATGCGACATGGAATGAAAAAGAAATCATGCTCAACGAAGGTGCTGGCGGCGATATGTTCCAGCAATACAACCGCCTCAAAGATTTCAAGTGGCAGCAGGCTTACACCTCGCTTTTGAATGAGCTTGAGCGTCAGTTCTTCGCCACCGCCAATAACGCTGACATGGAATCCGCTGGCGGCGAGAAGCCTTACAGCGTTCCGTCCACCGTCACCAGCGACGGACTGGCCCCGTCTGGCTTTACCACTGTTCAGGGCGTCAACCCGACCACGCAGAGCAAGTGGCGCAACCAAACGGCTGGCTACACCGCAGCCTCGTGGCTTGATCCTGACGTTGGCATCATCGGCGGTTTCGACACCATGAGCCAGCTTGTTCGCTTCAAGTCGCCCTCGATTTCGATGGACGGCGCATCTTGGACGAGCAGCGACCTCAACAAATGTGTCGTTCTCACCAACCGCGAAGGCCGCTCGAAGTATATGAAGGCGCTCCGTGCGTCCAATGACTTCACCCGCGCCGGTACTCAAGACCCCGCCTACTCCAGCCCCGTGTTCGACGGTGTGAAAGTGGTTGCGTCTGAAATCATCGACACCAACGCCATCTTCACCGCTGGTAGCCCCGGCTACTACTTCCTGAACAGCAACTTCATCAAGTTGGTGTGTCACAGCAGCAAGTGGATGGACAAGGGCGAGCCGATGACCTTCCCCGACAAGCCCGATACAGCCGTGTGCTGGATCGACTGCTGGGGCAACGTGTTCAACCAGAGTCGGCAACGCCACGGCCTCTTGACCGCAGCGTGATTCGTCGGGGCGGTTGGATAGCCCGCCGCCCCTCATCTGTTTCCTCAGTTGCTTCGGACGTTCCGTTGCTCCTGGAAGGAGCAGAAGTAAATCTTGGCCGGTCATCCCTCAAACGGGGAGCAACGGCTATGGAAAGGCTCAACTATGGCAGGTTACTACACACATCCAATGTTTCGTGAAGGCGCACCCCTTACCGAAGGCGTCCAGTTCTTCGAGGACTTCCTTCAAGGCCCGGCAGCGTCAGCCACTGACGACTTGGCCTCGTTCGATCTCGTCGGCACCAGTGCCGCGCTGACGTTTTCTGATACCGCTCAAAACGGCGTTGGCATTCTTGTCAGCAACTCGACCAACCCGGCGTTCCTGATCGGCAACGGCGAGCCGTTCAAACTGGAAGCCGCAAAGTATCAAGTTTTCGAGGCTCGCGTGAACCTCGCTGACGCTGACGGCATGAGCTTCTTCGCTGGCTTGGCAATCACCAATGCTAACCCGTTCTCTGGATCGTTGACCGACTACGTTGGCTTCTTCGCCACCGACGGCAGCATCAAGTACGGCTGCGGCAAAAACAACAACAACGTGCCTGGCTCTGGTACGTCTGGTGAAACCGATGCCGACAGCGGGGTTGACTTTGTTGACGCCACCAACGTCACGCTCCAAGTCGCCATCAACGGCATCACGGAAGCCCGCTTCTACGTGGACGGCGTTCTTGTCGGCAAGGTCACTTCTAATCTGCCCGACGACGAGTTGTTAACCACGCATGTCGGCATGGTCGGCAGTGGCGAAACGATCAGTATTGATTACGTCAAGGTCATCGCACCCCGCGCGTAAGCCATCACCCTCAATCTCTTGGCTAGCCAACGCCAGCCAAGAGTTTTATCTCTTGTTTCCACGCGACTGGTTCGGGCAAGAGACTTACACCACAACCGGACAAGGATCATCATCATGCCATCACCCGACGAAACCGCTCGCCTGATTAAGAGTTCTTTTGCTGGTTCCTTGCCTTCGCAGGTCGGCAAGATCACACTCGGCATTCCCGTTCAGGCTCCTCCGATTGCAATCACCGGCACTTCGGTTCTCACTACAACCACACTGACCGCCGCTGCGCACGCCAGTCGCTTCGTGGTGTTCACTTCGGGCACTTCGGTCGCTGTGGTTCGCCACCGCTTCAAGCTACCCGCCGCCGCCGCTGGCACTTCTGGCAACACCTACATCATCAGCTCGAACATCAACGGCACGCCAACGTCAAACGGCATCGTGGTTCGCCCCGGTACAACGACCGACCGCATCAGCGGCACGTCCGTTGTTGGTGGTGCGGTGAAGGGTTCAACTCGCGGCAACCGTGGCTCGTACATCGCACTCGTCAGCAACGGCGCTGGCAGCTACTTCGTTGTCGGCAACGGCAAGTCGTTGAGTGGTGCAGGCTCAAGCCTGATTTGGCGTGGTATGGCCTAATTGGTTCTCACTAAGGAGTTCCGATTTTGAGCAACGCAAGTAAAAAACTCATCATCTGCGGGATGATTAAAGACTACCCCGACCTCTCTAAGTATGATGAGGTTTGGGGTATCAACTCGATCTATCAGCGTATCGAGAAAATTGACCGCATCCTGTTCTTTGATGACCACAAGTTGATTGCTGACGACTTCGCCGAAAAGGTGAACGCGATCGGCTGCGATGTTGTTACACGATGGCATGTGCCTGAGATTCCAAATAGTCGTGCGTATCCGCTTGATGAGATCGTCGCTCACTTTGGCATCTGTAACTTCACTTGCAGCGTGGCGTATGCAATCGCTATGGCTGTCTATGAAGGATACCGCGACATCACGCTCGCTGGCATGTACCACATTGACGACTCTTACGAATACATGCACGCCAAGCCATGTGTTGATATGTGGTGCGGCATTGCAGTTGGCAGCGGCGTGGCACTGAGAATCCACGGTAGCTCGTTCATTATGCGGGCGTATCGCTGGGAAAGCCCCGTGTACGGGTACGAGACAAACGAAACCAGGTGGCTGCACATTCACACGATGGCTGGCGCATTCAAGGCTTGTTCTGAATATCCGCTACTTCCGGTACTCGCTAAGGCTCCAGATGGTGTAGTATTGCCAGAAGCCGTAGATAGAGAGTCGGTGCGACGAAACTACGAGCGGATGAATACTAACCAGATCAGGATTGAACATGACGATGCAACGATTAACGGAGTCTCAAAGCAAGCTGGTTGAAGCTCACATGCCTCACGCAGTGGCGATTGCTCGAAAGGCTCACGCGAAATACAAGCACCGGCTATCTTTCGACGAAGCGTTATCAGCGGCAACATTCGGAATGGTAGGGAAGGCCAGTAGGCACGACAACAGCGTATCGACGTTCAGCACGAGTTCGTACTCAAGGGCACAAGGGCAAATACTAGATGACCTGAGAAAGAAATACCACTGGATGAGCGGCAGGCGAGACAAGGCAAATAAAACATACCCGCATCAGTTTAGGGTTGACGACAATGGCAATTCGGAAGAAATGAACATCGAGTCGGACCAGGGTTTTAATAAAGTCGATGAAACAGATACGGTCGATATGTTGACCAGTTGCCTGACCTCAGAAGAAAAAGATGTTGTTGTGAGACTGGTAGTTAATGACGAAATATTGATAGACGTTGCGAAGCTAAAAGGGCTTAGCTCAGACAAGGTTTACCGGATAAAAACGGGAGCCTTGCAAAGAATGGCGGATCATCATGGCGAACATTATTGACAGCGACACGGTATTCACGGCGGCGGTTGATTTGAGCAACGCAACCGGCGTTACGCTGCCTGTGGGCGTAGTGACCAACGCTACGCTTACGCCCACCCCGAACATCACTCGCGCGAAGCTCGTTCAAGAGACGAAGCAATACACGCTCCCGATGGAACTTTGGCGAGTGTGGAATGCGTTCGAGACCGTTCTGCCCGGCACGTCCGCGAACGACGATCTCGGCTTGTACGGCGGCACGTTTACCACTAACTCGCCGATGATTAAGTCGTATGACTTGAAAACACTGTCAACGACTCTGTTTGCTCGCACCACATTCACAATACCCGCAGAGTATGACGCGGCGCAGGCACTCACGCTACGGGCCAGTGCCGGTATGCAGACGACGGTTTCCGATACTTCGTGCGTGATTGACTTTGTTGTTTATAAGTCTGACGGTATCGGCGGAATTGGCTCTGACCTGTGCGCCACCGCAGCGACTTCAATCAACAGTCTGACCCTCGCTAACAAAGATTTTACGATTACATCGACTGGCCTCGCGGCTGGTGATGTTCTTGACATTCGCATGGCCGTAACCGTTGTTGACGTAGCGAGCGGCACCGCAGTTACCGCAGCGATTGGTAATACCGCCATCCGTGCAGCAATTCGAGGATAAAAATATGTCTCAAGGTACACACCAAAGTTTCATTCAAGGCCTGCTTCGTCGTGGTCTGACAACCAACTCGACGGAAGGCGACTTTCTCATTCCAGTTCCAACGGATATCGAGCCTGTGAGCATTGATAGTGCTTCCGACCCCACCGCGAATAGCTTCGTGGTCGGTTGCGGAGGAAGTGAAACGATCATTTACCCGTTCGGCACTGATGCCGACAACGAAGCGTTCGGAATGCGAGTGTACCTGTGGTCGAAGGCTGCGGGAAGGTCTGGCTCGCCAACCGACTTGTGGGTTCCTTACTTCGTCGGTGGATTCGTAGTGACCTTATCAAGCGCGCTTAATGGCGTGGCTGGCGCGTTGATCTCCGACCTTGAGTTCATGGCGGACACCATTACCGAAGAAGCAACTAATACGTGGGATGACGGATATGTACCGCCAACCGTCCGCGTTCGTTCTTTCGCAGCCGAACAGCTTGCCGAGATTCGCATTCTGACCAACGGCTACCAAAAGTTGGAAGTTCGATTCGACAATACTACTGCGGCAACGGCCAACGCTCTATTCCGCCAGATGTGAGATATGAATGCCTGCACCATCTACATGCAAACAAGTGCCGAGCATCGTTTTAGGCGACAAGTGGTTCGCCTCTGTGTCGTTCGACTCGCTACTTGACGGTGGTGTGACTATCGCAGGCACGCCGACGGTAGCGGAAGTTACGACTTCTGCTTTCACTGTCGCCACGCCATCTATCTATGCCGGACTCACACTCACTGGAATGCGTTGGGATAAAGACAATCTCATTCTGTCAAAAACGGGCGCGTTCGCGGCGTACAAGTACGAAGCAGGCGACACGATCAGCATTACAAGCGGCACTGGCGCTACGGTCAGCACTTATATCGTGCGGTCGAAGGTTGACGACAACAAGATTGCACTCGCAAGCTCTCTTGGCGGGGAGACTGCTAGCCAAGCCGACATCGCTGGCGTTCTTGCGGCAAGCACGTACATACTCGGCAAAGCCGTCCGCCCCAACCGGTCTATCACGGTGTTCCTTAACTCTGCGGCTGCCGTGGCGGGTACAACCTACCGATTCCGTGTGACTGTTACGACGACTGAGAACTCAAACACTGGCGTAAGAATCCGTGACATTCTATTGAAGGTCACAGCGGTAGGAGCCGACTAATGAGCATCACGCTTGGAGAATTGAAACTTTCGGTCGAGCGTATCGTCAGCAATCAGCCTGACGGTTCGCTCGATGTAGAGTCTATCGTCAACGACGCTGGTCGGTACTTGTTCTCTATGCACTCGTGGAACTGGCGCAACCGCCCCGTCACGCCGCTGTCGTATATCGCTCCAATCTCTGTGGCTGACGCGACGTACACCGAAGCGACCAAAACAATCACCAAGACTTCCGGTTTTACGAACTACACCTTTCGTAATTCAGAAGTGTTTAAGGTGTCGGATGGCACTGGCGCGACAACCGGCGAATACGTCATTGCTTCGAGAACCAGCGCTAACGCAATTGTGCTGTCTAAGTCTATTGGCGCTGCCGCTGACGGGCTTACCGACATCGACGGAAGCATCTCGTTCCCCTACTGCGTACTCCCGTCAGACTTTGGCGAAGGCCAGATTGTAGGCATCAACCACAGGTCGAACCTGACCAACAATGCAACGGCCACATCGCTAGAGCAGGTGCGATGGCTGCGGTATCACGGCCTTGCGGCCTCGTATCAGGTTTACTACGCACTGTCGTACCCTTCGCAGACAGCGACATCAGCAGCACCAGCCACGCCGCTACTTGAAATCTACCCCACGCCAACTGCGGTTGATAATGCCGTACTGATGCTCACCTACAAAGCGGGATGGGTTGCTATGGCTGATGATGATGCGCTCGCCAACATCCCGCCTGGATACGAATACCTACTCAAGCGACTCGTTAAGGCGTTCTCCCACGAAGCGATGTCTGACGATAACTCACGGATCGCGCAAGTCGAGGCAAGCCCTGAGTTGCTTCGCGCCAAGAAGCAGGACGGCAATACGCTGCCGATGCTCGGCAAGTTACAAGGCGGTGCGGCTCGTGGAAGCAACGTGCCGGATCACAACTGGAACTTTACTTTTGCTGATTGATGTCACGCAATGTCATTCAATATCGAGTTTACAGATTCCCGCCAGCAGATCGCGGTCGATGACATCAAAATGTCTGACGTTGCGGGCGGTCGCATGGACATTACCGCTCCCGGCGACACGCAGCCTGTTTTTGCATGGTCGAAGTTCGTCATATCTCAGATTAGTATCTCAGGCTTGCCGGTCAAGATGGTTCCGCCTCAGATCATCCCTAAGCTAAAGTCTGGCAACCTCGTAGGAATTAAGCTGTTCCTGTCCAACGGTGAAGTGTTCACCGGCGAAATAGGCATCGACAGATACGACCACGGGCCTAAAGGTAAAAGCGAACCGCTGCTATTCGCCACACTGTCCGGCACGTTCACCGGCGAGAAGAATCAGGCGAACGCGAAATCGTTCGATAGCCGGTCTATTGGCGCGGTAGTGGACATCCACAACGGATCGTCTTACACCATTGGCTATCAAGACAGCCGCATGGACTCCGCGATTCGACCGTTCTACATCGACGGTATTCAGGATAACGTCACCGCGATTCCTTCGGCGATCAGCACCGTTGTAGAGTCGATGGGTGGCAACACTCATGGACACCCGTTCGATAGCTCGTTGTATGTGCTGAGCGCGAACGGTAGCAGGTTCGACAACAACTCGGTCGCTGGCGTGGTGATTTACGGGCGCGGGCCGCGAGACTGTTCACCGGCTGCACCAAGCGTGACGGTTGGGTATATGGAAAGGCGAATCAGGGTTACGCAAACTGTTGACGCGCCAGACAATAGCCCTTGCTCGACGCTTGTGATAACAAAGACCATTAAGGTTAATGTGCCGACACTGAGCATTCGCATCCCGTGCGTGTGGACGGACTCACCAGCACAGCCGCAGTTTATTGGAAGCATCAACTCGAATGGATATTCGATTTTCGGGATGACGTTTGGTTCGACCACGCTTCGATGTGACGGGTTTGACTTCAACCCTTACGACTCTCCCGCTGGCATTTACTACGTTGGGACTATCAGGTTTGTGTTTAACCCTCTTGGATGGAAAGCTGGCTCGCTAACTTGCATACAGCCAGTTCAGTTGCCACTTGAAGGGAACCAGACGCAGCACAGTTATACCCTTGGTTCTTTTTTTGCTCAATACTACGAATACCCACTTACAGGTTTTGAAGAATTGCACGCGCTTTGCCCTAACTGTTATTCATTGGAGTCTGCCTGATGCCGCAATATGAGCATCCAGAAAACATGAGCGTGCGTAACCCGCAGCCCCTTGTGGGCCTCGAAGCGTTGCAGAAGCTTTCGCCGCCGCAAGGTGACGCGATGATTCTTCGCATTGTCGAGGAGTTGGCCGGTCAGGTGCAGGGCCTTCAGAATCGCGTTAAGTATCTTGAGAAGTATGAAACCAATAGTGGCCCGCCAATCAGGACGGTTGTTGGTGACGCCGAGTTTATTAAGGTGACGCAGACCGAGGAAACGGTAATCATCGCGTTTGACGAGGATGAACTAAAGCGACATATACCGGCACAGCCAATTCCGACGTATCTCGACCGCTACCGCCACTGCACCGACCCGAACGCCAATCCCGACCTTTATCTTCCGTCTGGTGTTGCAGACGGGAGCATTAGCGCGGATGGCGTGCTGGTTGTAGAAATCGGCTTCGGCAACGGATCGCAGAAGTGCTACTACATCATCGAGCGTAACGTGCTTGGCGTGCCAACGCCGTACTCTGCGGTCACCCCCGTTGTCGATTGCTCAGTGTGTGAAGAAATACCGACACCCAATCCGCCAGACCCTCCAGACCCTCCAGACCCGCCGTACCCTCCTGGCGACTACCCCTACTTCAACGGTTGGGTAGTTGCCGATATTTCTTGTTCGGTCACTGCGGCTGGCGCGCTAGTTATAACGGTAAAGTATGTGAACTTGCAGACTGGCGACATTAAGTTTGAACAGCGACTAAACTGTTGCTGCACAACGGCTCCCGCAAACGTGCCCGTTGATCGTTGGCGTCCGTGTGGAGTTGAAAGCGACGACAGTCAAGACATCTTTCTACACCCCGGCGTGCTCGATATGTCCGACTCTGACGACCCTGTTGTTCAGGTGGGATCGGCTGGATGCTGCTATCGCTTCGTAGAGGCCACTCAGGATGAAATTATCAACATCAGCCCGATATTCCTTCGCAGCACGTGCGACGACTCTGATTGCGGAGATTGCGGAGAACCGATTACACCAGTATGCGAAGATTGCATAAGTGCTACCAATAGCGCAACTCAAGTTCTATGGTCTAACGGCATTCCAGATTTGTATACTGGATTCAACGGAACGCACATATTCCAAAGCACGCTGGGCGCGGCTGGCGACTTCTTGTTTGGATGGTCTTATCAGATCAACTCAGGAAACAATCTCAACATTTACTGTGATGCTAGCGGCAGAGTTTGGGCAAGAAATGATATTCAGTCGGGTGGAGTCAGAAAATGGGGCGATGTTAATCCTCCTAACACGCCGTCCAATGCTGGATACCGCGAAATCACCGGCGAACTCAAGTGCGTCAACGGAGCGTTTAGCGGCACGTTTAAGCTCTACGGAGTTTACAATGATGCCTATGGTTCTGATTACCTTGAGATCACGTTCTAGCCATGACCAACGAAGAAATGTCCAACATGTCGTGGATGGACGCAAGCAAGTTAGGCGTGCTGCGTAAGGACTGGTGCGCCGCGATTTCAGTGAAGCGTAATAAGAAGAAATACGCCCCGCCGAAAGCGGTCGCGTCTAGCGAAAAGAAGTTCCGCGCGATACCATTAGAGATATACTCCTGTTCGCTTCGCGGGGATGTCGTTGCGATGACCACTTGCCGCAGTTGTGCGGGTGGAAATAAGCCGCTTGAGATATTTGAATGTAGCGTCCACGGCGAATGTACGGTGGACAAGATGCCCGACCCAGGGCGACACGTAAAGGGACTTTGCAAGACCTGCCCCGACCGACAAGGTAAGCCCATTATTTAGGTAAACATCATGGCATACGACGACGGACTAAAACATCCAAAAAAGAACCCATTGCCTATGTCTCGCGGTAATGGCGCACCATTTGTGAACAGCCCGCTATCGAGAACCGCCGAGCCGCCTAGATATCCCGACGGGGCGAGTCAGAACCCGCTTGAGATGGCCGGGCGAATCGCTAATATCTCACGTCCTGCACCTGCCCCACTTCCGACGATGAACACCGGCGCACCCACGCCACCCCCGATGAGGGGCGGTCAAATCACCAATGTCTCGCGCCCTGCACCCGCGCCACTCCCGCCCACAGGCCCAGGTATGCTGTCTCGTAGCAACGTCGCGCCTGCACCTGCACCTGTGCAGCCCACCACGCCGCAGATTCCCGCAGCGTTCGGCATTGCACCTTACGGGCGTCCGTCGTTTATGCCGCAGGGCGCTCAACAGCCATCACCCGGCGCTCCACTGGCATCGGCCATCGCGCCCACTGCCGTATCCCCGAACACGACTCCCGCGAACACCCCAACTCAAGCCGAGATGCAACGCTCCAAATCGAGCCTTGAGGCTGCGTTGCCACAGTCTCCGCAGAATCAGGCACGTAGGCAAGCAAGTAGCAACCCGATGATTAGCGACGTGGAGCGTGGAGCGGCTGCACAGGAAGGCCGCAACACACTTAGCCGAGGCATCACCTCTGGCGGCGTTAACACTGTTGCCGATGCAATGAAGGGCGGAGCGACAGAACAACAAGCCCTAGACATGGGCATGAGCCGTGGCACGCCTCGCGTTACGCCGGGACAGATTCGTGAAGGTCAATTGCTCACGGGTTCCGCTGGTCGAGACCCGTTGACCGATGGCGCTACCGAGACAGATAGGCAAGCGGCCCGCGAACAGTTCGCCAAGACCGAGAATAAAGATAAAGCTAAAGCTGCGATTGCCAACAAGAACGAAGGGTTCACACGCGACTCTACGCAAGGCAAAGCCGCAAAAGCTCGCGGCGAAGCGAACTTTGCAAAGGCGAAAGAATCCGACCGACTCCGCAGGTCAACCGACCCACTTACGCTAATGAACATCGCACGCGGCCAGGAGCGATCATCCCAGCTTGCCGAAAAGCGAACAGTCGCCGAGCAGAAGGGTGCCGCCAATCGCATGATGGCTAATGCGATGTCTCAGAGCGATCCTCGCGTGAGAGCGCAGATGACTGCCCAAGCAGGCGAACTCGCAAAGGCTGTCAGCGAGCGTGAGCCTGCACGCCGCACGACCTACGGCGACATCTTGAACCAGCAGAAGGCGGAAGCCATAGCGTTCAAGCAGGCTGGCGCGACAAGTGTTAAGGATGACGCGAGATCGCAGCGTGATGTTGCCGACGCCGAAAAGACGCGCGCTGAAACGAAGGCCATTCGTGATGCGATGCCTCCTGAGCGACAGGTTCAGCTCGACAACGCCACACGGAAACACGATAACGATTTCGATGCGTGGTATGCGGCTAGCGATAGCGATAAGCCCGCGCTCAAAGAAGCAATGGATAAATCAAGGAACGAGTTGGATGCA
>Ga0105055_10003967_pt1 | contig 21995 bp, 13 predicted proteins | sample BON03_FD_78090 | JGI IMG/M metagenome (GOLD analysis project Ga0105055, IMG submission 78090) | Freshwater microbial communities from Lake Bonney liftoff mats and glacier meltwater in Antarctica - BON-03 | ecosystem: Environmental > Aquatic > Freshwater > Ice > Glacier meltwater | place: Lake...
CCCAAACGATCTACACCAACGAACGATGCTCATCCAACTTACACCGTATTTTAAGCAGGCTTCACTCTTGCTCAGCACACCAGCCGAAACTTCCGACACCAATTGCTGCTTGAAACGTTCGCTATAACGTTTGACTCTTTTTGTTTTGTTTACCATATTCTGAATAGGTTTGATTCTGTAAACCTATGTCAGGACGTGACACATCACTCATCACTCATCACTCATCACTCATCACTCATCACTCATCACTCTCCCTGCATTTTCGCCGCATTATCCGCAATCGTCAGTTGCTCGATAATCCCGTCCAAATCTCCTTCCACCACCCGGTCCAGGTTAAAATTTTTGTTGTCGCCTTCAAGCCGGTGGTCAGTCACGCGGTTTTGGGGGTAGTTGTAGGTGCGTATTTTTTCGGAGCGGTCGCCTGAGCCGACGATGCTGCGGCGGGCGCTGGAAAGTGCGCTGGCTTCCCTGGCGAGCTGGGCTTCCTGGATCACCTGTATCAGGCGGCCCATGGCGATGTCGCGGTTTTTGTGCTGCGAGCGGCTTTCGGTACTTTCAGCCACCGCGCCCGTGGGCAAGTGGGTGAAGCGCACGCCCGACTCTGTTTTGTTTACGTGCTGGCCACCAGCACCGGAAGCGCGGAACGTATCGGTTCGAATGTCTTCTTTGCGGATATTGATGTCTTCAGGTTCCATTTTTGGCAGCACGGCTACCGTGGCAGCGGAGGTATGTACCCGGCCTTTGGCTTCCGTTTCCGGTACGCGCTGTACCCGGTGCGTGCCCGATTCGAATTTTAGTTTTCGGTACACGTTGTCGCCGCTGATATCCAATACCAATTTTGAATAACCGCCTGCTGCGCTGGGCGTTTCATCCAGCACCTCCACATCCCAGCCTTGATCGGAGAAAAACCGCCCGTACATGCGGTATAGGTCGCCTGCAAAAATGGCTGCCTCGTCACCGCCTGTTCCGGCGCGAATTTCGAAGATCACGTCTTTTTCATCTTCGGGGTCTTTGGGCGTGAGCAGCACTATTAACTCTGCGTCCAATGCTTCCAGTTCCGTCTCCAGGGATGCGATTTCCTCCCGGGCCATTTCTTTCATCTCCGGATCTGTCTCTGTAGAAAGCACCGATTTGGCGCTTTTGATATCGTTCAGCACCTTTTCGTATTTCGTGGCAGCTTGTACGATTGGTTGGAGTTTTTTGTACTCCTTGTTTACTTTTTTTGAACGGTCGACATCGGTGACGATACTTGGGTCGGAGAGTTGTTCTTCGAGGTGCAGGTATTTTTCCCGGATGGCTTGAAATTTTTCGAGCATGGCGTGGCAGATAATCAGTGAGGTTCGTGTTTGTAGATGTCGCGAATGATGTTTATTGTCTAGCACAATGGGATGGTACAACCCGGCTTAGATACCGTTCCGCTGGAACGGCTACAATTTTCATGGGCATTTCTACAAAGGTTAAGCCCCGATGGGGCTTCGCAGGCAACCTCACTGTATTTTGAGGCGCAAAAGTAACGTAAGTAATGCAGAATGGACAGTGTAGGTGTAAATACCCCTAATTTTGAGGCTGGGCAAGTGTCGTTTTCTAAAAAAATGGATTGCGAGAATTGGTTGATCGCGGTTTTACTTGAGCCTTGGGCGAGCTCAGTCCAAAGGGCGGTAGTGGCCTTACACCATCCAGGCGGCTTGTAAAACAGCCAATATCAACCATTTGGAATACCTCGCTGGAGTGATCCAGCCCATGCCCACTCGAAAAGCCAACGACGTGGATGTCCTCTGATGATAAAATTACATTTCTGCACCTACAAGCAATCGCAAATGCCGCAAATATTAATCTTGTAGCTCTCATGCAAAATTCTGTACTAGTAAATGGTGGAACTAATCAACAGGCAGATTTGATTACACAATACCTTAATGGTTTTACGAATAACAATCAGAACATGTTACCATTAATTTACTTCCCCATTCCCCAACTGGGAGGGTGTAAATATTTCTGAGATTATCTTGGCAAAAGGGCATCAAAATGCTCCTTCTAGTAATTGGGTAGGCAATAAATTTACCAATGGGCTATTTCCTACACCATATACAATAAGACAAACGGAAATGATTTCGACTGCACTTTTTGTAATTTCAGTAGATACTCCAACTGGTTTGGGCTCTGACATGTGGCTGCCATGGCGTAGATGTTGGTGCTCTCGAGGAACTGTAATTTATGAAGGTGGTCAACCTACTGGAATGTCCTCATATGGTCTATGTTCGAAAACTAACGGAAATAGCACATCTGATGATCGATGTGGTAGATGTGAACGCTCCAATTTTAGTGGCGAGTGCAACTCTGATCGATGCCCTGGGTGTTAGTAAATTTCTTGTTTCCATGCAAAGCAAATATATATTATCAAACAAAACGAGTTGCATTAGTCTATCTTTGGGTTTTGATCTGCTTTTTTAAAATCTACGTCAATGCGTTGTACTTGACGTAGGTTTTTATTCTACTAATATAGAGCAGCGCGTTCCTTATTAAAATAACTTCGCCATGCCAACTAATAGCCAATGTTTTCAACTGCTTTTTCGCGCAGTATTTTTTCTGACAATACAGCTGTTTTTTTGCTCCTGTACCCTGGCACAGCTGGTGCTGCAAGATTCCGTTAGCTTCGAGAGCCATCAAGGTTACCTTTTTAAAACAACTAAAGGATTTGCAGCATACGATGGATTAAACGGGATAATAAAACAATTTGATCTTAAAGGCAAATTGATTCAATCAACTAGACTGGATTCTATCTTTTATGCCAAATCCAAAGGCTCTTTTCAAGGAGCTATTGTCTGGATCAAAAACGACCATTTAATCCTCTTGAATACGCATAAATACCAACTTGATTTTTTTAACACTGCTGGAGATCATCTGTATTCCAAAAAACTACGATCAAAGTTTAAAGGGGACAGGTACTTTGTTCAATTCGGCGCTCCTCCTTATTATGCCATAATGCAAGATAATATTTTGTATCTTGAAATTAAAAAAGACAATTGGAAAGGGTATAATGGCTCTTCAAGTGCATTTAGAAATGGAGGTAAAAAACGCTATGCAGAACCTGGATTGGTAGGTATGTTTAACCTGAATGGAAAATTACTACATGTTTTTGGCCAATACGATCCTATTTATAGAGGAGAAAAACTATTGACTTACCTGGACGATTATCATATTGGATTAATAGGGGAAGATTCTGTATTTATTCAATTTCAGTTAGGCGACCAAATATCAATTTATCATAAAGGCATATCAAAATCCTCGATTGGAGCCCGTGGAGACTGTTTTAATTTGGATGAAGACAAATATTATGACATAAAAACCAGGTCAGAAGAATTAGAGAACAACCCCAAACACAGTATCAATACACCCCACTATTTTGATGGCTGTGTAGTTGGCAACAACTTCTTCGTCAGATCGTATGCAATCGGGATAGAAGATACCGTGCAATTCACGGCCGAGGCGTTGATTGCAAAACAACAATGGCTAAATGGAACGCTAAAAGGGTGCTTAATCAGAGGGAAACAAGATTTTCAGCAAGCAAAAGAGTATCGATCAAAACCTTGTTTTATTCAAATTTTCGATATAAACAACCCACAAACGCCACTTTTTGACGGACCAATTAACCTTAGATTCCCAATTTGCCTCGGTTGTTTTTCAACCGTGCCTTCTCAAATTAATGATTCCAGTCAAAAACCTGCACCTGCTTGCAACGTGTTTTTATTTACCAGCTACTTTCGCGCCGAACATGGACAACCCGATAAACAAACCATCTACTATTATAAATTATAACATTAACTAATTATCAAATTGTATTTAGGCTCCCATCCCTTTCAGCACCCTTTTCCCCAGCCGCATCGCCCGGAACATCAGCAGCAAAAAAACGACTGCCAGCCCAAACGATATTTGCATAGGCCGTTCGGCACCTTCGCCGCGAAAAAACCAGCCAAACACTGCGGCAGTAATGCACAAAATCATGAATGTCAATTGGTTGAGCGCTGCGAAGACAAGCCGGGCGCTGTCGCGGATATCGCCTGAACGAATTTCCAAATCCCCTTTTTGCACTTGCTGCAACACGCGGCTCAGTTCATCGGGCAAGCCAATAATGGTACTGGCGCTTCGCTGCACGAGTTTGCGCACAAAAGTGACCAGGTTCTCTTTTTCACCCATGACAAATTCCTTGGCATAGGGCCGGATCACGTCGAGCGGGTTCAAGGTAGCATCAAGGGTGCTGCAGAGGCCGAGGAGCAGGGTAGCGGTGCGGTTAAAAAGCACATAGTCTTTTGGTACCTGTACCGTGCTGCTGATGCCGCTCAGGCCAATATCGCTAATTAAATTGGTGAGGCTATTGTTCAGCGGGTTCACTTTTATTTCCTTGAGGTTGAGTCCTTCGAATTGAATCTCGTTTTGCAGGAAATTTCGGAAGGCATTGATCATTTTGCCGGCCATTTTATCGGCATCGCGACCTTCGGCAAGAAAGCCCATCGCGCGACAGGCTTCAATCATGGAGCGCGTGTCGTTTTTCACGGCAGCCTCAATGAGTTGCGGAATGCCCTCGCGCAGCGCTTTGCTGATTTCTGCGACCGCACCAAAATCGAGCAGCACCAGGGAGCCATCAGGTTTTACCAGGATATTTCCGGGATGCGGGTCCGCGTGGTAAAAACCGTCTTTGAACACCATTTGGCAGTACAACTGGAGTACACGTGTGGCAATGTCGCGGCGGTTGAGGCCCCAGGCATCGAGTTGTGTGGTATTGGAAATTTTCACCCCTTCGTGCCAGGTGGTGGTCATCACGCGGGCCGTGGAGTATTCAGGATGCAGCATGGGAACTACAAGGCCAGGTTCGTTTTCAAGGTTTTTTCCAATTTTTTCCATTGAAATGGCCTCCCGCGTAAAGTCCAGCTCCTCCTCGATCATCTTTTTTATCTGGGTATAGAGGTAGTCCATACCCTTGATATTGTGTATCCAGGAAAGCAGGGCCGTCAGTCGACGAATGATCTCCAGGTCGACCGCTGCGATGTTTTCGATGTTGCGGTGCTGCACTTTAATGACCACATCGGTGCCATCGTGGAGGCGCGCTCGATGCGCTTGCCCAATGGAAGCAGAAGCGAGTGGGTGTTCATCTATGTAGGCAAATATTTCCTCGGGTGGTTTGCCAAGTTCGCTGATAATGCGGTCGCGCACCTCTGGGTAGGGCCGTGCTGGTATCTGATCTTGCAGCGCCTCCAGTGGTTTTTGAAAGGCTTCAGGCAGGAAATTGCCCAGAATGGAGAGCATTTGCCCGAGCTTAATAAACAGCCCCTTTAATTCAATGATGGCTTTTTTTACCCGCTCGGCATTGCGGAGGTGCAAGGCCAAGATCCTGCGTTCGTACCAGGCTTTACCCAAGAAGGGTTTCAGCAGTTTCAGCCATAAATAGCTGAGCATGACGATGGTGGCGGTGCTGTAGGCTTTGCGCAGGCGCCAGGGGCGGGAGAAGATTTTTTCTTTTGACATAGAGGGCAAAATTACGCTTAAACCTCGTAGGTTTTTTCGAACCCAGCGTAGGTACGCATCTTTGCATTGGCTATTGCCGAGTCCAACAGTTGTGTCAATTGATTCTAACTTGGTTTTGACAGTGTACCTGCGCCACATCTTGCCGTTCGTTGTTGAGGAGCCGGATGCCAGCCTGAAATATTAGCGTGGTAAAAACCGGCATCAAATTTTATCTTTGCTAGAGCTTAGACAAAAAAATCACTCTACACTCTCCATACATCCATCCCAAATCTTGACATTATGATCCGAGTTGGCACAATTGCCCTTGTTCTGTTTGGTTTTGTCCAAATACTCAACGCCCAAAAACCAGTTGTCAAAATCAGTCCGGAGTTCAAACTCCCCAAATCCAAATCGTTTACGAGCCATTTGTTCTCTGATGCCAGCGGGCATTATGTCTATTTTTATGATGTTAACCGCAGTGCTTTTGGCAGCGATTATTCCCCTGTGCTCGAGAAGTACGACCCTGGTTTCAAACTGCTTTTTAGCAAAGAATTTACCGTCGATCGCAAGGGAGTAGCTTCGTTGGGCATGCGCTATTTCAATGGGCAGTTTGTGTGGCTATTTTCTGAAACCAACAAAAAGGACGATTATATCCGCTATAGTTTTATGCCCCTGGACTTTGACGGAAAGCAGGGCAAGCCGAATGATATTGCAACATTCAAGTACGAAAAGCGCTCCGATAAGCCATCCGTAATCTGGAATATTTCCAAGGATTCTACGAAACTGCTGTTCCAGGCCGTTTCTGACCATGACGACAAAGAGGACAAGTTTGGCTTGTTTTTATCGGTTATGGACGAAAGTATGAACGTCAGTTGGTCGCGCAAATACAACCTGGATTATACGGAAGCACAAGTAACGGTGCTGGCAACTTTGCTAAAAAACGATGGCAGTGTGTACTTGCTCGCTAAAGTTTACGAAGGGACCAGGGCAAAGGAGAGCAAGAAAAACGACAAGAAAAAATCCGTCGCAGCGTATGAAATGAAACTCTTCCATTTTACCAAAGCTGACGAAACGGCGCGTGAATACCAACTCCGCATGGGCGATTCGTTTATCCGGGGTGCTTCGCTCGCGACCGACAAAGACGACAACTTGAAATGCTCGGGATTTTATTCCAATACCAGAAATGGCAGCCTCCAAGGCGTGTTTTACCTTCAGCTCGCGGGTGACGGCAGTATCACCGCCAGCAGTAAAAAAGAGTTCTCGATTGCTGACCTGAAAAAATTTGGTGAAAAAAACACCGATAAAGACCGCACGGGCGATATTGGCCTGGAAGAATCGTTCAAGTTCAGCGAGTTCAAGGTGCGCGACGATGGCTCGGCAGTTGTCGTGGCAGAGGAGAATTACTTTGTCGTATCCACTTATTACAACGGGCGTACTTACACCACGACCACGCGCTACTATTCAAAGGACATCATTGTATTAACCATCAACACCATCGGCGAAGTGGAGCGGGTGAGCGTCATCCCAAAACTGCAAATGGGAGTCAATACCAAGTACTTCATTTCCTATGTTTCCATGATACACGGCGACGATGTGGTGTTTTTCTACAATGAAGACAAGGATAATATGAAGAAGCCCGTGAACAACCCCAAGCCTAAAATGGTGAACAAGTTTAACGAGTGCATCACCGTGATGACTACCCTTGAACCCGATGGCAAACTGACGCGCAAGCAACTGTTTGAGGCCAAAGATGTAGAGTCGCTTTTTGTACCTGAAGATAGCAGTGGGTTCGACAAAAATAATTTGTTCTTTGTGTCCATCAAGCCTAGGGTATTTGCGAAAAGCAATTTTCACATGGGGACGGTGACGCTGCCGGATTGAGGCACTATTGCCGAAATATGGTAAACGTTTGTGTTTTATGGCGTTGTTTTACGATGCCATAATATAGTCCGGGTGCTGTGTGCCGCATTTCCAAATGCAAACGTCGTCCAGAAAGCTGGCTTTGATGCTGTACTACCTGCCCAATGGTGTTACACACTATAATTTCAGCATCGTCCAGTTCCATACTGCTGACAAGGGTAAAGTGGCCGTCAGAAGGATTTGGGAATAGTTGAATGTTGAAACCAATCGACAAATCAACAATTGAAACCATGGCGCTACACGTCAGGTTGGCATTCAAAGCACTATCCAGCTGGGCAAAATTCACTCCAATATCGGTGCCGTCCGTTGCGGCATTTGAATAGGCGCTGTTATTTGCCAACGCAAAATTGTGGTAATCAGCGCTGCCGTTGGCGTAATTGACAAAATTCACGGCGCTGGCGTTTGCGGGGAAATAGTTCTGGCTCAGGGTGTTGTAATTGCTGTATTTCGCCGCGCTCCCGCCGATCAGCACATTTTTGTGAAAACCTTTGTTGGCATCCGTGATGCCGGGGAAAAAAGCGCCCATTGGCCCGTTGCCGCCCTGTGCAAAGCCGGGGCCATAAATGCCTTGGTAGCCACCGTCAGAAATAAAGCAGTGGAAAAGGTTGTTGGAAAAGGTGATGTTGTTTACCGTGCCGTATGCCCAGGTAATTGGCCCGGTTTGTAGCACCGTATTGTGCTCGAAGATGACGTTGTCGGGATCGCCGATTTTTATGAAAGTGCCGTCGTTTGGCCCGGCCACATTGCCATCGCCATAGTCGGGCCCGCTGATATCGTAAAACAGGTTATTGGCAATTTTTATCCTTTTGGATTGCAGGCTTTGGGTGGGGCTGTCGTGGCCAGAGAGGGAAACGCCGGCTCCCGCGTGGCGGATGATGTTGTTGGTGATGGTGATGTCGCTGACGTCGGCCTGGGGGGCCGCACCGTTTTCTGCGCGTACGGTTAACAAAATAGCGTAACCGCTTTGGCCCGTGGGCAGGTCGGCCCAACAATTCTCCAGGATATTGCCGTCGAGCAATACCCGCTTGCCCGTTTTTAACTCAAACAGGTTTTTGATGGTCCAATGTTTTCCCGCATAGCTTGGGTGGCCCACACGCCAGGAAAAGGGCTTGAAAAAATGGTTGTTCCGCACTTCAATATCGGCAGGAACGAGGCCGGGAATGGCCGGTGCTGCACCACCAAAAAGGATGTTTTCGCCAGCGGCTTCCAAGTAGTTGTTCAGAATTTTGAAAGGCCCGGGGCCATTGGTGCCGCCGATGGCATAGGTATCAAAACCAATGCTGTGGAAGCCGGAAATATGGGCGTTAATGACGGCGGCATTGGCGCAGTTGAGCAAAATGCCCGCTTTCATGATGCTGGCTTTGTCGTGACCGTGAATGTAGCAGCGGTCAACAATCAAGTCGTGGGGAACTGTCGTCAAGGTATTTTGGGCATTGGAGCCATCACCTAGAAACATCAAGCCATAACTGTTCAAAACGGCAGTGTCCACCGATATTTCCAGTCCTACAAAGCGGTAATGGTGCGCAGAAGCCAGTGTACGGAAACAAGGCAGCCCGGAAGTGTTGGTGCTGACAATTTTCGGCATGGCATCTTTTTGGGTAGGGTAGCTGGCGTTTCCTGTAGCGGCATTTGGGCTAATACGCGTTTCCTGGCCTGGCAACAGCCCCATTTGCGCGGAGCTGATAATGATCCAGCCGTTCCCGGTTTTGTTGGGCAGGTTGAAACTGCCTTTGAAGCTTGCCCCTGCATCCAATAGTAGGATGGAGCCCGGGTTGGCGGCATTGATGGCCGTTTGTAAATTGCTGTAATCGCGCCCAACTGGGCCAACGGTGATGACAGTGTAGCCGCTGGTATCGGGGAAGCAGGTTTCAATGGAGGCGGTATTGGGGAGGGTTTGGGCAGTGGCCTGAAGGCAATAGAAGACGCTGGCGATAAAGAAAATCAGGATTGTTTTCATAATTAAAGATTCCATTTTTTTCGAAAAATATTCTTTTCCAGCAGCCAGCAATTGGTGTTATCACAAGCATTTCGTTCGCTGTTGAACTTCCCGAAAGTTCAAAACTTTGGGAAGTCGCGCTTGGGGGCGGGGGTAGCTAAAGTCCCTGTTTAAACTGCTCATTCAACACCGGCTGCTTTATATGCCTGGAAAAATCCTTATCCCAAGGAAAGCACCCCAGTGTATCGGGGTAAACAACCTGCACCGCTGGGAACTCATCGCCTTTATAGAACCACCGTGCCCAGCCCAGGTATTCAGCATAATGTTCCTTTTCAACCTCGACGACCAGGCAATCGAAATGCTCCACGATATTCGGGTTGAAAGCGCCAACGTTCAACCCATTTCCTTCTTCATAATCTATACAAATATTGTCGATCAGCGTGTGCCGCAACTCGTGGTCGAGGCCAATAATCAGTATTTCCGGTAGCTGGAAGGTCTTGAACAGGCCAATAGAATAGCTAAAGCCAGGTTCTTCTTCCGGGCCATTAAAGCTTTCGGCTACGTGGACGACGCTGTAACCGTATTTTTCGACGTTGTCGAGAACTTGTTGTTCGGCTTTTGAAATCATGTGCCTTACGATTGGTGTATGTCTAACTTCAAGGAAACACCATCACTCATTTCAAGCGCTTCAACCGCTATATTATCCAGAAAAATCAGCGAATCCGCCAAAGTCTCCCCTTTGATGTAATCGCCATGCTGTTCCGTTACTTTCCGCATTTGCGCGTTTTCTTCCAGTTGCACCACAATGCGGTCCGTTACCTGAAAGTCTTTTTCCTTGCGCAGTTTCTGGATCACGCTCACCAAGTCGCGGGCGATGCCTTCGGCCAACAGTTCGTCGTTCATCGTCACGTCGAGTGCCACGGTCAGGCCGTCGCCGGTCGCGACTTTCCAGCCAGGCAGGTCTTCCGTGCTGATGATGAGGTCTTCCGGCGTGAGGGTATAGTCGTTGCCGTTGAGGGTTATGGGCAATGAACCCGTTTGCTCCAGCGTGTCGATTTGCTCGTTGCTGAGCCCACCGATAAACGCCGCCGCATCTTTCATATCCTTGCCAAGTTTGCCACCCAAGGTCTTGAAATTGGCTTTTGCGCCTTTTTTCAGCAGTCCACTGGCATCGGTGACGTACTCCAATTCCTTTATGTTGATTTCACTCAAAATCAGGTCTTTCACGCCGTCTACTTCCTTGATAAAGGCAGCATCCAGCACGGGCAGCAATATTTTTTGCAGGGGTTGGCGCACGCGCAGTTTTTCCTTTTTGCGGATGCTAAAGGCCAGGGAACAGATGCGCTGGGCATAATCCATGCGCTTTTCCAGTGCTGTGTCCACCTTGGAAGGGTCGGGCAGGGTAAGGTCGCTCAAGTGAATGGACTCGTGGCGTAAAGGTGTATTGTTGGCTTTGGCCGCAGCGCGGATGGGCGCTGTCATGTTGCGGTACATCCAGTCGGAGAAGAAAGGGGCCAGGGAGCACATGAGTTGGTTGGTGACCATGAGGCATTCCCAAAGGGTTTGGTACGCGGCTTCTTTGTCATCGTTCAGGTCTCCCTTCCAGAATCGCCTTCTGGAGAGGCGTACATACCAATTGGACAGGTGTTCGTCTACAAAAGTCTCGATGGCGCGTGCGGCGCGGGTAGGCTCGTACTTGTCCATTTCGGCGCGGTACTCCGCGACCAAGGAATAGAGTTTGGAGATTACCCAGCGGTCGAGCTCGCTGCGTTCAGCGTAAGGCATCACGTTTTGTTCGTCCATTTTCCAGCCGTCGAGGTTGGCGTACAAGGCGAAGAAATTGTAGGTGTTATAGAGGGTTCCGAACAGCTTGTTGCGCGTTTCGAGTATGCCATCAGTGCTGAATTTCAGGTTGTCCCAGGGGGAGGCATTGGCCAGCATGTACCAGCGGGTAGCATCGGCACCGTAGGTGGAAAGCGTCTCAAAGGGATCCACAACGTTGCCTTTCGATTTCGACATTTTGTTGCCTTCTTTGTCGAGCACGAGGCCGTTGGATACCACGTTTTTGAATGCCACCGAATCGAAGCACATCACGGCGATGGCGTGCAGGGTGTAAAACCAGCCTCGGGTTTGATCCACGCCTTCGGCGATAAAATCAGCCGGGAAGTTGTTTTTAAAAACTTCCTGGTTTTCGAATGGATAGTGCCATTGAGCGTATGGCATGGAGCCGGAATCGAACCACACGTCGATGAGGTCGAGTTCGCGGCGCATGGGTTTGCCGGAAGGAGCGACGAGGATAACGTCGTCGATGTAGGGACGGTGAAGATCTTCCGCCAGTTGTTGGTTCAAGCCAAGCGCAGTATTAGCTTTTTCAATCTGGATTTTTAAATCCTCGATCGCGCCGATGCACAGCTCTTCCTCTCCATCTTCCGTCCGCCAGATCGGCAATGGCACGCCCCAATACCGCGAACGCGAGAGGTTCCAGTCTTGCAGGTTGTCGAGCCATTGGCCGAAACGGCCAGTACCCGTGCTTTCAGGCTGCCAGTTGATGGTCTTGTTGAGTTCCGACATGCGTTCTTTCGCCGCAGAGGCTCTGACAAACCAGGAATCAAGAGGATAGTACAAAACGGGTTTGTCGGTACGCCAGCAGTGCGGGTAGTTGTGCACGTACTTTTCGATCTTGAAGGCTTTGTTGTCTTCTTTCAACTTTAGGGACAACAGCAAGTCGGTCGATTTGAATGCTTTGTCTGCGGTCACCTCCTCGGGGTAATATTCCGCTTTGACATAACGGCCACCAAATTCTTCACCCAGTTCGGCGACGAATTTTCCCTGGCGATCCACCAGTGGGAAGGGCAGGGCGGGGTTCTGTTCATTGGGCAAGCCGATCATTGGAATGCCCGCTTCCTTGGCAACGCGCATGTCATCGGCACCGAAGTAAGGTGCGGTGTGCACCACACCTGTACCGTCTTCGGTGGTGACAAAGTCGCCTGTGATGACGCGGAAAGCATTGGCGTCCAGTTCTGGAACTGCCTGGAACTTCATCAGTTGTTCGTACTGGATTCCCGCCAGGTCTTTGCCTTTAATGGTTTTTACCACACGGTACGGGATGGCGGGCTTTTTATCTGCTGTGTCAAAGGGCTGCATCGGCAAATCGGCGTGCTCAGGATTGAAGTACGCCGAAAGGCGGTCTTTTGCCAGCACCACGCTAACTGGCAGCGCGTTGTAAGGGCTGAAGGTCTGCACCTTCACGTACTCAATGTTCGGGCCCACCGTGAGCGCAACGTTGCTGGGCAGCGTCCATGGCGTGGTCGTCCAGGCGAGGATGCGGACGTCTTCGTCGGAGCCATCAAAAAGCGCCGCCGAGGCATCGTTTGGTTGCACCTTGAACATGGCGATCACCGAAATGTCGGTCACTTCCTTGTAGCAGCCGGGCATGTTCAGCTCGTGCGTGCTCAGGCCTGTTCCGGCGGCCGGACTGAATGGCTGGATCGTAAAGCCTTTGTACAGGAATGATTTACCGTCATCTGTTTTTTTATCATACAAACGCTTCAACAGCCACCACACCGATTCGATGTAGTTGTTTTCAAAGGTGATGTAGGGATTGTCCAAATCCAGCCAATGGCCCATCTGCAAGGTGAGGTTGTCCCACATATCCTTGTAGCGCATCACGGTGCTGCGGCAGGCGTGGTTGTAGTCGTCCACCGAAATCTTTTTGCCGATGTCTTCTTTGGTGATGCCGAGTTCCTTTTCCACCTGGAGTTCAATGGGCAGTCCATGCGTATCCCAACCGCCTTTGCGTTCCACCCGAAAACCTTTCAAGGTAGCATAGCGACAGAAAATGTCTTTCACCGTGCGGGCCATCACGTGGTGTATGCCTGGTTTGCCATTGGCAGAAGGGGGCCCTTCGTAAAACACAAAGGAATTATCCGTTGGACGTTGTGTGACGGATTGCTCAAAAATCTGCTGATCTTTCCAAAATTGAAGGATTTCAGCGTCGATGGCAGGGAGGTTGAGGTGTTTGAATTCTTTGTACATGCTGTTTTGTTGCGTGCCCGTCGTAGCCTTGGCGTAGGCGGGCTGATCGTTTATCGTTATTCTGCCATAGCTTTGCTAAGGCGGGCTGTTGGTTTTGCGCGATTGAAAGCGCTTTTTATTTTCACGGGATACTCATCATACGTGCGTCCATTGAGTTCTCGTCCAGCCGCTTTTTTATTCCGTCCTCCCCATTGTTTAAAAAAGAAGGCAACTTTTGCCTGTTGGCACTTTTTCATGAAAAAGGTCAGACATGCTGTTGACAAATATCACAGAAGGCTTCCATTTCCTTGGATGTTCAATCACATCTGGATGCAATGTCAGTTCAAATCCATTTTCATATTTTTCTAAACCCATTGCATGAAGTCTTTTGGCCATTACTTCTGCATAGCAAAATTTACAGCCTTGTGAAATTTTATCACAGCCAGTTGTGGGGTTCCAGGTTTGTTGGGTCCATTCAATAGAGGATTGTGCCATTTAGTTCAACTTTTTTCTAATCAAAAACCCCGCTTGGCACACACCAGGCGGGGTTTCTGTTTTCTAAACAGGCTTACCTCGTCAGGTGTGTGCACACTGGCGAATAATAATACCGTCGGAAATAATCAAATTAAACATTGCGCTGCAAAAGTACAAAAAAGCCTAACACGAAAAAGCGCCGTCGTGAATTTTGTAAAATGATGGCCTTATTAATCCAACGGTGTATGCGGTTGTCCCGCCCAAAGTGGAATACAATATGACAGAGAAGGGGCAGCGTGTGATGCCCGTCATTGATACGTTACGGAATTTAGGTTTAGAACTAATGGCCGAAGCGGCTGTTGAACATAAACAGGGTCTTGCTTAAAATTTCAACCTATATTTGTTCCTTAAAAAATCTTAAAAAGGCTCAAAAACCGCTGAAAACCGTTCAATTTATCGCCATGTCAGCCCATCGTAACGAACAAGACACCATCCAGGAGGTACTCAGAATTTTTACCGCGCAACTGGAAAAAGCCAGTCTGCGCAAAACCCCTGAGCGCTTCGCCATTCTGGAAGAAATATACAAACGCAACGACCACTTCGATGCCGAGGCTTTGTACATCCACATGAAAAACCGCAGCTACCGCGTCAGCCGGGCTACGGTGTACAATACGCTGGAGCTGCTCGTCAATTGTGATCTGGTGAAAAAGCACCAGTTCGGGAAAAACCTCGCCCAGTTTGAAAAGTCTTATGGCTACAAACAGCACGACCACATCATCTGCGCCAATTGCGGCAAAGTGGTGGAGTTTTGCGATCCCCGCGTGCAGCAAATAAAAAACATGGTCGGTGATCTCCTGAATTTCCGCATCACGCACCACGCCCTCAACCTATATGGTGTATGTGGCAGTTGCCAAAAAGAACAAGAGTTTGGCATACAACGGAAGCAGCCGAAGCCGGCTGAGGACGAGCCGGGGTGGGGAGACTGAGGAGTGCGGAATGCGGAATGCGGAGTGCGGAATGCGGAATGCGGAGTGCGGAATGCGGAGTGCGGAGTGCGGAGTGCGGAGTGCGGAGTGCGGAGTGCGGAATGCGGAGTGCGGAGTGCGGAGTGCGGAGTGCGGAATGCGGAATGAGGAGTGCGGAATGCGGAGTGCGGAGTGCGGAGTGCGGAGTGCGGACTGCGGAATGCGGAGTGCGGAATTTTCACATTGTTTGTTGTTTCCGTGAGTGTTGTAGTAGGTTGGAAATGTGTTCGTTCCGTTGTTGGGGGGGAGCAGCCAAGTCAAATTTTTTTGTTGCCCTAAATTATTGCTTTCTTTGGATTATAATTCCAATTCATCAAGAAGTATGCATTTCAATTATCCCACATTTTACAGCCAAAATTTTGTGATGGCACTGGCTTCGACTTGCTCGACATCTTCCCTAATTTAAGTGCCCGTGTAATATTTATCACTGCTTCCGACGAACATGCTTTACGCGCCTTCCGGTATGCTGCGACCGATTATTTATTGAAACCCGTTGAGGCAACACAATTAAAACAGGCTGTGGCAAGGGCGCAAACCAGGACAGCAGGGGCCAACGAAAGCCTGCAACTACTGCGGGATACCATTCGCCGCCCGGCAGATACTTTGCCAACCCGCATTTCCTTAGCCTCTCAAGAGCGGATTGCTGTCGTGGAAATCGCAGACATCATCCGTTGCGAATCTGATGGTAACAACACCTGGTTTATGCTGGCCTCTGGTGAGAAAATATTTGTCACCCGTACCCTTAAACAATTTGAACAACTCCTGGAGCTGCACGGATTTATCCGCGCCCACCAATCACACCTGGTCCAGTTGAGCTACATTCGGGAGTTTCAAAAAAAAGACGGCGGCTATCTTAAATTGAAAAACGGGGAGCTTATGCCTGTCTCCGTACGCAAGCGCAGCGAAGTTTTGGAGATGTTGGACAAATGGTAAGGCTGGGCTGAAAGCGGCTGTTTCGAAATTTTATTTTACACGCACGGCAAACATCGAAGGTTTTTAAAACCTACGAGGTTTGCGCGTATTAAAACGAAATAAAATATCGAATCCATTTCAAAGGAGGTATTTTTTGTGGCTTCTTATCTGAAATTTATTTTCAATATTTCTACTGCTTCTTTCAAAACCAACTTACATTAACCGCCGAAAGCAGAATTGTTCACCAAATTAAATTCTTTTTCATGCAATTCTCTCGTTTACAAGCAAGCCGGAGCGTTGGTTGTTAGTTGTTGGTTGTTCGTTGTTCGTTCTCATTCGCTCAAACTTTGCTTGGCACCTGAATAATGTGAAAATTAGTTTTTCACGCCAGCCAACGCCAAGCGCGAAGCCAACGAACAACTAACAACCAGCGACTAACAACCAACTCCCCGGCATCATTCACCAAACCAGTTTTTAGCTCATGGCATCTTATACCACCGACAAAATCCGGAACATTGTCCTTTGTGGGCACTCCGGCAGCGGCAAAACCACTTTTGCCGAGACCATGCTTTTCGAAGCCAAAGCCATTACACGGCGTGGCAGCATTGGAGACAAAAACACACAAAGCGATTACGCACCGTTGGAACAACAACGCGGCCACTCCCTTTTCGCTTCTGTGCTCCATGGCACATGGAAAGACACCAAAATCAACATCCTCGACACACCTGGCCTCGATGATTTCGCAGGCGAGGTCGTAACGGCATTGAAAGTTGCCGATACCGCGCTGATGTTGCTCAACGCCCGCAGTGGTGTGGAGGTGGGTACAGAACTGCTCTGGGAATACATTGAAACGAATGAAACCCCGACCCTTTTTGTGGTCAACCAGCTTGACCATGAAAAAGCCGATTTTGAAGCGACCCTCGAACAAGCCAAAAACCGGTTCGGCAACCGTGTTTTGCCCTTCCAATTCCCGGTGAACCAAGGCACCGGCTTCAATGCCATCGTGGATGCACTGCGGATGATTATGTATGTTTTCCCGCCCGAAGGTGGAAAGCCGGAAAAAAAACCTATCCCTGCTGAGCATGAAGCGCGGGCCAACGAACTCCATGCCGCCTTGGTAGAAGCCGCTGCCGAAAACGACGATGCCTTGATGGAAAAATACTTCGAAGAAGGTACGCTCGACGAGTCTGAACTGGCCCGAGGACTAAAAATTGGACTGGCACACCGCCAATATTTCCCGCTTTTCTGCGCATCCGCCTTGCAGGATATGGGTAGTGGCCGCATCATGGGCTTCATCCATGACATTTGCCCAAGTCCCGCCGATCGCCCTGCCGCAGCCCTGGAAAGTGGCGGCTCCAAACCTTGTGATGCCAATGCCCGTCCTTGTGTGTTCATTTTTAAAACAGTGAATGAGCCAAAAGTGGGCAATGTCTCCTATTTCAAGGTGTACTCAGGTGTGTTGAAAGCGGGCGATGAACTGGTGAATGCCGACAACGGAAACGCCGAACGCTTTTCACAATTGTTTGAAAGTGAAGGCAAAAACCGCGATCAGGTGGAACAACTCCGCGCGGGCGACATTGGCTGCACCGTGAAACTGAAAAGTTCACACACCAACCAAACCCTCAACCCAAAAGGTGCCGACCTAAAAATTGAGCGCATCCATTTTCCGTCGTCACGCATTCGCATGGCTGTTCTGCCGCCAAGCAAAGCGGAAGTGGAAAAAATGGCGCACGCACTGCACTCTATTCATGAGGAAGATCCCACGCTTATCATTGAACAAAGTGTTGAACTCAAACAGACCATCATTCATGGTCAAGGGGAGATGCACCTGGAGATTGTACGCTACAAAGCCGAGCAAAACTTCGGGGTATCCATGGAATTCATCGAGCCGCGTATTCCTTACCGGGAAACGATTACCAAAGAAGTGAATCAAGACTACCGTCACAAGAAACAAACGGGCGGCGCTGGTCAATTTGCCGAAGTGCACATGCGCATCGAGCCATATTTTGAAGGAATGCCTGCACCGCATGGCTTAAATGCCAAAAACATAGAGGTAGAAGATTTAAAATGGGGTGGTAAATTCTCCTTCGTTTGGGCCATCGTGGGCGGGGTAATCGATTCCCGTTTCACCAACGCCATCAAAAAAGGCATCATGTCCAAAATGGAAGAAGGCCCCGGAACAGGTTCGTATTGCCGTGATATCCGGGTCTCTGTATACGACGGAAAAATGCACGATGTTGACTCCAATGACATGGCCTTCCAAACAGCTTCTACCATAGCCTTCAAAGAGGCGTTCCACAAAGCTGGGCCGCAAATCATGGAACCGATTTACGACCTGGAAGTAATGTGTGAGGCAGACGTGATGGGCAACGTGATGGGCGATTTGCAAACCCGTCGCGCCATCATTATGGGCATGGATGCAGACGGCCATTACCAGGTGATTAAGGCCCGGGTACCGCTGAAAGAATTGCACAAATACTCTTCTGCCCTGCGCTCCCTCACGCAAGGGAAGGCCAAGTTCACCATGAAGTTCGCTGATTATGGGCCGCTGCCGAACGACCTGCAAGTGAAGTTGACGGCAGAATACGCTGCGACGGCACATGATGAGCATTGATTTGGGAGAAGTTTTTTTCACCAAAAGGGTTGGCTGTTGCACACGGTCAGCCCTTTTTTGTTATGGTGACAGAGATAGAATTTATCGACTTCGAGCGAGAAATTTTAAAGGGGATGTGGCGGTACTGAACTAACATAGGAAGTATCTATCCGGGTTTTAAGCGTTAATAGTTGGAAAAACCCTTTTATTTAAGTTATATATATTTAGCGCCTAGCCCCTTTGTTTTTACAAAAAACAACACAAAAAAAATCTTCATGCAGCGATTTAATAGGTTAAGGGCTCTTATAAATTCAATTACTATCCCTATTTTTGAGCCGAACACTAAATTTTGTAACTGCACAGGGCCTTTCCCGTTACCTGTCAAAAGCTCGTTTGATGAATCAAACCTTTACACTATCCTCGATAATTTTATTGGCTTTATTGTTCCATGCGCAGCAATCTTTTGCGCAGTGCGGATCTCCTTGCCAACTGCCGCAGTACTCTGACAATGCTCCAGGCGCTTGTATTTTGCCTAACCCGGGAGCTTTGGACTGTTATTATGGCGATACCCCTCCCAGTACTCCACAATCTTTCCCCCCATTCTGGTGTACGACCATTGAAAACAACCAATGGTTTGCTTTTACAGCAGATGCGACAACGGCATCATTCAACATTTCGGTGTTTGGCTGTGCTGCGGGTAGTGGTATCCAAGCGGCAGTACTGTCTACCCCTGACTGTGTCAGTTTCTCCTTCGTATCGGCATGTTTGGGCAATATAGGCTCAAACTCCACCCAAAACCTGCTCGCCTCTAATCTGGTTATAGGGGAGGTTTATTACCTGATGATTGACGGCAACGCAGGCGCGGTTTGTGATTTCGCGATCAACGCTTCCTTGCCGACGGTTACGGGCACAACAAACGGCTTGTGTATTCCATCATCGGCTAATGGCACGTACAACACTTCAGGCATTTCTACCTGGACGATCAACCCGCCATCTGCTGGCACCATCAATGGCAGCTCGACAGGCACCTCCATAAACGTTACCTGGTTGGAGCCAGGGCCTGCGGAAGTATGCGCCACCAGCACAGTATGCCCGGGAGCACCAGAGTTTTGCTTGCCGGTGAATATCGGGGAGGATATTACGACCCAGGAGGATGTGAACCTGTGTCAGGGAAAAACCGTGATGTGCGGCGGCACCACCTACACACAACCTGGTACTTTCATGGTAAATTTGCCTACATACCTGAACTGCGATAGTATCATCAACTGTGTGGTACACCTGATTCCGACTGTTTTCACCGATATAACGGTCAATATTTGCCAGAATGGCACTGCTACTTGCGCAGGGGAAGAATTTTTTGCTCCCGGTAATTACAATGTTCCTTTTACCAATTTTCAAGGCTGCGACAGTATTGTAAGGTGCCGTGTGAAGCTTGTTCCTACCTATAATTCTCCTCTTAAATTGGTCAATTTGTGCGGCCCGGCAGAATATCAGGTGTGCAACAGTATATACACTAGTTCCGGATTGTATCAAGAAGTTTGCACAGGTTGGCTGGGCTGCGACAGTATTGTTAATACTAACCTTGCGATCCTGGAGCCAAATGCCGTAATCGCCCCTCCTGGTATTCTTGATTGTGGCGCTAACTTCAATATTACCCTTAACGGTACAGGCTCAAATGTCAATACCGCAATTGGCGGTGTTACGCTCTACAATTGGACTGGCCCCCCAGGCGGAATCATTGGTTTTAACAATCAACCAACGGTGTTAATAGGTCAACCTGGTCAGTACTGCCTGATTCTAACCCACAGCCGCGCAGGGGTGTTTTGCCGAGATACCGCTTGTGTCGACGTGACGGCAATCAGTGCGGTGCCACAATTGCCGCAGATAAGCGGCAACCCAAATCCTTGCGGCGATTCAACCTATATCTACACAGCGACCGCAGGCGGCTTGCCTTTACCAACTTCTTATACTTGGACGATTCCGGGCAATTTATCCTACACCCAATTATCCCTGAATACCATCCAAATAACATGGGATACCGTTGTTGTAGGGCAGATGTGTGTTACTGCCAACAACTCCTGTGGTGCTTCTCAACCTGCCTGCGTACCAATAACAGTAATACCGCCCATACAACAACCCCAAATGGCGGGGCCGACGAATGTCTGCGCTGGCGGCGGTAATTATTTGTTTACGCTGAACTTAGAGCAGGTTGGTACCACCTACAATTGGACTGTGCCAGCTGGTGCAGTGCTTACGGGGAGCGGAGATTCCGTGATGATCAACTTCTTGAATGCCGTCTCGGGACAAGTTTGTGTCACACCTTCTAATGTGTGCGGTTCGGGCATGCCAGTTTGCCGCAGTGTGCAAGTAAATCCAATTCCTACCGCCGATTTGAGCAGTGATGCTGAAATTTGTGACGGAGAATCCGTTAACCTGACTTTCGGGTTGACGGGTAATGGGCTGTTCGATGTGACCTGGTCGGTCGGTAACCTGACTTCCACCCTGAACGATATTGCGAACGGGCATGTGGAAACGGTGAATCCAACAATGACCACGAAATACAAAATTCTAAGCATTGCTGACAACTCAAATCCAACCTGTTCTGCCGTCATCGCTGATAGTGTGACGGTCACCGTCAGGCCGAATTTCAGTGCAACGGCTACGGCGCAGATTTGTGATGGACAATCTATCCTGCTTGGCGGCGCTTTGCAAACCATCTCGGGTGTTTACACAGACAGCCTCAATTCTGTTTTTGGTTGCGATAGCGTAATCATTACAACCCTCACGGTACTTCCGATTGATACGACCATAATAACTGCTGCCAGTTGCGACCCCAGTTTAGTGGGTACCACAACGGATATTTATGCGCAGACAAACGGCTGTGATAGTGTGGTGATTCGTACCGTGACCTTGCTTCCATCCGATTCCACTTTTATCAGCAAGAAAAGTTGCTTCTTGATCAATGTGGGCGTTTTTACCCAAAACTTGTTCAATGGGTATGGTTGTGACAGTACTGTTGTCACCACGGTGATCTTTTCTTTGTCTGATACCACTTTGGTTAGTGCAGCATCATGCGACCCGGCGATGACGGGTGTGTTTGTTGATAATTTGCTAACTTCTGAAGGTTGTGACAGTATCATCATTACCACGGTGAACCTATTGCCCAGTAATACGACCAACCTGACGGGCAGCAGTTGCAACCCTGCGCAAGTAGGCGTGTTCCCGGTTGTTTTGTCCAACCAGTTTGGTTGCGACAGTACAGTCATTACGACCATAGTTTTTGCGCCCCTGGATACAACTTTCCTCACGGGTGCGAATTGTGATCCAGCTTTGACGGGCGTTTTCACCAATACCGTTACGACTGCTGGTGGCTGCGACAGTGTGCTTGTCACCACGGTGAGTTTGTTGCCGAGCAACACCACGAATTTGACGGGTACCAGTTGTAATCCTGCGCAAGTAGGCGTTTTCCCGGTTTTGCTTTCCAATCAATTTGGTTGCGATAGCACGGTTATTACGACCATCAGTTTTGTGCCCTTACCCACGACCTTCCTCACCGGCGCGAATTGCGATCCCGCCCTGACGGGTGTATTCACCAATACTGTTACGACTGCTGGTGGCTGCGACA
>Ga0105055_10003971_pt1 | contig 21985 bp, 14 predicted proteins | sample BON03_FD_78090 | JGI IMG/M metagenome (GOLD analysis project Ga0105055, IMG submission 78090) | Freshwater microbial communities from Lake Bonney liftoff mats and glacier meltwater in Antarctica - BON-03 | ecosystem: Environmental > Aquatic > Freshwater > Ice > Glacier meltwater | place: Lake...
CATCTTGAGACATAGGTTGAATTTGTTGATTAACAAACCAATAGGCGGTTAAACCTCCTATGGTGATTCCACTTATTAATGTTAAAAAGACTAAGGTTGGTTTATTCATAAATATTCTCCTCACCGACGGTGGCTACTAATTTGGCTAAGGCTGATTTAGCGTCGCTGATCGCTTTCCATTCGTTTGTTTGATAGTTATACAATGTGATTTGAGCTCTAATTAAATTGAGAAAGTCGACTTTATTAACTTGATAACCCGCTAACATGGATGCCACTGTTTGATGTGCTTGCGGGATGATGCCGGTTTTGAATAGCAAAACTTGCTCCTTAGCTTGCTCGTACTCTGCAATGGTTGAGGTAATATCAGCTTGAATGCTGAGCCATTTATCTTGCAAAGCAAACTGCTGTTGTTTGACTTCACTATGGCGTTGGGAAATTGCCATTTTTTGTTTATGTTCTGCAAATATTGGTAGGTTAATGCCCACTTTAAAGGATAGTAAGTCAGCTCGATTAGAACCGTTGGGATTGTTGCCATCACGGAAACCATAAGCTGCACCTAGATTAAAGTCAGGTAATAAATCTCGCTCAGCTAATTTTTGCCTGTCCGTTGCTACATCAATCAATAAGTGTTGTTGAGTGAGTGCAGGGCGATACTGTTCTGCCAAATCAAATATTGATTCAGTTGAGATAAGTTGTGGTAATACGATATCAATTTCGGCTAAAACAGGTAATCGGATAGATTGATTGCTAGGTTGATTAAGTAAGGCATTGAGTTGTGCTGAGCTCTGTTTACGAGAGCTTGTCAGTTGAATCGTATAGTCAATAAGCTTGGATAACTCTAATTGGGCTAGTAATACGTCTTGTTGTAAACCTTGGCCAACCTTGTATTTAGTCTGAGCGATTTCAATAAATTGTCGCAGTAATGTCTTATTAATCTCGATAACGTCAAGTGAGCGGTCGAGCAAAAATAACTGCCACCAGATTGTTTTAACATCTTGATTTAACTTAAGACGCATCTCATCGACGGTCGAGTCAGCGACATTAGCCATGCGGCGAGCAGCGCTTTCTTTTAAGGCCAATTTACCCGGATAAGGGATCTGTTGGCTAATAGCAAACTGCATTTGGGTCATCGGTTCTTGACTAATATTAAAGCTATCAGTCGGTAGACTGAGTGCATTAAAACTGATCATTGGATCAGGCAAACTCGCCACTTGTGAGGGAATAGCTGCCATGGCTTCTGCACGAGCTTGTATCTCAGCTAGACCAATATTTTCTAGTTGAACACGCGATAAGGCGGCATTCAGTGTTAATGGGTCGTTATGTTCAGTTGGGCTATATTCAGACATTGGCTGATTTAAGCCATCTAAGCCATTTAAACCGTCAGCTCGACTGAGTTGAATTGAACACACTAATAAAATTAGCAATAAGCACTTGCTAGAAGTAGTAAATCTTAATTTCCACATGACTAAACACCTAGTTGGGCGTTATCAACGACGACATCAAACTGATGGCGCACTATGTACGACTATTAAAGGTGACAAGGAGTGAATGAACACAACTGTCACGGCTAATGAACGCACGATTAGTAATGGTGAGATCTTAACGTGAGCTGTATTTATAACGGTGAGTACCGTGATAAAAAAATGGCTCGATAAAGATCTTTAGATGGAAATAGGAGGGCGAAGCAGGAGGGTAGGCTGTTGAAATTGCGTATCAATACGCAAGATTTCATCGCTATTTTTTAAATTGCGATTGATACTCAGTAATGAATTGTGTGTTGTGATGGCCAAGCTGACAGAACAGGCACTATGTGCACAATGAGGAGCATACTGGTTTGAACAATGATTACAGGTTTTACTGGCTTGATGATGACAACCCGTCGCAGCCGTATTCATCATCGTAGTCATGTCCATTGCCATAACAGATTGAGCTGGCACTGGAATCGAAACATTAGGCATCGCATTCGCTACATTGATTACCGTCATCGGCAGATAAGTCATGAGAGTGAGTAAAACAAAAAGCAGTCTTTTAGTGATGCGATACATGTGTTTTGAATTTAATTCCGTTTTATAGCGAATAGAGTAATTGGTTTAAATATCTCAACATATAGGAGACTTTTCGAGTGAGTATAGTTCTTTAATATGCTTATGTACAAATTATCTTAAAACCATTTTTTCCAACGAAAGAGAATTACTTGGGCGATAACAATCGTAATTAACATTGCCATGAATATCCAGAATGCATGGGTATTGCCTGCGCCAGGAATGCCGCCAATATTAATACCGAGTAAACCCGTTAGAAAACCTAATGGTAGAAATATTGTAGTCACAACCGATAACACGTACATCCGGGCATTTAATTGTTCTGATAAGCGACTATTGAGCTCTTCTTGGGTTACCGCTGCGCGATCCCGTGCCGCATCAAGGTTTTCAATATGACGAAGCAGAGCATCATTTATTTCACGAATTTGAATAATATGGTCGGCATTAAGCCACGATATTTTTTCGATTAAAAGTCGTGAAAATGCGTCGCGTTCAGGGGCTAAATAACGACGAATAGTGATAGTTTTACGGCGCAAATTAGCAAGATCATAACGAACACCTTCAGTGGCTCCACTTAATACGGCATCTTCATAATCAGCGGTCCGTTCTTCAAAGTCATTAATAGTATCGGACATACCATGGACGATATGACTGATCATGGAGACCAAAAAATCACCCGTATTTTTAGGGCCGCGTCCCGCTACTAGGTCTGTTGCAATGATACTGGCGGCACCTATTTTACGTCGGCGAGAAGTCACAATACGATGCGGATCTACCCACATTCTAAGGGCGACCATATCGTCTGGCTCGGCGCCTGGGTTATGATTAATGCCGCGAAGCGCAATCAGCATGCCATCGTTAATCATCGTAGCGCGAGGACGTGTTTCATCTTCAAGTAATGCTTGGGCGATGACTTGATCTAGCCCAGAGGATTCCATTAACCACTCTTCGGCCTCGGGATGCGTGTAATCAAAATGCAACCAGAGCAGACCTTGTTCTTTGGTCCAACTATGAATGTCCGTAATCTCTATTTGAGATGCTGAACCCAAACCATCAAGCAAAAAAGCGTGTATTAAACCATATTCATTAACCATTAAGTCTCGCCTTTAATTTCGTGTGAATTTAATTATACCCATGCTAGGTTGAAATTTGCACTTCAACGCGGCATGGCATATCAGTCAATAAAAAATTATAAGGGAGGCTAGTTATTCCATCACATTAAACGACGCTGATTAGACTTACATTCTATTCGTCGTCATCGTCATCTGAAGTGTCATCGTCATCAGTAGGTAATAAATCAAGTGATGACTCAGTTTTACGAGTAGAAGTCGTTGAAGATGTTTTAGTATGCGCGCGGATGAATTGCTTGCGCGCAGCTTCCCACGCTTTAGTATGTTTTGCTTTTACTTGTTGTTTATCTTCTTCCGATAATTCAACCAATTTAGGCGTGACAATAGCTTCATCGTATTCAACAACGGCATCACGATCTGTGTTGTAGAGATACATTCTACCTTTGTTTGCGGGCGGTAACTGTTCATCACGGATGACAATTATATTGCCTCTACTTGATTGTATTTGACCATACCAAGTGCCTAAGTCTTCTGTGTTTTTCATAGAAATAAATCCTCATAAAATCTATTGCTTTTGCGACCTTATGTCGTCTGATTTAGCAATTGTGGCGAATAGTGCATTTGTTGATCAATTTTATCAATAGTTTTTTTTGTTTATAGATTAAACGAGCATCAATAGGGCAAGTTCTCGTATGATGTCAGTTTATCTAAATCGAAGGATTGAAGTCGATAATGCTTAAGATTGTTTATAGTAATAATATAGTGCAACTTGCCGAACACCTTGCGCAATTGCAACAATCTTCTCCTCTGCCGCCATTACAAGTTGAGACGGTTATCGTGCAGAGTAATGAGCTCACGCGTTGGCTCTCATTATTTTTAGCTCAACGTCATGGTATTGTTAGTCATTTGGATTTCCCATATCCTTCGGCTTATCTCTGGGCCTTGTTTCGTCGGCTGTTGCCGAGTGTGCCCAAACAATCACCCTTTTCGACAGATGCCATGGCATGGCGTATTTATGAATTATTACCCGTATGTCGTCAGCTGGATAATTTTGCCATTATTAATGCCTACTTAGGCGAGCATGATGATCCCTTAAAACGTTATGCATTGTCGCATCGCATTGCCGATACATTTGACCAATATCTTATGTATCGCCCAGATTGGATCCAAGGGTGGGAACAAGGTGAAACACCCCATTGGCAGGCTGCGTTATGGCAACAATTAACCGCGACGGCGACTGCAGATGATAGTGTGGCAATGCACCGTGCTAACTTGCTCAACCAACTCAATGATTATTTAAAGACAACAGAAACACGACCAAAAGGTTTGCCTGAACGTTTGGCAATCTTTGGTATTTCCGCCATGCCGCCAGTATATTTGACCTTATTTGAATTGATGGCACGTCACTGCGACATCACCTTATATTTCTTGTCGCCAAGTGAAGGATATTGGGGCGATTTGGTGGATAAAAAAACGCAGGCAAAACGTGTGGCACAGCTTGATTTGTTTGATGAATTAGTTGATGAAGGCGATGAGGACGATGATGAATACTTCAATACAGGTCACCCTTTATTGGCGAGTTTAGGTAAACAAGGTCAAGAATTTTTTGAGCAATTACAAAGCTGCGAACATGAATCGTTTGATGCCTTTATTGAGCCTGAACGCAGTCATGTTTTAGGCATGTTACAACATGATATTTTCGCATTAAATAATCCTGATTTTGAAGACGAAAAAACACCGATTGCCAATGATGACAAGTCCATCATGGTTCATGCTTGCCATAGTACGATGCGTGAAATCGAAGTACTGCACGATCAGTTATTAGCTTTGTTTGAACATGATCCTGATTTATCATCGACCGATATCGTTGTCATGACGCCGGATATTGAAGTGTACGCGCCGTGGATTGATGCCGTATTTGCTAATACACCGAATAGCCAACGCATTCCCTATGGCATTGCAGATTGTGGCGTACGTTACCAAAGCCCGATTTTAAATGCTTTTGTCAGTTTACTAAGTTTGCCACAGTCACGATTTGATGTTGAAACCGTGCTGACCTTGTTGGAATGTAAAGCTATTCAACAGCGTTTTTCGTTGGATGATGAACAATTAACGTTGATTCGAGAATGGTTATCGGAAACTCATACACGTTGGGCATTATCAGCCGAACATAAAGCCGACTTTGATTTACCTGAAACCAAAAATAATACGTGGCGAGCGGGTTTAGATCGCTTGTTATTAGCGTATGCGATGCCAATGACTGAGACGGGAAAACCAATACGACTATTTGAACGACAACTCGCCTTTGATGGCATAACGGGCGATCGCGCGGCAACATTGGCACAACTATGTGCCTTTATGGATAGCCTCGATTATTTACGTCAGCAATTAACCCAAGATCGCACCGCCGAAAATTGGCAACAACAGCTCAATAGTGTTTTAGAAAACGTGTTTTTACCGAGCTATGAAACCAATGAAGAAGCTGAATTAAACCTTATTCGCCAAACCTTAGCTAAATTGGTAGAAAGTACCCAACTCGCCGAATTTGAACAAACCATGTCATTAGCCTTAGTCAAAGATTGGATTAATGGACATTTAGATACCAGCCAAACTACCAGTCGATTTATGGGTCATGGCGTGACATTTTGTGGCATGGTACCGATGCGCAGTATTCCTTTCAAAGTCGTGTGTTTAATTGGCATGAATGACGATAGTTATCCGCGCCGTCAACCCACTCAAGGCTTTGATTTGTTATCGCATGATTTCCGAGCGGGCGATCGTTCTCGTCGCGATGATGATCGTTATCTATTTTTAGAAGCGCTCATGTCATGCCAATCGCATCTTTATCTGAGTTATGTCGGTCGCAGTATTCGTGATAATGCGACCATTCCACCGTCAGTTTTAATCAGTGATTTACGTGATGTATTGAATCAAACGTATACCGATGAACACGGCGAAGAACTGTGGCCACAATTATTAACCCAGCATCCATTACAAGCATTTAGTCAGCGTTATTTTGATGGTGACAATGCGCAATTATTTAGTTTTGCACAAGCGCAATGTCCGACGAATGAAATACCTGAAAATAAAACATGGTTTGAACAGGCGTTGCCAGAAGCAGACGATAGCTGGCGGCAGATAAGTTTGAATCAACTGATCAGCTTTTTCAGGCATCCAGCGCGTTATTTATTACGCGAACGATTGGGCATGCGTTTAGAAATGACCGACGATCAACTCGATATTCGTGAACCGTTTGAACTCGATGGCTTGCAAGCATGGTCTTTACGCCAACAATTATTAAACGCTAAATTAAACCCTAATATTGAGACTAATATGTTGGATCTAGTGCAAGCAAGTGGCTTATTGCCACAAGGCATAATGGGCGAACAGATCTTTGAAAGCCAAGTTGAAAAAGTCGACATATTTGCTGAAAAACTATTACCGCAATATCCAACTCATTTATTAACGCCAATACCGTTTGAATTAAAGTTCAATGACGTGGTATTAAGCGGTCAATTGGGCGAATCATCACAACTGCATGACGGTGGCTTATTTCAGTATCGAATGGCAAAAACCAAAGGTCACGATCTGCTTGCAATGTGGATCACGCATTGTGTTCTAAATGCCGTTAAGCCATCAAATGTCGGCAGACAAAGTATCTTGATTACCGAAGATAATGATTATCAATTTAGCCCTGTAGAAGATGCACACGCAATATTGCAGCAATTAATCGAACTTTACTGGCAAGGTATCCATCAACCATTATCGTTTTTCAGCAACACCAGTTATGCCTTTGCAAAAACAACCTTGAACAACACCAAAGCCTCACCGGAAAATGCCGCGTTAAGCGCATGGCTGGGCGGTCAATATTCCTCAGCCGAAGCGGATGATGTTTATTATCAACAGATCTACTCAGAAGCGCCGTTGAATGCAGCATTTATAACATTAGCCTTAGCGATTTATGAACCCATCCAAGCTCATTTAATGGGTGGTGAATTATGATGTCTTTTGATGCCAAAACAGTTGCTTTATCTGGCAATAACCTAATCGAAGCCAGTGCCGGAACAGGCAAAACGTATACCTTAGCCGAATTGTATTTACGTTTGGTGTTAGAACAAAACCTAACAGTCGATAAGATCTTGGTAGTGACGTATACCCGTGCAGCAACCGAAGAATTACGTGATCGTTTACGCCAAAAGCTGGTGGATGCACGTGATGGTTTATTGGACACACTATTAGAGAATAAGCGTGATTTTCATAAACTCAATTTAGCGATTCAAAGCTTTGATCAAGCGGCTATTTTTACGATTCATGGTTTTTGTCAGCGCGTGTTGACAGACTTTGCTTTTGAAAGCGGTTTACGGTTTGATGTTGATCTTATTGGTGATGAGTTGGAGATTTTACAATCCGCGACTGATGACTTTTGGCGACGAAAAATTAATCAAACTGATCCTGCGTTGAGTGCGTATTTATTAGCTAAAAAACAAACACCGGAAACATTATTACAATCAATTCGTAATTTGATCGGTAAGCCGTATTTGAATTACATTGCTTTGCCCGAGATTGATATTCAACGTTGTCAACAAGCGGTGAATGACAGTTTTAATGGCGTTAAAAAAATCTGGGCGCTGGAGCAAGATCAGGTTATTGCTACCTTGCAAAATAAAAATCTGTTGAACGGTAATAAATATCGAACGACGAGTGTGGAAGCATGGTTAGTCCAGTTATTAACGATGATGGAATCCTCTCATGCGCCTGCAACATTGTTTGAAAACTTTGATCGTTTTACCAAAGCCCGTTTAGAAGATGCGTTGAAAAAAGATCAGCATTTACCCCAGTTAGCTTTTTGGCTCGCTTGCCAAGATTTGTTAGATGCGCAACAACTATTAGAAACTGCTCGAACGATTCAATTGCAAAACCTGCGGTTGTCATTATTAGCCTATCTAAATGACACCGTGCCGATGCTAAAACAACAGCAACAAGTGCAATCGTATGATGATTTATTAGTCACGCTGGAACAGGCATTAAATGCTGAGGAGGGCGGTGATCAATTGGTTGAGCAATTACGCTTGCAATATCCAGCAGCGTTGATTGATGAGTTTCAAGATACCGATCCCGTTCAATACCAAAGCTTTAGCCGAATTTATGCTGAAAGTGGTTGTCCGACGTTTTATGTTGGCGACCCAAAACAGGCGATTTATAGCTTTCGTGGTGCCGATATTTTCACTTATCTTAAAGCGAAAGCAGTCACTGAACATGAATATACTTTAGGCACTAATTGGCGTTCACATCCGTATTTAGTGTCGGCGGTAAACAGCTTGTTTGAACGTAAACTACAAGCCTTTTTTTATGAAGAAATCCCATTTATCGCGGTGCAAGCCGCACGTCCCGAAACGCCCGTGTTATTGATTAATAATGTAGCCGTTTTACCGTTGTCGATTGTGTGGACTTCAGGTGAAAAGACGTTACCAAAAAAAGACATGACGAAATTAGCAGCCAATTCAACGGCGGATGAAATTGCTCGGTTACTGAATTTAGCACAAGATGAAAAGGCTGAATTAATCGGTGATGAAACGCTGCCTTTATCGGGTGGCGATATCGCGGTGTTAGTTCGCAATCATCGCCAAGCGGCTGAAATTCAGTATTGCTTGCAACAGCGCGGCATAAACAGTGTGCAACAAGGACGAGAAAATGTGTTTGCATCGCACGAAGCCTTGTTATTAGAACGTTTATTGTTAGCGGTTGCCGAGCCGAATAATGCCAGTCGAATTATTGCGGTACTGGCTTCGCCGTTATTTGGTTTAAATGCTTTAGCTTTATATGAGGTTCAGCAAGATGAACCGACTTGGTTAAAACACCTCGATTTTTTCCATGAATTGCATCAACTGTGGTTACAAAAAGGATTTATGTCGATGTTTCGTCATGTCATGGTGGCGCAATCGGTTCAGCAACGTGTATTAGCGCTGAATAATGGAGAACGCCAATTAACTAATTTATATCACTTAGCAGAGTTGATTCAAGATTATTGTAGTCGTCAGAAAAGTGCGATAGAGGCCGTATTAAATTGGCTGGCATCACATCGGCAGTCGGCCAATGGGGATGATGAAACGGCACAATTACGTTTAGAAAGTGATGAACAATTAGTCAAAATTATAACGATTCATAAAAGTAAGGGTTTGGAATATCCGATCGTATTTTGTCCTTTTTTATGGGATGTAAATTTGCGATCGGGCAAAGATGAGATTGTGCGTTTTCATGATCCTGAAAAAGATAATGCCGCTTATGTCGCGATGATTGAACCGAGCTTAACGCAAGCCAAAGAATTAGTGTTACAAGAAGAAAAAGCCGAAGACTTACGCCTGCTTTATGTGGCTTTAACGCGCGCAAGAGAACGTTGCATCATCATGTGGGGCAATGCTAATGGGGTGAATGATTCGGCGTTGTTTAGTTTGTTGCATCCAACGCTGACTAAAATTGATCCCGTTCAAATGGCCGCGGATTTACAGGCATTAGCCAGTTCAAGTCATCAGACGATTTCTGTTGAACCTTTATTTGAACAAGCGATGGTTGGCTTGCAAAAGAATCTTGCTGAACAACCGCTATTAGCCGCGCGTGACTTTGTTGGCACAATAAACAAACCGTGGCGAATTGGTAGTTTCAGTGCTTTAACCGCTGGACATGATGCTGAAATGCCGGATTATGACGGCTTAAGTCAACATCAGCTTCAAACCGATAGCGGACGACTACTTCAAGCTGAAACTAAAACGGTTATTGAAGATCGTTTTAAATTCCCTCGTGGCGCCCAAGCGGGTGTGTGTTTGCACAGTATCTTTGAGCAGTGGGATTTTAATATCAACGATCAAGAAGGCATGCATCAGCTAGTGAATCAACTCTTGCTGCAATATGGTTTTGACCCGGTGTGGACGGAAGCGGTGTGCAAGTGGTTATGTGAAGTAGTAACGACGCCCTTTGCGGCGGGCAATTCATTATGCTTGGCGACACTAACACCGTCACATCGTATAGATGAAATGGCGTTTTATTTTCCAGTCACTCATTTGAATGTCAGCAGTTTAAAGAAACAACTCAAGCCTTATCTTGTTGAAAATAGCGTATTGAGCCAAGTGATTAATCGTTCCGATTTTTATGATCTTTCTGGTTTTATGAAAGGCTTTATCGATTTAATCTTTGAACACGAAGGACGATTTTATGTGGTGGATTATAAGTCGAACTTCTTAGGGTCGAACCCACAGAATTACGCGACGGCACAATTAGATGAAGCGATGATTTCACATGATTATCCTTTGCAATATTTAATTTATAGCCTCGCGTTGCATCGTTATTTAGCCTTGCGATTGCCAGATTATGATCCCGAATTGCACTTTGGCGGCGTGTATTATTTGTTCATTCGGGGCATGCATCCAGATTGGGGGCAAGCAGGTATCTTTGCCGATAGACCAAGTACCGCATTATTAACCGTATTTGATCATTACCTACAAGGACTTGAACCATGAGTAAGGTGATGAAAACTTTAAAACAAGCGGGATTTAGCGAATTAGCCTGCCAGTTTTCTCGTTATATTGAACGTGTTGACAACAGTAATGACGAGCTGGTGGCATTATCAGCGGGGTTATTGACCGAAGCCGTTTCGCAAGGTCATGTTTGTTTAAACTTAAACCAGATGACAGGGCTTTTCCAAAGCGTTCGTCATCTATTGCCAGGTGATGTTAGCGAATGGCAACGTCGTTTAAACCTAAGCAATGTGGTGGGGACGGGCGATGAGTATCGTCCACTCATTATGGATGATAACGGCTTAGTGTATTTATATCGCTATTGGCATGATGAACAACATGTCGCGACAGCGATTACGCAACGTCATACGCAGATTGCGTTAACAAATCACGACCAGCTCAAACAGATGCTATCCGAGTGGCCGACAACGATTTACGGTATTGATTGGCAAAAAGTCGCGGTATTAATGGCTTTAACACGCCAGTTCAGTGTGATTTCTGGCGGTCCAGGCACTGGTAAAACAACCATTGTTTTGCGACTGTTGCAGTGTTTATATCAACAACGTGCAGATTATCGTATTGCCTTAGCCGCGCCGACGGGCAAGGCTGCTGCACGATTACAACATGTCATCAGTGATAAAGACAATGTGGCTGTTCAAGCCAAAACATTACATCGTTTATTAGGCATTAATGCACATAATGAACAAGGGCGTTATAACGTTGATCGCCCGTTGCCGTTTGATGTGATTATTGTCGATGAAGCATCAATGATTGATATCAGTTTGATGGCAAAATTATTACAAGCGTTAGCGCCGACAGCTAGATTAGTGTTGTTGGGGGATAGTCAGCAATTAGCCTCAGTAGAATCGGGCGCTGTGTTAGCGAATTTATGTCAGCATTCGATATCATTTGATACGGATTTTGTGACGATGGTGGCTGATTTAGCGGGAATAAATTTAAGCGATTATGCACGAAATGATAAAGCCAACAACACGCATTCAGCATTGCAAAATAGTGTGGTTAAACTCCAGCATAGTTATCGTTTTGATGAAGCCAGTTTAATAGGACGTTTAGCCACTGCCATTCAAGCAGGCAAAGCGGATAACGTTGTGCTCGAATTAACGGAAGCAGGGCAAACAACGTGGCAGCAAGATGAAAACAACGCTCAATTGATTGCAGGATATCAACCTTATTTTAACGCCATCATGACGTCTGAAAGTCCACTAGCCTGCATTGAAGCGTTTGAAATGTACAGTGTGTTATGTGCCATTAAACAAGGCCCACAATCTGTTGCCTCAGTGAACGCACTCATTGAACGCCATATCGCCAAATTAGGTTGGCGAAGTCAGCATGATTTTTATCACGGCCGACCGATTATGATTACCCAAAATGATTATCGCCAACAACTATTTAACGGCGACACAGGTCTGATTTTGAAAGATGAAACAGGTCAATTACATGCCTGTTTTCTTATTGATAATGTCTTACGCTGGGTAGATTTAATCCGCTTACCTGCACATGAAACCGCCTTTGCCATCACTATTCATAAAAGTCAGGGTTCAGAGTTTGAACACGTCTGTGTAGTGTTGCCACAAGAAGATACGGCTATTTTAAATCGTGAATTGTTATATACCGCGATTACCAGAGCTAAGAAACGCCTAAGCCTATTTTGTAACGAAACTACTTTGCGTAAAACGGTGATGACGCAGCATGAGAGGGAATCGGGATTAGCTGGGTTATTGAGTAATCAAGTTGATCCTTTATATTAATAGATTATGTAATCAGTTAGGATAGCAGCGTCAAGCTAGCTGAGTGAAAAATTCCTGCTTTTAGTTCGATTTTTTGATAGCAGGGAATTTTAATTCCTGTTAATAACAAGTTAAATGGCTCATGGAGTATTGCGTTGAATCGGAATCAAAGAGTGGAACTAGCTTTTGACTTTATGCTAGCGAAGGAGAGAGCAGGAGAAGCTTTTACAATGGCTGAGCTTGCCGAAGCATCTGGTTGGACACTGAGTAGTTGTCGTACATATCCGACTAAAAGGTGGCATCAATTCGTTCAAAAAGATGGTAGCCAATATACCTCTACGGGTCTTATTTATTTGAGTCAGGATGAATTTAGCCTTATACACTCGCAAAAACTACAAGACCCAAATAATCTTTCCTCAAAAAGTATATTACTTCATAAAGCAAGAGAGTTTGCACTGTTAGCTGTGTCTACTTACAATAATCCTTATACAGAATTCAAGACATATGGCTTTATAGTTAATATTGTTATCGCTTACACAGCTCTTTTTCATGCTATTTTCGAGAAAAAAATAGAAAATTATTTCTATCTTGATGAAGAAGGTAATCCAGTAATAATAGATGGCGAAGAAAAAGCATGGGAATTATCGCGATGTTGCACTGAATACTGGGGAGGGCTGGATAACCCAGAAACCAAAAATCTAAATTTTTTAATTGGACTTAGAAATAAGATTGAACATAGAAGTTTACCTGCAGTTGATCTTGCGACTAGCGGTGAATGCCAATCAGCGCTTAACAATTTTGAGAATTTATTAGTTGAAGAGTTTGGGGATAGCCATGCACTAATGGCAAGACTGGCCATTGCCATGCAGCTAACGCGTATTTCAGAACAATCGCAATTAGAAGCATTGAAACAATTTCAAACTGAAAACTATCGCGTTGTACGTGAGTATATGGAAACATATAAAAACGACCTATCAGATGAAGTGCTAGAGAGTCAAAATTATAGAATAAGGGCTTTCTTAGTGCCGAAGCTAGGAAATCATGCAAAGTCTGCTGACTTAGCTGTTGAGTTTATCAATGTTAACAAACTCAATGATGAAGAAATGGAAAATTATGAACAGGGTGTAGCCTTTATCAAAGGTATTGAATCACCATTTAAATTAAAACCTAGCAAAGTTGTTCCTATTGTTAAAGAGAAAATAAAGGATTTTAATCCTACTTTACATACAAAGTGTTGGAAGTTTTATAACGCTAGACCACGAGAACTAATTGCCACTTATAAAGGTGAATATGCAGCATATGTTGAAGGATTTGATGGTTACTTATATTCACGCCGCTGGGCTGAGTTTTTAATTGGGCAGCTAAGAGATAAAGAAGAGCTTGCAAGGGTACGTAGACAAGCTATTTAACAAGTCGTTTAACAAACAATTGGTTTACTCCTTCGTCGCTAATTTTAGCCAACATATTTTTGCTTCTTAACGAGGAAAAAATCAAGGGGTCGGCCAACTTGATTTTATCTTTTGAAATGCTTATGATTTTACCCATGGCAAGATTACCCCGAATCGTTATTCCCAACCAGCCAATGCATATCATGCATCGTGGCAATAATCGTCAAGCTATCTTTGAGGCTAACGAGGATTTGATTCGGATAAAAGAAGATATCAAGTTCGCACTGGAAAAGTCAGATTGCAAGTTACACGCCTATGTGATTATGACGAATCATTTACATCTACTTATTACCCCTGAAAGCAAAGAACAACTTGCTGTATTCATGCAGGCAATGGCGAATAGGTATGTGCGTTATTTCAATGCAACTCGTAATCGAACAGGCACTATTTGGGAAGGGCGTTATAAATCCTGCTTAGTCGATAGTGACCAATATTTATTTACTCTTTATAAATATATTGAGATAAATCCAATTAAAGCCAATATGGTGACATCACTGGAAGATTATCTCTGGTCGAGTTATGGTCACAATGCTTTAGGAATTGTGGATGAATTAATTAGTGAGCATAGCTTATATTTGGCATTAAGCAATGATGTTCAGTCACGTTGTGAGAAATATAAAGTCTTATTTGAACGTTTAGATCTGACAAAACAAAATGACCGTATTACACAGGCAACTGTGCGCGGAGAAGTGTATGGTAGCAGTGTCTTTCATCAACAAATTGAAAAGTTGATTTCACGGCGAACGTTATTGTTAGCTCATGGTGGCGACAGAAAAAGCGTTGAGTATAAAAATCAAGTTGGCTGACCCCTTGATCGTGTTCGCTTCGCGCATTTTAGCAAAGCGTTATACGACCAAATTGACCTACTAGCATTTCCACAGAACTGGAAAAGGAAATCATGCAATACATTAAACAACTAAAGCTCATTAACTATAAAAGATTTAAGGAGTTTGAAGTCGAGTTTGATTCAAAGATTAATACCATCATTGGAGATAATGAAGCTGGTAAAAGCTCAATACTACAAGCAATCGAGCTACTTTCCAGCGGAAGCAGGCATAAAGTTGAGACAACAGGTATTGAGTCCATTCTTAATAAAGACTCGATAACTGAATTCTTAGCAGGTGAAAAGACCTTTGACAAATTACCTGAAATTCATGTCGAAGCTTACTTGAGTGATGAAACCAATTCCGACCTTTTCGGAAAGCATAATTCGAAGAACACGAATGCCAGCGGCCTGCATATGGTCTGCCTACCAAACGAAGAATTGATCAACGAAATAAATCAAGTTTTAGCATTAGATAACGGAAACTTTCCATTTGAATTTTACATCGTGAAATTCATTACTTTTAATGGTGAGGCATATTCTGGTTATCGCCGATTCCTTAAATGTTTAACAATAGATAGCTCAAAAATAAATAGCGAGCATGCAAACAATGAATACATAAGAACAGTTTATGATTCAACTGTAGATCATGTAAATAGAGTAAGCCTTAGCAACGAATATCGTTTACAAAAAATACAATTCAAAGAAAACAACCTCAAAGAGATTAATGAAGGATTAGGTAGTTACGAGCTGGCTATACGCTCAGGGTCAAAGTACAACTTGGAAGCTGACATCACTTTAACTCAAGATGACATCCCCATAGATGCTAGAGGCCAAGGCCAGCAGTGCTTTATAAAAACTGAATTCGCTCTGAATCGTAGCGCTGAAAATAATGCGCTAGATACTCTTCTTTTAGAAGAGCCAGAAAACCATCTTAGTCACAGCAATATGAAGAGGCTTATTTCAAAAATATCGGAGTCACATCAAAATCAAATAATTATTGCAACACACAGTAGTTTAGTTAGTACTCGCTTGGATTTAAGGAAGTCAATACTTCTAAATAGTAGTGGCGATAAACCGCTAAAGCTAAATGAGCTTTCCGCTTCAACTTCAAAATTTTTTATGAAAGCACCAGATAACAATATTCTTGAGTTCGTACTTTCAAGAAAAGTTATGCTTGTTGAAGGCGATGCAGAATATATGCTAATTGATACACTGTACAAAAGGACAACAGGGAAGACGCTAGAAGAAGACGATGTTCATATTATATCTGTAGGTGGAACCAGCTTTAAACGTTACATGGAGCTGGCAAAAAGCCTCAAAATTAGAGCGGCGATAATTCGTGATAATGATAAGGACTATCAAGGAAAGTGCATAGATAACTACGTTGATTACATAGCCGACAATATTAAGGTTTTTTCGGATACTAATAATGATAATTATACCTTTGAGGTCTGCCTCTATCACAAGAACAAGGCAATATGCGATAAATTATTTTCTAGTGGGAATATAACGAAATTGCCTCTCGATTACATGCTGGATAACAAGGCAGAAAGTTCACTCAGGCTTGTAGAAAATCATTCAGAAGACTTAGATTCACCAGAATATATTCAGCAGGCGATACAATGGATAAACGAGTAATATTTGCCGTTGCAGGATCAGGAAAAACATCGAGCATCATCGATTCACTCAGTGCTGATAGTCGGTGTTTAATAGTTACTTATACCGACAATAACACCCGACACCTAAAAAATAGAGTAATTAAAAAATTTGGAAAGATCCCTCTTGGGATTCGGATATATAGTTACTTTACATTCTTATATTCATTTTGCTTCAGACCTATATGTGGCTACGAGTTGAAAACTAAGGGAATTAACTTCAACTTCCCTTTACCTCAGTACACACAAGGCTCTAAAAAGAATACCAGAGAGCATTATATTGATAGGAGTGGCCGACTATACGCAAGCCGTATAGCTAAATTATTAATTGAATTTGAGGCTATTCCTGATGTTATACAGAGAGTTGAGAAATTCTATGACTCGGTTTTTTTTGATGAAGTACAAGATTTCGCTGCAAACGATTTCAATCTAATATGTTGCTTATCTAAAGCAAATTTAGATATACGATTAGTAGGAGACTTTTACCAGCATACTTTTGATACTAGCCGTGATGGAAATACTCAAAAATCATTGCATGAATGCTTTGATAAATACTGCGCCAAACTAGATAAAGCAGGATTTGAGGTGGATTTGACATCTCTATCTAATAGCTATCGTTGCAGCCCGAGTGTTTGTTCTTTTGTATCGAAAAACCTAGGGATCGATATTTTATCTTATCGAAAAGATGAGGTGGTGGTGGAGTATGTTGATAATGTTACTGAAATTGATTTAATTTTCAATAACGACTCGGTTGTTAAGCTTTTTTATCAAAAAAGTGATAATTATGGAGGAAATACTGCTAATTGGGGAAATACTAAAGGGTTAGATCACTTTCAAGATGTATGTGTTGTATTAAACCCAACAACCCTTAAAGCTTTTGATAGTTCCACTTTAGACAAGCTTAATCCAACAACAAAGAATAAGCTTTATGTAGCTTGCACTAGAGCAAAAGGAAATCTGTATTTTGTTCCTGAAAAATTGTTAAAGATTTATCAGTTATCAAATCAAGGGGTCAGCCAACTTGATACATTAATCAATCATTAAGGAATACCTATGTCGTTTAGCGCTTTAAACTTGTGTGATGAACTGCTGAAAGCGGTTGCAGAGCAGGGCTATACAACGCCATCATCCATTCAGGTTGAAGCTATTCCGGCGGTGTTGAGTCAGCGTGATGTGATGGCGGTGGCACAGACAGGGACGGGAAAAACCGCTGGTTTTACATTGCCTATGGTGCAGTTATTATCTGGTGCTTCGACATCACAAGCTCACAATGTACGCGCCTTAGTGATTACGCCGACGCGTGAACTAGCAGCTCAGGTTGCTGAAAGCATTGAAAACTACAGCCGCCACACAAATATTCGATCTACTGCAGTGTTTGGTGGGGTGAGAATTGAACCGCAAATAGTTGAATTGCAATCTGGTATTGACGTGCTGGTGGCTACACCAGGTCGTTTGATTGATCTTTATAATCAACAGGCGATTAATTTTAATCAGCTTGAAATATTAGTCTTGGATGAGGCTGATCGCATGTTGGAATTGGGCTTTATTGACGATATTCGTTATATTCAAACGTTGCTGCCTAATCAACGTCAAACCTTGATGTTTTCAGCGACGTTTTCTAAAGAGATTAAATCGCTTGCAAACAGCATGCTCAATAATCCCATTTTGATTGAAGTCACCGCCGCCAATAGCATTGTCGATACCATTACGCAAAAGCTATATCCTGTTATTAAAGAATATAAAAGTGACTTGTTAATTTACCTGATTAAATTCAACAGTTGGCATCAAGTCTTGGTATTTAGTCGAACTAAACAGGGTGCAGATAGTTTGGTGGTTACGCTGAAAAATGCTGGTATTAATGCTGATTCTATCCATGCAAATAGAACCCAACATGCACGAACGATTGCCCTAGATGGTTTTAAAAATGGCACAATTAAGGTGTTAGTGGCCACTGATATTGCTTCACGCGGCATTGATATCAATCAACTACCTTGCGTGGTGAATTTTGACCTGCCGTATGTAGCTGAAGATTATGTGCATCGGATTGGTCGTACCGGTCGTATTGGCGCTGCGGGTTTGGCGGTTTCATTTTTTAGTGAGGATGAATCTAAGCAATTAGCGTCTATTGAACGTGTTATTGGTTATGCATTAGAACGAGAAATGATTGCAGGTTTTGCTCCGCTTGCGCCTGTAAGTTCAGCATTTGACGATGACGAGTTTGGTAATTTTGAGGCAGATTCTCAGCGTCAACATAAGGGAAAATCTAAAGGCCGTAGAAAGCGTTAAGCAGCCTTGCCGGACATTTGGATAAAGCACTCACTATCTCAACGTAAAATAATTATAGTTCAGTTTGGTCAATTGATTTTAGTCATGTAAGTAAACTAAAGTACCGTTATACGAATGCCCTCTATTTTCAGTGTTAAATAAGGATTCAATATGTCAGACACTATTTTCATTGGACAAGCAGGTGAACTCGCTATCACGTTATTGCCTAAATTGGCTAATCGTCATGGTTTAATAGCAGGTGCTACTGGCACAGGTAAAACGATTACCATGCAAGGGCTAGCAGAAGGTTTTAGTGAAATCGGTGTGCCAGTATTTTTGGCTGATATTAAAGGCGATGTATCTGGTCTTACTCAGCCGGGTAAAGAACATCCTAAAGTGGCTGAACGCGTTGCATTGATGCATTTAGATGACTTTAAGTTTCAGGGTTTTCCGGCGACATTTTGGGATATTTTTGGCAAGCAAGGTCATCCTGTTAGAACGACGATTTCTGATATGGGCCCGTTGTTACTATCGCGATTGCTCAATCTTAATGACACTCAAGAAGGCGTGTTGTCATTGGTATTTCGAGTCGCGGATGACAATGGCTGGTTGTTGCTTGATCTGAAAGATTTACGCGCCATGCTAAGGTTTGTTGCGGATAATGCTGCTGAATTTCAGACGGTGTATGGCAATGTATCTGCTGCCAGTGTTGGCGCGATTCAACGTCGATTAATTACGTTGGAAGATCAAGGTGCCGATCAGTTGTTTGCAGAACCTATGCTCAATCTTAATGATTTGATGCAAACCGATTCTGAAGGCAAAGGTATAATTAATCTGCTGGCGGCGAATGAGTTAATGAATTCACCTCAGTTATACAGTACGTTTTTATTGTGGTTGATGTCGGAGCTATTTGAGCAACTGCCTGAAGTTGGCGATCCCGATAAACCTAAATTAATATTGTTTTTTGATGAAGCCCATTTAATCTTTAAAGATGCGCCACAAGTGCTATTAAATAAGGTTGAACAAGTGGTAAGGTTAATTCGTTCGAAAGGTGTGGGTGTGTATTTTGTTACCCAGAATCCAATAGATATTCCAGATAGTGTGCTTGCTCAATTAGGTAATCGAATTCAACATGCCTTACGTGCGTTCACAGCGCGTGACCAAAAAGCGGTACGTGCAGCTGCCCAAACTTTTCGTGATAATCCTGAGTTGAATACTGAACAAGTGATTACTGAGTTGGCGGTTGGTGAAGCATTAGTGTCGTTATTAGATGAAAAGGGTCGACCACAAATTGTTCAACGTACATTAATTAAACCACCGAAAAGCCAAATTGGGCCCATTAGCGATAGCCAACGTACAGTATTAATGTCGAACTCACTGGTGGCAGGTGTTTATGAAAAAATGATCGATAGAGAATCGGCTTATGAAATTTTAACGCAACGTGCTGAAGATATCGCTAAAAAACAGCAGGCGGATGAAGTCACGCTTACCCAAGCTAAAGAACAAGCAAAAGTTGAAAAACCTAAAGCAGCGGGTCGACAACGTGAAACAGCTTTAGAAGCTTTTTTCAAAAGTACGATGCGTTCAATTGGTACCCAAATCGGCGGCAGATTAGTACGTGGTATGTTAGGTTCGTTAATGGGGCGTAAATAGTTTTATCCGTAAATTAATTCGAACATGACAGCTTTAGGAACAATATGACACCCGATTCAAAAGACTTTTGGTTCTTGCCCTTAGGCGGCACGGGCGAAATCGGCATGAATATGAACCTATATGGTCATGATGGACAATGGTTGATGGTCGATTGTGGGGTAATCTTCGACCAAAATACCGATCTTGATGGTGAAGAAATATCAGGGCCACGTCATCATGTGCAAATGGCCGATCCACAATTTATTGTAGACCGTCGTGCTCAACTTGCTGGATTAGTGATTACGCATGCTCATGAAGATCATGTCGGCGCCGTGCCATATTTATGGCAACAACTACGCTGCCCGATATACACCACAGCATTTACAGCTGAAATTTTACGACGAAAACTCGTTGAAGTTGGTTTAGATAAAAAAGTGCCTGTTCACATTGTTGACGTCGACAAAGACAATAGGCTGAATATTGGCGTATTTGATGTTGAATGGGTGAAATTAACGCATTCGATTCCTGATCCTTATGGCTTAGTTATTAGCACGCCAGTAGGGCGAGCATTTCATACCGCAGATTGGAAACTCGATCCCGCGCCTTTAGTTGGCCAACGTTTTGATGAACAACGTTACCGTGCAATGGCGGAGCAAGATATCGATGTGATGGTGTGTGATTCGACTAATGCTAATGTACAAGGTCACTCCATCAGTGAATCACAGTTATATCAAGGATTAAAAAAGCATATCGAACAAGCGAAGGGCCGAGTAGTTGTAACGTGTTTTGGCAGTAACATTGCCCGTTTATCGACGCTTGCTAGAATTGCTCAAGAGACGGATCGTCATCTTGGTTTATTGGGAAGATCGCTGATTAATATGGTGTCTGCGGCACGAGCAAGCGGGGTTTGGGAATATGGAAATACTTTGGTTGATTCAGAACATCTCAGCTATTTGCCAGCCAATACAGTGTTGTTAGTGGCAACAGGTAGTCAAGGCGAACCACATACTGCATTAAATCGTTTAAGTATCAATGCCTTTCGCGATTTACAGTTAGATCCTGGTGACACCGTTATTTTTAGTTCGAAACTGATTCCTGGTAACGAACTCGCTGTGGAAGCTTTAATCGAACGCCTTAAAGCATTGCAGCTAACCGTCATTACGGCGGATGATAGTATATTGCCGATTCATGCATCGGGTCATCCTGCAGCGGATGAGCTTAAACTCATGTACGATTGGGTTAAACCTGCCTGTGTAATACCTGTTCATGGTGAAATGCATCACTTACAAGCCAATGCTAAAATTGCCAAATCAGTCGGTGTTCAACAACAATTATTGGGCAAAAATGGCGATGTTTTTTTTATTGCACCAGTGAAAGGCTTACGGCGAAATGCAGTTAAAACGGGCCGATTAGGTTTGGCTGCTAAAAAGAAGCTGGTAAAGCTTTAAATAGCTTAAACTTTAAACATTTTTAAACGATATTTTTACGTCACTTTAGCGTTAAAAATAGTCTCATAACATTATGATATTTGCGTATTAGGAGCTGGCAACATCAATATTCTTCACACCTCAGATTGGCATATCGGTCGTTCTCTATATGGCCGTAAACGTTATGATGAATTTGCAGCATTTTTAGACTGGTTAGTTGATACCATTCAACAACAAAATGTCGATGTGTTACTGGTGGCGGGCGATATTTTTGATACCACTACACCGAGTAATAGAGCGCAGGAGTTGTATTATCAATTTCTAACCCAAGTAGCGCGTTCTGCTTGTCGTCATATTGTGATTA
>Ga0105055_10003974_pt1 | contig 21976 bp, 11 predicted proteins | sample BON03_FD_78090 | JGI IMG/M metagenome (GOLD analysis project Ga0105055, IMG submission 78090) | Freshwater microbial communities from Lake Bonney liftoff mats and glacier meltwater in Antarctica - BON-03 | ecosystem: Environmental > Aquatic > Freshwater > Ice > Glacier meltwater | place: Lake...
CTAAAGTATTTAAAAATACTTTATACATTGATGTTCCTCTCTCTGCATCACCAAAATGATCTCGCATACCTACCAAAAATGTCTGCAATAGTATCCTCGTATCCGACCCCATCCAGCACCAATGCCAATAATGAAAGGAATCAAAATAGGACCAGAACCTGTCGCAAAATTTTGATACTTCAACTTCTTTAGGTCCTCCTTCGAAACTAAAACCTCGTCTTATATTATTTTCCGCGCTAGTTTTCTTTTTGATGGTGTCAGCATGTGTTCCAAATGAATCTCGAAGCTTCTCAACTGGAACCAATGGCTTCAAAGATATCTCCTCCTCTAGCAAATCTCTGATATTATGTAGATATCGTTCCTGGAATATAATTTCATCTTCTCGTATCGTCCACGGGTATTGCATCGACTAAGATAGCTCGAATCACTCGGCTCTCTATGGATTTTGGCACCGCGATCTTATACGCATTAATGAATGCAGTTTCAGCTCTCGTAGAATTTGCAAATTTCTTGTTTGAAGCTTGGTCTAATGCCTTCTGCACCAAGTTTTCAGAATGAGCTGGGAACAAAATGAAATCCACAGATGTTGCAGCGCGAAGAACACATTGAATCAGTGTTGAAATAGCTATGCTTGGGGTATCGAGAAATCTCGCAGCGCCAGTAAACCAGGTAACAAGGTTCGACAGATTCCACGCACTGGCTTCATGCCAACCAAACGCTCTGTATACTTGAAGGGGTTCGATAAGTAATTGTGGATTACCCGATTCGTTTTTCAATTCATCATCTTCTTGGATCCCCGGTTCAAGAACAGCAGCCTGAATCCCTTCAATAGTCTTTTCGCGTGCATGCCGTGATGGACAGCCGTTTCGGCGTTGGATTGATTGAGACTTTTTCCTTTCTCTTTGTAATCAAGGCGGGGTCATTTCCAATACATATGCATTGCATCTTTTGCATGCGCTTTCGCACTTGAAATACACTTATCGACGTGGGTGCGAGTCGCAGCTCTCAATCGATGATATTTTAAGAACACAATACCGGATTACATGGTATCTATTAGAGGAAGTAAAACAAACGCGTGGTCTTGTATTACTCGGAACAATAACAAACACATGGGATTTTTTGGTAGAAGCAAGAGTAAAGCGAAGGCCAAGCAATTTCTACTGGTGGTGAAAAGATTACTATCAGACCATGCACTGCATCGCGGTTTCCACTGCAATGCTTGAGTTCAGCGAAGAAACCAGTCCTAGGTTCAGTTTCATGAGTTTGTTTGCATTTATACTTTTGATTGTTTCCAAAAAGGAATCAACGTACATAGAAAGGACCAGCATATTCTTCAAAAGGATCACATTCGCGCTCACCATTTGCATCAATAGATTCTAACAACGATTGTCAGTTATCCATTGTCATAAATATGCGGGGGGCTTTATGCGGTTTACTTTTAGGTGTCAATGTCTAGCATTGATAGCCGTTTCCTGAACAAGGATTCGATCTCCGGGGCAGTGGGTGCATTCTGTTGCGTCAGTGCTGGTACTCCTTTTGACACTATCAAGGCCAGACTTCAGGCTGGATCAGAGATATTAGGACCTTTTGAGTGCCTTACACAGGCGGTCAAAGAAGAAGGTTTCCATGCTCTTTTCAAGGGTTTTAATCCTGCTCTAAGTAGTGCTATTATAGAAAATGTTGTAGTGTGGACAGTAAATTCTCAGCTTCGAGAAATTTGGGCCGGTGATGACGTGGACGATCTTTCAAATAAGAATCAAGCAGTAATTGGTGCGGCAACAGGTGCTTTCTCTGCTGTATGTATTTGCCCAGCAGAAGTAGTTAAGGTCAGACTTCAAACATCGAAATTGAAGACGAAACATGCAGCTTTTAAAATGATCAAGAATATTGGAGTTAAAAATGGACCACGAGGTTTTTTCTTTGGTCTTGTTCCAACGCTTCTTCGTGATGTCCCATATTACTTTTTATTTTTTGGAGCCATGGAAACTTACAAATCCATGTTTAATGAGAATAGTATATTTCATGCTGCAGTTGGTGGCGGTGTTGCTGGTTCGTTCGGTTGGGCTATCATGTTTCCAATGGATGTTTTAAAGACCCGTCAACAAGTCAATGGCTGGACAACTGCCCAAACAGTGAAGAACGCATTTCAAGGCCGAGTCAGTCATTTGTACAGGGGTTTTACTCCCGCGGTAGCTAGAGCCTTCCCTGCTAATTTCGCCCTTGTTTTAGGAGTTGAACTTTCCCGTTCCACATACGAGTGGCAATTGGAATCGAATTTAAATTAGAAAGTAGTTTATTTAGTTGTGATAAAGTTGCCTGGGCGTCCATGAAGCGAAATTGCTCTTGAGCTGATTACACCCTCAATATCAGCAATTCGTTGTTGGATCTCTACTAACTTCGAATCTTCAACATCGCCTGCAATATCCACTACGTTGTACGCAATACCATCACGACTGGTATTAATTTGCTGAAGGATATTAAGTCCGGATTTTCCAAGGTCAGAAGTGATCATACCAAGCATTCCAGGAACATTCTTATTCACGATGCAAATTCGAGTACTGTCGCGGATGTGGTCCAGTTTGGTGGTTGGGAAGTTAACAGAGTTTTGAATGGTACCAGTTTGAATGAAATCAATAATTTCCATAGCAGCCATGCTAGCAGCGTTCTCCTCAGCTTCTGCCGTAGATGCACCCAAGTGAGGCATCAAGATAACTCTAGGGTGATCATGCAAAAACTCATCTGCAAAATCTGCAACGTAGGTTCCAGTGCGGGAGCCAGCATCATAAAGCGCTCTCATTGCACTACTATCAACCAATTCGCCACGAGCAAAGTTAATGATGTTACAGTTTGGCTTCATGGATTTAAGAAGTCCTGCATCAATGATATGGTGAGTTTGCTTCATGTAAGGAACGTGAAGGGTGAGGTAGTCACTCTCTTCGCAGATCTGTTGAAGGGACTCTGCTCGAGACAAGATGTCTCCAGGAAGTCTCCAAGCAGCTTCAAGGGAAATTGCTGGATCGTATCCTGAAACTTCCATGCCAAGAGCAATAGCAGTTTGAGCCACTGATGCCCCAATGTGTCCGAGCCCAATTACTCCAAGCTTCTTGCCAGCTAGTTCATTTCCAACAAACTTTTTCTTATCAGACTCGACACGTTTTTTTATTTTAGCCCAATCTTTATTCTCTTCTTTTACGATAGTGTGAACATGTTGGATACCTGGTACAATACCACGAGATGCTAGCAACAGGCCGCAAACAGCTAATTCCTTAACTGCATTAGCATTAGCTCCAGGAGTATTAAACACTGGAATACCACGTTCACTCATTGCAGCAACATCAATGTTGTTGGTACCCGATCCACATCTTGCAACAGCGCGAACAGTCTCCGGAACATCATCTGAGCCCATTTTAAAACTCCTCAAAAGAACTGCATGAATATCCTCCTTTAGGTCTCTATCAGGTCCTTGCATTGGAACTATGTTGTATTTGTTCGACGGGAATTTCTTCAATCCTTCTCCAGAAATAGCGTTGTAGGTTCCAATGTTGAACTTTGGTCCAAGAGCTGCAGGTTCGGCAGCTGCTCTAGGTTCTTTTCTTCCTTTCGCTTCTTTGAGAAGTTTTTCTAGCATAGCAATCTCTTCAGCAGAGCCTGACATGCAACGGATTGCTACTCGTGATAATGGCGCGCGGGAGGTTTTCATTGAAAGCATCATTTTCTATCTTTCGATTGTGGTTTTGCTTCTCGTCTGTCTACGATTCTGGCCATTTAAAGACATAAGACATAATTAGCGATAACTATAGAACCAACTCTTTCACACAGGCACACACTTTTCATGTGTTTTGGATTCAACCTACTGTCTTAGTCTTGTATAACGAAATACACTTTTAATCATTCAAATTAAAATACCGGATCCCGTGTGAGATACTATGCACGCGAAAGCGAAATTTGATCGATTTCGTTTCACATGTCCGTAAATTCAAATACCAAATATTCATTTTAAAAATTTCACGTATTCGTCAGCAAATGTGACTGCAAGCCAAAGGAAGCAGAGAAAAGCCATGATTAAAGTCATGACAGAAGTAGAATCTCCAACAGTAAGTATCACCGCTACCAACCCAACACCGAGGGCTATACTCGGCCAAAACCTAAAACGAGATTTCGACGGTGTTTTATGAAATGATTTATTTTTCCGTGGTTTCTTCGGCTTTGATTCGGCTGCACGTGGTTCCATGGACGCTTCAATCTCTTTCTCATCTTCAAATGTTACTCGTCGTGGCTCAACCTCGTCTTCGAACCTGACGTGTCTTCCAATAGAGGAACTGGACGGGGTCCGCTTGAGTATAGACCTCACAATGACCTTACCGCACATCGGTTTGTACCACCGCTGCAAGAGAACGACGCAATCGCGAACAATAAGCCATCTCTTCCTATTGTATTTTGCACGAATATGGCTTTGAACTATTGTAGCTGCCGCTTTTCGGTCTTTTTTGAATTTGAAATGTCTCCAGAGCCTCTGAATTCGAATTGTGAACTTGGAGCATTCCTTCTCTTTGATCAATTCAAGAGAAGCGTGTACACTTTGACGTAAAAATACCTGTGAACGACCTATCTGGAAATCACACGGATCCTTAAAATCTAAATCAACTAAACAATTTCGAATTTTCTGTTTCAGCGCTGCCTCTGGCGATCTTGCTATCAGACTTCGAAGTTTCCTCTCTGTCTTGTATTTTGTAAGCACGGAATAAGATTCAAGAAACTCAACAATTTGAAATCGCGACGGGTATCCTGCTTGGGCAATCTTCACCATTTGAATAACCCCAGAATAGTTTAGTTGTTCTGTAACTCTGGGTGATACAAATGTATCTCTAATACTCAAATCATTAGGTTTGATACACCTAATAAACAGAGGATGGCTTTGTTGTATTTCTTCAATCACCACATCTAGTTGTTTCTTGAATTCCGAAAATACCGAAGTTACCTTCTTTTGATCAATGTTTTCGTTATCTAGCAGAGTACAGACGAGTCTGTGTTTGGAAGAAGTAATCAATCGTATAGACTCCTCCCTCAATTCTTTTCGATTCTTTTGAACGAATCCAGCACAGAAATAGTCTACTTCACTCGCGAAATGCTTGATCGTGAACGCCATATCCGATTTCTGTTGTCTTGATGGTTCTTTGAAGGCAGGATATTCTCGAGACAGTCGAGAAACAAATTTGTTGTACAGCTGACCATCATTTCCTTGGGGATACATGCATGTTTCATCCAATAGAGAGATTAATCCGATAGGTCTGTTTTCAATGAGATCAAGACATCCGGTATTACCGGCAAACTCAACATAGGTCCAATCTATTCCATGGTCCGCATACGTGTCTTGTTCTTTTGTGAAAATGAATTCGTCAAACAATTCTTGCAGTCGTTCATTACAATAGTTAATACACAGTTGCTCCAAACCGTTTTTTTCAAATACTTCAAAACCGAAAACATCCAATATGCCTATTGAGTTCTCTTGACGTGCTTCGTCAGTGGGAGATATGGCAGTGTTAATACTCGATACAATCCATTGAAAGACCTTGTCGTACAATACCATAGCCAATGAATCTCTGGCAGTAGTAGCCTCAACACACGACAATCCTTTCATATAGGTTTCATCAGTTGATGGCACACCAAGAGCCCCTCGAATGTTAGAAACATTTATGACTCTTTTGCAAAGAACATTCTCCAATTCATTCAAATCTATCTGTAAAAGTTCACAGCATGCAGCGCAAGCTTTCATAGTAGACGCAGTGGTAGCGATTCTAGATGCTTCACAACCGTCAGTTGTAAAAGTGATGTTGCCGATGTGCAAAATCCCAGCTAGAACTTGGAATATATCTTCGATGTCGGGTTTGGTGAATCCTAGACTTTCCATTGAATTCACAACAGCCGAGAATCGTTCTATGTCCAATTCATTCAACTGATGATCAGATTGTTCAATATAATGAAATCCTGACAGTGTACCGAGTCTCCACTTGTATTTTTGTTCTGTAGACCCTCCTGCGGCCATTGCGTAAAATACATGATAGCTTCTTTCCCCTGGATTCTGATGAGTAACACGAGATTTCTCTAGTAAATAATGAGTTATAAAGGCACTTGATAAGAGCCCTTGCGACTTAGAAAGTCGAAGCTGGACTAATTTTCCAAAACGTGAGGAGTTGTTGTTTTTCAGCGTGGCCGCATTACCAAAAAACTCAAGCACAGGGGAGCTTTCAAGAACTAATCGGGTGATCTCTTTCGTTATCTTTGCCGCTTTTCGACTCCTCTTTTCTAGATGCGAGCTGTGTTGGGCGATGCTCTTCATTATGATCTTCGCAGTTTCGGTCTTACCGCTACCCGATTCTCCACTGATTAGCACCGTCACATTTCTGGTTTTCTTTTCTTTTCTAGCCAGAATATAAGCCTCTTTTGCTATCGAATAAACATGAGGAGGCATACTTGTAACGCTTTGAGTGAAGTATTTCGAACATACATCTCGACCGTAAAGTCCTTGTAGTTTTTTGTAAGGATTTACTGCAAGGAGTACTTGACCACAGTATGTATATATCTTATTCAACTCATAGCGCTGCCTCAAGGTTGAAACAAGGGTGTCTTGATTCAGACTTTTAAGTTGCGACAAGTTTTCGATGTGGGAGGAAGAAGTATTTCTATCTTTCTCCTTGCCAATTATTTTCTGGTCGTGTAAAGTTGGATCAAACTCAATCTTCACCTCAGGAGCTACAGCTTGGCGTTTCTTTTTATTCCCTGCCATCAGAACTAGAGCACTCAAACCCTTGGTACACGTGTACGGTGAAAATTGAAAAAAGAATACAAGGAAGTACACACTACATCCTAAATAGAGTCTACCTGCTCTGCGATTCACTCCGAAAACCGAAAGAATTCGAGATTCTGTAGCCTTTCATTGCGAATCTATTGAACGTGAATCCAAAACAAAATCCCTGCCTTCATTTGAAATGGGAAAGACCCTGAAAAAGGAACCAATTCAATTCAATTATACTAATACGAGAAGGATTCAAGACCTAGAATTTTCATGAAATGGATGACAATGAAGAGCAATTTCGCGTCAAGCACTGATATTTATCTCTTTATTAATAATATATATATATATATGTATTTAGAAGGAAAGGGTTTTCCCAATTTCAAGGAAACATTAGATTCATGTATAGGTTGGTTTTACATTGACTGAATGAAGTTCCGTATTTTATTAAGAATTTCAGCTTTTACAGGATCCGGCACGGTGGCTCTTCCACGTGGTGTGACTTCAAGCACCAATTCCTCGACAGAAATTCTCTCTGCTCCTTTGTTCTTAATAATTTCTATTCCAAAGAAACATTGTAAGTGATCCTATATAAAAGCATGCAGTTATTAAAGCACTCACCTTTGCAATATGCCTTCAGCTCATCCCGCCATCCACATTCTATCAGCTTCGTTCGTAGAAGCTCTTCTAACCTTCAACGAGGAAATAAGTTGTAGTTTTCAATATAGAATGGCACCACCCACCTTTCTCTTTCTCCTGTGTCATCTAACTTTTGACTTATGGTTGATCGAAGCTGCTCTTCGCGCTTCTTACGTTGGAACGTACTCGGGTCACTCATCAAAATGACGTTACAAACCAAATGAGGGGGGCTAACCTAAAAATAGAAGCTGACTTTTTGTTTCTCGGGATTTAAAAATGAAATAGTTCCTTGTTGTTTTATTATTGAAAGAAGTTCTCCAAGTCAATCTCATCTTCGTTTGTTTGGTCAATAAACGCAGCAAAGTGTGTAGGTCGATGAATGGCTGCAAAAAACTCCTTTGGTAATCCCAGTACAAGAGAATAGGACATATTTTTTGAAAACCTCACACCCATCAGATTGTAGTTCCAAACGCCATCTTTAGGAACCATGAAACATCCCATGAAGCGATCGCTTAGTAGCAATTGTGCACTGGCAAAGCATGTGGAGTTATATCCTTTAGCTACTTCCATCGATACATTTTTGTTTTTATCAGCCCATGCAAATCCCTCAGAAGTAACAGTGTAGGCTGCAAGACTGCAAGAACCGTGAGTGAAGGAGCATGTCACCATTACATTCGTTTCCGCGTTCCAATTCGAACCCATTTTATAGGCCATTAACGTATCCTCCGCTGATAAATGTTTCGCTTCATTAGGTTGCGTGTGGATAACACCTAAGTATTCAAGACCTTCCAAAGAGGGTTCAGAATCGGAAGTTGGAACAAGATCCGGAAGTTGAACTGTTTTGTGTGTTCCTATTTGTGGCACAATACATAAACATCGAATCTCTTTCACTTGATCAGCATCGCCGGGAGATACTCCGAACATATAAGCAGCACATTGAGTTCTTCTTTCACTAATCTTAACCAACTTGTTGGGGAGATTTTTGGGCATAACATAAGTAAATCCAGTCTCGGGAAGATCCGCATCAGAGACATACAAGTGTTTTGTTCTGAGATGTAGCAAACTAGCTCCAATGGCTCTTTCTTTCCAGTCGGTTTTTGACTTAAATGCCTGGTTCTCATATCCCGACGTAGTCTGGGCGATAATCTCATCACCGTGCACATTCACGGTACGAGAGGTGGTTGCTGTCACGTTTGCGATGTCTTTCGTTTGCTTTTCTAATTCAGCCATTTGTTGACGTTGTTCTGAAGGAGGAGCGATTTCCATACCTAGAATAATATCACGGATTTCACTTTGAGTGAGTGAAGCTACGTTAACATTGTTTCGTTTCGAGTAATCAGCGAGAATCAGATCCTTGAGCATAACTTCTACATCTATCCATTGCTCATCTGTTAGCGACGGCCAAACATGATGGGGTTTGGTTGTCACACTTTTATCAGGTCGAAGAATCACCTTGGTTCTGTCATTAGAAACGTGAAGCGCTCTCAGTACGAGAATCAAACGAGAAAAGGCAGTAAACGACGATATCGAAGACAACCAATCATCATAAATGTTAAAAAGAACCATTTGAGGCTCCGTGGCCCTCAAAATAAGATCTCCAAATTTCTCAACCTTCATACATGCTTGAAAGGGCAGCTGAAGCTCACTGCTGCGAAGTGTAATGGATGGAAAGTCCAGGAGATGGGTTTCCAACGGATCTAATAGTCCCTTGCGCGTGGCAATGATTTGTTTAGGTTGTTCTTCCACAGGCAATGATCTAATCAGCGCCGCCACTTCTTCAGCTGTTTTCCATCTTGCCAGCTGAGAGAGACGCTTCTGGCCTGTCCAAACGCTGGTATGAATGATCTTCAAAAACAATTGACCTGTACGCGGATTGAAAATGAAGATCGCCCCGTTAATTGGTTTGGTTGTTGCATTTCCATCCAGTGTCGTGTGTACTGTCACTCGATAAACGTTGGTATCATCCACGAACCATATGCATTGGTTCGAAAACAATTCACCATAGTTTTGACTAGAGAGATACGGTTCGGTCGGTTCCGATGAATACAACTGCAGTCCTTTTCGAATTCTCTCTCGTAATACATAGAGCGCAGGATTTGCCTTCATTATCTTTGCCATGGCTTGTTGCATCAGTGGTTTCATTCCTGGAAAAAAATTACCATAACCAGCATGAACGTTGTATGCCAGATCAATGCCTAGAAGCAATCCTGTCGGGGATGGATACAGTGTCATATTGTCCGTGGTGTAGTCGAGGAATTTAGCCCTGCAATATCTTTCAACATCATGCGAGTCAAAATCACCCCATCTCAGTTGAATATCCAGCCAGAATTTATTAGATGTAATACCTTCATCATAGGACTCTCTGTTATCATGCAACAGTCCTGGCTTGGTCACTTGCCATTTGTCGATACCCAACAGCAATATATCTGCACACGAAACATTCATCTTGTAAGATTTACGAGGATGGATAGTTTCTTTTTGCACAGTTTCGATCTCCAGTAAGTCCAGTTCCTGATCTAGAACCTGGCACACATCCATCACTATAGACTCGTGGATCTTTTGCCAAAGATGAGCGCGGAACATTTGAATCAGAGATATCTTCAACGTTGGGATCTTACCATGCATAAAAATACCTGTGAGATCTAGTTGCACTTGAAATCCCACATAAACATTCGCTCGATTAATCGTCGGAGACCACCATAGAGTGAATCTACGATTCGGAATCTGATTCAAACCTGCACGTTGTGCATTGGTAAGTTTCTTGTACTGCATCGATGACTCGAAACCAGAAGACTTCTCCCAAAACAGTCCTTCCCAAGTAGGAAAATAAGTTCCCTTGAATAGAGTATGCTCTAATATTCCTTCTACACCCCCGAGTGCCTGAATCATATCCGTTCGGTAGTTATTCAAATTCCACAATTTCCCATCATGTTTCGAATGAGTCCACCAAAATGGATTGTTCCTTGCAATTTGATACTTTTCAAAATCAGTTCTCACCCTCCATCCTTTATCATATGCAAGGGTATGTCTGTCTTTTGAAAACAGTGTGTTGATTCTTGGTATACCCCTATCCCATGAATCTTCCAGATCTTCCAGAGTGAGTCTCCTGTTTTGCGATGTGGCCTCCTGGCGTTTCAGCGCATATTCAGCCCACACTCGTTGAGAATCAATGATTTCAGATTCCCATGGGAGAATGTATCGATACAGATTGGGAATCAATTGATCAGCTTCATGACTTAAACCGGCACGAAAATGGGTATTCAGACCTTCCGTTTGCTTCGCATAGCGTAGATCTGACTGAGGGATTAGCACATGCCCCATGGAGAGCATCCCCAGTCCACCAAGTTCCTTGGGAGTATAAAATACAACTGGTGGGAATCTAGTAGGCATCTTAGAATTCAACCCGGATTTGATACGATTTTGAACCTTGTTTTCACATTTGACCATAAGATCTAGTAGCTCTTGGGTGTGTACTATTGCTTCTCGAAAGTAGGTAAGTAAACTGATGATGGCAGTGTTCCATTTGTTGGCTACTTTGGTGAACGTGGTCTGGCCGCTGCTCATCAGAAGCTGTCTGATTCTATTTTCAAATGCATCCATCGATTCTTGGCTCACTCGTAGAAATACCTGCGCGGTTCTCTCCTTCGTATGACTGTTTTGCAAACTCCACACTCCATCCTTGTAACTTGCAAATGAATTATCCGGTGTACGGCATTTTGGAAGAATTCTGCATTCAAATCCACACATACTGTACAGCAAGTTAGGATTGTCTCTTGAATAAACCGAAGCGAAGGAATCACCCCACTCTATACTGGATATTGAGCGGGGGAGTCTGTTTTTTATATCCCAAACCACAGCTCTTCCCAAATTCACATCATGCTTCATGAGTCGCATCCTAGCGTCTCTTGGCCAGCATTTTTTATTGTTGTACCCTACGGCATTTTCATTGTTGGGATCTGGATTTTCAGTCAAAAACCTTTGAATCAGGTCTCGGCCGTCATCATTGTCGAATTTGAAAAGCATGTACACTTTGTCCACATATCTGGTATACATTCGGATCGGATGTGAAGTTTCAATCTCGATGGATTTGAATCCGAGATATTCATTTGGAATCTCTGGAGGGCCGGCTATTTCAGCGGCTCGACCAAGTCCCATAATAAGCAAATCTAAAACCAAACCGTAGTACTGAAACACAAAGGAGGCAAAGCTAAGTCCACGAATAAGTCCATATGAATTTGTATGATTCATATCCTTAAAGTTCAAGAGCACATTGTTTTTACCAGTGATGTAGTCGGCGATGTTGTGATCTACAATAAGTCGAAGTAGCCTATTCATAAGTGTCAGATCGATTTTTTCAAACACTCGATCTAATTTAGTCTCAAGTAAAACCAAACACTCGCCATCATCTGTCTCCCATATACGATCTAGGTTATTAATACCTTGAGCCCATTTATAAACTAAAATAGGAGGAGGTTCAGAGTCGGCAGGCTTGACCCAGTTAGGGAAAAGATGACGTTTGTCAGCTTCATACCACATATACTGATCCAAATACGCATCGGTTAATTTTTCAACCGGTTCGATTTTATAAACAGGAACCAAAGTAGTGAATAGATCCAAGAATGAAATATCCACCTCTTTGAAGGCCCTCAAAGTAAGTAAATGCCGTTTAATGCGTGAGAGTGCATCATGTGGATTATCGTATGCTTGTTCAATTAATGCTAGTTCTTCTTTCTCTCTGCTATTCAATCTTTGCATACCTACATATCTCTCCTTAAGTCTTTCAAGGGCTAGTATCAACAATTTCGTGTCATGTTTGTATGATACTGGAGGAAATGGAATATGAGAGAATTTACGGGCTTCCAACCAGTTAACAGTAGTCGCATAAATCGCAACAGCTTCTTCTGCTGAAACATATGGACCTTCTTTTAAGTAGTTGTGCTGCCGTTCTTGTTCTGCTTTGAGCCATAACCTAGTTAAGCGACCGAGATTCTTGGTAGCCACTGTTTTATCAATAGTAGCTCCTCTTTTGATTCGCTCACGATTGTAATGAGTCACATTCGTCCACCAATCAGCCTTGGCTTTCACATAGCGTAATATCATGTTTTCAACCTGGGGAGGCATACCAGGTACTTTCCAACTGACATTCGCTTTAAAACACCTCCATGCTTCTGACAAATGAGCAAGGATCGTTTTCGCTTTGCTGGTTCTGATTCCCTCTGGCATCATATCCAAAATATCATGCATCACTGCGGCGCGAAGCTCCAAATCAAAATGTGATTCCACTCTCTGTTTTGTTATGCTCTTCGCAACACCTTTCGAGTGTCTACCTTCGAAGTTTCTCGCCAATAGATTTCCTAGCCATCTCTCTAGTAAAGGGATGATACCTCGTAGAAAGAAGAGCCACACTCTCCATACGGGGGCCCAAAATCCGACTCCTGGACCTTTTCCAACGGGCCCGTTATTGAATCTGTAGTACACCAAATGTTTAAGATCCTTGCACATCCGAACCTGTCGCATCAACTTGTACTTGTAACGATACATACCAGTCAATTGCCCAACATGCGAAAAAGTATATTGCAACCCATCAGCTAGTTGAAACGCATCTACATTTCCTAGTCTGTACTGAACATGTGCATCAACTACCAATTTAGTCAAGCGAAGGATTTCCCTTAGGAGATGAAACGCGTTTCCAAAACGACTCTTCTTACGTTCTTTTGTTGTCAATGTCTTGGTGGGTTTTAGATTGAAGTTAAAATCCAAATGCAAATAGTTGAGGTTCTTTCGATGTATCAAAAGATTCAACATATTGAACCCTTGACGGCATACCTGTAGACCTGCTTCAACCCAATCGATTTCCGTAGACTGAAAAAACTTGGTTGCCTGCAAGCTTTCAATAAGACTGGTTTTGACGTACGAGCTTGGTGGTTTTTTATGGAGTTCGTTAAGCACCCATCCTTTGAGTAGCTTTTGATAACTCACACGTACTTTAACTGGCGTACCAAATGCGTTTCTTTCTTTGAACCAAGAGTTCACCAGAGGGATATCGAAACAGCGTCTGGTCTTGCCTGATCTCTTGGAGAATGGGTACACAGCCCAAAACATTGTCAATCCATTGGCCGTTGTTTCCGTTTCCAGTGGCAATGAATGCAGCAAAGGCTTATCATCAAAGTATTCCGGAAAGCAAAATTCTTCTTCTTCATCATCGTCATCGTTAACCACCACGCGCTGGGTGCGAAAAGCGGATATTGGATTCAAATTCGGATCATAATAATACGCAGGGAGTTCAGGGTCTTCAGATTTCACCAAAGCAGATGGAGGATGATGATATACATCCAGTGCAACTTTGCGAGGTCTTGAATTGTATAAAAAAGGAAACGCAATTTTGTACTCAGTTCGTATCTGGCAACGAACAATGATTTTATTAATATCATTGAATTCGTTCCAATCTTCATCGGCCTCATTGACATCCTTAAACAAAGGTTCAAATTTTGGACCTCCAGGAATCGCAATATTCAAACTCTTTGCAGTGAAAAACGATTCCTTATCAAACAGATAATTCGCATTGGGATCAATTCGGTCAGGAAGAAGCTGATTAGCAAGCCGATGCAAATTGGCCATAATATTTACCGGAAGACGCCATTTTCGATAGTTTGGTCCTGGGGAAAATTCAGAATCAATGAGCGGTTTGTGATCATAAAACCACATAGCTACAGGTCCATCATCATCAGGATCCAGTTCCATCTCAATACCATCTAATGGCTCTACATCTAGAATATTATCGGTGTAATCCAGCGGGGCTTCCTCGTCATCAAATGGAGGAAATCTCATCCTTTTAAAATGTTTTCGATCGCGCTTCTCTCTCCGCATCATGATCCACATCGTACCCCACTGTGCAATATACACAGGCTCAATTACATTTGGAATTTCGTTAACGAAAGTGATAGCGCCGGTAATGTGATACAAGGCCTTGACGTTCCTTACTCTCTCCCAAGGCATAGGCATATTCTCAAGCAATTTATAGATTGCATGTGGCACATACTTGAGTGCACCGAGGTACACACATTTATCGTTCTTGTACTTATTTGATGACATATCACCGTGATCCTTGACTATTTTTCGTAAATGCTCGACAGGCAGATCTTCTTTCGTGGCAGACACTTGAGTTTTCTTAGCACCACCATATCGCCTGTTTTGTAAACGGCGCCATTGATCCGACTGCGACTCCGAGGCATCCTCTTCAGCTGTTGGCAAAGATAAACCAGGAGGGAGAGACATACAACCACTCACTCACAATATCTCTTTTTATGGTCTACTCCACAATTCAATATCCATCAATAATGGACTATTTTCTGGAGCAGCGGACTTATATGTGTCGAAGGTCAGATAACTCCAATAAGTAAGTAAAATGGAGATGTTTAATAATCTGGTACTCACAATGCACGCAGATATGCTGCTACAATCTTAAAGAAGAATGAGAAGAATGAGTTCTATGTACACTATGTTGACCTGGATAAACGGCTTGATGAATGGGTTACCGTTGATAAGTTAGGAGAGGAGGTATTTCTGCCAGTAAAAAACGACAAGAAACGAAGTTTTACTGATGATAGTGCAGTTGTGCCGCATGTTAGATCGGACTATGCCATAATTCATGAAATGACAAAAGTGAGGAATATAAACATGATCCAATTAGGCGCTCATGAAATAGGCTGCTGGTATTATAGCCCATATCCAAAGGAGTACAATCGCTGCAGTAAATTGTACATATGTGAACAGACGTTCAAATATTTCAAATCCAAATCTTCGTATGCAAAGCATCTATCTACGATAGATCCTCATAGTCCACCTCCAGGCACGAAGATATATCAAGATAATGAAACGAGAGTGTCTGTATATGAAATCGACGGTGAAACTCAAACTCTGTTTGGGCAAAATATTTGCCTTTTTGGAAAGTTGTTCATTGAGCACAAAACTCTCGCTTTTGATCCGTCCCCATTCTTTTTTTATGTGCTGTACGAGCAAGACGATAGTGGTCTGCACCCAGTTGGCTATTTTAGCAAAGAAAAAAAATCTGCGGAAAAGTACAATTTGGCTTGTATACTTACTTTACCTCCGTTTCAGCGAAAAGGATATGGAAAATTTATTATTTCGCTTTCATATGAGATCTCAAAAAAGCTCGGGGAAGTTGGAAGCCCAGAGAAACCATTGTCTGATTTGGGCAAATTGAGTTATCGAAGTTATTGGTCCTTTGTTTTGTTGGACTATTTTGAAAAGCTTCCTGACGACATTTTTTCTACATTGACTATCACTAAAATATCCGCAGATACTGGATTCAAGATTGACGATATAATAAGCACCATGCAACACTTGGAGATGGTCCAGTCTTTGAAAGGCCAATACGTAATCAACATCAATAGAGCCGAGATAGCACTTACTCTAGAACCCTACATGAATCGACGATATCCTTCTAGTTTTTGTGATCCTTGTTATTTAAATATGCATCGAAGTTGAAACCCGAAAGAATGAAATTTTAGTTCTCGCAGTCAATCGGACTCGTTTTCATTTGAAATTGGGGAAAAAAGTTTTTAAAAATACTAAAACCTTCCTACTAAAAATTATACGAGTAGGTCTGACAAGCATGTCGGCCACGATTGATTCTTTAGTTCATGGAACCCATCCAAATTCTAGCCAAAGTTTGCGGCCCCAAAGCCCATGTTCAAATTATTCGCGGAGATAAACTCGTAGTTAGTGAAATGGTTGGGGTGCCCTCTGATTGCTGCGTGGTTCGATGGTTCGAGACTGATCTAGTATTGCCCTATACCGGTTTTCCAGTTCGATCACAGGCCACTCGCAATGAAGAAGAGGTGACATTGTACTTTGATTCTCGCTTCTTCTTTGATTGCTTCTATACTGACTCCAACACCAAAAAATTCTCGGACGCAGAAGCATTGCGGTTCTTTGGCCCGAAACGAGTTGGCTCACATTTTAGACGTCGCCAAGTGGTTCTAGTGCGAGTGAGCGCTCTTATAAGACGATATGCATTGCAAGGTGCTTGGAAGAAACTATCAACCAATAGAGAAAACATGGAAGTCAGACTCGGAGAAGCGCTTGTAAGACATTGGCAGCGAAACCGGACAATAAGAACAACCAGACGCTTATTGGAAACATGGAAAAATAGGATAATTCAAATCAAAGCAAGAAATTATTGCTTGCTGGTGGTGATGAGAAGAAATCTTTGTCGATTTGCCTTATTCCAATTCAAGGAGCATCACGAGGAATCGAAAGAGAATTGTGGTCCTACAAATTTATTATACAAATCATTCAAATCACTTCCTGATGTGAGGAACCGAAAGAAAACTATATCTCCTAAAAGAGTATTGAGGCGAATAGTTCGTAACACGGATTTGAAGTCACCAAGCCTGGATGCGATAAAAGGTATTAATAGTGGATCCCATCAACGAATACGCACCAGTTCACTCTCTATTTGTATTTCTCCCACTAAATCTTCTCTGAATACAATCGGTTCTCCACCAATGGCTCAGCCTCCAAGATCATCCATGGCAGTTCAAAGTATCGCCTCTGTTCGAAGACTTGCCAACGGGGTTCGACGACAGAGGCCGAAGGGAAGGAAATCGACGACGAAAACTGTCCCGCCATTAGCCAGCATGTTACTTATTCAAATATCAGATAGAGCGGAAGATGCGCATGAAGAAATCTGCAATATCAACGAAAGTGCATTGGAAGCATGGAGGCAGCAAGCCCTGCTCCAGCAAAAACTATTATGTCAAAGTAAATTCAATTCGAATCCTGACAACGAAGAATTATTCAAAAAGAAGAAATTATTGCTTAATGATACGCCATTATCTGCTGGGTTTGTGACTGAGTGGCAAATAACTCCGACGCCGTTTTCATCTCCACTTTCATCTTCATGGAGCAACAAGGATTCACTGGAATATGAGACCGACAATGTGGAGCACAAGGAGATACAAGAGTTTCTTAATAAACTTGGATTGAATCAATATGTGAATCAGTTTATCGGCGAGGAATTGGTAGATATTGAACTTTTAATCGATATGTGTGACAGGGACAAGCAAGAATTTAAAGTGACTTTAAGCGAAGTAGGAGTCTTAAAGATCGGACATCGAGAGAAAATCGTTTCCGCAATACTGCGATTGAGTACTATTGAAAAATCGGTAGATCGATTAAAAACTCAAGATGAACCTGCTGCAGCGAAACATACTGTGGATAGAGGATCCATCGTTTACCAGGAAAAGGAGATCGTAGCAACCAAACAAAAGCAGCGAAATGCCATTTTAAAGAAAATTTCATTTGCTCAGCAACCAAATCCTTTAAACGAAGAACGAATTCTAGCTTCTCAAAAGGTTCAAAGACATTTTAAACTAATTGGGCATCTTATTGCCAAGCAAATCACCTCCACATGTCCGAAACAAAAACAATCAATTCAAGCTGAATTAAAGTCCATACCAAATGCCAAGCGAATCCGGCCTCAACCAATGAAAAGTGACAATCATGAAACCTTGCGATGTAACTATTTTAGAAAAATCGGAATCGAGATACCGGTATAATGTATTTTAGATGGATTCAACATTTCTGCAAAGGCCACATATGGAACACCTATGCGATTGCAGCGTGCCCCCGTCACAAGTGCTCATGGAGCTCACAATAGAAAAGGAATGAACGCATTCCTTGTCATTGAATTTGAATTTTTTCATTAGCTGTGAAGTTCGAACGAGGTGTTTCGTAAACTTTTCCCATCGAGACCGAACTTTTTCCAATCGTTTCTGCTGCACTTCAAGAATCCTCATTTGGGATATGCTAGCAGCAGCATCGGAAACAATGTCAACATATTTCGTCAGCAAAACGATCCCATCTAGTATCGCTACTGCCTTGCCATCTCTCCTTTCAAACCCCACCATGGCGGGAGCAAAATCAATGTTCAACTCGCGAGCAGCTTCCGCTGCCATACCAACACGTAAATGAACCGCTCCTACAGGAACACAGCTGGAAGTCCATATATCTATGTTACCGTATTCTGATTTAGGGATTAAATCATCCTGTCCTAAGGGAATGGGTGTGTACTCTTCCGTTTGAAAAAATCCATACAACTTTCGATGGTCCACATTTCCTGTTTTACTTGTGCGAAGAATCGTCTTGATTGGGTTTTCAATATCTGCGACAACAATGCGACCGCGTTTCCTCCACCCTGTTTCAGACAATGCTTCTTGAACATCAGCTCTAAGGAAGATACGATCCTTTTTAAAATACCCAACACTCTCCGCATTCGTGTGCAAACATTGCCCTTGTCCCACCTGCCTTTCAAGAATATATTTAGGATGATTTTTGAATCCGTCAAGGGATTCTGGTAGTTTCTCATTGAATACCAAATGTTCAAACTCGCGCTCTTCGTGTTGAACCATATTCTGTGATACTGCCATTCTAAACTTTTCTAGCACTAGAGTACGAAACCCATATAGATTAATCGACAAATTTTGCAAAGCCTCAGATTGAAGTGCCCCTATAATAAATATAGACCACCAGCCGTTACTATCATCGAAACGGTTTTTAGCGGTTTTCGTCCAACGTTCTGAGTATCTACGAGTCACATCCACTGAAAAATTGCAAGCGTTTAAGGCAACTACATAGGTATATCTAAGTTCAGGCATATCACCAAAATAAACAGGGACCCAGTTAGGCCATTGGATTCTGTCATCGGGGATCAATACCTCAACCCAGCATTTGCATGTAATAGTGCCTGAACCGAAACCACTGACTAACCTACATGGAATGCCTTCACTTCGGCACAAGCATACGAATACTAGCACTGCTTCAATAGCAGAGCCTTTAAAAACTTTAAATGCGTGTTTTAAGCAAGAAACCGACGAAACTTCTTGTGTGTCGATGACAAACGTATTTTTGAACCATTGAACAAGTAGATTCAATCGCTGCAAACAATCAATGTGCTGGAAAGGTTGGGGCATTTTTTGTTGGAAATTTACAGACTCTATATCACACAATACATTCCACTTCATGATCCGAGCCATTTTTATTAGCAACTGCATTCGTTTCTCGAGTTCAACTCTTCTGCCATCAGCACGCTTTCTTTTTCTGGAAGTAGGCTGATCAGCTTTTGGTTCAGCTTTGCAATTATCATGGTCCAAGCAAATGGTATTTGTTTCAGTCTTCTCATTATCCCCAATGGATAACGGTTGGTTCCAAATAATTCCATCATCTTCTTCATCTTCTTCTGATGATGAAGTCGAATACATGAGCCAGAAATAGAAAAAAAAGTACCAATCATTCCTTTTATTATGTCAGATGAGCAAAGTAAGAGAGAGGCCGAGCATGAATTGGATGCACTTGTGAGAGCATTGCACGTACCACTGAAAAGATGGTACAACAGCCTCGATGAGTTAGACCCATTGAGGAAGAGCTGTGGAGAGTTTCCCTTGTTCGCGAGGGAGCTTCGTGGTTGGGAACACTTTGACAAGGTGCGTAAGCTTCATAAGAACTATAAGCAGGGAACTGTTGCTAATCCCGTCTCTAGTACCGAGATCAACAGCGAAGCTTCTTCATTGAATGGGGAAAAGAAATATGAGCAAGGGATTACACCCTCCGAGATCAAAAATAGGCTTTCTTCATCGAATGGGAATCAACAACAACCATTAGAGAACAAACAGGCTACTGAATCGATTCCTAGAAAGCGCAAAAGTCGATGGGGTGATTCAACGCCCGGTGATTCACTGACTGCGTCTAAGAGTAGCTCGAGTTTGGCCCAACACAAATCGTTGCTTTTGAAACTTCAAATAGAAGAGATCAATCGCAAACTCTTAACGGTGGTGTACGATGCGAAGATGGAGGAAAATAACCCCAATAGGTCCCCGTCACCTCCACCAAAATACGACTCTAAAGGGAAACGCACGAATACAAGAGAAGCGAGGATGAAACAAACACTAGCTGAACGAAAGGAAGAATTAACGCAGGAAATGATGATCTTGAATCCAGCGACGAGAGACATGCGTCTGCAGAAGATGAAACGAAAGATATACGTCCCGGTTCAAGATTTCCCCAATTATAATTTCATTGGATTAATCATTGGACCCCGAGGGTTAACACAGAAACGGCTGGAAGCGGAATCTGGGGCCACCATTTCGATTCGAGGACGCGGGAGCACCAAAGAAGGGCGCGGCAGATACAAGAAACAGGAAAGTGAAGATGCAGATGATGATTTGCATGTTTTAATCCAAGCTTCCCATTCTGATGCTGTTGAGAAAGCAGCAGTTTTGGTGGAAGAATTGCTGAGACCACTGGATGACAGCATGAATGATCATAAACAACGGCAATTGCGAGAGCTTGCCCTTATTAATGGTACTCTTCGAGAAGACGTTCATTGCACCAATTGCGGAGAGCCTGGACACAAACATTGGGAATGTCCACGAGCTCACACTGCGAAACATTATAAAATCAATATTAAATGCGCTATATGTGGGGATGGATCGCATCCAACCAGTGATTGCCCTGAAAAATCTAAAAATATCAGTGAAAATTCCGCTCAGAAAAGATTGGATTCTGACTTTTCACAGTTTATGGAAGAGCTTGGAGAGGCAAAACCGAAGACTGACGCGCCAGTAGTCCAAGCAGCAACTAAACCATCCAAGCCAGCGCAGGTCGCAGTGTCCCCTCATGCTGCTGGTAATGTTGTTGGATTTAGTCCCCACATGATGCCACCTGGAATGCCATATGGTCTACAATTTCCACCTGGAATGTCCATGCCACCAGGTATGCAATTTCCCCCTGGCATGCAATTTCCGCCTGGGATGCAGTTACCACCCGGTATGCAATTTCCGCCTGGAATGCAGTTACCCGGTAGGCCAATGCCACCAGGTATGCCATTACCACCACCGGGAATGCCAATGCCACCGAGTGACGGCCCGCCACCGATTCCTCAAGCTCCTCTTCCTCCTCCATTGCCTCCGGGCCCCAAATTTAGTCGTTGAAAAACCTCCTTCTCAGGTCTTCAAATAAACTATTACTGCATCTTCATTTAAGAAATAATTAATTGATACATCTCAGAGGCTTGGGGAACATATTTTGAACAACTTGAAGAAGTTTTCCATTAACAGCCTCTTTTACACGTTTCATGTCGAATATCTTGTTCACCAAAAAGGTTTCGAGTTTTCGGAATATGAAATGCATGAAGTTTTCCATTTGATCGAAAAACCACTAGGGAGAATGCTCATGTGGGCAAATCGCAAGTATATTGTCAAGACGAAGCGAGAGAAGCTGAAAACCAGTTATTTGTCCAATAATATTTGATCTAGCGCTACAAGTTTCCCCTTGAATTTGAAAGTCTATAGTGGCATTATTGAGCTTTTTGAATCCGCATTTCTTCCTACCTGACAGCCTTCGTTCCGTCTCGATTGTGGTAGCATCCATGTTGCAATGTGCAACGACTGAAATCTTGTCTATCTGAACCATCAAGCGCTTATCAGCGGGTAGTCCGAGCTTTAATGAAAATACTTTCTCGTACCC
>Ga0105055_10003977_pt1 | contig 21963 bp, 15 predicted proteins | sample BON03_FD_78090 | JGI IMG/M metagenome (GOLD analysis project Ga0105055, IMG submission 78090) | Freshwater microbial communities from Lake Bonney liftoff mats and glacier meltwater in Antarctica - BON-03 | ecosystem: Environmental > Aquatic > Freshwater > Ice > Glacier meltwater | place: Lake...
CCACACCCGCCAGAACCTGTTCTTCGCCTTCGTCTACAATGCCGCCGGCGTGCCGGTGGCCGCGGGCGTGCTCTACCCGAGCCTGGGGCTGCTGCTCAGCCCGATCGTGGCCGCAGCCGCGATGGCGCTGAGCTCCGTCTCCGTCATCGGCAACGTGCTGCGGCTGCGCGGCCTGCGGCTGTGACGCGAAGGCTCCCGTGCGCGTGCGCGGCAGGCGCTCAGGCGTTCAACAGCTGGCTGCCCCTGGCACGGGCGAACAGCTTGCGGCGCTTGCCGGGCGCGAAAGCCCAGATCTCATAGATCTCGGACGAGGAGCCGGGCACCTCCATGCCTGGCGAGCCGATCGGCATCCCGGGCACCGCGATCCCTCGCCAGCCCCCGCTATTCTCCAGCAGGCGAATTATTGCCGCCGCGGGCACATGCCCCTCGGCAACCAGGTCGCCGAAGAACGAGGTGTGGCAACCCGCGAGATCATCGGGCACCCCTGCCGCCGCGCGGATACGATCGAGGGCGGGAGTCTCGGCCAGGGTCACCACGAAGCCGGCGCTGCGGATATGCTGTGCCCAGGCGTCACAGCAGGCACAGCCGGGGTTCTTGAAGGCCCGCAGGGCGGGCGGGGCGGCTGCTGGCTGGGCGGCTGCCGGCAGGGCGCCGGCCGTCGCGGCGGCGGCGAACAGGAAGCGTCTCGTGATCAGGTTGGGCATCGGGTGTCTCCAGGGGGGCGGCGTTCCATGGATAAAATGGGATGACAGCCGCATTTGCCACGTCCTGGTGGCATCCGCGAGAACTTCTTCCGCCGGCTACCGGCCGTACCCTTTACTCCGGCCACGGGCTGCGTTAGCCAGACTCGAATACAATGCCGATGCATCGCGCCATCCTGTCAGCCTTCTGGCTCGCGACCGTCCTGCTGGTGGCGGGGTGGATGCTTGCGCCCGCCACGGCCGCAGCCCACCCAGGACATCCGGCGGGGGCCGACACGCGCCATATGGCGGCTGTCTCGGCTCCGCCGCTGTTCGCGCCGGTGAACGCCCAGGCGCTTTCGATGCCCGCACAGGTGGACAGCGAAAGCCCGCAGGGACATCAGCGGCTGGTCGCCACCGTGCAGCCGCGCGGGGGCGAGACCTGCGCCGGGGCTGCATATTGCGGAACCAGCAACGGCTGCTGTGCCGCCTATCTGTCGGCGGCGACCGCACCCCCGACCCCATCGGGCAGCAGCCGCGTCCTGGCCATCCCGACGGGGGACAGGCAGGGTTTCGGCACCGCCGCCTTGCCGGAGCCACCCAGACCCAACCGCTGATCCATCCGCCGCGCCGCATTCCGGCGCGGCGCCTTGCCTTGGACAGTAGAAAGAGGTCTTTCCATGCGTCGCATTCGTCTGCCGGCCCTTTGGGCCGCCGTTCTGCTTGCCTTCGGCTTCGCGCCGGCCGTGGCGCATGAGGGGCACGACCACGATGCGCCGCCCCCGCCCCAGTCCATCGTGTCCGCCCCGCGGGCGGAAGCGGCCTCCGATGCCGTGGAACTTGTGGTGGTCGCCCGCGGCGCGATGCTTGAAATCTACGTCGATGACTTCCGCACCAACGCGCCGATAGAGAAGGTGGCGGTGGAGGTCGAGACGGCGGATGGCCCGGTAACCGCAACCGCAGAGCCCGGACATCCCTACCGTATGGCCGCGCCCTGGGCCGCGCGGCCGGGCCGGTACGACCTGGTGGTGACCATCATGGGCGATACGATGGTGGAAGTGCTGCCCGTCACCCTGACCATCCCCGACGCAGTGGCGGCGCCGGCCGGCGCCGCGTCGAGTTGGATCGGCACAGCCTTCGCGGCGGCCGGAGCGATCCCGGGGCGCGCGACGCAGGTGCCGCTGGCCTTGGCGCCGCTGGCCTTGGCCATCGGTTTGGTCGCCGGGCTGTTGCTGATGTGGCTGCTGCGCCGCCGCCCGGCGCTGCCGGCAGTGTTGCTGGTATTGCTGGCCGGCGCCGGGCCGGTGCTGGCGCAGACAGGGGCGGAGGTGGTGGTGCGCGACCAGGCGCAGCGGCTGCCCGATGGCACCGTGTTCGTGCCGAAGGCCAGCCAGCGCGTCCTGGCGCTGCGGACCGAGATGACGAGCATGGCGCGCCATTTCCGCACGGTGGAGCTGCCGGGCCGCGTCATTCCCGACCCGAACGCCAGCGGCTACGTGCAGGCGGCGGTCAGCGGGCGACTCTCGGCCCCGCCGGGTGGCTTCCCGCGCCTGGGCACCGCCGTGCGGGCGGGGCAGGTGCTGGCGCTTGTCACGCCGCCGTTCCAGGCCATCGACACGTCGAATATCCGCCAGCAGGCCAGCGAGATCGACCAACAGATCGCCATCGTCGAGCGCCGGCTGGCCCGGCTGCGCAGCCTGCGCGAGGTGGTGCCGCGCACCCAGGCCGAGGACGCCGCGACCGAACTGCGCGGCCTGCGCGAACGCCGCGCCAGCCTGGATCAGGTGCGGCGCGAGACCGAGTCGCTGGTGGCACCGATCGAAGGAGTGGTCGCGGCCAGCACCGCCGCCGCCGGGCGCATCGCCGAACCCGGCGCCGTGGTGTTCCAGATCGTCGATCCCCGGCGACTATGGGTGGAGGCGCTGCATTTCGCGGCGCTGCCGTTCGGGGGCGCCGGCGAGACAACCGAGGCCAGCGCCCGGCTGCCCGGGGGGAATACGGACGGGCGCACGGTCGCCCTGGCCTATCGCGGCAGCGGGCTGACTGGCGTGGGGCAGTCGATCCCCATCCATTTCGCCATCACCGGCGACCTGGCCGGGCTGCGCGTGGGGCAGCTGGTCACCGTGCTGGCACAGACCGAGGCGGTACAGGAGGGGCTTGCCCTGCCGCGCGCCGCGGTGCTGCGCGGGCCGAGCGGGGTTGCGATCGTCTACGAGCACAGCGCGGCCGAGCAGTTCCGTCCGCACGAGGTACGCACCCAGACGCTGGATGGGGAGCGGCTGCTGGTGGTGGCGGGGATCAGGCCGGGCCTGCGCATCGTGACGCAAGGCGCCGAGCTGCTGAGCCAGATTCGCTGAGGCGCCACGATGTTCACATTCCTGGTCACCCAGTCGCTGCGCAACCGCTTCCTGGTGCTGGCGCTGGCCGTGGTGCTGCTGGGCTATGGCGGCTTCATCGCCACGCGGCTGCCGGTGGACGTGTTCCCCGATCTCAACCGGCCGACCGTCACGCTGATGACCGAGGCCGAGGGCCTGGCGCCGCCCGAGGTGGAGCAGCTCGTCACCTACCCCATCGAGGCGCAGATGAACGGCCTGCCCGGGGTGTCGCGCGTGCGTTCGGTGTCCGGCGTGGGGCTCTCGATCGTCTATGTCGAGTTCGACTGGGGCACCGACATCTACCGCAACCGCCAGCAGATCGCCGAGCGGCTCGCCCTGGTGCGCGGCCAGCTGCCCGCCAACGCGGTGCCGCAGATGGGCCCGATCTCCTCGATCATGGGCCAGATCGTGCTGGCGGCGGTCACCGCACCCGAGGGCGTTTCGCCGATGGAGGTGCGCGAGGCCGCCGACTTCATCATCCGCCCGCGCCTGCTCACCATCCCCGGCGTGGCCCAGGTGATCCCGATCGGCGGCGAGGTGCGCCAGTTCCGCGTGGCCCCCAACCCTGCGGCGATGCGCGCCCTGGGCGTGACGCTGGAACAGCTGGAGCGGGCGCTGGCCCAGTTCGGCGCCAATTCCGGCGGTGGCTACGCCGACCAGCACGCCCGCGAATACCTCATCCGCAACATCGGGCGCACACTGAGCCTGGATGCGCTGCGCCAGCTGGTCGTGGTCAGCATCGAGGGCCGGCCGATCCATCTGCGCCAGGTAGCCGATGTCGGCCATGCCGCACGGTTCAAGCGCGGCGAGGCCGGCTACATGGGCAAGCCCGCGGTGATCATATCCGTCGAGAAGCAGCCCGATGTCGACACGTTGCAGCTCACGCGCGAGGTCGAGGCGGCCTTGGCCGACCTGTCGCGCACGCTGCCCGCCGGCATCCGCGCCGACAACATCCTGTTCCGCCAGGCCAACTTCATCGAGACCTCGATCGGCAACGTGCAAACGGTGCTGCTGGAGGCGACCGTAGTGGTGGCGGTGATCCTGTTCGCCTTCCTGCTCAATGCACGAACCACGTTCATCTCGCTCACCGCCATCCCCGTGTCGATCCTGACGGCCGCCATCGTGTTTCACTTCGCCGGCCTGTCGATCAACACGATGACCCTGGGCGGGCTGGCGATCGCCATCGGCGAGCTGGTGGACGACGCCGTGGTGGACGTAGAGAACATATTCCGCCGCCTGCGCGAGAACCGCGCGCTTGCCGTTCCACGACCGGTGTTCGACGTGGTGGTGGCCGCCAGCCAGGAGGTCCGCTCCGGCATCGTCTATGCCACCATGATCATCGTGCTGGTGTTCGTGCCGCTGTTCGCGCTGACCGGCATCGAGGGCCGGCTGTTCGCACCACTGGGGCAGGCCTACATCATCTCGATCCTGGCCAGCCTGCTGGTTTCGATCACGCTCACCCCGGTGATGGCATTCTACCTGCTGCCGCGGATGCGCCGGCTGGAGGAGCGGGAAGGGGCGCTGGTGCGGGTGCTCAAGCGGGGCAATGCGGCGCTGCTGGGCTGGGCCCTGCCGCGGCCCCGGCGCCTGATGGCGATGGCCGGGCTGGCGGTAATCGCGGCCGGCATCGGCGTGGCCATGCTGCCGCGGGCCTTTCTGCCGCCGTTCAACGAGGGAACGTTGACCATCAACACGGTGTTCAACCCCGGCATCTCGCTGGCCGAGTCCAACCGCGTGGGCCTGATAGCCGAGCAGCTTATCATGCAGGTGCCGGAGGTGCGGGCAGTGGGCCGCCGCACTGGCCGCGCGGAGCTCGACGAGCATGCCGAAGGCGTCCATTCCTCGGAAATCGAGGTGGACCTGCACCGCGAGGGCCGTGGCAAGGACGCAATCGTCGCTGATATCCGCGACCGGCTGGCGGTGCTGCCGATGGCAGTGAATGTGGGCCAGCCGATTTCCCACCGGCTGGACCATATGCTGTCCGGCGTGCGGGCGCAGATCGCGGTGAAGGTATTCGGCGAGGACCTCGATACCCTGCGCGGCGTGGGCGAGATCGTGCGCCAGCGCATGGCGGCGGTGCCGGGCGTCGTGGATCTGCAGGTGGAGAAGCAGGTCCGCATCCCGCAGCTTGAGATCAACATCGATTATGGCCGCGCGGCGCTGTATGGCGTGCAGCCGGCCGCGATCACCGAGCAGCTTGAACGCCTATCCAACGGACGCGTCGTCTCCCGCCTCGTGGACGGCAACCGCCGCTTCGACGTGGTGGTGCGCCTGCTGGATGCGGTACGCACCACCGAGGGACTGGCCGACCTGCTGATCGAGACGCCGCATGGCTGGGTGCCGGTGCGCGCCATCGCCGATATTCGCGAAACCGACGGCCCCAACCAGATCCTGCGCGAGGGCGGCAAGCGGCGGCTGGTGGTGTTCGCCAATGCCGCCGGCGGCAGCGACATGGCCGCGATCGTCGCCGCAATCCGCGCCGAACTGGCCGGCATGGCGCTGCCCGAGGGCGTGTTCACCAGCCTGGAGGGCACGTTTCAGGCACAGGAGGAGGCGAGCCGCACCATCGCCGGCCTTTCGATCGTGTCCCTGCTGATGGTCTTCGCCATTCTCTACAGCCGCTACCGCTCGGTGGTACTGGCGCTGATCGTGATGGGCAGCGTGCCGCTGGCGCTGATCGGCAGCGTGGTGGCGCTGTGGGTGGCGGGGCAGCCGCTGTCGGTCGCCTCGATGATCGGCTTCATCACGCTGACCGGCATCGCCGCGCGCAACGGCATCCTGAAGATCAGCCACTACATCAACCTGGCGGTCCACGAGGGGATGCCGTTCGGGCCCGCCCTGGTGATCCGCGGCAGCCTGGAGCGGATGACGCCGGTGCTGATGACGGCGCTGTCCGCCGGGGTGGCGCTGGTACCGCTGATGATCGACGCGAGCGCGCCCGGCAAGGAAATCCTGCACCCCGTGGCCGTGACCATCTTCGGCGGACTGGTCAGCGCCACCCTGCTCGACGCGGTGCTGACACCGGCGCTGTTCCTGCGCTACGGAGAACGACCGCTGCGGCGCCTGGTCGAAGCACGGGCACCCACGCCCGATTCGACCACATTGTCGGCTCCGCAAGCCGCCCTCTACTGACCCGCATTGCGAAAGGACGACCGATGCAGCGACGCCTCATCCTCGCCACCCTCCTCCTGGCGCCATCCTGGGCGCTGGCGCACGAGCCGCGTGTTGGGCCGCATGGCGGCGTGCTCGTTGATGCGGGGCCCTTCCACGTGGAGATCACCGCGACCGGCGCGAACCTCGAGGTGTTCGTCAGCGATGCGCAGGACAAGCCCTTGCCCGCGTCGGGTTTCAAGGGCACGGCGGTATTGGTGATGAATGGCAAGCCGCACCGCGTCGCGCTGGAGGCAACACGCCCCGATCGGCTCACCGGCCAGGCAGCCGTCGCAAAAGGAGCACCGTTGAAGGGGGTGATCCTGCTGACGAGCCCCGATGGCAAGACGGCCAATGCGAAGCTGGAGTGATGGCAAGTATCCAACAGGCCCAGTCAAACCCAAGCCTCACTGACCAGTTGTGGGAAGGGATTGCAGAGAAGAAATCGAAGTTCACGGACGAGCAGATTGCATTCGCGCTGCGGCAGCCAGACCTTGGGGCGCCGGTGGCTGAGGTGTGCCGCCCTATTGATCGACCGATGTACAAAGGCAAGGCCAGGGCTTTGCCTTTGTACATCGGTCAATCAATAGGGCGGTGGGTATTATATCAATCGCGCGGGGCTGCGGCGCGCAGGCGGTCCCATTGCTGTTCCAGGGTTTCCTGGCGGCGGCGCATGTCTTGCAGGCGTTGCTGGGCGGCCGGGCTGGCCGGGGTGGCGCGCAGGCGCTCCTGTTCGGCGCGCAGCGCGGCGAGGTCCTGTTCCAGTTGGCCCAGTTGTTGCTGGTTCATGCGGGCGCGCTGGCGGGCGGACGAGATGTCGCGTTCCAGGGCGATCGAGCGGGTTTGCTGGCTGGCGAGGTCGGCGCGCAGGCGGGCGGCCTGGCTGGCGGCGGTATCGCGGCGGGCTTCGGCGCGGCTTCGGTCGGCCTCGGCGGCGGCGCGGTCGGCTTCGGCGCGGTCGGCCTGGGCGCCCAGTCGGTCGACCCGCTGCTGGTAGCCGCCGCCGGTGACGCAGCCGGCCACCTGGAAGATGCTGCGGTCGCGCGACGGGTCGCAATCCTGCGGCGCGCAGGCGGCCAGGGCGAAGGGCAGGGCCAGGGAAAAGGTCAGGCGGAGCGGCGTCATCATGCCTCGATATTCCCCAGCGCGCTGTTCATGCGGTCCAGCGCGCCGCGCAGGCGGGCGGTGCTGGCGGCGAGGTCGCGGCCCTCGGATTCCAGGGCGGCGGTGTTCTGGCCCTTGCCGCGCAGGTTGGCGATGCTGGTGCGGATTTCCTCCAGCGCCGAGTTGCCGCCGTTCACGCGCGCCATCATGTCGTCGCGCTCGGCCACCGCCTGGGCCAGGGTGCGGCGCTGCTGGGTGCTCATCGCCTTGCCGGTGGCCACCTGCCGGCGCAGAGGCGCCAGGCTGCGCTCGTAGGACGCGGCGGCGGTGCGGGCACTGTTGGCGGCGTCGCGCTGGGTGGCGGCGATGGCGCGGGCGCGTTCGGTGCGCACCGCCAGTTCCTGCTCGGCCGAGGTGAACTGCTCCTGCTGCGAGCCCAGGGCATAGCCGCCCAGGCCGCCGGCCGCGGCACCGATGCCCGCGCCGATCAGCGCGCCGCGCTCGCCGCCGATCAGCGCGCCCAACAGCGCACCGCCGAGTGCGCCGACGCCGGCGCCCTGCGCGGTCATGTTGGCCTTCTGGTCGGCACAACCCGCCAGCGCCAGGGCGCCGACCATTGCCACCGTGACGGGCGTCCAGCGCTGAATCGAGATCATGAATGTGGTCCCTTGAACTGAAGAGGTGCCGTGCTCGGTCGATACGGTAGCACATGGCCCGCCACCGCAAGGACCAGGCGCCGGGGGATCACGGAATATCGCGCATCAGCCGCTGGCGCAGCGCCTCGACCGGCACGCTGCGGCCGGGGCGGGCGCGCTCCACCTCCTCGGTGAACCAGCCGGCGAAGCGGCGCAGGGTTTCGAAGGCGGGCTGGGCGTTTTCAGCCCGCCACACCGCAAGCTGCGCCTCCAGCAGGGGTTTCGGCAGTTCGGTCTGTTGCAGCAGCAGGCTGGCCAGCGCGGCGAAGGCGGTGTCGAGCGAGCGGTTCCACAGCACCAGGCGCTCGCGCGCGTCGGCGAGGTCGGCCTCGGCCTCGCGGCGCTGCTGGTCGCTGATGCCGCTTGCCTTGGCCGCGGCTTCCAGGTCGGCGACGATGCGCGCCAAGCTGGCGGCCCCGCGATAGTCGTTGCGCCAGGCGCGGATCAGCACCGCGCCCGCGCCGATGGCACTGCGCGCCGCCCGCTCATCGGCCTGCACGCGGCGGCTGCGCTCGTCTTCCACGGTGGCGCGCAGGGTGGCGACGGCCCGCTTGCGCGCGGGGTCGACCATCTGCGCCTCCAGCTGTTCGGCGAGCTGGCGCGGGTCGGCGCCGGTGGCGGCTTCCTGGCGGGCCAGCTCCTTCTCCCACGCCGCGCGCAGGGCGCCGGAGGTGCCGACATTGGCGATGATCGGCCGGCCGAGGGCGATGCGAAAGCCCAGCGTCGGCAGGGCGAGCACCTCGCCCTCGGGGGTGAAGGGCGGATACTCAATGCGCTGGCTGGTGCGGATCTGCTCCGGCGTGGAGGCGATGTCGCCGCCGCGCGCCACCAGCCCGCCGGCGCGCCCGCCCGCCCGGCCGCCGCGGGTCAGGCGGTACGGCTCGGCGACGATCTCGGCGACGTTGCCCAGCATGTCGTGCAGGCCGAGGCGGTCGGGCGCCAGCAGCCCCACCATCACCGGCACCGGGCGCTGGCCGGTGCGGCGCAACTGGGCCACCCCGTTGATCGGCCCGTCGAGCGGCGGCAGGCGCTGGCGGAACTCGGCGTCGCCCACCGCGGCCCCGCCACGCGCCGCGAACTCCCATTCCGCCTCGGTGGGCAGGCGCACGAAGGCGCGAGCGTCGTCATCGCCGGGCAGCGCGTCCTTCTTCAGCTGCATTACCGCCACCGTCGCCTGCTCGGCAAAGCGCAGCGCGTCGGCCAGTGACACCCCGCCCTGCGGCAGGCGGCTTTGGGCCGGGGAGAGCTTGGTGTAGGCCGCGCAGCCCTCGGTGACCGCGACGTATTGGCCACGGGTGATCTCGTATTTGCCCAGCCAGTAATGCGCCTCCGCCCCCGCGCCGAAGCCGCCGGCGACATGGGCCTCGCGGACGAACTCGGAATAGGCGGCACCCGCCTCCTCGTCGCCCAGCACCACGCGCCGGTCGGCCAGCGGGCTGTCGGCCATCGGCGTGGCGACGCGGCGCAGCACGATGCCGCTGTCGCAGGGCAGCGGCAGCACCAGGTCGCCGTCGGCGGGCTTCGGGTTCCACGGCAGCGGGGCCTGGGCATTTGCGGGGGCGGCGAGCAGCAGCAGGGCGAGCAGGTATCTCATGCCTCGCGCATGCCTTCCGACGGGGCGATACGCAGCACCGGGCGCGCCGCGGCCAGGCTCGCCAACAGGGCCAGCAGGGTGGCGCCGCCCATGGTCGCGGCAATGTGGATCGGTGCGATGTGGCACAGCCGGCTGCCCTCCAGATACGCTTCCCCGTAGGCCGCGTTTATCACGGCGGCGACGCCGAGGGCCACGCCGACGGCAAGCCCGCTGCCCAGCAGCGCCACCAGCCCGCCCTGCACCACCGGGAACACCACCAGGGCCCGCGCCGGCAGGCCGAGCAGGCGCAGCAACGACAAGGCCCGCCGCTTGCGCGCCACGTTGCCCCACAGCGACACCGCCAGCGTCACCGCCACGCCCGCCGCCCCGCAGGCGGTCAGCACGGCGAACAGGGCGGTCAGGTTGCGGTCGATCGACAGGGTCCAGCCGATGCGCGCCACCTCGGTACGCACCTCCATGCCCTGCGCCAGCAGGTCGCGCTCCAACCTGGCCACGTCGGTGATGTCGCGGGCATACAGGCGGAAACTGGGGAAGCTGTAGTCGGCCTGCGATGCCGCCACCTCGCGCTCCTGGAACGCCTCCAGCCCGGCTGCCATCTCCAGCGGGCCGAACACCACGGCGTTCTGGGTGGCCGTGGCGGGTGCGATGCCGGCCACCGTGGCGCGCACGTCGCGGCGCTGGTTGCCGGTGCTGGCGCGGCGGATCGCCCATACCGCGATGGCGTCGCCTTGCTTCAGGCCCGATACCTGGGCGAGGCGGGCGCTCAGCACCACCGACGCCGCACCGATGCCGGCGGCCTGGGCCCCCAGCAGCGGGTCGCCGGGGCCGGAGACGACGAAATCGGCGTTGCTGCCGCTGATCGGGTTGCCGGCGCGGCCGACATCCACCGGCTGGGCGAGCTGGCGCATGCGCGGCGCGACGAAAGCCACGTCGGGCCGGGCGCGCGTCGTCGCGAACCACGCGGGCGCCAGCGGCACATGGCCGCGCAGCACCACCTCGCGCACCGCCGGGTCGTTGCGCAGCGCGCCCAGCAGGTGCTCCACCACCCCGGTCTTGAGGCCGAGCAGCAGCAGCAGCGGCGCCAGCACGGCGGCAACCGTCAGTGCCACCCCGATGAACAGCGCGGCATCATGGCGCATGTCGGCCAGGGCGAGGCGGGCGGCGAGGCTCCATCTCATGGCCGGGCCGGGCGCGCCACGGCGTTCGCTCCCTGGGCCGCGCGGGTGATCTCGAAGGCGACGATGGGCATGGCGTATCGTTCTGCGGCATCATGATCATGCGTCGCCACAATCAGCGCAGCCCCCTCGGCCCGCGTCTCGGCCAGCAGCAGGTCCATCACCTCGACGGCCAGCGACGGGTCGAGTGCGGAGGTCGGCTCGTCGGCCAGCACCAAAGGCGGGCGGTGCACCAGGGCGCGGGCGATGGCCACGCGCTGGCGCTCGCCGACCGACAGCGCGTGCGGCATGCGGTCCAGGTGGTGGGCGACGCCGAGGCGGGCGGCCAGTTCGTTCACCCGCGCCGGCTGCGGGCGGCCGGCGATCTCGGCGGGCAGGGCGATGTTGCGGCGCACCGACAGGAACGGCAGCAGCCCGCCGGTTTGCAGCACGTAGCCGATATGGCTGGCGCGCGTGCGGTCCTGGGCGGCGGCGTTGCCGCGCCAAGCGGCGGCGAGGTCGATCGGCGCACCGAGCGGGCTGAAGGCGAAGCGCTCGGCGCCGTCGGGCGGCAGCGCCATGGCCAGCAGGTCGAGCATGGTGCTTTTCCCGCTGCCGGACTTGCCGAGCAGGGCGACGCAGCCGCCCGCCGCCAGGGTGAAGCGCGGGATGTCCAGCCGGAAGGCATACTGCCCCGCCCGGCGGGTGATGTGCATGCCAGTTATTTCCAGCAGCTTGGGTGTGTTCAAGGCAGCGCCGACAGCGGCACCGGGTACACCGCCTCGCCCGCGTCGCGCCCGTCGTCGAAGCTCTGCCATAGCTCCGGGGTGCGGTTGAAATCCTGGTAGAGCCGCAGCCGCGCCTCCAGCGTGTCGAGCAGTTCGGCCTGCGCGCCGCCGCCCATGCTGCGCCAGGTGGCGCGGTCCATGGTGGCGATGTCGGACACATAGGGCAGGCCGTCGAGGTATTCGCCCAATATGCCGCCGAGGCTCTCCAGCCCGCGCTGGCGCAGCCCCTCGGGGTCGCGGGCGAGATGCGCGGCGACGGATTGCAGGCGCTCGAACATGGCGTTGCTGTCGAGCAGGTTGGCGCGGCCCTGGTCGATGATGAAGCGCAGCGACTGGGCCAGGTCGTTGAGCTGGTTGCGGGTCAGCAGCACCCGCACCTCCAGGTTCTCCGGCGGATTGGCGCCGCGGTAGCCGTCCGGCGCCCAGGCGCGCAGCAGGTCGGGCGCCTGGGCACGGTCCTGGCGGCCGAGCCAGGCCAGGCGCAGGGCGTGGCCGATCATGGCGGCGCGGTCGGCGGGGTCGGGCGGGGCCTGCTGCGCCTGGGCGGCGGACTGGCCCTCGCGCACCGCGCGCAGCTTGGCGAGCATGTCGCGCACCTGACGGTCCAGCGCCTCGGGGTCGCCGTTCGGCACCGGGAAGTATTGCGGGCCGAGGGTGGGCAGCGGCACCGAGGTCAGCGCGGTGTATTGCCGTTCGGCGAAGCCGTGGTTGTTGGCGCCGGCTGGGGTGCGCAGGTGCAGCGCCATCAGCGCAACCCCGGCCGCGCGTGCCTTGTTGCCCAGTTCCTCCGGCCCCATGCCGGTTTCCGACAGCCGGTCGGTGGGCGGGCGGCTGCCGGCATCGGTGACCAGCACGATCACGCGGCCCTGGATGTCGCCCCAGTCCAGCTCCTCGATGGCGGCGGCGACGGCGGCGAAGCTGTCCTCGTTGAACGACAGGCTGTCCACGCTGGTCGCCTTGATGCCGGCGATCTTGCGGATGAAGCCGTCGGCGTCGGTGCTGTCGGCGAAGCGGGCGAAGGTCTGGTGCAGGTATTCCAGGCGCGGCTGGGCGGTCAGGCTGTTGCGGAAGCCGACCAGGGCATAGCGGGTGGGGGCGCCGGCCTCCGCGGCGGTGGCGCGCACCACGTCGGTCAGCGCCGCGCGCACCTTGTTGATGTAGGGGTCCATCGACAGCGTGGTGTCGACGACGAAGGCGATGCCCATGGTGAACGGCGCCTGGGGGGTGGCCTCGTCGGCCAGCGGCACCGAGGCGACTTCCAGCATGCGGTATTCCCGCCCATCCTGCAGCGCGATGCTCTCGGCCTGCAGGATCGGCAGCAGGTAGAACTGGCGGCGGATGTCGATGTGCTGGGGCGGTTCCATCGCCACCACCGGGAAGTCGGCCGGGCGCGGGGTTTGCTGCGCGGCGGCGGCCAGGCTGCGCGCCTCCTGTGCGGGGGTGGCGCCGCCGAGCATGGCCAGCAGCGAGGCGCGGTCGCGGAAGAACAGGGTGCGCTCGCGCCCGGCGGGGTTGTGGAAGGCGGCGGTCATGGTGTGCTGCCAGGGGATCGTCTGTTCCTCCGGCAGCCAGCCCAGCGTGACGCCGCGGGTGGCCACGCCCACCTCCACCCAGGGCTTGCCGTCCGGCCCGGCCTCGCGGGCATAGACGAACAGCGGGGTGAGCGGATTGGCGGTGACCGCGCTGGGAGCGGCGCCGGGCTGCACGCGGTAGGAGGCGCCGGGGCGGGTGAGCACGCGCTGGCGCAAGGTGCGCTTGCCCTCCATCAGCAAGGCCTCGCGGCCCGCCACCTGGGCGGCACGGGCCGGGCGGGCGGCGGCGCGTTCGGGGTTGCCGGTGAGGGGTTGGGCGGGCAGGGGTTGCGGGCTGGGCGTTTGCGCGCTCAGGGGGGAGTGGGCGGCCAGGGCCATGCTGGCGCTGCCGGCCAGGAAGATGCGGCGTCGGACGGTCATCGGCGATCCCTCCGTGTGTTTCACTGGATACCGGCCGCTGCCAGGGTGGCGCGGGCGGCCTGGGCGGCTTCGTCGTTGCCGGCGGCCTGCTGCTTCAGCCGGGCGATCAGGGCGGCGCGCGCGGTGGCGGCGTCGGCGTGGCCAGTTTCGGCTGCCCTGCCGAAAAGGTCGAGCGCGCGCGTGGCGTTGGCGCTACGCAGCGGGCCGCCCTGGCGGAAGGTCGCGGGGTCGTAGAGCCGGCCGAGCAGGGCCATGGCCGGCGGGTGGGCGTGGTTGCTGGAAGCGGCGTTCAGCAGGGCGATGGCGAGGTCGCCGGCGCGCCGGTCGGGGTTGGCGAGCAGGGCCTCGGCCAGGCGGGTCTGCTCGGCCGGCGGCAGGCGGTTCATCTGCTCGGGCGTGCAGGTGCCGGCCAGCACCTCGGCCACCCCGGCGCAACCCGGCGTGGCGGGCGGCGGGGCCGGGGGAGTGGGCGTGGGTGCGGCGGCCTCCTGCACCGGCGGGGCCGGCTGCAGATACCACCAGGCGGCGCCACCGGCGGCCAGGAGCAGCAACACGGCCGCGAGGATGGCCATGATGGGCGGCTTGCGGCCGTCCCCGGTGGGCGGCGGCGGGTCGACGACGACGGGCGGCGTCGCGTCCTTGGGGGGCGGTGCCGGCGCCGGCTTCACGATGACCGTCTCGTGTGCCGTGGCTTCGGGCGCCTTGGCTATGGGCGCCTTGGCTATGGGCGGGGGCGGCGGTGCAGGGGCCGGAGCAGGCGTGGGAGCCGGCGTGGGTGCAGGCGCGGGTGCCGGCGCGGGTTCGGGCGGCTCGGCCGCCGCCGGCTCGGGCCAGGGGGCGTCCTCGGGCGGGATGTCGGCCGGGGGGGCCTTGCCGCGCGGGATCGGCGGCCAGATCTCGGTGCCTTCGACCTCGGTGTCCATCAGGCTGACGCGCACCGGCGTGTTCGGCAGCACGTGGAACGACACTTCGGCGCCGAAGCACAGCCACAGTTCCGCGCCGCGCTTCTCGATCACGCGCGGGCGCAGGCCGCGGCTGTCCACCGCCCAGCCATGCGGGCCGAGTTTGGTATTCTCGGCGCCGAAACGCTCGACCATCACCCGCGGCACGTCGGGCAGGTGCGGCGGCGGGCTGAACACGAAGGCCCCGGTCAGCACCCCGCGCCTGTCGTCGGTGATCTGGGCGATGCGGAATTCCAAGGTCGTGTCGCTCCCGCTACAACAGCGCCAGCACGGCGCCGAGCGCCTCGTTCTGCTTCTGGTCCACCATGCCGGCGCCGCCCTGGTCGAACACGTTGCGCTTGACCGCATCGGCCAGCACATCGACCCAGGAGAGGCAGAACAGCGGGCCGAACGGCTCGGGCTCGTCGCCGATCTCGAAGCCCGGCTCGGGCGGCGGCGTCGGCTCGAAGGCGGGCGGGCCGCCCTCGACGCGGGGCCGGTCGGGGGAGAGCACGCCGTCCTGGCTCATGCCCAGGAAGTTCACGTGCTCGTTGATCAGTTGCGACACCGCCACCGCCCGCCGGTCGGCCGCCTGGTCGAAGCGCAGCCCGCCCTTGATGCGGCCCAGCCCTTCGGCCAGGCGCGCCTGCAGGCGGCAGCGCCCGGCGGTGGCGACCATCTCGGCCACCAGCGCGTCGGCGGTGGGGCCGTCGAAGCCGAAGAAGCCATGCAGGTTCGGCTCGGTCGAGAAACGCCGCAACTTGGCGATCCAGGCCGACAGCAGCGCGGTGGCGCGGTCCTGCGTGGGGTCGCGGCCGCCGACGGGATCGGCTGCCGGGGCCGCTCCGCCCAGGGTCGCTCCATTGGGCGCCGCACGGGCGCGCAGGCGGTCGCGCATGGACGACACGGCGCCGGTGGCCGCCGGCGGCGCGCTGGCGCTGGCCTCGGGGGTGGGCAGGGTGCGCAGCAGCACCTCGCGCGCCTCGGCCGGGGTCAGGTGGAATTGCGTCAGCAGCAGGCCGAAGCGCCCGGCATTGCCGTTGGCCTCCACCAGGTTGAGTGCCGGCTGCAGCGCCTCCAGCCGCTTGCGGTACTCGGCGTCCAGGTCGTCGCCGACATGCCATTCCGCCAGCCGCCGGCGCATGTCCGCGCGCAGGATGCCGGCTTGGTTGGTCAGCTGGTTCAGCTTCAGTTCCGGCCGGCAGACCGGGGTGAGCGATTCGACCAGGTAGCTCATGCCAGCGTCGTTCAGCCGGAACACCTCGCTCCAGGCGCGCTCGGGGTTGCGCACGTGGCGGCGGATGCCGGGGTTGGCGGCGAACTCACCGGCCCAGCGTGCCACCTTCTCCGGCGCGCCGGGCAGGAACTCCGCCTCCGCACCCGCGTCGTCGAGCCGCGACAGCGACTGCGACTTGCCCGGGTTGCGCGCCAGCAGCGTGTTGGCGAAGGGCTGGCCGGGGTGCCAGTTGTCCAGCCAGCCATTCGCCTCCTGCAACGGTTGCAGCAGGCTGGCCTTCACTCGCGCCTCCCACAGATCGTCCGACGGCATCGAATCGTCGCGCCCCGGCGTGCGGTTGAAGTGCATGTCCATGCGGGTGAGCATGATGAACAGCGCGGTCTCGACGCGGGCGCGCGCATCGGGGGTGGCGCCATGGGTGCGGTTGATCCAATTTCGGATCGACTGGCGGATGGTGGCATCGTAGGCGTTGTTGCTCTCCTTGATGCACAGCAGCAGGGCGTTGAGTTCCCGTTCGGCGGCGTAGCGCTCGAACAGGTAGGCGACCTTGCCGCGCAGGAAGAACTCGCCGAGCATCTGCGGGCGCGCGTCGATCTCCAGCTTGTGGTCCTTGCCGGTGCGTTCGCGCGCACCGGGGAAGTCGAGCAGGTCGGTGGCCTCGAAGATCGGCCAGGGCAGCTCGGACATGGTGATCTGCAGCTCGGCGATCAGCGCCGTCAGCTCCGGGCGCGACATGGTGCAGCGCGCGCCGTTCTGGGCCGCGATCTCGATCGGCGGTCCGTCGTTGGTGGCCAGGTGGTCGAGCGTGTCCACCTTCAGCACGCTCTCGGTCTTGGGCACCAGGGCGGCGATGGGCGCCCAGGCCTCGCTATCGAAGCGCAACGACCGCAGGCGGGCAGTCAGGCGCACCAGCACGTCGGTGAACGGCGCGAAGCGGTTCCACAGCAGGGCATAGACATCGATGCGCCGCTCCAGCTTCAGGCGCGGCAGCACGCTGGCCATGCGGTCCCAGAACGGGCCGGAGCGCACCGGCTGGGCGTCGGCGAAGCCGCGGAACTCGTTGTCGATGTATTTGGCGAGGTCCCAGATGTCCTCCTGGCGCACCTCGCCGATCTCGGCAGTCACTGCGGTATCGCGCTCGGCGGCGCCCAGCACCTCGGCGATGGCGTCCGCCAGGCCGGCATTGGCCTTCTCGGTATCCAGCGCGTCGGCGAACCAGGAATTGGCCAGGATCTTGACCAGGTCGACCTCGGACAGCAGGCGCAGGCGCACCGGGAAGCCCTCGGGGCCGCGTTCGGCGCGCATGGTGAAGCGGGTGACCAGGCCGGTGGCTTCCTTGTCGCTCTCGGGGTTGATGTCCGCGAGGAAGCCGCGTGGGCGGTCGAGCACGGCGGTGAGTTCCTGGCCCGAGGGCCGGGCGAGGGTGGAGATCAGGTAGGACTTGCCGGCCTGCGACAGGCCGTACACGCCCACGGCCACCGGGCGCTCGGCGGCGGCGCGCAGCTTGCGGGCTTCCACGGCGGCGAGGCGGAACTCCTTCTCCAGCACCGGGCGCTGGGCGGCGACGCGGTCGGGGAAGTCGCGGAACCAGGCCAGTGCGCCCGCGGCGGCGCGCTCGGTGTCCTGGCACTGGCGCACCAGCGCCCCGGTGGCGGCCTTCGTTGCGGCGTCGGACATGCTCAGCCTCCCCCGGCCGGGGTATCGGCCATGGCGGCCAGGATGGCATCCAGCGTCGCCAACTGTCCGGCATCCAGCCAGTGGCTGCCCTCGTCGCCCGGCAGGGTTTGCAGGCTGCGCACCAGGGTCCCTGGGCGCAGCGGCGCGCCGCGGGCATCGACGACCGAGGTTTCGTCGATCTCGAACTCCATGGCGTCGCCGTCGGGGTCGCGGGTCAGGCGGCGGCGCAGGGTGAAGGTGAGCGGCAGGGCGACGCCGGCCGCCGCATCGGCGTTGGCGAACTCGATGCGGTACAGCGGGCTCGCCGGCCAGCGTTCGGCGCCGAACTGCTTGAAGCCGAGAAACGAGCGGCCGGAGAAGGTGAGCGGGCGCTCGGCCTCCTCGGTCTCGGCCATGCCGGCAGCGGCCTCGGCGGGGTTGCCGGTGGAGAGGTCGCGGAACAGCACGCGGCTGGCGCGGATGCGGCGGTCGCTTTCCATCAGCCCCACGTAGCGCGCGGTGGAGCGCATGGTGAACTTGTCGGTCAGCGCGAAATTGTCGAGCTGGCCGCCGCGCAGCAGACGATACAGCATTGCACCGACCGCCACCGTGGTCTTGGGGTCGTAGATGCGCCCGGTGCCGTCGGCGAAGGGATACCAGGCGCCGACGCGGTACTGGTGCATCGGCTGCACCCGGTGCGGCTCGATGGCCAGCGAGGCGATCACCTGGGCGCTGACCGCCGGCCAGCGAGCGCCGCGCCCCGACAGCAGCAATACATCGCAGCCGAAACGGTTGACGATCTCGCATAGCGGGTCGAGCGCTTCCTGCAGCGTCTGGCCCACCGTGGCGTCGATCGCCGCGAAGTCGAGGTCCAGCGCCACATCGGCCACGTCGAAGCCGCGCACGCCCAGCTCGGCCACCCGCCCGTTGAGCCAGGCCGCCGCGCGCAGGCCGGCGGGTTCGGGGGCGGCGCCACGGGTCTGCGGCACCACGGCGGCGAGCCCCGCGCTGCGCGCGCCGAGGAACTGGCCGATGCTGCGCACCTCCACCCCGCCGGCGGCCATCGGGTTCCAGCCCTCGTATTCCGCCAGCAGGCCGAGGGCTGCGGGGGCGAGCACGTGGTTCAGGGTCAGCCGCCGCGCCTGGCGCTCCGGCTCGGTGCTGGCGGGCACGCGGAACAGCGAGACGAGGAACTGCTGCGCCCGCTCGGTGCCCAGCGTGGCCCCATTGTATTCGGACTCCGCCAGGGCACGGCGCAGGCCGGGCATGACGTGGCGCATCACCACCGTTTCGAGAACGTCGTCGCCGGCGAGGCGGAAGCCCTCGCGGAACTCCTCCTGCGGCACCACCACGCGGTCGGTGAGCGTGTAGGTGTAGATGGCAAGGTCGGTGGTGCCGCCGCCGACATCGATCGAGCCGATGCGAAGGCTGGGGCGCATGCCGGCTGGTCCCGCACGCTGCTTGCCGACGAGGTCGAAATAGTCCGGCGCGTCGCCGCGATAGGCGTGGCTGATCTGGTCGTACAGATAGACGATCTGGGTGGCGGTCGCCTCGTCCAGCTTGGCCTCCACGTCGAGCACCCGCGGCGTGGCGTCGCCGGTCACGTCGCGCAGCAGGAAGGCGGCGGCACGGGCGCGCTCGCGCACTTTCCGCACTTCCTCCAGCGGCATCGCCGGCGGCAAAGTGAGGATGAGGCTGGCGATGCGCCGGGGGGCCGTCATGTCCTGGCGGCCGTAGCGCGCGGCGTAGGAGTTCACCTGGGCGCGCGCCTGCAGCAGCACCTCCAGCAGGAACAGGGTGAACAGGCTGGCGCGGCTGAACAGCGGGCGCAGCGCGATGCCGCTGCGCTTCTTCATCGACAGCACGGTGCCGTCCTCGGCGAGGTAGCGCAGGTAGCTGCCGCGGATCACGCCCTCGGCGTCCGTCGCCGGGTTGAAGCGCCAGGGGGTGAGGCGCGGCTTCTCGTCCCATAAATAGCGTTTCGGGCTCGAAAGCCCGGTCTGGCCCTCGTTGCCGCGGTTCATTGCGGACAGCCGCAGCGCCTCCGGCCCCACCCGCACCGGGCTCGGCCAGTCGAAGGCGCTGCCGCGGCCGGATTGCAGCGACCATTCCTCGCGGCCGAAGGCGGCGCGGGCGAACTCCACGCGGCTTTCGAACGGCAGGTCGGAGGTCTGTTCCGGCTGCGAGATGTCGCGCAGGGCCAGGCGGTAGCTGTCGGCGATCGAGCGGTCGCGCCCCGGCGTCTGCTCCACCAGGAAGCCGCAGGAGCGCGAGTTGCCGAGGTCAAGCACCAGGTCGACGTTGATGAAGCCACCGGCCTGCTTCTCGGCCGCGGCGATGTCCACCAGGCGCACCGGGCGCACCGCGCCGCTTTCCTCCAGCAGCGCCAGCAGGGTGAGGTAGGCGGCGAAGTGGCGGCAGCCGATCGGCGCGTCGGGCGCCAGTTCGCGCCCGGCGCTGTCGCGCTCGCGGTACATCTCGGCGAGCCAGCCGCGCATCCACGGCGTGTCGACCAGCCACGACACCTCCTCCACCTGGCTGCCCAGCGCAAAGCGGGCGGTCTCGCGGTCCCAGGGGGCGAGGAAGCCGGCGCCTTGGGTGCGCGCGACGGTGGCGGTATCGAAGGCCAGCACGGCGCGGTGGGTGTGGCCCTCGGCCTCCTTCGGCGCGAGTTCCACGATGCGGATGCGCGCCCAGTTCTGCGGGCCGGGGGCGAGCTTGCGGCGGCCGGGCGGGCCGTCCACCTCCACCTGCAGGAACGGCACCGGCACCCATTTGCCCAGGAACGGCAGCAGGGCGGCGCGCGTGTCGGTGGTGTAGCGGCCCTCCTCGTCCGCCGAGACGAACATCGCCTTGCCGTCGGAATCGTAGGTGTAGCCGCCCTCGTCCGGCGCCGCGCGCAGCGGCTTCAGGGCGGCCAGCCCCTCGGCCAGCGGCACCTCGTACCAGTCGCGGCTGATGCGCACGCCTTCCAGCGGCAGCGGCACGTCGATGAACTGGATGCCGCTGTTGGGCACCAGCGGAATGTCGGCGCCAGCGCCGCTGCCGGCTGGTCGGGGCAGCTCGGTATAGGGCTTGATCATGCGGACCTGACGAAAAACCGGGGCGGAGTGAAATGAGACACGGGGCGGGCCAACACTAGGGCCCCCGTGCCGGCGGAGGCAATTCGGGCAGGGCTGCCTCGGGCCGGGCTGCCTCGGGCCGGGCGATGCAGCCGCGCGGCGGCGGCGGGCGCAGCGCCGCGGCCACCATCCGCCCGACATCGGCGCCCTGGCCGGCGGCGAACACCCGCCCGCCGGTGGCCTCGGCCAGGCACGACACCTGTTCGTTGCGCGCGATGTCGATCACCGTCACCGACAGCAACGGGTCGGCCGCGCGCGCGGTGCGGGCGGCGGCACACGGGTCGGCCTGGCAGGTTTCGGTGCCGTCGGTGATCACCACCACCACGCCGGGCGTGCCGGCCGGGCGCACCCGCACCGCCTGCGCCGCCCGCTCGATGGACAGGGCGAGCGGCGTGCCGCTGGCATTCGGGCGCAGACCGCGCAGCGCCGCGGCGAGCGGGGCGCGCTGGTTGTTGGCGAAGCGGCCGACCGGGGCCACCGAGCACTGGGTCTGCTCGACCTGCTCGGCATCGAAGGCGCCGAACGAGAACAGGTGCACCCGCGCGCGCGGCGGCAGCGTGTCGAGCACCGCCAGCGCCGTGCGCCGTGCCTCCTGCATGCGTTCCTCGCCCGGCGGCGTGCGGGCCATCTCGGCGAGCATGCGGTCGTTGCCGGGGGTCTCCAGGATCGAGCCGGCCTCGCGCTCGATGGCGGCCATGCGGGCGCGCTCGGCGGCGGCGTCCATCGCGGCGGGCCAGCGCATGGAGGCCGAGGTGTCGACGATCAGCGCCACGTCCACCACCTCCGGCGCGTCGCATACCGGGCACTGGGCGCGGCGGCGGGCGATGTCGCTCTCGATGCCGGCGATGCGGCGGCGCAGTTCCATCTCCTCCATGCGCAGGCTTCCGTCGTCCAGCGGCGGGATGGGGCAGAAGGCCTCGCGCGGGCTGGCGCTGTCGGCCAGGGCGTAGGCGAGGCTGCTGCCCCACCACACCGCGAGCGTTGCCAGCGGCAGGCCGACGGCCAGCGCGGCGATGGCCAGGGCGGCCAGGAAGCGCCGGCGGCGGTGGCCGGCCTCGTCCTTGTTGGCGGGGGGTGGCGTATCGCTCATCGCACCGTGAACTCCGTCACGTTCTGCAGCCTGGGGCCGTTGGCCACGCCGCGCACCTCGCGCCGTTCGCCGCCGACCACCACGCGCACGGTGAAGGGCACCGGGGTGCCGCGCTCGGCATGGTCGAAATAATGCACCTGCACGCGATAGCTGCCGGGCGGAGCCGGGCCGCGCCACACCGCGTTCTCCACCGGCTTGGCCGAGCCGGGCGAGCCCTGGGCGTTCATGTCCACGTCAAGTTCCGCGCCGCAGGCCTGGCGCTGCTCGAAATACAGGTGCCCGCCACCGGGGCACAGCACATGCAGGTCGAGGTCGGCCGGGCCGTCCCAGGCCAGGGTTACCTGGGTTTCACCGCTGGCGGCGCGCTCGCGGTCCAGCCGCTGGTCGATCTCGCTGCGCGGTTGTGGGGCGGGGGCGGGCGTGGG
>Ga0105055_10003978_pt1 | contig 21958 bp, 18 predicted proteins | sample BON03_FD_78090 | JGI IMG/M metagenome (GOLD analysis project Ga0105055, IMG submission 78090) | Freshwater microbial communities from Lake Bonney liftoff mats and glacier meltwater in Antarctica - BON-03 | ecosystem: Environmental > Aquatic > Freshwater > Ice > Glacier meltwater | place: Lake...
ATCAAACGGCCCCGCCTTTCTCCATAGTGGCCGCACATTAGACCAACTCGGCAAACACCGCACACTGGCGCTCGATGGCGCCGGTTATCTCGATGCAGACGGCTACGCCCGATCCCCCGTTGATGCGTTGGTCACTGGCGTCGGCCTGCTCGACGCCCATATCATCCGGTGGTCCCAGCGCGAAGCCGTCGCCGTCTATGGCACCTTGAGAAAACTCTCCCAAGATGAGATCGCCGCTCTGCCTCAAGCGCGCACCAAGCAAGGCTCTGCCCCAAGCCAGCAGACCATTCAGAAAGCTCTGACGAGGATATACTGGTCCACTCATCTCGTGCCTTTTCTCGATCAAGCAGTCTCGCTACTTGATCTACCCCCAACCCCATAATTACAACCTCTGTAGGTTGTTTAACCACATTACAACCTCTGGAGGTTGTTTCTCCCCGTTGCAACCTCTGAAGGTTGCTTATACCCATGCTGAAAATCTTCCTTATCCTTCTGGCTGCTCACAGCTTCGGAGATTTTTGGTTCCATACCAATGCCATGGCTAAAAACAAAGCCAAATGGGGAGTGCTTCTCGGGCATGTGGTTCTGCACGGAGCCTTGGTTTATGCTCTTTTACAACAATGGAGCGCCTGGCAGTTGCCCGTTGCCGTGGCCTTGCTGCATGGCGGCATCGACTACATAAAGTGCCGGTGTCGGGTTTCGGCTCGCGCGTTTGCGTGGGATCAGGTGGCGCATATCGGTTCGCTTGCTCTACTGGCAGTGATCGCGTTTCGCTTCGAATGGTGCGCTCCCTTTTCCGCTCATGGTTGGCAGTGGATTGTCGGTCTGGGTGGCTTCGTGATGGTGGTATGGGGTGCAGGCTATTTCGTGGGCGCGGTGGCCGACTCCCTCATTGCGGCCAACCCGGATCTTAAGCAAGCGATCAAGGCCGGCCTGAAGAATGGCGGCATGCAGATCGGCCGATTGGAACGCGCTTTGATCTTTGCCTTCATCCTTGTTGGAGAACCAACCGGCATCGGCTTTTTGGTCGCTGCCAAATCCATCCTTCGCTTCGAGGAGGCCAAAAAGCAGCCGGTCGCCGAATACGTCCTCATCGGCACGCTCTGGAGCTTCGGCTTAGCGATGTCCCTTGCTTGGCTTACCCAAAAGGCGATTACACTCGGTATCACGCCGTGAACCACAGTATAGGAGGATCACGCTTGACCATTACCTTTCGGTCATAGCGCCAGAGACAGCCGGTCGGCTCCGCTTCCGCCAGAGCTGCATCAGCAGAAACCCAATCGCGGCACCGCCGAGGTGGGCGTAGTGGGCGATGTTGCCACCGAAGAGGGAAAATCCGGTGACTCCGGAGAACAGATCGAGCAGCAGGATAACTGGGATGAAATATTTTGCTGCGATCGGAACGGGCACGAACATGAGGGAGAGTTTGGCGTTGGGATAGAGAAGCCCAAACGCGACGAGCACGCCGTAGATTGCGCCGGAGGCACCGAGCATCGGACTCGCGTAGATTCCATAAAGCTCGATGAGCTGGGCTTTGACCACCGGATCAGTAGGCAGCCGACCACCGCCGGTTGCGATGAGTTCGCTGATAACAGACGGCGACATCCCTGCCGCGACCAAGCCATCATGGAGACTTTGAAACTCCTGCCAGTTGATGCCCATCTGGATCAGCGCGGCCCCGATTCCACAGAGAAAGTAGAAGACTAAAAAGCGCGCCGCACCCCATTGGCTCTCCAGAATTTTACCGAAGGAAACCAGCGCGAACATGTTGAAGAAAATGTGCCCCATGCCGCCATGCAGGAACATGTAAGACACCGTCTGCCACACGCCAAAATACTCGTTGGACGGAAACCAGAGCGCGCCCATCACGACCGTCTGATCGCTTACGTGGGGCGAGATGAGCCCCACGAGAAACGCCACGATGTTTACGATTAACAGTCCAAGGACCGCCGGGGGCAGCTTATTCATCCGGTTAACGTTACGATCCCGATGTCGTTCGCAACACCCGAACGCAGCGAAAGGCGCCCTGAGCGGCTCGAATGGGTTAAGGATGAAGCCCGACGAACCGTATTTTTTTACCACGGATGAATACAGGATTCCAATCCCCGATCCTCTGCCTTTATCGGGTTTGTATCTTGGCAATCTGTGGCCAAATAGATTGGGATAAGTGCTGACCGTTACCTCAAGGCCTGCAACTCCCGCATCAGATCAGGCAGGCCAATTACCTCGATCTCAGTATTCAACGGATACCGCTCACTTCCGGGATAGATGACGAAGCGCTTCTCAGGCTGAAGATCCTCGCAGGCTCGATAGAATCCTCTTCCCACTTTGGGCGCAGAGCTGAGCTTGATTTCTATCGCCCACAATTTTTCGCCGGGAAGAGTCAGAACCAAATCAATCTCATTGCCATTGGAAGTCCGGTAGAAGTTGGCCTCGGTGTGACGGGGTGCCGCCGCAATCAGGGATTCGATAACAAAACTTTCCCAACTGGCCCCCACTACGGGATGCCCGAGCAACTGTTCTCGATCTCCAATCCGTAAAAGCGCATGAGCAATACCGGTATCGCGGATGAAAACCTTGGGTGATTTCACGAGACGTTTGCCGACATTCCGATACCAAGCGGGCAAGCGACGCACCAGCAGAAGATCCACCAATAGATCGAGATAACGGGCCACCGTCTTCCCATCGATCCCCAACCCCTCCGCCAACGCGGCAGCGTTGAATAATCCGGCCTGATTGTGCGCCAGCATCGTCCAGAAACGACGCAAGGTCTCAGCAGGTATCCGTGAACCAAACTGCGGCACATCCCGCTCAAGATAAGTGCGAATGAAATCCTCCCGCCAGTTCAGACTGTCGCCGTCACTCTGCGCGAGAAAACTGGAGGGGAATCCACCTCTCATCCACAAACGGTTCGTTTCATTTGCCGAAACTTCCGTGACATCAAGTGATGCCAACTCCAGATAGGAAATTCGCCCGGCGAGGGTTTCACCAGACTGCTTGAGCAAATCGACAGATGCGGCCCCCAGCAGTAAGTATTGAGCGCCTGACCTGCCTTGCCGCCGTCCCTCGTCGATCAAACCTCTTAAAGTTTGGAAAATCTCGGGGGCACGATGGACTTCATCAAGGATCACCAACTTGTCTGTGTGCTCTTGGAGGTAACTTTTCGCGTCCGCCAGCTTCGCCCGGTCGGAAGGATCTTCCAAATCGAGATAAACCGAGGGACGTGTCCCACCCACCTCCAAAGCGAGGGTGGTCTTGCCCACCTGCCTGGGGCCAAGCAGCCCGACAGCAGGATTGAGTGCAATCGCCGCTTGCAACTGGTTATGAATGCGCCTCTCGATCATTATTGTATTTATGGCATGCGATGCCCGATTTGCAACAATTAATGCAATACGTTGATTATTCGTTATTTACTTCCATGTAATTCTCCAGCTCCTCTCCAAAACAGGATATCTGCCTACGCCCCCTCAACCTCCACCGACCGGGTGAGCTTCACCGGTCGTGATCCCCAATAAGCGTTTCAGATTACCGCCGAGCATCGCGTCGATATCGGCCTGAGGCCAATCGAGGGCTTCGATTTGAGCGAGATCGTTGCGGAGTCGGGCGGCATGATTATAGGGGAAATCGAGACCGTAGATTAGAAACTCAGCGCCAATCTGCCAACGACACTCCGACACCCCTTCCGGCCCTAACCACCAAAAACGTTGTTGATCCTTAGCGAGCACGCTCGCAATACCCGCATAGAGATGTTTACCGCGCTGACCATTGTTGGTGATCACGGCCAACACCTGCCGGTAATAATGCCAGCCACCCACGTGTTCAAAAACCATGCGCAGTTTGGGATAATGCCACGCGATCTCATCGCAAAGGAGCGGGTCGTATTCCTTCAAACGGTGCCAATGCACGCCGATATGAAAATCTGCAATCAGCCCATGCTCCTCCATCGCAGCGTAGGCCTCGCGCGCCCAATCGCCGAACATATGGAATTTCTGAGCAGGAGGATGCAGTTTGATCCCGCGAAAACCAAGTGACGCGATGTGCTCCACTTGGGGAGCCGCTGGGCGCAGAGGATCGAGGGTCCCGTAACCAAACAGGTCGTCATGTCCGGCGATGGTATCGTGCAACCACTCGTTGTGGTCATCGGTGCGACCAATCCGGGCAAATTGATGACTGAAAGGTGCGAAGCAAACCGCCCCTTCAAAATCCAATCCCTCGACGGCCCCGAGGAATGATTCGAGCGTGGCATCTTCACGCAGATCACTCGGCATGAGGTGAACATGATTGATGAACATGAGTAGCACCCAAGCAAATGAACGTGAGCGCGTCAAAGCGGACTTATCCATCATCCGTGATTTACCCTGACCCTGTTTTGCGCTCTCAATCGTATGAGCCTGTCCGGCCACTCTACCATGCCTTCCCCCCACCGCATTTCCACTCCCCTCGTTTACGAAACCTCGGCCTTTGAGCTTTCGCCTGACTATCCGATCGATCCTGAACCGTGGTCGCGGGGTGATCTCGAACAAACGCTCCGCGAGCGATGCGAAACTCAAAAGGCGCGGCGGGAAATCCACATCAACTATTACCGGATCGGCTACCCGCTGGCGTTTCCGCTGCCGGTGGATCGGCGCTACACCTCTGCCGATCTGCCCGAGGGCATCAGTGGCATGGAGCATTATCCGTGGTTGATTTGGTTGTGCTGGGAACTCGAGGAACGCTGGCGAATCTTTCACGCGGCTTGGCGGCATGATAGCGACAAGGAAGCAGGCGCACTCTTACAGCGCGAACTCGCGGCCCTCGCGCAATGGGATAATTTCCACGAAACGCACAATGCAGTGGGACTCGTGACCGCCCATCTCGCGTCGGTGCTCGCATTGGCGTTGGCCGACGAAACAGATTGGAATCCCACTCATCTCACCGCCGCTCAGACCGCCGCCGATGCGCTGCTTGATCGCGATGTTGCACCTTGGTTTGCGACCCAATGGCCCGTCGGCGAACCGCTTACCCAGCGTCGTATCCACAACATCCCGGTGCTCGCGCTGACTCGCAGTGCCCAGCTCGCGCGAGTGCGTAATAGTGCGCTAACCGATACGCTCGAGGCGCAAGCTATCGCCGTGCTCGAAACATGGGCAGCCTTTCGAATGGGCTCCGAACTGCACACGGAAGGCACCGCCTACGATGGTTATTTCATGGATGCGATGACCGGCTGGCTCAGCGGTTTGCCGCAGCGCGATTCGTTGCTCACAGAAACTGAAACCGCCTTTCGCAGCCTCGCCAATCAGTGGATGCAACTCACCCTCCCCGGTCGCTTGGATCTGCACGTGCCATTGAGCGACACGGAGCAAAAAATGCCTTTCTGGACCAACGCACTTCGTCGTCTGGCCGCGTGGTATGATTGGTCTGACGTGCATGCGCTGCTCGTTCGCGTGCCCTGCGCGCGCCTGCCCGCCGCCATCATCGTCGAATCGCTCGCACAAACCGCCACGGTCGCGTCCGCTCTGCCCGTTCCCTCGTCTCAATTTAGCGAACATCCGCATGCGCTTACGCTCCGCAGTGGCTGGACCAGCGCCGAGCATCTCGCTGTGATCGGCGCCTCGCGCTCGCCCCTCCATCATCTGCACCACGATGGCGGACACCTTATCATCGGATGGCGCACGCGTTTTTGGATTACCGATCCCGGCTACCAGCAATATCGCGAGGGCGAAGAACGGGACTACTCAATTGGCACCGCTGCTCACAATGGCCCTGTCATTAACGGCATCGCGCAAAGCCTTAACGCCGCCCAGATCATCGCGACAAACGAGCCACGAAAAGCATGTCTCGACCTCAGCGAATGCTACGAAGGACTGCCTGCCCATGCGACCGTGCAGCGTGAAATCCAAGTCGCTGCCCACGCGAATCCACTAATCCTCGTGCGCGATCGATTCGAAGGCCTGGAGGCCAACGCGACTATTACTACCCACTGGTTAGGCGGCGCACATTTCGCCTGGGCCTTCGTCGATGGTTGGGCACGACTCAGCGATGGTAAACACGCCCTCTGGATCGGCACCCTCGAATCGAAAATCTCACCGCGCCAACTCATCCGCCACGACGGCTCGCGCGGTCCGCTCACCCTCGCGCACGAATATAAGTTGGATCCAGGTCGCGGCGAACAAACGTGGCTATTCTGGGGTGATGAGACAGGTGGTTGGACACCGCCGGAAATATCAGCCGACAACGGGCGTCTTAGCCTGACACTTCTCAATGGAGAGCAGCTCTCTCTCGGTTAGCCGGAACCATACATTTAAACCACTAATGGACACTAATCTGAGAGGCAGTATGAGTTCTAAAAACGAACAGGAATCACCGTTACGTGAGTGATTTCATCCTTTGATTTCAGAGCGTTTCCTATGCGTGTCCACTCATGATTCTCGCACTGAATTAGTCCGGTTTAGCTAGGATCACGCCTCAGGCGTCTTTGGCCCAGAGTTTTTCGCGGGCGGCTTCTTGCCACGATACCGGCGAAAAATGTTTAGCGAAGCCATGGCGTTGCGGGCCAAGACCGTAAACGCCGCGCATGATTCTTTCGTGCACGGCCCAGAAACGTTCAATCGCGGCGAGGCCATCAGGAGTCGTGGCACCGGCCGCATGCGCGAGGGTGTGCTCATGCATCAGCTCGCTCTTGAGCTGCCAGTGTCGAAAACGCCACTCATCGGTCGCCGCTTCCGGGAGCAGAGCCGCGAGGTCGCGTTGCGCCTGTGCCGTGTCGTTAGCGAAAGGCCAGCCCCACTTCGTTAACCATGCCACCCACGCCTCAGGTTGATCCGTCGCAGGCGCGAGGTATTCGGCGACGTAATCGCGCAGAGCATCCAGAGAGTTTTCCCGCACACCAGCCGAGAGATTCGCCAACACGCGTTTGTTCACATCGTCGAAAACACCTTCCGAATACGCCATCCAACCGGTGCAACCTCGCGCGTGCAGCGCTTTGACGGTGCGCTCCAATCGTTCCGCCGCAATCACGGGCCCGAGATGCGCATACGAATCTCGCGGCTCCGACGCTTCCGCGTATCCGATATGAATAAAGGCCTGACGCGCGCAGTCTTTGGGCAAGGGCATAGCGGCGACGTCGTCATCCTCATACGGGATGTGTTGCGTGATGCTCTTCACCCAACCCGGAGCATGCGCATCGGCCCATTCGGCGAACACGCGATGCTCCTCGGGCTGCCACCACCACCCCACCATGCGCATCTCTATCCCCGGATGATATTTTTCCGCAATCGCGTGAATCTCGCGGCACAGTTCGCCAAACGTCACCAGCCATGGCGTGCACGATTCGCAGGCGCAGCCGCCGTTATCAAACGGGCATCCCGTGAGCGCGTGCAGCTTCACGCCTGCTGCTGCCAGATCGCGTAGCCAATTCTCGTGGTTGCGCAGGATAATCTCGCGACCTTCCGGTTTTGAGGGGCAGACCAGTTGCCCAAAAAAGCGCTCTGTCTTCGTCGCCTCCACGTGCGGCTGACACTGTTCCTGAAAGACCACGTTGGGTGTGATCAGTAAGACGCAGGGCAACCCGACTTCCTGAGCGATCAGGAAATGCTGTTTGATCGTGACACGATGCGACTGCCCCAATTCGTAAAGCGGTTCCGTGTAAGGATCGGCGCAATTGGCCAGATTAAACCAGGTCGCGTATTCATTAAATCCCCACTCTTTCCAATCCGTGAGTAGCTCACGATATTCGTTGTCGCCCATCACCTCGTAACTGTTGGCGAAGTGACTGGGGGCGTAGAGCGTGCGGGTGGCAAATAGGGGGGTATTCATCATCACTTTAATCGGAGAAAATTCACCCTACTGTTATGGGCAGATCTGACGAATCTTTAATGCCTTGTAACCGACTATAACCTCAAGATTGACAACCCTAGATGAGCGCGCCCCCTTAGTCGCTGTGATCCAGAGATCTCCTATCATGCTCCGGCCCTTTGTCGCCTGTCTGGCAATCATGCTCCTGAGTGTGATGCTCCCGGCAGAGCGCACCTCTTCGGCGTTGAATCAAGATCACTTAGCTTGGGAGCAGACATTCCTCCCTCACTCAGATCTGGCGCTGATCCACGATAGCGGATTCGGTAAAACATCTCCCCCTTCGAGAGAATTGGCTCAGGATACGCTAGGAATGATATCGAAAAAATCGGCGCTCAAAAGCACCGGGGGGCTATGTCATTCGATTCGCCCCAGATCACACTCTCTCGCACTCCCGAAGGCCCCTTGGATCGGGACTATTGTGCTGAGGATTTAGAGAAATCGGCCCAGATAACGCACGCCAAGCGCGTCGCGATTCTGAGGAGAGTTCTCCTGCCATAGCTCCGCAACTGCGGATGGCTGAACTCCCCCTTGCCCATTCTCAACCAATCCCACCACGCCTTTGGCGGAGGGGATTATCTTCAATCACTATTCATGTCCTTTAATAAACAGTTAGAATCTAGTAAGCCTAAACCATCAGAAGACGATACGGTCTGCGCCAATTGGGGCTGTCTGGCAGGAGTAACGCTCGGTCTGATCTTAACCCTCTTCGCTGGCCACTGGCATACAAACATCGCGTTGCTCGGCGTCTTGGGTTATATCATCGGCGCCCTAATCGACCGACGTCGGAAATAGTCCTACGAGCCCTCGGAATTTCCTCCGAGGGCTCGTATTTTTCCACTCCCCATCACTTGGCCCATGGACGGCATGTATTCGATTCATGACCTCGCCATCATGCGGGTGGTAAAAAGAGGATTATTCATCAGAAAAGCAGCTGTCGAATGAGGCGATTAAGCTTTCGCGTAGGAGATCACGAAATTGATCAGAGCTGTCGATTCGAACCACTGGGGATCGCGATTGTGCCCCTGCCCTGCGATCACGACCAATTTCATGTCGCCACCGTGTTTCCGATAATTCCCGGCGAGTGCCGCCGAGTTCTCCTCCAGCGGCACCACCTCGTCATGGTCTCCATGTAAATGAAAAATTGGCACGTTAGCCTGCGCGAGGGGAGCGATACGATCGACGGGGTTATGTTGCGCCAGACTGGCCGCCAACTCCGCTTCACTCATTTCATAAGCACCACAAGCCTTGTCCAATCCGGGATAGCTCCGGAGATTACACACCGGATAAATCCCCGCCACCCCAGCCACGGAATCCGAATTTTCTACGGCCCAATTATAATGCATTAATCCACCGCGACTGCGGGCCAGCAACACCGGCTTAGCGGAAAACCCACGACGAGTTGTCAGGTCTTGATAGAAGGCACTAAACAGGATCCGACCACGCGGACTGCCAAAGGACTCGCCCACATCTATTCCCCCTATCGCGAGACCGGCATCAAGGAACTCCCGAACCATTTTTTCCTCCTCCACGGAAGGGAGCCCCGGCAAAGTCGGAGCATACCAAACCCAAGGTTGAGCGGTTGCACTCGAGGCATGCTGAGGTAGAATCACAAAAGCGCGGTGCCCGTTGATCGTAAACTCCTCACCTTCCTGATTGCAGATAGTTAATCGTCTGTTTTCAACCGGGGATAGGTTCATCGGCCAACCCTAATTGTGAATCGTTTCATAAATAGCAATGCCTCACTAGCTTGCCTGTGTCGCCATGCTAGGCATCTATAAAATCGGCTCGGTTGCTTTATTAACTCGAATCGATGGCCACCCTCAGCAGCTTCCTACCCATCTTTCCTCTCCTGCACACCGATACATGGACGGCATCAACTTAATCCAAGATCTAGCGATTGTGCTTCTCGCAGCCGGTGTGGCTGGCATGCTCTGCAAACGCGTCGGCTTATCTGTGATCGTGGGCTACTTGGCCGCAGGTATCGTGATTGGGCCCTACACGCCGCCGTTCTCCTTCGTCACGGATGTGGAGCGGGTCCAAACACTCTCCCAAATCGGCCTCGTCTTTCTGATGTTTGCGATTGGCTTGGGCCTGAGTTTCACCAAGCTGAAGCGATTGGGATTGCCGGCACTATTGGCCACAGGACTCGGGGCATTTTTCGTGCTCAACCTAACTCAAGCCTTGGGTCATGTGGTGGGTTGGAGCCCACTCCAGAGCATGTTTATCGCGAGCATGTTTATGTGCTCTAGCTCGGCCGTGATCGCTAAGGTTGTGAGCGAATTACAGCTGAATCACGAGGGATCCGCGCAACGTGCGATGGGCATGACAGTGATGGAAGACGTCGTCGCCGTGGTCATGCTCACAATTCTAGCCAGCCAAACGCAAGGCAGCGTCGGAGACGAAGCGAGTATCGGACAATTACTCACCACGATGAGCGCATTCGTGGTGCTACTTGCGGGGGCAGGTCTATTGATCGTCCCGCGGCTGTTTCGGCGCATGGAAGCAGGAGCTGATCCCGAACTGCAAACGATCATCGTCGCCGGTCTGCTCTTCCTGCTCGCGATCTCTGCCGCCAAAGCAGGTTACTCCCTGGCCCTTGGGGCTTTCCTACTCGGAGCAATCATCGCGGAGATGCCGCAGAAAATGAAAGTGGAGAACACTTTCAGCGGGATGCGGGATATTTTCAGCAGCGTTTTCTTCGTCTCGATTGGCATGATGATCGAAGTGCGACTGCTCCTCATGGTGTGGCCGTGGATCATCGGTCTCTTTCTATTCGTGATGGCGGCCCGCCCTCTCAGCACCGGATTCGCCATGGTGCTCTGCGGCACCCCACCAGCCGTTGCTCGAAAAGCCAGTTTACTGCTTAGTCCATTGGGTGAGTTTTCATTTATCATTTCTCAAATGGGCGTGGCCGCGGCTGTCCTGCCCAAAGAGTATTATCCACTGGCAGTGGGAGTTTCTCTCCTCACCGTGCTGGCTTCTCCCATCATCAACCGAAATGCTGATGCAATTCTGCGTTTCAATGCACGTTGGGAGCCTCGATGGATCACGCAGACCCTCGACGCCTATAGCGATTGGCTCGCGCAGATCAAAGAGCGGCAAACCGCTCCCCTCGTTTGGAAACTGATCCAAGTCCGCGTCGTTCAAGTAGGAGCCGAAGTCCTGGTCATAACCGGCCTGCTAATTTTCTCCCCACTGCTGTTCAGCTGGTTCGAGGAATTCATTCACGCCATCTGGTTCGACCAGGCGAAAGTAGGATTTTCATTCTGGGGAGTGATCGGATTGATCGTGCTCATTCTGCTCGTCTCCATCTGGCGCAACGTGCTGGCCGTCTCGTTGATCTTCGCGGAAAGCGTGGGGAAGGTGACCCGACTCTCACCCAAAATCATCTCGCACGGATTCAACGCATTCGCTGCCACGACTATCGGTTATTGGCTTTATGGCATTCTCCCCATCGACTCATTACCGAACTGGGGCTGGGGCGTGATCGTGGCGGCTACGTTGATTGTGGTGCTGGTCTATTCAAAGCGACTAATCTATTGGCATAGCAACTGGCAGAGTTCCATGCAGGAGGTGTTGCAAGGTGAGTCGTCGTCCGAAAAGCAGCAGGCAGATTACCAGCGCGCAATGAATCAGCGCTTGGAAGACTGGAATCTAAAATTAAGCGAATTCGCAGTGCCGATCAATGCATCCTATGCGGGCAAGGTGATCGCAGAACTCGATCTGCCATCGCGTTTCAATTGTTTCATCGCCGAGATCGAGCGCAACGGATACGTCATCCCTAGCGTCAACTCCCAAGTACGGGTTTACCCTGGTGATACGCTCCTGTTGCTGGGAACGAATGAAGCGATCGCAGCCGTCCAAGAATTTCTAGCTGGATCGACTAACGTCCAACCGCAATCCATCGAGGAATTCAAGGTAACCGTTCTGGATACCCTATTGATGCCCGCTGATTCGCGGGCGGGCAAGAGGCTCCAGGATCTGCACATTACCCAGGCCACCGGAGTGAGGGTCGTCGGCATCCAGCGAGGAGAACAACGCATTCTCAACCCTGCGGCTAATCAGATTATCGAAAGCAGCGATCTCCTCCTGGTCATCGGCACCTTGGATGAGTTGAACCATTTTAGGCACTGGATCACGGACCCTAAAAACTGAACGTCTGATCATAATCACCCCACCTCAAGTAAAACACCTCTGATGAAGACGGACTTCAAACCGAACCGACTCGAGCGTTATATCGCCATCGATAACGCCTGCGCTTGGCCCAACCTCACTCTGATGCCAAATGGCGACATCGTCATGCTAATTTGGCCCGAACCTTGTCATGGCAAATGGGAAGGTGCCGTCGAATCTTGGGGCAGCCGTGATAGTGGTCGAACCTGGACGAAGCGCGGCGTGCCCGTGCCTTATGCCCCCGGCACGAATCGGATGAATCACTCGACCGGATTGGCTCCGGATGGCGCGCTCGTGGCGATCGTTTCCGGTTGGGAAGACCGCCCCCCTCAAGGAGAAGAGGCCTCCCACTTCGAGAGCGATAGCGTCGCGCCCGTCCCGACACGTTCTTTAGATGGAGGTGTAAATTGGACCCCCGGCAAATCGCCGGAACCTTCACCGGAAGAACTGGCGGCCTACGCGAATGGACAAAAAGATAAATCAGGCCGCACGCGTCCCATGATGATCCCGTTTGGCGACATCTGGCCGGTGGGTGACGGCACGATCGGTTCGATGATCTATTCGAGTCGCGCAGAGTTTTTCGCGAGCGCTGATCAGGGTGTGAGTTGGGAAGTTCGCGGATCACTGGGTGAAATCGACGGCACGAACGAAACCACGTGGCTCCGCTTGCCCGATGGTCGCTTACTCGCGGTAGCGCGCACTTATGGTGACCACCATCTGGAGCAGTATATTTCCGAAGACCAAGGGCACACCTGGAAATACGTTCAGGATTTGACTGGGGCTAATTGTCATCCCGCCGGACTAACTGCACTCGCCGATGGCATGCTCTTATTAACCTACGGCATTCGAGAAGATCCGTTGCGCGCTATCGGAGCAAAAATCTCCCGCGATCAAGGGAAGACCTGGAGCGATCAGCACGTGCTGGTGGATTTGGAGGAATCGACGAACCATCACGAACCCGAATGGCGCGACTGCGGCTATCCCTCCAATGAGCAACTCGCCGATGGCACGATCGTGACCGCTTACTACTGTAAGGGAGTCGCCGCGCATCGGCGCTATCATGTAGGGGTTCTCCGCTGGCGGCTGGGCTGACATGATCATATCGTGTTATGATGATACGATAATGCTATTTAGGCTCGTTTTTCGTCCAGTCCTTTGGTCTCATACTTCTTTCCATGCCTTACAAAATTCCTTCCAAACCACGCATCCTCACCACCACGGTCGGTTCCTATCCGGTTCCTGAGTGGCTCTCCGCTCTACCTAGTGAGCAAGCGGTCATTGATGCGACGCGCGTGATCTTCGATATCCAACGTCAGGCTGGTATCGATCTGCTGACCGATGGCGAGCTCTCCCGTTTCGATGTAAATCACCCCGACACCAATGGGATGATCGAATACTTCATCCGTCCGATGGCGGGTGTCTCGTCTGTCGTCGGCCGGTCGGTTACTGAGGAATTTGCCCAGCACTCGCCCATGAGTTTTCGCAGCAAGCCGGCTGGCGTAGTTGAGAGTGAGCTCGGCGAAGGTTCGCTGAACCTGCTCTACGATTGCCAAATCGCTGAAGCACTTGCTCAGGGTCCTTTCAAATTTACCGCGACCAGCCCTTACATGCTGGCGCGCACGTTGCTCGATCACCACTACGGCAACTTCGCCGATCTCACGATGGCGCTCGCCGGTGTGATTGCTGATCAGATGCCTAAGCTTCCTGCTGCCTGTGTGCAGATCGATGAGGCCAACATCCCCGGCAATGCCGATGATGCTCCCCTCGCCGCCGCCGCGATGAATGTCGTGCTCGATAAGATCGACAAGGGCACTGAACGTGCCGTGCACTTCTGCTTCGGTAATTACGGCGGACAAACGATTCAATCCGGCAACTGGAAGAAGCTCATCAAGTTTCTCAATTCCCTGCACTGCGATCACCTCGTGCTCGAAATGGCGCATCGTCCGAAAAGCGATCTCAACGCCCTCAAGCAGATCGACAAGAAGATCTCCCTCGGGATCGGCGTCATCGATATCAAGGTCAACCACATCGAGACCCCCGATGAGATCGCCGCGAGCATCGAAGCGGTCGAGAAGAAAGTCGGCGAAGGTCGTGTCCGCTACGTCCATCCCGATTGCGGTTTCTGGATGCTCAAGCGCTCGATCGCGGATCGCAAAATGGAAGCACTCGTGCTCGGTCGCGACAAGTATCTCGGCCTCTAATCGAATCAACTTTCGACCCAGCCGCGCACCTCAACGTGCGCGGCTTTTTTGTGCGGGAACATCTCAGTTCATCCTCGGCCTTTTTTCTGCGCATGCGATCAGACTACTCTGCCGTCGCGAGTCAGACGGATTCGGACAGCTTGTCGTCCCTAGCCTTGGCGACGGATGATGGCGATCTACGCACAGGCAAGTAGAACCAAGGGGTAATCGTAGATGGCTGCGTCGCTCCACTCCTCGCCATGACAGTCCAATTGATCAGGCTTCTATTTTAGCGTGGAAAAAGCAAAGGTGTGAATCTATCACCAACGCAGCGCCAAACTAATTTCCTATGAGCTATTTCGATTCCTACCGCACTACGCTGAATGACATTCTTGGTCGCACGAGCGCGACCAATCTGGACGGCACAGAGATCGGCGCAGCCGGGGGATTCAAGCAATGGTTAAACCTCACCCGCACCACCAACGATGCGGGCCACGTGCACTACTTCGTGGGCAACGGCGCGAGCGCGACGATGGCGAGCCACATGGCATTGGATTGCTGCAAGAATGCCGGTATTCGCGCGATGGCTTTCAACGATATCGCCAGCCTGACTGCGCTGGGCAACGATCTCGGCTACGACCAAACTTTTGCCGCACCCATCGACTGGCACGGACAGAGCGGCGATCTGTTAATCGCGATCAGCAGCTCGGGCGGCTCACCTAATATCATCGCCGCGATCGAAGCCGCGCGAAAGAAGGACATGAAGGTCGTCACCTTGACTGGCATCAAGGAAAGCAATCCCGCCCGCAAGTTGGGCGACGTGAATTTCTACATCCCCGGGCAAACCTACGGCGCGGTTGAATGCCTGCATCAAATCCTCCTGCATTGCTGGTTGGATGACTACATGGGGCTGACCGAGTGGAAGACCGCGTGAGTGCATCGACCCGCTACTTTCTTGGACTCGAAACCGGTGGCACCAAGGCGTCCGCCGTGGTGATGGATTATGAATATAATCAACTGGCGACCCGCGAAGTAGCACGTCCGGCCGGAGCGACGGCTCAGGATACGATTACACAACTTATCGAATTAGGTCGCGCCGTGCAAACGGACGCTGGTCTTGAAAATCCACCGGATGCGATTGGCTGGGGCTTCGGCGGACCGGTGAACCGCCGGCAGAACAAACCAGCCTACAACTTTCACGAGTCAGGATGGGATCAGCTGACAACAGACTCAGCGACACAGTTACAGGAATCGTTGCACGCTCCGGTATACGTGGAAAATGACTGCGAAGTGGCTGGCCTCGCGGAAGCGCATCTGGGCGCCGGTTCGACTGAAGGGCTGACCTTCTACATGACGCTGGGCAGCGGAGTCGGCGGCGGAATAATTTGGAACGGCCGCATCCTCACCAGCGGGCCTCTTGGCGAGGGCGAAATCGGTCACATGAAAGTCGTGCCACAAGGTGCTCAGTGCGCGTGCGGACAACTCGGTTGCCTCGAAGCGTATTGCTCGGGTTGGGGGGTGGGCGAGCGAGCCATGGAAGCGATCAATTCCCTGCGAGATCACACGCCGCTGATGGACAACATTCGCAACGCCGAGCCACGTCTTCGCGCCAAACTATTGTTTGCCGCGCGTTCGGAAGATTCATTCGCCCAAACGCAATCCGAGGAGTTTTTGAATCACTTAGCTGATGCGTGCGCCAACGTCGGTCTCCTGCTGGCGCCCAAAAATTTCGTGATCGGCGGAGGCCTGTCGCAACTCCCCTGGTTGATCGATGAACTCGCCCCGCGAATCCAATCACGACTCCCCGATTTGATGCGGGGTCACATGGATGTGAAAGTAGCCCAACTCGGCTCGGCAAGTGTGCCCTGCGGTGCGGCTCTCTACGCCAGCCAACGTGTGGCCGAGCGTTAATCAGCTCAGCGAATGCGCCAGTTTCACCAGAGCTTTGGGTAGCTCGGCGTATACCTTTGCGTAAGGCAACTCGCCACAAATCAGCGGCACGAAATCTCCCGAGTAACCTTGGCGTAAATGCGCCGCCTTATCGGGCGCGTAACCATTGCCGCCGACCAAGCTGACCAGCCAAGTATGTTCGTGTGGCGAGCCCTTGATGACCGGAGCCTGTAAACCGTGATACGCTTCTAATCCCCCGCCCAGAATCACAACCGGACCTAATCGCAACCCATGAATACACACCTCGGGATTTGGCGCTTTCTCACCGCGAAAACCAGCGAGCACATTCCGCAACCCTTGCAGACGAGCCAGCTCCATTCCGTTGTGCAATAAGGGAGGCGAGCCCCCCGTAAAGGGATCATCGGAGACTTGCGGATCGGCAAAGATCTTTTCCAATTCCGCGATCTTTCGCTCAACACTGCGGCGCGACCATTTCTTTCGGCTAAAGGCCGTATCCTGCCGGACCATCTTAAATGACGGCACCTCAATTGGGGTGGCAGCCTTGATGCCTCCGACGACCGCGCGACTATATTGACGGGCAATCGCCTTTAAGGCCTTCAGCGATTCTGAAGGCACACGATGATTGAGCTTGGGATTGATATCGCCCAGTGCCCCGGGGAAAAACATCGCGACCGCACCGGAGTATTTCTTCTCCAATTCCAAACAAGCCATGCCCGCATAGTCTCCGTGGATCGACGCCGTCTTCTCACCGTAAACCACAGGATGGCATCCGAAGTGGTGAAGGAGCCCGACCAGCTTTCCATCGGCATAGGCAATGAGCACACGAACCATCGGATCGGTGTGTTCCGGATGAGCAGGACGCCAATCGGGGCTCATGCGTTCCTTGAAATTCTCGTTCAGGGCAAATCCCGTATCCGTCTCACGATTCACGGCGATTCCTTTGCACGGTGCTTCCGCATGTCGCCACTCAACCTCGGCTAGGTTCTCAACCGCGCGAGCCGCCGCTTCCGCCGCGCGGGCCGGCAACGTTTCCAGATACATCATATCCGCTTCGCCCCAACCCACCATGCCTCCAACCGAAGGCGCACTGTGCGTGTGAGTCGCTGAGATCAAGACATCATCAGATCGACACCCTACTCGAGCCGCGACTACCTGGCGGATTTTTTCCGCCAGTGATCGTGGGGTGCCGCCACTCTCAACGCTAAGCACGACCGAGCGGCGTTTGCCTTTTTCGAGCACCATCCCGCGGGCATGAAGCGGCGCGACGATCTCTTTCGCCGCGCGATTACGATACGGACCGTAACCCGCTAATTGCACCCCGAGTCGGGGCGTGATGTCGCTGATGCCGAATCCAGCTTTCATCCGCGGACGGCCGGAGCCGAAGGGCCTTCCCGGCGTTCAAGGTCGCGCAACTCGTCGATGTTGGCCTCCACCTTCAGGATAATTTCTGCCATGCGTTCGATCATGGGCTCGTTTGGCTCTACCATGTCGAAACCCGTCTCGAGCGCATTGTCCACTCGCCAGCGAGTGTTAGGCAGAGGCAGGTTGCGGTAATCAACGCCGGCTGCTTCCAAGGTCGATAACCACGAAACTCGTGGTCCGCGGTAGTCCTGCCAATGCATTCGTGGCCAGTCGGAAATAGGTGACGGCACATAACCCACCGCAGTGAGTCCCTCAGCTTTTAGTGCGGCGGCAAAGGTATCACGAGTGATTCCGGCTGCTTCCGAATCGAACGTGAATGACAACAAGTGGTAAGACGGTTTCACGCCGGGGGCATAGTCGGGTAAATTGAGGAATTTTCCGTCAACCAAATGCGTCCGCAAGAGATCAGCATGGTAGCGACGGGAAGCGAGTTCGGCATCGATCTTCTTGAATTGTTCGGTGAGGAGCACGGCGTTGAATGGCGCTACGCGATAAGTATAAACCAGCGAATCGGTATAAGGCTGAAGCTCTGCCGGCATGCCGCCATCCGTTGCCCGGCCCATATGCTGGCCGATCATGGCACCCTTCCAATAAGCGCTTTCGTGTGGGGTCACCATGTAGCCCGATTCCGTTGTCGCGAGCAACTTGCCCCCCATGCAAGAGAATCCAGCCGCATCACCGAAGGTGCCCACTTTTTGGCCAGCAATCTCGGCGCCATGAGCCTGACTACCATCTTCGATCAGCATGAGTTTATGCTTATCCGAGATTTCGCGAAGTCGTGGTAAGTTTGCGGGCTGTCCAAAAAGATGCACGGCGAGGATCGCCTTCGTGCGGGGGGTGATCGCCGCCTCGATCTGCTCGGGATCGATCAGACCGGTATCACGCTCCACATCGACGAAAACCGGAATTGCATTCTGATGCAGAATGGGAGAAATCGAAGCTCCCCAAGTATAGGGCGTGGTGATCACTTCGTCGCCCCCACATATTTCAAATCCAGCTAATGCGGATTGCAGCGCGGCATGCCCTGAGCTCGTGGCGAGCACGTGGCGACCAGCATGGTATTGAGAAATTACTTCTTCGGCCTCTCCAATCTCCTCCACATGCTTGCGGCCCACGCCAAACGTTTTTCCCGCGCGCAGCATTTCAGCAGTCCGTTCGATCGCACGATCAGTGAACGTGGGAAACTTAGGATAGGTGATCTTACCGACGGCAGTGCCGCCCAAGAGGGCGAGTTTCGAAGTAGCAGGAGCGATAGTGGAACTCATAATGAAACAAATATATCAGAAGGCGACTGAGTTGGGAATGGTTCGGCTTACGAAGACATGTCGAAACTTACACTCATCTCGAATTTGATGCTACTTTCCGGGATACCAGCCATCGGCCAAAGTAAACTGACGCGGATCGACTGGATCGGCCAACGTGCGGTATTTCGGTCCACGCGTCCAATGAGCCTTACCATGAAAGAGTATCTGTAAATGCGGGGGTAGTTGAGCCGCCGCTTCCGGGGTCAATGTATCCTCACCCCAATGCGGATACATCGAAGCCCCATAACCACAGATGATGATCACCCGCTCATTGTCACTGCGCAGTTGACCGGTCGCATGGATGAGAGTTTCTGCAAAGAGTAAGGTCGATCCCGCCGGTGCGATCACCTGGTGAATGAGTTTCGGATCTTCATAAGCCGCATCAATCATCTCTTTGAGCGGCACATCCAACTTATGACTTCCCGCGACCACGACCGTGCCACCGTCATCTGGTCCGAGATCAGTGACATTGGTGAGCGTTTTAACGAAGCTGCAGTGAAACAATCCGTTCTTCGTGTGACTGCCGTAGGGGACATCGATTCCATTGTGAAAACCAAACTTAGGTTTCTCATTGGGATCATACTTGGGATCGCGCGTGTTGATATGCGCATTCATCTCCACGATCCGGGCATCGCCGCCGATCACCTCTTCGACCATCCCCACTAAGCGAGGATGCGTCGCGTAGGAGGTATACAACGGATCTGCCTGCAAAATCTCTCCGAGAAAAACGTGATGCGGATGATCGCCGAGAAATCGTGCCTCGGCCGGTTGCTTTTCGTGGTCAGCCGGACGCGAGCGAATTTCCTTCTTCGTGCGTTGCAGTGCGTCGTGAATCGAACCGCATTCGTCGCGGCTCAGCACATCAGGCACGACGACGTAACCATTGACTTCAAAATAATAACGCTGGGCCGGAGTTAGCGCGGGAAAGGGGCGATCGTTCGACTGTTCCATGGGATATAGTGGGGGTGAGGATAACGGTATAAAAAGTTGGTCAGCTGCTCCCCTAACAACAATCCCAAACTACTCGGCGGCACTCGCGAGCCAAACCCGAGGGGCCTTCCCCGTCACCCGTTTGAAAGCACGACTAAACGTAAACGGATCGGCAAACCCCAACGAAAGCGCCACGGCCTTCACGCTCGCCGCCGGCAACTTCAGCATCACTTGCGACCGCGCAATGCGTTCGCCTAAAATAAATCGGCCGAGCGGCATTCCCGTTTCCGCCCGAAAAAGCGCGGTCAGGTAGTTTGGAGAAACATGCACAGCGCGCGCCACATCGGCCAGAGCCAGCGGTCGATGCGATTCGGTCCGCACAAACTTCACGGCTCGTCCCACGAGTTGAGCACGTTTATCAAATTGGGCTTCACCGCCATCGAGCACCCGGCGATAGAGCGCGAGCGTCAATGTGAGTAGCGATTCGCGAACCAGATCCAAATCGGGCGGCGCGGCTTTAATTGAGAGGTCGCGTAAAACCTGGAGACGGCGTTGAGCCTCCGATGGTAGCGCCGCGAGATTCATTTGGTAATCCAAGACAAACCCGCCTTCGCGACTATAGCGCGTAAGGTGGAGGGTGGGTTCATCCGGATGCAGACTCCACCACGCTAATCGATAACTGCGGCGCGGACCGGCAAATCCTTCTGCATGCGAAAGCCCCGCGGGACACACCACCAAATCGCCCTCCTCAAGCACCGCCACTTGCTGTTCGAGACTGAAAAGGCACCGACCATCAATCAGTAGACACAGTTCAGCATGATCATGCGCATGCTCGTCGGCATAGAGAGCTGGAACAAATTTCGCACGGTCACGAATCTCGCTTGGACGCAGCCCATCCCACGGTCCCAAAATCCGGGATCGAGTCAGTCGGCCGACCGCCGTCACTAGTTCGCTGCCAATGAAATTTGTAAGAAACACGGAAGTCGCGCTAGACAATGCTACCAGATACTGCAAAGCAATCACTCCCCATTTCCCAAAACAATATGCTAAACATCGCCATCATCGGATGCGGAGTCATCGCGCAACATCACATGCGCGGCCTCGCTAAACTCTCCAACGCCCGCGCCGCAGCTGTCTGCGATCTGCGACCTGAATTCGCGGAAAAGACCGCCGAAGAATTCGGCATCGAACGCTGGTCCACCAATGCCACCGAGCTTTTCGAAGATCCTTCAATCGACGCGGTGATCCTGGCGCTGCCTGCCACTGCTCGCACCGCCCTCGCTCTCGAAGCGTTTAAGAACGGCAAGCACGTCCTCACTGAGAAACCCGTCGCGATGAACGCCGCCGAAGTGCGCACCATGATCGCCGCGCAAGGCGATCTCGTCGGCGCCTGCTGCTCCTCTCGCTATCATTCCTTCGCCTCGGCCAAAGCCGCTCACGATTTCATCAAGCAAGGTGGCTTGGGCAAAATCCGCACGATTACCTGTCGCGCCGCCACTAAACCAGGCGATGCTCCCGCCGAGCATCCACCGGTCTGGCGTCTGCGCCGCGACCTCAATGGCGGCGGTATCTTCGTCAACTGGGGCTGCTACGATTTTGATTACCTCTTCGGCATGGTGGATTTCAAACTCACTCCGAAATACGCCCTCGCTCAAACCTGGCAGGTGCCGGAAGCGTTTAGCGCCTACGCGGCCGAAGGTTCCGATGCGGAAACTCATATCGCCGGTCTCGTTACTTTCGAAGAAGGGTGTGTCTTTAACTACGAGCGCGCCGAATTCTCATCGATGCCTATTGGCAGCATCTGGCAAATTTGCGGCGACAAAGGCTCGCTCGATATGCAGATGCTCAAAGCCACCTCGGCCAATATTGTGCTCACCCAGCCCAATCCGGGCACCGGCACCAAGACGAGCGTGCTCTGGGAAGGTGATGAATCCAGCTCGAGTGCCGAACACGAGGGCGTGGTCGCCGATTTCGCCGATGCCGTGATCAATAAGCGCAAGCCCATGACTACCCTCGAAGATTCGTTACTCTTTGCTCGGATAACAGATGCGTTCTACGCTTCCGCCGATACAGGTAAGCCGGTGAGCTTCGAGTAAGGCGATTGAGCGCAGTAAATTGTAGCAACTGTCTTGATTAATTGGTCATAACGGGGGCCTCAGTGAGGATGCGGTTGAGGAAAACGACTAGTTTTCGAGCGACTGCGAT
>Ga0105055_10003981_pt1 | contig 21948 bp, 5 predicted proteins | sample BON03_FD_78090 | JGI IMG/M metagenome (GOLD analysis project Ga0105055, IMG submission 78090) | Freshwater microbial communities from Lake Bonney liftoff mats and glacier meltwater in Antarctica - BON-03 | ecosystem: Environmental > Aquatic > Freshwater > Ice > Glacier meltwater | place: Lake...
AGCAAGAACATTATGTGGAATCACTGAATTCGCATTATATTTCTCCTGATGTAATTTAATTGCATCCCTCGACTTGACAGCTATGTCGCCTGCAAACGCGTTCCATGAAGTAGCCACTAAAGTGTTTAAAAATACTTTATACATTGATGTTCCTTTGTCTACTTCATGGTTTACAGTTTTGCATAAAATTGAACACTCACTCATCTGCGCTCATAATTAGAACTGATTGCATTTAAAATTTAACAAGTAGATTAATGATCATTGAGTTCGCCAACAATATCTCTTAGCATCGTTGTAGTCAACGACTCATCGTTCTTTGTTTCATCATCATCATCTGATTCCTGAGTTTCTGGTTTAAAAAGGAACTTGTTTTTAAGCCTGCTTATTCTTTCAGGCAAGAACAATCTATTCCTCGACCCTGTCACAGCCGCTGCAGATTGCCCCATATGATTTAATACATTGACATCAACGTCATGCAATAGATTTGCAACCTTATATTGTTTGAATGCGTGAGCCCAGTGCAAGGCTGTGTTTCCACCATAGTCTGTATTCATCGCATTCGCCCCTTTCTGCAATAACATATGAACCATCTCAACCTCTCCATGTTGGCACGCCGTCATCAATGGGGTCTTACCATCAAAATCTGAACTATCCACATGAATTTCGGATTGGTTCAATAGAAATCGAAATATGTGTAACTTTCCACCAATGGCAGCACAATGAAGTGGGGTGAATCCATTTTGAAAACTATGTTCATTCAAACTTTTTGAATTCCACGGAACCGAATTGGTTCCAAATTGTGAGCCTAAATACTGTTTCAACGCGTCTAAATCCTTGACTCTACAAATCTCCCACATGTTTCTTAAAGCCATACTTGTCTTACGAGATCGACATATTTGGAAAGGAACCTTGCCTTGAGTAGATTTCATTCTTGACAATTTCAACACATCAGCATCTGCATAAGCAATCATTCTAGCAAAATCCGAATGACTATGAGAGCAAGCAATATGCATTGCATTCAACCCTAATTTGGTTGTTGTATACAAACTACACCCGGATTGAATTAACTCCCATCCGGCTATCGTGCTTCCTTTTTTCGCTGCCATCATCAAAGGCGTGTACCCATCTGCATCTTGTATATCAATGGCAGCCCCATTTCGAATAAGAAGACTCGTCATCAATTTCATGTCTTGTTGGGTTTTATTCTGACTCTCTATAATATCTAAAATCCCCAATCCATTTGATTCTATGGTATCGGTTCCAAGTACTGCCATGTGCAGTGCAGTCCTCCCGCGAGTAGTTGTTGCATTCACGTCGATACCTGCCTCAAACAATATATCAGCACAAGCTCGATGTTCCATTCTACAAGACACGGCGCAGTAATGCAACCCCGTCCAATGATTTGCATCTCGTACTCCAACACTATGATTCTGCTGATCAAGTAGCACATGTATCACTTCCTCGTTACCATTCTCTGCAGCGCTGTGCAATGCTGAGCGAAGCTTTAATCCGGAAGCTTTGTTAAGATTGGATTCGATCGAGCTAGTCAGTGATCGCAACGTTGACTTCTGGTCATGGGATGAAATACTCTTCTTGCAGAATGCGTCGACTTTATCTGTGAAGTTTTCCTTTAACATTACTCTTCTAATCTGGGAGTCAGTGATCAAATCAAAAGGAGTTTCCCCGTCAAAATTTACGACGTAAATGTCTGCACCCCATCCTATCAAGATCTTTATTGCGGAAATGTTTCGATTGATAACTGCAATATGAAGCGGAGAACACCCGCAGGACTCGACCGCATTGGATAAGGCGCGTCTTTCCACTTTAATCCCTTTTGAAACGGTTTTTACGCACCGTTCGTCATTTATTAAGAGCTCCATGGAACTCGGGGATTGCGCAGCATAATGTAACGCAGTCCAGCCATCTTTATCTTGACGAGCAAGTACCTCCCACAACTTTCTCTCTCGCAAACATTCAAATTCAAATTTCAATCTCCGCTTTTCTAGATCAAATTGATTATGATTAGATCTCCTGTATAGCAAGTCTGGTTTTCTATTGTCTAGAAAATCTTGACGCAGTTGTATAAGCCGTCTTTCAAGTCGATTCTGAATCGGTTGATCTACCAAGCGTTCCAGAATCTGATTCACCATTCTCATGTTTTTCACCAAGATGCTCAAATGCAAAGCCGTTCTACCTGAGCTATCAAGGGTCTCAGATAAGGTTTTATTGGTGATGTCTTTCAAACCCAGATGTGCGTTTGTTCCAAGAATGAGATCCACCACGTGGTTTTTGTTTCTGCTCGATGGATTGAACTTCTTATGTGGCCTTGATAAAGGACGATGGACTTCATTTTCTGCTAAATCCGAACATTTTGATTCATTATCAGAATATTCTGAATGATCTGATTCGGATGATACTTCTTCACGAGGCATTGTATTCTTGTTGGAATATAGCCGTTGAAAAAAAATTACGAAAATTGTAGGAGTTGCTCATGATGCATTTCATGAGGTAGCAATAAATGACCCTTATGTCGATAAGAAGAAGTGTCAGCTAGCAACCACTATGAAAACGAACCCTTACTTCCTCAGCTGTCTGGATTTGTTCGAAGGACTATCCTTGGTTATTCTGCATGAAAAATGAAAGTTCGTTTCAGTAGATGCTTCACCTCGAGAAAGTGGCAATAATCATATGAATTCAAATTCCTGTTTTACTTTTTACTTTTCTTTTTGATAAGTGTTTCTTCATTATGATTTTTGCGCTTCTTATCACCGGTTTCCTGCGATATTGCCTGAGGAGCAACAACAACACATGTGACATGAGATCCTTTTCCACTGTTCAGTTCTTCCACCAAAACAGGTTTGGTTTTCTTGAGTTTATATACAAGAATCTTCCCGTTGGACATACCTACGACTATCTTCCCAGAAACCTGACCTACACTTCTGACTCTTGATTCACAGTTCCATGTACAAATTTCTTCAATATCATCAGCAGCAATCCTTAGCACACGTACATCTCCATTCTCGTAACCGACTACAAGGCAACCCTCGTCATAAAAACAAAGCGCATTTATTTTCACTTTGCCTTGTAAAGCTGCCGATGCTAATCCGTTGGTATTCTCAACATCGAAAAAAAGCACATTAAGATCATTTGCTACAACTGCATAGTGCATACCACTAGGACTCCATATACATAATGAGAGGTAGCGGGCATCCTTGATGCGGTTACGACTAGCCGGTCGGCATGATTCCAAGTTCCATGCTCGCAACGAGTTATCATTAGAAGTTGTCAGTGCGAGTTTCCCGGATGGATGAACTGAAATGGAATTGACCGGTCCCGTTTTATGTCCCTTTAGATTAGAAACCAATTTCCAATCCTTGCACCGCCACAACAGCAGTTGTTCATCCGCGCCACCACTTATAAGATACTTATCTCCCACGAAAGCTAACGACAACACAGTATCTGCATGTTCCATAAGTTCACCAACTTCAGCCATTTTATTCAGGTCGTATATCTTAATAACTTCATCAGTACCACCGGACGCCATCAACTGATGTCGTTGCTTGGACGTGTTATACTTGCACAGTGGATCATTCACTGCGAGGCATTTGATACATGATGGATGAGCTCGATATGCAAATACCAATTCCATGCTACCGGACTCTTTATTTCTCCACCCATGAATTCCACCGTCATAATCGCAAGAGGCAATCAGCGACATCTTTTTCAAATTATCACTGGTGTACAAAAAGAATGGTCTACCTACTTGTCAAAGCACCAGTAATCGAATGGGGAAGTTCACAGGCAAGCGCAAATTGGTGACGAAGAAAAAGAAGAAGAGCAAAAAGTCAAAGAATGCAAAGGACGATTGGTATACTAATGATGGTGTTGCAGGTATCTATGGTATAAAGAAAACGCGAGGTAAAAAGGAGGAGGATTCGGATGACTATTTTGAAAAAGATGATGGCAAGTATCAAGTCGATTCGGAGCAAAGCGAAAGTGATTCAGAAGAAGAAACTCCTGATTTATATGGACAGCTTTTGTCAGGATTGCGGGAAGCTTCTAATGACGCAGATACTAAAGCGGCATTAAGACGGATCCAATTAGAACAGGAAGGCATTGAGGAGGAAACTGAAGCTGAGGAGTTTCATGATCACGATGCCTATAAATTCGAAAACGATGTTCAAATTGACGAAAAAAATGAGTCAGAAAACTCTTTTGTACAAGATGAAAGTGAACCAGAAAATTCAACAATGGAAAATGAAGAAGAAAGTGAACCAGAATATTCCACCGTGGAAAATGAAGATGAAAGTGAATCAGAAGGTGTTTCGAAAAAACATGATGAATTTGTATTTAAGAAACGTTTTATTGAAGCATACACGTTGACTGAAGATGAATGCGAAGAATTAACTGCCGATGACTCCGCTCCCGTCCCATTGAAATCAAAATTGGTAATTGGCGGTGGTAAAATGACTGTGGCAGTATATGGACAAGTTACTGCCATGCCTATACCAGGTACGTTTCATGCGGCCGACGTGAATATTGATGCGTTTGCAACTTTGAATTCATCCTTTGAAATCAAGGAAAGGTTAGGTAAAAGATGGCTTGCGTATGCTCACCGACGGCATAAACTGAACTGTAGAAGAATCGGGGAAGAACTTGTTCCGGATCGAAATTCTATTGGATTGACCTCGTTGCAAACCTCGCTGGCTGCTCCTGTGTTCAATTATACGGACTTGATATTCAACGGAAGGTCTCTCCACAATGCCTCTGAACTTCGCGAGCTGTACGTACTGCATGCATTGAACCATGTCACTAAATCTCGTGATCTTGTGAGTAACCACAACGTAGCAATCAAGGAACGCGCGCAAGTGCGAAGACAGCAAAAAGAGGCGGCGATAGTTGAAAAAACGGCTTTTCCTGAGATCGATGAAGCGGCACAGAATGAATTTGACGAGACGATCCGAGATAGAGGCTTAACTCGTCCTTCTGTTTTGATTGTCGTGCCAAATAGAGCTGCTGCGCTTCGTGTGGTTAGGTTGCTATTTGAACTCCTCCCTGAGAATGCAAATATATCCAACAAGACTCGTTTCTACGATGAATACACCGAGCAGAATTCCGAAGAACTCGATGCAATATCCGCCAGCATAAGACGAGAAAGAGAAAAAGCGTCTGAATCCTACGATGAACTTTATTTTGCTACTGGCACACATCCAGGTATCGAGGATGATATGTCTATTCGAAAAGGCAGTTCGGCCAGACCTGCTGACTGGCTGGCGACATTTGCTGGCAATAACGATGAATGTTTTAAGTTGGGCATTGGATTTAACGGCCGCAAGTCGGTTAAGTTGTATTCCAGTTTTTACCAGTCGGATTTAATCATTGCTTCTCCTTTAGGCTTGAGACTTTCTACAGGTCAAGGAGTTGGCGAAGGTGTTGACAACGATGAAGAAATGAGTGCCGATGAAGACGACGAAGGGTTGGAAGAATTAGGTATCGATGTAAAAACGGAAGTGCGCAATAAAGAGATTCGAAAAGATGGGGTAGATGTGGACTTCTTATCATCCATCGAAGTTTGTGTGGTTGACCAAGCTGATGTGATTGAGATGCAAAATTGGCAGCATCTGGTGGACATCATGGAAGTAATGAATTCAAAACCTGCGAATCTGAGAGAGGATATGGATTTTTCCAGGGTACGACAAAGTTTTTTGCTGGATGGGATGCCCAGAAGGTTGCGTCAAACTATCGTTTTCACCTCAACACCCAACCCGTATGTGAATGCCTTGTTCGTTCCGAAATCTGTTTCAAAGATGAACTTGGCAGGAGCTCTCACCTGTAGACCCTCCTCGTTCGAAGGATCCATCTACGATACAGTTGCTTCAAATATCACACATAAGTTCGTAGCCGTCAATGACAAGAGAATCGAGTATTTCGAGAATAACGTCATATCCACTTTGAAATCTGATGTTGCCGCGCATACTCTGGTGATCGTACCATCTTATTTCGATTATATACAAGTTCGAAATCTTTTCAGACGCGTTGCTGAAAACATGGGAGAGACTGAAGACCGTCTCAGAGGAAAAGGATTTCAGACGGTATCGAAACCCAAGGTAAAAGGTCGGAATGGCAAGAAATTCAAGGCACCCAAGTACAATATAGATGAATCAGCACGTTCCTGTTTGTATGTTTGTTGTTCTGAGTATACTGAACCACCGCAAGTGATTCGCTGTCGAGGTGACTTTTTTCATGGTCGTGCTAAAGTTTTTTTAACAACTGAGAGGTTCTACTTTTACAATCGATTTAAACTACGAGGCATCCATAGAATCGTCTCATATGCACCCATGGCAAATGCACAGTTTTACACCGAGCTAAATGATCTCATTGAGTCGGAGGATAGCAAGGTGACAAATTTAACGTTATTTTCTGAACGCGACAGTATGACGCTTGAAAGAATCGTAGGCACAAGCAACACCCGCAAAATGTTAGCTAGTGATAAAAGTGTCTTCACATTTGAAACCTCCTAACAAGAGCTTTGGAGAGTGGATTTAGTGCGTATAAGAGATATTTTAATAATTAATTATGGGACAAATGGGGTTTAGAAATACTTGCTGCTACTTGGTTTAATTCATCTGTTTCAACTTCGAACAACTCCCACCAAGGATAACTTAAATCAGGTGGCATCGGTAAATACATACTCAGACTATCAGAGGCCAATTTAATGCATGAACACGCAATGGTTTCACAATCATATTCACAGCAAACCGCCGTAATGAAACTATCGCAACACAGCTTCCATGATTCTTGAACCAACAGTCTTAGCGGCTCTTCTTCCTTGACGAGCATTTTACAATAAAATAACAGAAATTGCTGAGGCAAATGAACTTCATTCCATAATTGGAAACCGAGGGTCTTCAAAATTCGCATTTCCGCAGCGATCATTTGTGATCGTTCAATCTCGATATTATTCATCCCAGTGAAGGCGTTTAGGAAATTGGCGCGCGGTTGCTCATGAAGCTTGCTTGATAACAACAGTGCCCCCTATATAAAACAGTGAGCTTCAAAAATAGATTATGGAGTGCATACTGACCTTGCAAAGTGACGACATGAGAGATTCGTTTGATTGGACTGAATCGACATTTTGGTTATGAGCTTTTTCGCATTTGACATATTTGTGAATTAGCATCAAGGCAGTAGAAATGCAAATTTGAGGCAATTTCAGTGCGCGTCCTGCATTTGAGACGGTCTCGAAAACCATCCGTGCAACGTCGTCATCATCCATTTCGTACACGCAGTATTAGTATTGTACTAAAACTGTACTAGAAGTAAATTTGAAAATAGTTTTGTCAACTTTTCCTAAATAGTGATTTTAATAAAGCACTAAGTTTTCCATGCAAAGTTACAATAACTGCAATTCCGTTTTCTACGAATGATTATGCTTCTGATTATCTCACGAATTGTCACCAGGTTCTTTTCTTTCAACAAGATACTCTTGTTTTTAAAGAGTTTCGCGATTGATCAATGGCTTCTATCCACTACTTGTAGACGGTTTCAGACAAGGTGTAGTGTCTAAAGCGAATCCTCTTCGATATGATACTCAGGGTCTACTTAGATAGTTCCCCTAGAGAATCTGTTCTGGGGTAGTTACCTGATTGCTGAAATATTTGAATTTGCCAATCTACTTAAAAAGAATATTTTGCAAGACTGTTGTGACGAAAATCAGATTGTGCGAACAAAGGCGCAATACTAGAAACTAGCTTCATATCGAAGTTTTATATTATTTTAAATGTATGTTTAAATATTATTTTACTTCTCTGTTCCAAGTAGTAAAGCCGTGCCACGAAGCACCCAGTAAGTTGCATCAGCATTTCCAGAGTCAAGATTCACGCCCACCACAAAACTTGGTCTTTCCCTCGTACCAGTACGAACAGGGTACAAATATAACGGACATAAGTACACACTTTTCGTGGGTTTCTTAACTTTCTCTACCGGTTTGAAATGTATAACAGGCATGTCGGCATAGAGTTCCATTGGATTGGCATCTGCAAGAGTATTCTGTGAACTATCCCATCGAGCTCCTTCAAGAACCATTCCATACATGTATGCGCCTTCTTTAGGCCCTTGAGCAATTGCTGCTGGATCAGTCAAAATCACAGGAAACTCCCAACTCAAGGAATCAATAGAGAGACCATTCTTGCGAGCAGTAGTTTGGAGAATCCCTGTTAAAAATCCAGTAGGGTACGTGAACCCACTTAACCAAAAGGTCTTGGGTAATCCTGATTCCAACCAAGATCCTAAAAAGTCCACCCGTTGCACCAAGTCTCGTATCCAAGAGCCTAGAGGCTTGATACTTGGGTAACACGAACCCCATGCTGGAGGGACTTTCCCGACTAGTAGCGCATTGAAAACTTCCTCCAACTCAGCAGTTATCAATGTGATTCCTTGGATACCAGATTCCAGCGATTTCAAACACACTTTAATATTTGCCAACAAACTGTTATATCTGTCGATCTCCTGCAGCAGCACCGATTTAAGAGGAGCAGGGTCGCTTCGCGACATCATTGTCTGTTTGGCTTCGTAAGTATCGAATACTTCCGGTATCTTCTTCTGTAAATCTTGAGTGATAACTAGAACCTTGTCATCATCTGATTTCCCGCCTGTTGACACAACACGGGGCTGAAGAGATAACAATGTATCTAACGTGTCATTGGAGTTGGTCATCATCGAGGATATATCTGCGTTTGGATGCTGACCAAAACAAGCAGGATGGTCATCCAATGGCAACGTGGTGATGTATTCCTTGTAGGTGTGGATCGCTCCGTCATCAGGGATGAAATAGGTTTCTAGCTCGCTCAGTCGGAAGTTGTTGGTTTCGACAGCTTCGTCACAGAAGAGGTTGTCCACGTATGAGTTACAGAGTCTTCTGTCCCAATCATCAGTGATTCTACCTCCATAGTTTGCCTGTGCAACAAGGTATCGTATCGCATCCCAAGGTGTCTGGTCAGGATACTCGTCCAAATACATTGCAAGAATATTTTCACAGATAAGGAAATCAGCATCGTTAAAATCGTAAGGAATATTCCATCCGAGCGCCAAGAACTTTCGTCGCTCCAATAGCAGTGAATGGAACCACGACAAGCAAAACAAAAGCTTCTTGTACTTGGAAGCCTGCTGACATCTTTCAAATTCTTCCTCGGGAATGAGATTATACAATCGCAGCATGTTTGCTTTTAGTCCCTTTGGTGGTTCTGTGGTCATTTTCATTCCTCGTTGCAATATAGCCAGCGGAAATTTAGGTGTCGGACTAGAGCTTAACCACAGTCTGAAATTCTTATGGAAGGACTTGGCCTCACAATAATCTTCTATGATCTTTTCCAGAGCAGGTAACCAAGAGGCAGCTAAATGGCAATTAGCTAGGAATACCCAGTTTCCTTCCTGTAAGCCATCAACAATTAACTTTGTAGCAATAGGGGCTTGACCTTGACCTAAACTACAATCTCCTACAGTGGCACCAACCTGCTCTGCCAATGCATACACTTGCTTTGTAGGGTCTACTCCAGGAGATAACACAAATATCAATGGCATCGCAGGTACACTTTGCTCAAATACCGCTTTGAGATTAAATGCAGGTGGTTCCACAAATTGCGATCCCATATTGCTTGCTACAAAATTCACACAAGCATTGAGCGACCTATCCATTCTTATACAACGCACAATCAGCATTCGTTGCATCTCAGTCAGTTTGTTGTCCCAATCACCTGGTAATGACTCCTGCTCTGGCGAGGAGCTCAATATCCATTTCGTCCATTCACGTTTGTTCTGCTCAAACGAAGATGCAATCCCATTCAAGGCTGTGAACTTGTCAAGCTCTGTAATGTTGTCCCATTGTCCAGCATCTAGAAGCTCCTTGCATGGATTTGGTTTCTGATCAGCTCTATCCACAATGCCTCCTCCACGTAAAAAGAAGTCTAATTCGTCCTTGACTATCAAGTTATCATGTTGCATGGTCTTAATACAAATTTGCAGCGAAAGAAGAATCTTGTGACGCTCAAACAAACCACGACATGCATACGCATACACTGCATACGTATGAAAATCGTTGATCTGCTTGATACGTTTTTGCAATGCAGAATTTTCGGAATTTTCGGTTTCCAAATCTAAAGACTCCACTGCAGCTTTACGAGAACGCTGAATACTTCCGATAAAAAGATCATTGTAGGATGCTAGCGAGAACTGGTACATAGGGTCTACTCTGGACATGTCATCCAGCACAAAGTAAAGAATGGCGGCTCTCATAGACACTGGTCGATAACCCTGTCGAGTGGCATCGATTTGAATTTCTGTTTCTTCAGCTACGATTAATTGCTGTGTCACTTCTTCGGAAGTCTTTTTGGATATTCCTAAAGTTTCAACGAGTGCTTCATCGTCCAGTAAGGACCCGGTAGATTCGGCTAGAGATTTCAAAATAGTGTTTTCAAGTTCAACGAGAGCATTCTTCCCTTGTGCCACTTTAACTACAAGCTCCGCTTTTTGCTGTTCGAGTTTCGGCTCTTCTTGCTTGACAACTTCACCTAGTAATTGGGCTTCAAGTCCTTGCAACTTCACTGCGAAATTCACCAGAGTCACTTTGGTGCTTACTTCAGGTGTGTAATGCGGATTTCCAAGCTTGGTGGTGATGTAAAACTTAAAATCCTCCGAATAATCAATTTCCTTGTCTCCCAATTTGATGATCTTTCGATTTCCCACCTTTATGATAGATTTGGTTAAAACAGGTTCAATAGCTGGATCGAGATCTTCTTCCACATCTTGTAGCAGATATGGAGTCCCAAACTGAAGTGCGGTTTCAAGCTTTCTCAAAAAGTCTGGCATTTTAAGAGTACAAACCACAATGTCTTTATTGGCATTCTTGATCCACTTATTAGCTTGACCCTGAGGGTCAATCATCAAAGGCCATCTGCGACCACGCGTAGTGATAACTCCGTTCTCTACGCTGAAACTGTCAGCTGGTAACCCAGCCATATTCCAATTTCGAACATCTGTAGGTTTCGCCAGGAAGTTTGCAAAGTCAAAACTTGGAGAGTATGGTACTTCATTTTCTTTAGTGGTGAGCAGCCAGCCTTTAACCAAAGAGTCTCTATAAACTGTATCAAAAGGCCCTGCGTAACTAAGAAAAGCAGCAGCGACAAGAGCATCTCCAACCAAATTGTACATGAGTTTGTCAAAGGTTCCAATAGAGGCTTCCCATCGGACACGCTCTCCTGATAGACCAGACACCAACTTGTCCGCACGATCCAGTTTGTTCTCAAGGTTCTCAGCCTCCTGCCTTAAAGCATTTTTCTCATTCACTGATGTGGTGTACTTGTCATTAAGTTCTTCAACTTTCGCAACGACAATTGCCAATTCCTCCTGAGCTGATTTCAAAGAAGCCTGGGCCACTGCCAATTTATCCATAGCGTTTTTCAATTTGTCTCTTTTCGGTTGCACTTCTCGAGCCACATTTGAGTATAACTCGATCGCTAACACCCAGATACACAAAGCAGCAGCGGCCCCAGACTTGGACCGAACGAATTCTGGCGTGAAATCTTCACGATTGGTGTACGACTTGATCTTGGAAGTTACTTTGGCGGGTACATTGTCCTTGTCGAAATTCTTGATCTGAGAAAGAAAGTTGGGCTCACTTATCTTTTTTTTCGCGGTAGCCCAGTCAGGTTTCATCTGAAACATGATCATAACTGCGTTCAGCACCATCTCAACAGCAGCGGGTGGCGATGCATATGCTTTGACTTCAGAGATGGAACCCTTGTCCAGCTTATCGACTTCAATCATTGCCTTCTCCAACGCAGGTAACGCGAATGCAAGATCGGCTTCAGCATCTGCTGCAATTGTCTTGCATTCTACTTCCTCTTTCATGATGCGTTCCGCCTGTGACTCCACTTGCTTCTTACGTTCATCAGCACTACGACGCTCACTCACAATAACCACCAAGAGATCTTCGCAATCTTTTTGAGACTTGGCTACGATGATTTTCTTTGCTTCCAGTTCTACTGACATCGTCTCAACCTGTATCTTTCCTTCCTCTAACTTGGTGAGACCCCCACTCAACTTGGCCCTGCTATCTCCAATTTCGGTCAGCTTCTCCTGGATCAGTTCACGGTAACTCTTCACCAACTCCAAGTAATTGGTTGGGGTCACGTAATTATGCCGTTTCATTTCGAGTAACATCTTTTGACTTGCAGTAGTGACAGATTCATGTGTGTAAGCGAATACCTTCCCTACCTGTGCCTTCAACGCAGTCTCATCCTCGCCGTGACCCAATTTGCTTTCCATTAAGAACTTGGAAGCTACTTCAGTCAATGCTTCAGCAGGCCAAGGATGAAAAAAATCGATTGTGGTGCAATTCACCAGTGCTGGGTACATTCTACACCTGTTGCGAAAACCTTCGCCTACTGGACTCATAGCCAAAACAATGTGAAGATTCGCACGCACTCTTTCTATGAAGAACTCCCACAATTTATCAGCTGTTTCCAGAACCCCGGCTTTCTTGGCATGAGGACGAACTGCTTCAAAAACGGCCATTTTTTCTTCCTTGGGGAACAAATTAGGCACCTCTCCGCTGCTCAGAATATTGTTGATGTCCTCCAAAAAGCTCTCCTCCTTTAGCTGGGTGTCACTGAATATAAAAGTGACTTCTTTGCCTTCTCCTCCAGTCGACATATACAGAGACTTGAGATCTTCATGAAATTCCGTGGTTCTATACTGCTTCGTAATTTCAATTTGAAATATTTTTTGCTCTGCAGTATATGCTGCTAATCTCGTGAGACTCTGTCTGCCTGAACCACCGACTCCAACAAGCATGCAATTCCCTCGTGGCTGCTTCACAACTCGAGCAATTCTACAGATATGGGCGATGGCATCCCTGAACAGCACCAAATCCATAGGAATAAAACCAGGTTCCAAGTTATAATCTTCCAATTTCTCCTCAAAGAAAATCTTCAGCTTTGGAATCTCCAAAATTTCTTCGTAAGGTGCTCGAGCGTCATCGGCTGATCCAACAGGTTCAGAAAGAAAATCACAAAACAAAGGCCCATTTTCAGGCACTTCACAATTTTGCATGAGGTCGCTCCAGCTGCTGGAGAAGTGCGAACTCAGCTGTTCATGAATCAAACCTCGGAACGTTACGATATCTGAATGGTCAATGAAACGATCTGAAAATACTCTCATGCATTCGTGACTCCATAATCTCAACCCAGTGTCTTTCGTATCAATGAAGGCCTTGTCCGCGAGGAGAAGACCCTGAGTTACTTTGGCAATGTCTCTCATGTTAAACAAGTAATGACATTTTGCAGGAGTAGGAAGAAAGTTCTTGGTCACTGCTGTGTATAACTGCACAGTAGATTTCGCGAATAGTTCACCTAGTCCTTTCACTTCGTCATCAAACTCTTGAAACTTTGGAATCAATATTGAAGCAAAAATTCGCTCCATATCGCGATTCTTTGGCGGAGTTAAATTGATGAGATTAAATCTACTCTGAAGTCGCTCACTGATCACACTGCGACCCCCTCCTGGCGGTCCCATCGCCACTAGCAGCTGCATATCAAGGATATATCTCCATGTTTGTTTCGTTCTTTCATACCATCCTCCGTAATCCATCCATTGACGGAGCAATTCTAATGGAGGTTGAGAACCAAATAAATCTTTACGAGGCATGTTAAAATCATCCACAAAGCAGATCATCTGCTTCCCACCAGGAGGTCCAAACTTATCTTTAGACCGTTTTTCCATCACTCCTTCGATGATTTCCTGCGTTGTAAATGAATTGGTAGCACTGCTAAAATTCACCACAAGTTTGCTGTGATGTGACGACTCGCCACTTGTATACTGGTCCAACAGTTGCTCTGCTAAAACAGTTTTTCCGGTACCGGTATCACCTACTAGCATCGTTGCATAGCGGTTCTTGATGAGTGTATCAGCTACAAATGCGTTTCGCACAGTATCTACAGTTGGAACGTTGATCTTGAAAAACTCAATGCCACGAGGAGGTCTCCAAGGCTGAGGAACTTTTTCATTCCACATTTTCCACTCTTTAGCTTTGACATCAATGAAATAATCATACACCAACTCTGCTGGTGGAAATTGCGATTCAACGTTGCGAATAAACTCATCCAGCAATTTCCTTCCTGCTACATCAGCTGCAGCTCCTAGTGACCAAATAACACAGAATAAAAACCATTTCTCGCTCATGGCTAAGTAATTCTCTGGATCGGTGTGCGGACAGACTCCATTTTCTTTACTAGCCAACGAGTTGTACAAATTGCAGAGGGAAATAACAGCATTGAAATCGGTAACAGGGACAAGCTCCTTCACATATCTGGCCTTGTATTCTAGCAAAGGCGCACAATACTTTGCGAACATGGACACGAAAAACGAAGTTCTGTCAGAAACGGAAGCAATACCATGCAGGCTCTCTGGTTTCACTTCGGCATCTTCTACTTGAAGTCTGCGTTTGATCCAGGATGCAGTGTACGGACCATACCCAAGATCATCCACATCAAAGTAAATCATGCCAGCTCGTGATACAGTAGCAGGCGAAGCTACTGAAAGATCCCGCACTTCAAACAACAAAGACATGGAACCAGACATTCCAATACGATCTCCGTTGATGAGAGTAAGCGTCTTGTTATCATCCATAACTGTATTCATTGATTCAATCCATAAAGTGTCCACAGGCCCATCCAGAACAATCCACTTCTCATCAGGTCGTTCGTCTTGTGCACATTGCCTGAAGATATTGGACAACACACCATCTGCCCATTCCATAGTTGCAAGATCAAACGCCCCGTACAACTCATTCATGGAAACAGATTTTGGATTCAAACAATATTCGCGAACCATCTGGAATTCTTTTGGGTTCGTTTTGCTCAGCGCGCTCGTTGCATTCGCCAAACATTTCCATCCAACTGATTTACCAGAAAGCGTTTTTCCTACTACCATGTTGCAATGACGTGTACATTTCGATTCATAGAGCTGAATAGCTTTGGCTAATATAACGTCGTGTAATTGAAGTCCGTTGGTCACCAAAGCGTCTTTCATAGCTAGGAGCAACGAGCCTTGTTCACTTGGAGGCGTTTCCATCCCTGGGAAAAGATCGTTGATGAGTAGCATGAATAGTTCCATATCCTCACGAATGAATTTTGGCACATTCATATCTCGCAGTGCTCGCAGCAAAATCAATTCTTCTGAAACGGTAGCATCAGCTCTCTTTAAGGCCCCTGCACACATCAATACTCCGCGCAAAGACCTCAATCCAAAATCGTAATGATCTTGCTTTGATAACTGCTGTACCATCAGTGCATACAGAGTAGTAGTCTTCTTCGCGAGTGGCTTTGCGTCTTTGAAACCTTCTGCTGCCAGCATCACCTCTGCAATGAGTGCCAAGTCAGGTACCATCATAGAAACTGGTCTAAACAAACTTTTCAAATTATCAGGAAGTTCTGTACGACCGGCGTAACCTGGATTCATTGTAATGAAAATACCACAACTCCATCGACAACGAACCTCAACACCCATGAAATTAAAACGTTTTTTACGTTGAGCAATGGCTGTCATAATGGACATCACCTGCTGGGCAATAACGGATAATACTTCAATTTGAATTCTATTGAATTCATCAAAGCAGCCCCAGCCTCCAGTTTGAACCAGTCCTGAAAACATTCTTCCAACAGATTTGTAATCCATTGAATCCGAGCAGTTGAAAACAACCACGTACTTGGCTAGATTCTTCCCGAGATCTTTCACCGTTTCTGTTTTACCGGTTCCTGCAGGTCCAGCAGGCGCGCCTCCTCGGTTAAGAGCTAAAGCAGTCACGAGAGTCAATACACATCGATCGGTAAGTGGAGTTACCACCAGTCGACCATTATTGCCTTGGTACTCATAACCGAATTCCATCTGCTGGTTCGTTTGACGTACAATAATTCCACCAAACTCGCCCTCATCCTTATTCCAGTAAAACCGTAACTGTGACAACCAATCGAAGTCTGCAACATCTTGACAATTGCTTTTGATCATCTTCTCTTGGACATCTCTGTTGTGGATCTCCATTGTGATGAGCGCAACAAGCTTCTCCCGTTCAATTCGAGTTAGTTGCCCTCGAACCATATCCGACAAACGATTCAAGTAACTCACTTGCTTCTTCTTCGCCTGTTTTAGTGCACTCTTATTGGTGCCTTTCATCATGGCCTCTAATGCTTGAGTGCATTCCATCGTCCATTGAATTGCACCTACCGTAATAAGCAATTGACCAGGCCAGTCTTTAATCCACTTCTCCTTCTTACCACGATAAGCTTGCAAAGTTAAACTCGTCTGTTTGGCTACCGTCTCAAACATTCTACTCTCTACTTCATTCAACCAACCTTCAACAGGTCCATCAACAATCACAGGTCTAGATAATGGAACCTTTTCATTGTCGTTGGATATCATGGCATGGGCTTCATAAGTCTTGTTTCCTTGTTTGCCAGGGTCCACCAAGGTAAGCACTTTGATACCCACGAAGCACTTTTTAATATGTTTTTGTACCTGAGTAGGATCCTTTTGCTGTCCAAGAATCTCCAATAAATCATCATTCGATAGGAAATAAAAGCGAGGAAAGCTTTGACGTTTTGTTTCCAAATATTGGTCTAGACTCTTTTGAATTTTTTCCAATTTGGTGTCCATCTCAGTTAACTTGTTCAGAATCCCTTCTTTGGTACAAGCTCGAACAGCATTTGGGTTGGCTACAATATCCTCAGTCACAATTTTGTAGTCGTTATTTACTTGGGAAAATAGCTTTGCTTCCGTAGGTAGTTGCTTTTGGATATCTTCGCTCGCCATGAAGATCGATTCTAGATACATCCATTGCCGTTGAACTTGCATTAGTAAATCCACCACCTCACTAACACTGGATAAATTTGACTCCCATCGTTCAATCTTGTCCTTGAACGAAACAAAGAATTTGCTCGCTTTCATTGTGGATAAAGAAACCTGGTTATCTTCCAATTGAGTGAACATTTCCTCGGTACTCTTGATTTTCCAGTATACGGTTTTGAATTCTGTCATTTCAATATTCACGGATAGCCAAACCTCTTCTATTTCACTAAGCGATTGTTCAATAGCAAGCTCCTTATTCGCATTGGAACTCATATCACTGATAAACTCGCCGTGAAGATGAAGCCCGAGAGAAAATACTTGCGACAAAGTAAACGCATCAGAAAATGGATCAAATTCTTTATTGATCTCCTCCTTCAAGGCATGCCAATGACGTAACCGAATTGCCGGATTTTTCAAATCTTGAATCAAAGGCAATGTTTGCCTGAACTGATCCACCAACTCCTTAAGTGAAATAAACGCTCCTAGCTTCTTCGCGCCTGCTGATGTCCCTTGCATTCCATCAGCTCGCGCCAATTTGCCAACTGCCTTGTTGAATTGCTGGGATGTCAGTTCCATGTTTTCCAATACGAGATCATCGAATTTATTATCTTTCCACTTGGACCATTGCTCGTTCCATTCTCTTGTTAGACCCCAAATTTGCTCTAATACATTCAACTCGCCTTCAGTCCAAACCAGCTCCATGGAAGACGGAAGTTCAATCTGAAATATTCCAAGACCTGGTTTCAATCGTTCTTCATTAACTCGAACCACGCTCGTCTTTTGTTTAAAAGTCTCTAGAAGAGCAAATGCCTGATCCACGTCGTAATCTCCACCGTAAGGAAGATCTTTCGTGGCTTCTTCTCGAAACGTTTGCACCCTTGAGGTAAAACTGGTTAGAGCGGATTCCAAGTCCTTTTTCATATTCAGCTTATTCTGCTGGAGAGATGTCTCTGAGTTGGTCAAAACACCAAGAAAATCGTTCCATTGACTTTCTAGAGAGTGCAGCTGCAATGTTTCAGTCTCCGATACCACAACTTCAAACTTGGTCAATGTAGCGTACTTCTCCTCTAATGGCTGAAACTTGGAAGCAATGCTCTTCTTGCGCTGAATCAAGTCATCTTTCAATAAGATCTTCTCACTGAGCTCTTCGAGATTCAGAGGTTTCGTAGTCAATGACTCCGAGTGCTTGACAAACATCGCGCAGAGATCAGCTAGTTCCAACGATGCTGATTGATTCAATAACCCGGTGAGTTTATTCTGCCACTGCATACAATGCCCTACTAAACTGTTCTTGAGCATGTTGCAATCAATGTTGATAAAGTTGATCGTGCTTGTGATGTCTTCTCCTTGAATATCATTTTGCTGCTCCTTGTAGCGAGTGATGTCTGCATCATACTGGGTCAATGGTCTATTGGCTTTCGAATACCTTCTTATGAACGCGTCCTTGTCCATCTCCCATAAAGGTCGATATTTATCCCAATAGGTCAAGTACTTTTGAATTTCAGTTGCACACGATGACATACCATTCATTACCTGGACCAGAATCTTCAAAATATCTTCGTCATTTGAGATGGTATCATAGAACCGGTAATTCTGTCGTACCTTCTCCAGCTCAATCAGATCGGTTTTACTTTCGATATCAACATGTTTAATACGAGGAACCACTTTCACAGAGCTAATTAGGTCTTTGCAAACCACGTTTATAATCTGTGTCAATTCCACCATCGTCGGCTTGAATCCAACAGACGCGTTTTGGAGGATCACGTTCACTTTAAATAATGCTTGAGGTTCCGTCTTGTTATCTCCGTTGATCGATCGCGCCAATTCCTGCAAAGATCGTTTCACCATTTGTCGCAATGCATCCCCCAACACAGCATCCGTAGCAGATGAAAACTTCCTCCATTCCTGCTGGATTTCCGGTGGATCACTTTTGAAATTCTCGTATATCTCTTGTAGAATATTCGAAATATTTCGATGTGACGATTCTAATTGCTCCGATACGATTGCTCGGTGATCCTCTTGACGAGCTGCAAAAACCACCCCTTCATAAACTGTGTTCTTTTGCATCTTGATGAGAAATGTCTCCGCTATAATTTTGCATTCCGACGCAATAACCGATTTCTTAGCTTTGAAATCCAGAACTATTTGATGAGTTTCTGCACAATGCTTACGACATTCACGCAAATACCAGTCTACCACGCCCTTGGTAGCCCAGGTCAACTTGGTGAGTCCTGGCGCGATTCTTCTATCCAACCTTCGGATGTGTTCCTGGAACAGTCTTCGTTCTTCGGTGGACAACTCATGGATAATGGCATTATAATCGCGCACTACCAACATCACGTACTCGCGAAGTACTAGTAATGTTTCCTTCTTGGTTGAAATGTCGTGTGCAACATAAGGTATTTGGACTTCACCTTGAAATTTCTCCCAATATCGCACCTCTTCAAATAGACGCAACAACGACTTGTCGAAATTACTCTGCAGTAAACCTTCTTTTTTGCTGTCATCTATAAACCGTGTCATCAAAGGAATCTCAAGACGTTGGTGCATCTGAGCCTGATCAAGTCCTTGTATTTGACTCATCCAGTCTTGGTACATCTTTAAGGCATAGTCATCTAGTACGTTCACTAAACTATCCGCCGTGGATTTCACTTCATCGTGCTCTTTGACATAGTGTAAAAAGGATTTCGCGTTCTCAAGATGCTGCCAATCCTGTTGTACTCTTCTTAAAAGGCCTCGGGCCCATAACGCCGAACCTGCATATTTCGGTTCGTTATTTCCCAGTGGAGGCGAGTTTCGAAATTGATCAAACTCGACTCGAATCAAATCGAGTTCTCTGTTCATCAATCCATAAACATCCACCGTTTTCTTTATGACACATCGGACGATACTCTCACGCCTTGCAAGGCCTGAAAAGGCTTCTAGAAGTTCTACGCAAGAGCAAATGGAGGTAATTCCGTCAAACGCTGCATTGATTACATTTTGAGTCATAACCTCAAGATCCTTCATCGCATTCTTCAGTTGATTATAATCCTCGTGCCATCTTGTTGCTTTCACGTCCAAAATATCATAGTCAAGGCTCCTTAGCTGCTGCAAGTGCTTGCCGAACTGGTCCTCAATGTCGATCAAAGACTTTTCAATATCCTCCCCTCGACTACTCCCAAAGATCGGAAGAGGTGCTCGTACATTTGGAGAAGCTTTGCAGATCTTGTCTGATCTCCTTGCGAATTGAATTTGACCTTCACAAACTTCCAGAAGATCGCGGCAACGCTGGACGAATGCATCTACTTGCGCAAAAATGCTGGCGATATCAAAATTCCAATGTTTACTTTTTTCGTCTGTGTATGTGGATATTGCGTCCGCAGTTCGTTTGTAAAGTTCTTTCCAAAACACGCCCGTGTGAATAGACTCGTTTAGAATCTGAATAGACATGTCAATATTCCCTTCATAAATTTCACTCAAGTCAATTTTCATGCAACAACAGCGTATGAGCTCATTGCTGACTTTACGAAGCAATCCAGTGATTCTCTCCTCGGTATTGTAGAACTCTGATGATGAGCATATCAATCGGATGCAGTAAATAATCTCTGGTAACACTGTTGGTATCAGGGCCGGTTCGGCTTTAGCCAGGACCGAACAGGGTTCAAATAATACCATGAGATACTTCAAGTTATCGTTTGCTTCCACAGAACCTCGTTGAATCATCTCTGCAATGTTTTGAAATGGAGCCAAATAAGACGATTTTGAAAGTTCAAGAATCTTTACTATCTTGTTAATCCCTTCATCTGCCAGTTGTTCACTAATTCCACTGAGATCCTGAGTCCTTGACCTCCAGAATTGAATCTCTTCCAATGGTCCTGATGTTTCAGTGTTTGCTGCCATTTCTTGATTGTTCACTACTTCTTTGATTTGTCTCGTCCAACGAATCATCGTCGACTCCAAACGTTGCACTAAATCCTTATCTTCTGCTGCCACATGAGCATCATCTAGATCTTCTAAAGGAATATACAAGGCTGTTTTCCCTTTAAGATTGTTTGTTGTCTCCGTCAGCGATGCAAGGAACTTGTGCAGATGTCCAATGAACTCTTTTCTGACGCTTTCAGGCCACGCAGAGTTATCCCTCAACTGCCCAGTATACACAGAGTTCATCGACCGCACCAACGATCCCATAGAATTCATTCCATGGACTCTTCCATACTTGACAACCTTCTGGATATTCACGTCGGTAAGTAGCGTGTCTGCAGGCCTCACAAAGTACATGAATTCCTTTGCTCCTGCGATCTCCTCCAAAAGCCCCCCGTTATTCGTCCCTCCAGAAATGGCTCTCAGCCTTCCTTGACTTGCCACAAATACAAACAATCGATACACATTGGGATTCGAGAGAAATTCAAAAATGCAAGACTCGATGGCGTCGTCCCACATGTCTGCATTCATGCCAGGGAGCGTTACCCTGGTTTTAACCCAGTCTAACATTTCATTGGCTCCTTCAAATAGAGAGGTGCGCAAGCCCTCTTGCAAATCAGCCTGGTCGGTCATCTTATTTTTCGTCCTCGTGATCCTTCCGTTACGCTGCTAACGTAAAAACGAACCTGTAGAACACTCTTACTGTTTCACTACTATCCCGAAATGGCAAGTGAAGCTACCTCGAAACTATCAGGAGCAAAGTAAGAACCAAACTGGGGGATGATATTGATGATGAAGAGTTTCATGTAGTCTGGTCTGAATATGTTCAAGAGGCGATATGGTGGTTGAAGGATTCGAGGAAAGAGCGCGATTCCAATATCATGAAAGCAGTGGTTGGTTTGATAAAGTACGATGCCATCACACAAGAAAAACTCTAGAACATCAGTGACAGCAAGAAAGAATTCAAGGAGGAGTTATCAGCCGAAGGTATCCCTAAGGCCATTTGCGACTTGCTGTTTGAAAAGTACGTTGCTACCAAGAAGCGGAGTGGGGAAGTTGAGATCGATGATGATAGAAAGAAGTGTAAGGTGCTGGATCGAAACTCAAAACTACGCGAGATTCAGTGTTTTGTGGGTCTTCATGGTACAA
>Ga0105055_10003984_pt1 | contig 21945 bp, 21 predicted proteins | sample BON03_FD_78090 | JGI IMG/M metagenome (GOLD analysis project Ga0105055, IMG submission 78090) | Freshwater microbial communities from Lake Bonney liftoff mats and glacier meltwater in Antarctica - BON-03 | ecosystem: Environmental > Aquatic > Freshwater > Ice > Glacier meltwater | place: Lake...
CAAATCCACAGACAAAGCCTTGCTCATCCATGCCAGCCTCCGCTCCAGCACGCATGTTGAATCAGAAACCAGACCCCGTGGGAATCCCCCACGATTCAATCAGGCAGGAAAATGCTCTAGATAGCCCCTCGGCGCGCCCTCGCCCTCGGCCAGCACGAAACAGCCGGCCGGGTTCAGGGCCAGCCGGTTCGCGAAACAGTCGCGGCCCTCGAAATGATCGGGGAAGCCGACGGCGGCGAGGGCGGCGACAGCGTCGAGGTCGACCGCCGTCATCGCCCGCCAGATCAGGTCCATCAGTTCAGCTTGCCCAGTGTCGTCTGCAGCGGCGGGAGGGGGGCGCAGGGGACGCCATCGTCCTTGAGCTTCTTCACCTCGGCGGGTGTGGCCTCTCCGTAGATTTCGCGCTTCTCGGTGCGGCCTTCATGGATGTCACGGGCCTCACGGGCGAAGGCGTCGCCGACATAGTCGAAATTGGCCTCGACGTGGCTGCGGACCTCGCGCGCAGCCCGGGTCATCAGAGTCTGCATCTTCGCCAGATCGGGGCTGAAGGCCGTCTTGCGGGTTCCCGAAACGGCCGGCGACATGATCTGTTTCGACACCCCGCGCGAGCCACAATGGGGGCATTCGACCAGCCCTCGCGCGGCCTGATCGTCATAGTCGGCCGAGGCACTGAACCAGGCCTCGAAGCCGTGACCATCGTCACACTGAAGGGCGTAGCGGATCATGCCGGAAACGGGGCCGGGTCGGTGAAGGCGCGGTCGTGACTCAGTTGCGGCACAGCAGCGCGGGCCCGGGAGACGGCCTCGAAATCCAGCGTGGCGAAAAGGACGCCGGGTTCGTCGTGGTCGAGTTTGGCCACCACCTCGCCCCAGGGGGCCACCACGGTCGATCGACCCCAGGTACGCCGTCCATCTTCATGCAGACCGGCCTGGGCGGGGGCGAGGATCCAGCAGCCCGACTCGATGGCACGGGCGCGCAACAGGGTCTCCCAATGCGCCTCGCCGGTCGGGACGGTGAAAGCGGCGGGAACGGCGATCATGACGGCCCCGGCCTTCGCCAGCGCGCGATACAGCTGGGGGAAGCGGACGTCGTAGCAGATGGTCAGACCGAGCCGGCCCCAGGGCGTGTCGGCCACGACCGCCGCATCGCCGGGCCGGACCGAGGCGCTCTCGCGCCAGCGTTCGCCGGTCGGCAGGTCGACATCAAAGACGTGCAGCTTGTCATAGGCCTCGACGATTTCGCCACGGTCGTCGATCAGCAGCGAGCGGTTGGCGGCGCGGTCATCGCCCTTGTGCCCCGAACGCACCATGGCCGAGCCGACCAGCAGCCAGACTCCCAGCTCCCGGGCCAGGGCGCGCAGACCGCCGACGGTCCCGTCCCGGTCCTGGGGGGTCAGGACGGCATCACGCGCAGCGCGATCCCGGATCAGGAAATTGGTCGCCTCGGGCGTCAGGATCAGTTTCGCCCCACCCGCCGCCGCCTCACGGATCAACGGGGCGACATGGTCGAAGGCCGCCGCCGGTGAAGCCGGTGTGCGGGTCTGGATCAGGGCGATGGACAGGGTGGTCATCAGGCTTCGAGCAATGCGTCCAGCTCGCCCTGTCGGTCAAGCGCGCGCAGGTCGTCCGCGCCGCCGATATGTTTTCCGTCGATGAAGATCTGCGGGAAGGTCATGCGGCCGCCCGAGCGCTGGATCATTTCCTGCTTCCGGGCCGGGTCGCTGGAGGCGACGATGTCCTGATAGGTGGCACCCTTGCGGTCCAGCAGGTCGCGGGCGGCATGGCAGTAGCCGCAGCCGGGCTTGGTGTAGAGGACGATGTCAGCCAAGAATGGAACTCCTGCGTTGATCTGGCCACCTTGCGGCGGCGGGTTTGGGCTCGCCCCTATGTAGGCAATTCCCGCGCCTTGCGCACCCGGGCCACGACCGCCAGATCCACATCGCGGGCCCCGGCCTCGATCATGGCCCGGGCGCAGGCCTCGGCGGTGGCCCCGGTGGTCAGCACATCGTCGACCAGAAGGATGCGGCGACCCTTGAGGCGGCGGCGGCCCTCCTCGCTGACGGTGAAGGCCTTTTTGACGTTCAGGCGGCGACCGCGCGCGGACTTGCCGCCCTGGGTGGTGGTGTGGCTGGTACGGATCAGGGCGTCGGGCAGATAGTCGAGGCCGGCGCCGCAGGCCAGCGGCCGGGCGATCTCGGCGGCCTGGTTGAACCGCCGCGACAGCAGGCGAAAGCGGTGCAGGGGCACGGGGACGACGGCATCGGCTTCGTCCAGCAGGGGCCCGGCGGCCCGCGCGATCCAACGGGCAAACAGGGGGGCGAAGGGCTGGTGGTCGCCGTGTTTGAATCTCAGGATCAGGCCGCGCGAGGCCTCGTCATAGACGCAGGCGGCCCGGGCGCGGGCAAAGGCATAGGGCTGGGCCAGACAAGCGGCGCAGCGGGGCGCGGCGAAGGGGCCGCCGTCCATCTCGAACCCCGCGCCGCAGCCGTCGCAGACCGGGTCCTCGAGGAAGACGACACGGCTCCAGGCCTCGGGTGTCAGACCGGCGGACGCTGTTGCTTCCGGACTGTCATACGCCAGTGGCGGCAGCAACAGATCGACCACGCTTCAGCCCAGCGCGCGGGCACCACGTGCGATCTGCAGGCCGCCCGCTTTCAATCGGTCGCGCCAGACCCCATCCTGAAGGCTCATGAGCCCCTCCTCCGGTCCTCCCCGCATTTTCGACGTTCCGCGCCGTACGGCAAGACTGGAACGCAGCGAAAAGACGCTTTCCTACGCCGACTTCCTGCACAGGCGGGCGGCCGAGAACGCTGTCGGCAGCCTCGAGGCGCTGCTGCGGGACTGGTGCGAGGCCGTCGATCTCTCGGCGCACACGGGTGCCTTTGCGGCGGCCCTGGCCGTCAGCGCGGCGGCGGATCGGGTCGGGCCGGTCAAGACTGTTGGCGACCGGACCATGCGGGCGGGACCGGGCGCGACGCCGTTGCCTCTGCCCGACGGATCGCAGGACCTGATCGTCTCGCTGATGAGCCTGCACTGGGCCAATGACCTGCCGGGGGCGCTGAGCCAGATCCGTCGGGCCCTCAGGCCGGACGGGCTGTTTCTTGGCACATTGCTGGGAGCGGGCACGCTGAAAGAATTGCGGGCGGTGCTGACCGAGGCCGAGCTGGAGGCGCGCGGCGGGGCCCAGGCGAGGGTGTCACCGTTCGCCGACGGCTTTGACGGCGCGGCCCTGCTGCAGAGGGCCGGGTTCGCCCTGCCGGTGGCCGATGTCGACCGGGTGACGGTGCGCTATCCCGATCTGCCGGCCCTGATCCGCGACCTGCGCGCCATGGGCGAGACCAATGTGCTGGCTGGGCCCGTGCGGCCGCTGACGCGCGGCATCCTGGCCCGGGCCGCACAGCTTTATGACCAACGGTTCGGAGAGCCGGACGGACGCATCCCCGTGACCTTCGAGATCGTCCACCTGGCCGGCTGGGCTCCGCACGAAAGCCAGCAGAAGCCGCTGCCCCGAGGGTCGGCGAAGATGCGACTGGCCGATGCGCTGGGCGTCAAGGAGCAGACCGGCGAGGCTGAGGGCGGCTAGAGCAACCGCGCCTCAATAGGCCCGGTCGCCGTTGATATTGCCTGGCGGCGCATAGCGGCAGGCCAGGACCGAACGATCGCCGTGCGTGGCGATGACACAGCCGACATGGGTGGTCCCGCGCCAGACCATCTGGGTGTAATGGCCGACCACGGTCCAGTTGCCGGTGCGGCTGACGTTCGGAAACGCGCCGTGCACATAGTGGCGTTTCTCGTCGGTCCATTCACCGACCATCTCCTCCGGCGTCCAGATACGGTTGCCCCAGCCGGTCCACAGGTTCTCGCCATGGCCGTGCCGGGCCGGGTCATGCTCCCAGCGGCCCGAATCGACCAGTTCACGCGCCCAGACCCCGGCCTCAGCGGCGAGGGCGGCGTCCCAGCGCAAGGGGGCCGTGCCGACGCCGGCGCGTTCGACATTGTGGGCGGCCAGCAGGCGGGCGGCCACGTCCTGCGGCGGAGCGGCGACACGCACCGGCGTGTCCTGCTGAACCGCGACAGGGGTGGCTCCGGCAGGCGCGGCCAGACCGGTCGTCAGGGCCAGGGCGAGGAACAGGAAACAGCGCATGAGGCCTCCTTTGAATAGCATCATAGCGTACCGCCCCCGGCACAGGTGCCTGGTTTCGGTTCCCCTGCGCGTCGAGCGCCGTCGATCAGCAAGCCCCGATTTCGCTCGAAACGCGCCTGATTGCGCTTGTAACTTGACGTTGACGTAAACGTAGGGTTTCTGGCATCACCCATTCATATCCGTCCTTATTGGAGACCAACTCCCATGGCTGAAGCCTATATCTACGACGCCGTGCGCACCCCGCGCGGCAAGGGCAAGAAGGACGGATCCCTGCATGAGATCACGGGCCTGAGTCTGGCGACCCAGGTGCTGGAAGCCCTGCGCGACCGCAACGACCTCGACACCTCCAGGGTCGACGACGTGATCCTGGGCTGCGTGTCGCCGGTGGGCGAGCAGGGCGCGGACATCGCCCGCACCGCCGTCCTGTCGGCGGGCTGGGCCCAGACGGTGGCCGGCGTACAGATCAACCGCTTCTGCGCCTCGGGCCTGGAAGCCGTGAACATGGCCGCAGCCAAGGTGAAGTCCGGCGAGGCCGACTTCGCCGTCGGCGGCGGCATCGAGGCCATGAGCCGGGTGCCGATGGGATCCGACGGCGGCGCCTGGCCGGTCGATCCGTCCTCGGCCTTCCCGACCTATTTCGTGCCCCAGGGCGTCTCGGCCGACATGATCGCCACGAAGTACGGCTTCAGCCGCGACGACGTCGACGCCTACTCCATGGAGAGCCACAAGCGCGCCGCCGCCGCCTGGGCCGACGGCCGCTTCTCCAAATCGGTTATCCCGGTCAAGAACCAGCTCGGCCTCGTCCAGCTGGACCGTGACGAGACCATCCGCCCCAACACCGACATGCAGACCTTGGGGGCCCTGAATGCGTCGTTCGCCATGATGGGCGAAATGGCCTTCGACAGCGTGATCAACCAGCGCTACCCCGAGGTCGAGCGGGTCAATCACGTCCACACCCCGGGCAACTCCTCGGGCATCGTTGACGGCTCGGCCGGGGTGCTGATCGGCACGCTGGAAGCCGGCAAGGCGCTGGGCCTCAAGCCCCGCGCGCGCATAGTCGGCGCCGCCTCGATCGGCTCCGAGCCCTCGATCATGCTGACCGGCCCCGAGTTCGTGACGAAGAAGCTGCTCGGCAAGCTGGGCATGACCACCGCCGACATCGATGTCTGGGAGCTGAACGAGGCCTTCGCCGCTGTCGTCCTGCGCTATATGCAGGCGCTCGACATTCCGCACGACAAGATGAACGTCAACGGCGGCGGCATCTCCATGGGCCACCCGCTGGGAGCCACCGGCGCCATGATCACCGGCATCGCCCTGGACGAGCTGGAGCGGTCCAACAAATCGACCGCCCTGATCACCCTGTGCATCGGCGGCGGCATGGGTACCGCCACGGTGATCGAGCGGGTTTGAGGACGTAACCCCTCCTCGGCCTTCCCCTCGATGTGGATGGGCCGGGGCCGGGGTGCAGGCAACCGGGCACCGGGCGGGCTCTGATGGGCTCCGGCGCCGAACGAGATCAGATCGGAGGCGACCTGCCTCCCCCCATCCCAACCCTACCCCGTCGAGGGGAAGGGCTTTCGAGAAAAGGCCTGACCGCCATGGAAAACTTCAAGATCGACGTCGACGCCGACGGCATCGCCCTGATCACCTTCGACGTCCCCGGACGATCGATGAACACCCTGACCGGCAAGGTCATGGCCGAGATCCCGGAATGGGTTGAACGGATCAAGACCGACGACGCCATCAAGGGCGCGGTCCTGACCTCGGGCAAGGCCAGCGGCTTCTGCGCTGGCGCCGACCTCGGCGACATGGCTGGCGGCATGCTGGCCGGGGGTTCGTTGCGGGACGCCTATGATGCGGGCTGGAAACTGAACGGGGCCCTGCGCGCACTGGAGACCTGCGGCAAGCCGGTCGCCGCCGCGATCAACGGCCTGGCGCTGGGCGGCGGGCTCGAGCTCACCCTCGCCTGCCACTACCGGGTCGTCGGCGATGACAACAAGATCCAGCTCGGCCTGCCCGAGATCAAGGTCGGCCTCTTCCCGGGCGGTGGCGGCACCCAGCGGCTGACGCGCCTGATCGGCGTGCAGGCGGCGATGACGGCGATGAGCGCCGGTTCGTCGTGGCGCCCGAACGACGCCAAGGGCGCGGGCGTGGTCCATGAAGTCGTGGCCAAGGGCTCGGAAGTCGAGGCCGCGAAGGCCTGGATCAAGGGCGGCGGCAAGGCCGTCCAGCCGTGGGACGACAAGGCCTTCAAGCTTCCCGGCGGCGGCCCCTACCACCCGGCCGGCATCCAGAATTTCCTCGTCGGCAACGCCATGCTTCGCAAACAGTCCTACGGCAACTATCCGGCCGTGCTGAACCTGATGAAGGCCGTCTATGAGGGCGTCCAGGTCCCCATGGACGCGGCCCTGCGCATCGAGACCCGCTATTTCATCAAGACCCTGATGACGCCGCAGGCCCAGGCCATGATCCGCTCGCTGTTCCTGTCCAAACAGGAACTCGACAAGGGGGCCGTCCGCCCCGCGGGCCAGCCCAGGTCTGATCCGAAGAAGGTCACCGTCATCGGTGCCGGTATGATGGGCGCGGGCATCGCCTATGTGCAGGCGCTGGCCGGAATCGAGACCATCCTGATCGACCGCACCCAGGAGGACGCTGACAAGGGCAAGGCCCACGTCGAGGAACTGCTCAAGAAGCGCCTGTCGCGCGGCCAGCTGACCCAGGACAAATACGACGCCCTGCTCGGCTCCGTCACCGCCACCACCGACTATGACCTGATTAAGGGCTCCGACCTCGTCATCGAGGCGGTGTTCGAGAACCGCGAGATCAAGGCCGATGTCACCAAGCGCGCCGAGGCCCAGCTGGCACCCGGTGCCGTGTTCGGCTCCAACACCTCGACCCTGCCGATCACCGGCCTGGCCGAGGCCTCGGTCCGTCCCGAGGACTTCATCGGCATCCACTTCTTCTCGCCCGTCGACAAGATGATGCTGGTCGAGATCATCCTTGGGGAGAAGACCGGCGGGGCGGCCATTGCGAAGGCGCTGGACTACATCATCAAGATCAAGAAGACCCCGATCGTCGTCAACGACGGCCGCGGCTTCTACACCTCGCGCTGCTTCGGCACCTATGTCGCCGAGGGCCTGGCCATGCTGGAGGAGGGCTACGCCCCCGCCATGATCGACAACATCGGTCGCATGACCGGCATGCCGCGTGGCCCGCTGGAGATGCATGACGACGTGGCCTTGGACCTGTCGGTCAAGATCGCCAAACAGACCCAGGCCGATCTTGGCGATGCCTATGAGCCGCTGCCCGGCTGGAAGATCGTCAAGACCATGGTCGAGGACCTCGGCCGCTACGGCCGCAAGAACGGCAAGGGCTTCTACGACTATGAGACCAAGCCCAAAAAACTGTGGTCAGGCCTCAGCGAACTGGCTCCGGTGACGATCAACGAGTCCACGCCGGAACTGGTCGAGGACCAGAAGCAGCGCCTGCTCTATCGGCAGGCGGTCGAGGTCGCGCGCTGCTGGGAAGAGGGCGTCATCGACGACCCGCGCGAGGCCGATGTCGGTGCCATCCTGGCCTGGGGCTTCGCGCCCTGGACCGGCGGCCCGATCACGATGATCGACCAGACCGGCCTGAAGGCCTTTGTGGCCCGGGCGGATGACTATGCCGCCCGCTACGGCGACCGGTTCAAGGTGCCGCAGCTACTGCGCGACATGGCCGCCAAAGGTGAGACCTTCTACGGAAACTTCGCCGGCAAGCAGAAGGCGGCGGCGTAAGACACGCCCTTCTCCCCTTGGCGGGGGAGAAGGGCCGCTTGCGGCGGGGGGATGGGGCGCTTGACGCCGACGGCTTTCGGCTCCACCCGTCGCTCCTGAACCGGAGCCGCGTCATGATCCGTCCCCTCGCCCTCGCCCTTCTGCTTGGCTCCGCCGCCTGGAGCGCCGAGGCGCAGGAACTGCTGATCCGGGGCGGCACGATCTACACCGGCGTAGCCGAGCGGCCGACGGCCGAAGTCGTGCTCGTTCAGGACGGGCGGATCGCCTATGTCGGCCCGGCGTCCGGCGTTCCGGACGTCGACTACGCCGAAACGCTCGACCTGAAGGGCGCGACGATGTTTCCCGGCTTCACAGACGGGCACGCGCATCTGGACGGCATCGGCTGGCGCGAACTGACCTTGAACCTCGAAGGCTCGACCTCGGTCGTCGACGCCATGGCTCGGCTGACGGCCTGGGCCGAGGCCCACCCCGATGGCCCCATCGTCGGGCGCGGCTGGATCGAGACCCGTTGGCCCGAGTCGGCCAATGGTGCGCGCTTCCTGACCGCCGCCGATCTCGACGCCGCCGCCCCGGGACGGGTGGTGCTGCTGGGCCGGGCCGACGGCCATGCGGTGGTGGCCTCGTCAGCCGCCCTGGCCGCTGCGGGCATTGATACCTCGACCGTGGCCCCGACCGGCGGTGAAATCCTCAAGGGCCCGGACGGACGACCGACCGGCCTGCTGGTGGACGCCGCCGAGCAACTGGTCGCCGGCCTGCTGCCCCAAACCGATCAGGCGGCACTGCGTGACGCCTATCGCGCCGGCTTCCGGGTTGAGGCCGCCTATGGCTGGACCGGCATCCATTTCATGAGCGCGCCGTGGAGGGATATTCCCCTGCTGGAGGCCATGGCCGAGGCGGGCGAGGCCACCTTGCGGATCTACAACAGTGTGACCCCTGACGGTGCCGCCGCCCTGATCGCGGGCGGTCCCCGCAGCGTCGCCGACGGCCGGATCATCACCCGGGCGATCAAATACTATGCCGACGGGGCCCTGGGCTCGCGCGGCGCGGCCCTGTTCGAACCCTATACCGACCGGCCCGACACCACCGGCCTGATGCAGATCACCGGCGTGGAGATCATCCCGCTGTATGAGGCGGCGTTGCGCGGCGGCATCCAGATCGCGACCCACGCCATCGGCGACCGCGGCAATGCATCGGTGGCGCAGTGGTACGATCAGGCCCTGCGCGAGGTTCCCGCCGCCGACCGGCCCAACGGCGCGGACGTCCGTTGGCGCATCGAGCACGCCCAGATCCTGCGGCCATCGGACTATCACTGGTTCCAGGACCTGCCGATCATCGCCTCGATGCAGCCCAGCCATGCCATCGGCGACCTGTATTTCGCCCCCGCGCGGCTGAGCGACGCGCGGCTGGACGGGGCCTATGCCTGGCATAGTCTGGTCGATCTCGGCGTCATCGTCGTTGGGGGTTCGGATGCCCCGGTGGAACGCGGTGCGCCGCTGATCGAATTCTACGCCGCCGTCGCCCGGCGCGATCTCGCGGGAAATCAGGGCCCCGACTGGCGTCCGAACGAGGCGGTAGACCGGGCCACGGCCCTGAAGATGTTCACCCTGTGGCCCGCCTACGCCAGCTTCCGCGAGGGCGAACTGGGCACGATCGAGGTCGGCAAGCGCGCCGACTTCAGCGCCTTTTCGGTTGACCTGATGACGGCACCGGTGGCCGACATTCCCACGGGCCGCGCGACCCTGACGGTGGTCGATGGCGTGGTCGTCTATCGCGCCGACTGAGCCACAAGGCCGAACGGGACGGCGTTGCTGAGCCGTCCCGTCTGGACGCCGTCTGCGGTTGGCCCTAAGGCTTCGTTCGGCTCTGCGGGCGTGATGTAGTGGTAGCCTGAAAGCTTCCCAAGCTTTTCGTGCGGGTTCGATTCCCGCCGCCCGCTCCAGCCTTCCGCCTATTCTTCCCGGGTCGCCATGACACCCCGATCCTCAAGGATTTCCTGGACGCTGTCGTCGCCGGCGAGGTGGGCGGCACCGACGGCGATGAAGGCGGTACCCGAGCCGGCGAGCATGGTCTGGATCTGATCCGCCCAGTCGGTGTTCCTGCGGACCAGCAGGGCGTCGTACATGGCCTGGCTTTCGTCCCGCATCTCGGTGACACCCAGACGCTCGATACCGGCCACGTCGCCGGTGGCCCAGGCATCGACCAGTTGATCCAGTTCGGTGGTGGCGTTCTCATAGGATTCGAGCGTCGAGCGCAGGAAGGCCAGTTGATCGGCCTCGGGCAGGCCGGCGAGCAGGCCGATCTGCTGGTCGATCGTCTCGAAGGCCAGGATCGGCTTGCCGGCCGCTTCGGCACGCGCCTTCAGGACCAGTTCCACGCCCGACGCGGGGTCGTATCCGGCCCGGGTCAGGGGCGCGAGCGCCAGGGTCAGGCTGGCCAGCCACGGGCGCAGGGGATCCAGCTGCGCAGCGGTCATGCCCGCCCCGATCGCGGCAGCGTTCAGGGCCGTCATCTCGTCGGCGGTCAGCAGGCTGGACAGGGGGCGATCCGGCGAAATCCCGTACTGCTGGATCAGAGGCATGACGGCGGCCTGGTCGTCGGGATTGGAAATCTCGAACCATATCTGGTCGGCGCTGTCGAAGGCGGCATCGACCCGGGCCGAGCCCCAGGCCGTGGTCGGGCGCAGCACATGGACCGTGCCGAACAGATAGAGGGTCGAGTCGGCGTCGCGGATCACCCACAGGGCGGGGCCCGCACCCTCGGCCCGGGGCACGGCACGGGCGACGGCGGCAGGGGCCGGAGCGGCCTCAACGGCCTGGGCAAAGGCCTGGGCGGGCTGGAAGGCGACGGCCCCGGCGAGGCCGAGACCGAGCACGGCCCCCAGGGCAGTTCGGCAAAGGGCGGCAGTGCGGGTCTTCAGGCGAAGGGTCATGGTCATCGGATCAATCCTTGGGAGGGTTCAAAAGCAGATTTGTGTCGACCTAACTCAGGCCACGGCGGGTGGCAGCGGCGATGGAGGCGATGAAATAGACGCCCATCAGAATGCCCATCAGGCCCCAGCCGGTGATGGTGTCGACCAGCCCCAGCCGTTCGGCCGCGGCATAGACGAACAGGCACAGCTGGACGGCCCAGAAGGCCATGGCGCCGGTCTCGAGCATGACCCGCCGGAGCATTTCATCGGCGGCGCGCCACAGCATCAGATTGGCGAGGCTCTGCAGGATCAGCAGCGTGAGCACGGCACCGAAGACGATCTCTGTCGTCGCGACTGCGGTGCCGAACATCGGCAGCAGGAGCATCCCGCCCGCCAGCATCATGACGATGACCTGCAGAACGCCACAGCCCTTGGGCACGGTCGAGGGACGGGTGGCGACCACGAAGGCGCTGATCAGGCCTGTGCTGATCGTGACGACGGCCATCAACAGGGCGACCTCGTCCTGCCAGGCAGTCTGGATATCACCCACCAGGACGCTCGTCCCATAGCCCACGAGGCCGCCGAGAAGGGCCAGAAACGTGAACAGGGCACCCTTGCGCAGCAAGGAGGGTCGGGGGTTTTCGAGACTGGCGTTCATGGTCAGTCCTCCGTGAAGATGGATTCGATGGGGTGGCCGAAGACCCTGGCGATCTTGAAGGCCAGCGGCAGGGAGGGGTCGTAGCGGCCCGTCTCCAGCGCATTGACGGTCTGGCGCGAGACCCCGAGCTGTTCGGCGAGGTCGGCCTGGCTCCAGTTGCGTTCGGCGCGCAGCACCTTGAGGCGGTTGTTCATCGCAGGGCCCTCACCGGTGCTTCAGCCACCAGCCCGCCCAGGCGAGGGCGTAGCCGGCCAGCTGGAACAGGACGATGGACATCATGCCGGCAAAGAAGGTGTCAGCAGGGCTGGACCCCAGGGCTGAGGTCAGTAGGTTCTCATCGGGCCGGAACATCAGGGTCAGCAGAACAACAGCTCCGAGGGCCATGCCGCCGGTTCCGCCCCACCACCAGGCCCATTTGTGGGCCTCGCGCGCTGCCTCGTCGATGCCGCGCCACCACCAGATGCAGCCGGCGGTCCCGCCTGCCATGGCGGCGGAGATCATGGCGGCGGTGAGCGCGATGCCGACCGGGCCCGGCTGATCGCCGAGGAAGGCGCTGCCGATACCGGCCAGACCGCCCAGAATGATGGATGCGCCGAGAGCTAGAACATAGGCAGCGGGTCCATGCGGGCGGCTGGGCTTTGCTGGCTCGTTCATGACAAGGCTCCCTGTCGATTTGACAAGGGTGTTTTACACCAGACGGCCGCCCTGTCAAGCGTCCTTGTCCAAGGGTGCGATCAGGCTTCGGGCAGGGCGGCGGGGCGGGGCTCCGACGCGACCAGTTCCGGTCGGCTGAGGGCGCGGGGCGACTGGTCGAGGGGGGGCAGTTCGGGCAGGTCCTTGCCCTCATGGTCGACCTGCAGGTCCTCGAACCGGCGGGCCGAGACCATGACCTGGCTCTCCAGCGAGCCGACGAACTGGTTGTATTTGCCGACGGCGCTGTCGAGCGCCCGGCCCACGGCGGCGGCGTGACCGCCCATCACCGAGAGCCGTTTGTAGAGTTCCTTGCCCAGTTTGGCGACGTCCTCGGCGTTCTTCGCCTGCTCCTCGGCGCGCCAGCCGTAGGCCACGGCCTTGCACAGGGCGAACAGGGTGGTCGGGGTGACGATGACCACGCGCGAGGCCATGGCCGTGGTCATCAGGTCCGGCTCGTGGTCGAGGGCGGCGGCGAGGAAGGCGTCGCCGGGGACGAACATGGCGACGAAGTCGGGGCTGGGCTTGAACTGGTCCTGATAGGCCTTGGACGAGAGCTGGCGGACGTGAGTCTTCATACTGGTGGCGGTGCGCAGCGAGGCGGCCCGGGCCTGGGCCTCCTCGTCGCCGTCGGCGGCGTCGCCGAAGGCCAGCGACACCTTGGCGTCGATCACGAACATGCCGCCGCCCGGCAGGCGCACGACGAAGTCGGGGCGCTGCTGGCGACCCGCCTCATCGGCGGTCGAGCTCTGTTCCTCGAAGTCGAAGCGGCCCGCCATGCCGGCGGCCTCGAGCACATTGCGGCATGTCTGTTCGCCCCAGCGGCCGCGCCGTCCGGTATTGCCACGCAGGGCCTCGGTCAGACGGCGGGCCTCGTCGCGGGTGGCGGTCGAGGCGGTCATCAGCAGGGCCAGCTGTTCCTTAAGCCCGCCGGTTTCTTCATTGCGGGTCTTCTCCAGCGCCGCGACATGCTCCTGAAACAGTTTCAGGGTGTCGGCCACGGGTTTGAGCTGGGCCTCCATCCGCTGTTGCGCCATCAGTTCGCGGGTGCGGAAGGTCTCGTCGGTGCGTTTGAGCAGTTCCTCGGCGACTGTGTTGGCGGACTGGGCCGCCTGGGCCCGGAGCAGTTCGTTGGAGGCGGCGGCGGAGTCCTCGGTGAGGCGCAGGCGGGCCTCGGTCTCGGCATAGCGTTCGCGCAGCTCCCACGCCCGGGTGTCAGCGGCGGTGGCGCGGCGGCGCTCCATCAGGGCCCAGAACAGGGCGATGACGGCGACAAGACCGGCGGCGGCGGCGGCGGCGAGGACCAGTTCAGCGTTCATGCTCCGTTCCTTACCGGGAGTCGCCGGGCGGCGCCACGACATCGCGCGGTCGGAATTTTCGAGTGCAAATCGTGCAAAATTCCGCGAAAACGCCTTGGGGGCGGGGCAATGCCGCGCGTCTGGCGTGCAAAACCGTGCCCGTCGTGCGGACCCTGCGGGCGGGCGGTATGACCGAAACGACCACTGGCCCCTCCCCTTGGCCGGACAACAGGGGCCGGAGAGTCCGCTGCGAAAACAGCGGACATTGCGGACACAACGGACTCAATCACGGGTCGGCGCTCCTCCTGCCGTCATTTCGGCTGGCGGACCTTATCAGGGCGGTGCGTCATTTCCGGACGCAGGGGGCCGAGCCAGATCACCCGCCGCCCCCGAGCGCAGTTCACTCCAGCTTCGGGGAAGCCTTTCAGCGTGTGCGTGGCGCTCACAATACCGGGCGTAGAATGTCCATTCAGGGCCCGCGATCGAAGGATTGCTTCCGACCCGTGGCCGTTGTCCGGAGAGTCCGCTTTTCGGCCGTTCCGGCGCAAAGGGCCGGAGCGCAAACGCTGGGATAAATGCGGACCTTCCCAACTGCCGCCCGGAGTCAAAAGCGGCTGTTTAACCTCTCTCCCTGGTGCGCGTTTGGCGCAAAAGGGTTGGTTCTGCGAAACGTGCGCGACCGTTCGAATGCGCATTTTCGGGATACAGGCTTGGACGAGCCGCGCGAATGACCAAAGCTTAACTTGCTGCCCGCCCGGGTGTGATTTTGATGGCGGATCATGATCCGATTGCTCGCCCTCGCCCTCGCCGCCTCGCTGACCCTGCTTGCAGGTCCTGCCAGCGCGCAGACTCCGCCCGATCGCAACTGGGCGGCCACCACTCGCCTGGATGTCGAGGCCGCCTATGCTTTGTTGAACGACAATCATACGGGGCGCTGCCAGAGATCGAAGATGCGGACTTCCGGCGGCGACTGGAAGACGGCCGGGCGCTGGCGTTGGAGCGGGCGGCGCGCGTGTCGGACGCTGGAGGACATCGCGCCGTGCTGAATGGCTTGGCCGGCGGCATGGGGGATCGACACATCGCCTTCCAGCCCGCCGGACCGGCGTTGTGGAGTTGGGCAGGCGTCGTCTTCCGCAAATCCGGGGACGAGTGGCGGGTTTCAGCGCACCAGCCGGAACCGGGCGAGTCCGACTTGATCGAGGCCGTACTGAACGACTGCGACGGGGTGGCCGCGGGCACTGTGGCTCGAGCGTGGCTGGACGGCTTCCAGCTTGACTGGTCCGTCGAAGCCCAGCGCGAGCGGCGCGGCACCCTGCTGTTGCTCGACAACGGCAATCCCTTTCTGGATCGACCCGCGAAATACCGCTTCGAGACAGCCGGTGGCACGGTCGAGCGCCCGATGCGATGGCGCGAGATCTCGCAGCAGGCCCTGCAGCCATTGCAGAACGCCGCCTATCGCGGTCGCCCGGCCGGGATGGGCATGAGGTCATTCGCGGGCGGTGAATGGATCGCCCTGCAGAGCCTGGGCGACGGGGCGAGCGCCGTCGTCGATCGCGTCCGGGCCGACGCCGCGCGTCTGCGCGCTTCGCCGATTGTGGTCCTGGACATGCGCGGCAACGGCGGCGGCACATCGATGCTGGGCCGTCAGATCGCTGAGGCGCTGATGGGGCGCGCCTTTGTCAGGGCCCGCACGGCGGGTAATGGGACATGTGGCGCTGTCTGGCGCGCCAGCGCCGGCAACCTCGTCGCCCTGCGCGGATGGCGCGCTCTGGCAGACGAGCGTAGGCCGGAGTTCTCGTCCTGGCTGGAAAGCAGCATCGCCCGAATTGAGCGGGCTTACTCGGCGGGCCAGTCGACCGATGGGCGGGTTGTTGACTGCGCGCCCCGGCGCGCGCCGCAGGGTGCCGGCCCGGCCTCGTTGATGCATGGCAGGCTGGTGCTGCTCACTGACGAATCCTGCTTCAGCTCCTGTCTTATGGTCACCGACGATTTCCGACGGCTAGGGGCGCTGCATCTCGGCCATGCCACCGACCGGGCCACCCGCTACATGGAGGTGCGCGCCATGCCACTGCCCTCGGGACTGGGCGCATTCACCACGCTGCAGAAGATGGCTTTGGGCGAGATGGCGACCGGACCGTTTCTGCCCGACATCGTCCATGAGGGACCAATGTACGATGACGCTGCGCTTGAGGCATGGGTCATGGCGGCGGTCACCTCTCATTGAGCAGGTCGAACAGATCGAAGGTCATCGGTACGCCTGACCGCTTGGCTTGAATCCTGCGGTGGCAACGACCGCACACTACCCCCAGCCGACCGAGGCGATGTCCGCTTCCGACAGATCGGGGGAATGTCCACTATCGGGCACGGGGGGAGACCGTTCACGCCCCTGAGCGGACATTGGAGGCCGGTCGGCTCAATGCCCGCCGAACCGGAACCGGACGCCCCCGTTGACGGTGAACCCTTCCAGCGGGGCCCAGGAATCGACCGTCCAGCTTCCAGACGGAGACCTTTGAGGCAGCAAGAGCGGGTCGTATCGGGTCTGACGCACGTTCAGAAGGTTTTCGAGGTTGAGGAAAAGCCTGACGCCGTTTCCCACGACAATCTCGCCCAGCGCGCCCAACTCGACATAGTCCCGGCCCTCGGAGCGGTAGGGGTCGCCGTCCAGCGGTTGCGAGCCGGTGTAGTAGGCTTCCAGGCCGACCCGGCCCCGGTCGTGCTCCTCCCACATCATCACGACACCCCCCGAGTGGCGCGGCGTCAGAGGCACAGTCCGGCGTCCAATCCCGACAGGATCAGGTTCGTTGGCATCGACGTAGACGTAGTTGCCGGTCACGGTGAAAGCGTCGTGCTTGTAGCGAAGCAGTAGTTCGGTTCCGCGCGTTCGCGTCGTGCCGCCGCTGTTGGCGAGCCGAATACGGTTCGCGGCTACTTCGCGCACCTGAACGGCGTCTTCGATGTCTGAGCCAAACAAGGTCAGTGTGGCCTCGAACGGACCTGCGGCATACCCAAGGTCAAACGACACCGTCTGGGCAGTCTCCGCTTCAAGACCGCCGATGGGCTCCAGTCTCGACAGGCCGGAGGCCTCTGTTTCCTCGACAAAGGGTGTCGGCGCATAGAAGCCCTTTCCCCATGACGCCCGCATCGTCCAGGGTCCGGGGCGGTAAAGGGCCGAGAGCCTGGGACTGAAATGGGAGCCATATTCGCTCTGGGCATCCCAGCGTCCGCTGCCTGACAGCGCCACCTTGTCCCCGATCTTGCGCTCGACCTGCACAAAGAGCGCAGGCGTGTTGAAGTTGTAGTCGAAGCCGGGGAAGGCCTCTGATGCGTAGTCGTCGGATTGCATGGCTGCACCGGCGACCCACAAAGAGCCCGCCCAATCCGCCGATAACGACGCTTCGCCAAACACGGTCTGGTGCTCGTCCCGCTCGGTCAGCCCACCGAACTGGTGTCGATGGTCTTGCGACACGGCTGAAACCCTCAACCGGGCGAAGCCCCAGACCCCCAGCGGCCGTTCCAGGATCGCGCCACCGTCAAGCCGGGTTGTGTCCTGAAGCTGGAGGAAGGGAAGGCCATCCGGGGCGTTTCGCCCGGTAACGGTCCCGCCCACCCGCTCCTCCTGCATGGCACCGAGTGTGAAGAACGCCGTCGCTCCGCTATCGCCGGACCAGAAGAGGCGTGGACGCACCGCCCATCGGTCATATCCGGCCATGTCCGCCCAGCCGTCGCCATCAATATCCTGCCCGGTCTGGTGATTGAGCCCGAGAAGGACGGAGCCCGCCCAAGCCTGTGAAAGCGGTCCGGATCCATAGGCCGACACGTCCTGACCCTCTCGCGATGTGGCATTGAGGATCAGTTCGCCCTCTGGCTCGTCAGAAGGCCGCCGCGAGATCAGGTTGATCACGCCACCCAGAGCGGCGGGTCCATACAGGGCAGACGCCGAACCCTTGATGACCTCGACCTGCCCCAGATCGCTGGGCGGGATTTGCAGCAGGCCCAGTGATGAGGTTTGCCCTCCGTAAAGCGGGAGGCCGTCCGCCAGAAGCTGGGTGTAACGACCGCTCAGGCCCTGAACCCGAATGTTGGCGGACCCCAAGGCAGGCGATGTCACCTGAACCCGAAGGCCGCCCGTTTCGGCGAGCAGCATCGAAATATTGCCCGGTCGCATGAGGAGTTTTTCCTCGATCTCCTCCTGATTGATCACCTCGACCCGGACAGGCTCGTCCTGAACGCGACGGTTCGACCGCGTGGACTGAACGATGACCTCGTCGATCTCGACGGCCTCGGGCTCCGATTGGTTCTGGGCAAGAACAGGCGTCGCGAGGATCGAACCGAGCAACCCCGCTGCGCCGAAGCAGGAACACAACTTGACAATCTTGCTCACGCCCAACCCTTTTCGATCCGGATGGCGGCGGTTCTACGCGAAGGTCGCCCATGGCGTAACCTGCCAGATTGGGCGATCTATGACCTCGCAGTGGCATTCGCTTCCCACCCCACCGAGACCCCCGGAATGTCCGCTTCCGGGGCATCGGGGATAGGCGGCTCTCGGACCCATTGCGGACGTTCAGTCGATAGCGTCATGGGTTGTGAATCAACGCCTCGCTTAACACCTCAGGAGTCCACGAATGACGCCGCTACTTGCCCAGAGGCTGATTGCCGTCCCGTTCCTCATACTAGGGGCCTGGTGTCTGGTATTTCCCGACATGGTTGAGCTGCTTTCCGTTCGTCCCGAGCATTATCAGGGCACGATCGCGACCGGCTTGTTCATCGGTTGCTTCGGGGCCCAGGCCATTCTCTCTGGTCTGTTCGCGGCATTCAGCCGATTCACCAAAACCACCTTCCTCGTCTACGGGATCGCCCTGCTACCGTTTTTCTGGTTCAACTATTGGTTCGTCTTCGTCGTCCCGATTTTCAATTCCTGGATGATCCTGGATGTGCTCTCGAATGTCGCGATGTTGGCACTCTGCGTTGTCGGATATCGAAATAGCTCAGACGAAGTTGCCAATTAGCCGCCACCGAAGCACCCCCTTCCCACCCGAAATCAGACAGTCAGCTAACGTCCGCTCACCACCCCTGACCGCCGTTCGGAGCGTCCGCTTCCCGGCTCAATCGTCGCCAGACCCCCCTTGGGCAAAGCCCCGGCGCGACGGGTCGTGAGCGGGTTGCGGCCTGCCGCCTCCGGGGTCAGTCCTCAATAGCCTTTCACAATCCGTCACCCTCGAGCTTGTCCCGAGGATGACGGAGTTAAAATATGTTATTCAGGTCAATAGCTTGTCTAATCATAGAGCTGGCGGCTATTACGTCCGGACCCTAGGCTGGCCGCCGCTGGCGCATGGCCTGGATGATGGTGCCGTCGTCGAGCCAGTCGAGTTCGCCGCCGACCGGGACACCACGGGCCAGGGAGGTGATCTCGACGCCCGTCCCGGCCAGCCGTTCGGCGATATAGTGGGCGGTGGTTTGGCCGTCGACGGTGGCGGGCAGGGCCAGAACGACCTCACGGACCTCGCCGCCCCCATCTCTTGAGCTGCTGGCCCGGCCGACCAGTTCGTTGACCCGGAGCGCATCGGGGCCGACGCCGTCCAGCGCCGACAGCAGGCCACCCAGCACATGGTATTTTCCGCGAAAGGCGCCCGATCGCTCCATGGCCCACAGGGCGCCGGCCTCTTCGACCACACAGATCAGGGCGTTGTCGCGGGCGCTGTTGGAGCAGATCGAACAGGGGTCGCGGGTGTCGGGCGCGCCGCAGACGGAACAGGACACAACCCTGGCCGCCGTCTCGGCCAACGAGGCCGCCAGCGGCACCAGCAGTTGTTCGCGCTTCTTCAGCAAGGCCAGGGCCGCGCGGCGAGCCGAGCGCGGGCCGAGGCCGGGCAGTTTGGCCAGCAGGCTGATCAGGCGTTCGATCTCGGGTCCAGCGGAGGCAGCCATGATCGCGCATAACATGGCGTTTGATCGATTGCCTATGTCTCCCGCGTCTGTGGCTGCGACTGCTGGTTCGTCACAGCGGACACAACGAAATCACGAAGGACACGACGGGACCTGCGCGGGGGCAGTCTCCGGTTCATGTCGAGACGCCTGTCGGATTCAATGCGGCTCCGCCGCGACCGGACACACGCAGAAGAAAACGTAGGCCAGGGCGCATCCCCGGTCCCGTCGTGTCCTTCGTGATTTCGTTGTGTCCGTTGTGATAAACCTTCCGGCGGCCCCGAACTCAGAACAGTTTCGGCATGCCGGGGATGTTCATCCCGGCCATCGGCCCTGCGGCCTCGCGCATCAGGGCGCCGTTGACCTCGTCCAGCTTGCGCCGGGCGTCGGCGTGGGCGGCGACGACCAGGTCGGCGAGAATCTCGCCCTCGCCGGGGACCAGCAGACTGTCGTCGAGGGTCACGGCGGTGATCTCGCCGGCGCCCTTGAGCGCCACGGTCACCAGTCCGCCACCCGAGGTGCCGGAGGCGGTGGTTTCAGCCATTTTCGCCTGGGCGTCCTGCAGCTTTTGCTGCATCGCCTGGGCCTGTTGCATGAGGGCGTTGAGGTCTTGCATGCGTGCAGGATAGGCGCTGATCCCGGCGGGGGACAGGGCTGAAAAGTCACATGCCAATTTGTTTCGCCCTGACTTGAACCCGATCAGGGGACTCCTATTTAGCATCCATCACTGTTGCTGATCAGGACTCCGCCCATGGCCGTCGGTTCCACCCCCGTCCGCGACCTGCCCCTTCCGGACACGGCGCTGGACCAGTTGTTCATCCAGGCCCGCACGCGCAACGCCTGGTCGGATCGGCCGGTGCCCGAGGCCTTGCTGCACCGCCTCTATGACCTGACCAAATTCGGCCCGACGGCGGCTAATTCGAGCCCGGCCCGGTTCATCTTCCTGACCTCGCCCGAGGCCCAGGCGCGGCTGGCACCCCTGATGTCAGAGGGCAACCGGGCCAAGACCTTGCAGGCCCCGGTCAATGTCATCATCGGCCAGGACCTAGCCTTTCCCGACACCCTGCCGGTGCTGTTCCCGCATGCGCCGGGGGCCAAGGACTGGTTCGCCGACCCAGCTGCCGCGCGCGAAACCGCCTTCCGCAACAGCGCTTTGCAGGGCGGCTATTTCCTGCTGGCGGCGCGGGCGCTGGGGTTGGATGTGGGGCCGATGTCGGGTTTCGACGCTGCGGGGGTGAAGGATGAATTCTTTGCCGGGACGGCGGTCGAGCCGAATTTCATCGTCAACCTGGGTTACGGCACGGACGAGAACCTGTTTCCGCGGTCGCCGAGACTGGGGTTCGAGGCGGCAGCGCAGATTCTTTAGGGGCAAGGGGCGACCGACACCCCCCTTCCCCCTCGGCGGGGGAAGGGTCGGGGATGGGGGTGGAGGCACGTTCCCGTCGGGACATGACATGTGAGGTGCAAACGCCGCCGCGAACACACCCACCCAACCCTCCCCCGTCGAGGGGGAGGGCTTGTCGGTGCGGCCGCCGCCTGTCGTTGAGGGCCGGTCTTCAGTCCTCGTCCGCCGCCTCGTCCGGAATCACCGGTAGTTCCACGGCCGGGGCCAGGGTCTTGATCTCGCCGATGGTCGCGCCGGGGAAGGCCGCCAGCACGGCCATGACGAAGGGGTCGGCCTCGACGCCGGCGCGCTGTTCGGTGCGTTTGCGGCGGTCGGTCTCGATCATGGTTTCGCCGCCGCCCTGGCCGTTGGCGGCGATCAGCCAGGTGCGGCCGGTCCAGTCCTTGAGCCGCGACGACAGCCGCCGCGCCAGATCGATCGGCGCACCCTCGAGGCTTTCATAGGTGATGGCCCCGGGCTTGAAGGCCACGGGGCGGACGTAGCGCTGGATGTCCATCTGCAGGCCGACCTCGCGCTTTTCGCCGATCAGGGCGACGACGGCCTCGAAGGTCTGGGGGTCGGGCAGGGACGGCGCGGCCGCGGGTCGGGCGGCCAGCTGGGCCGAGGCACCACCGCCGCCTCCACCGCCCCCTGAGGGACCGCGCGCCGGGGCACCGCCAGGCATGGGATCGCCTTCGCGCAAGGCCTTGAGCGCCTCCTCCGGTCCCGGCAGGTCGGCGGCATAGGCGAGGCGGACGATGGCCATTTCGACGGCATCGGCGGGATTGGGTGCGCGCCGGACCTCGTCCAGCGCCTTGAGCAGCATCTGCCAGACGCGGGCCAGGGTGCCGGCCGAGATGACGGCACCGAGGGCTGTCAGCGTCTGCGGCTGATCATTGTGCAGGCGGGTGGCCTGCGGCCCCAGCATCTTGGCCACCGAGGCGGCGTGGCAGTGTTCCAGCAGGTCGTTGGTGATCTGCACCGGGTCGGCGCCGTAGCCATAGAGGGTGCGGAACAGCTCCAGCGCCTCGGGCGTACGGCCGGCCATGATGGATTCGAACAGGGCGATGGTCTGGCTGCGGTCGGCGAGGCCGAGCATGTCGCGCACCACCTCGGTCCTGACCGTCTCGCCCTTGTCGCCCTGGACCAGGGCCTGATCCAGCAGG
>Ga0105055_10003987_pt1 | contig 21929 bp, 19 predicted proteins | sample BON03_FD_78090 | JGI IMG/M metagenome (GOLD analysis project Ga0105055, IMG submission 78090) | Freshwater microbial communities from Lake Bonney liftoff mats and glacier meltwater in Antarctica - BON-03 | ecosystem: Environmental > Aquatic > Freshwater > Ice > Glacier meltwater | place: Lake...
GCGAGGACACGCTAGTGCCGCGCGTGGGGGCCATAATCTCCACGGTGACAGTTTCTTCCAGTGCATTGCCGCCGGTCCATTCGAGAAAAGTCGCGATGCCCAGACCGCGTAACTGCCCACGACCTGCCGACTCCGCCGCCCGCGCCTCAAAGCCCTGCCAGTCGGCGAGGGCCAGCGCCTGGTCCATCACCGACTCGAACTTGCCGGTGTCATAGACCTGGCTCATCGGGTTTTTATAGGGCATCTGTGACGGCTGAATGAAGTTCCGGCGGCGCAGCGCAATCCGGTCGATGCCGGTCTGGCGCGCGGCCTCGTCCATCAGACGCTCCATGATGAAGATGGCTTCCGGCCGACCCGCGCCGCGGTAGGCACCGGTCGGCGCGGTGTGTGTCAGGACGGCCTTGAAATGAAAGGCTATGGTCTGGATGTCATAGACACTGGTCTGAACCCAGGGGCCAATCATGAGCTGGATAGCGACGCCTGCGCCGGTAGCATACGCCCCGACATTTGCCAGCGAGGCCAGGCGCAGGGCCAGGATTTTGCCGTCAGCATCAAGCGCCAGTTCGGCGCGGCTTTGCAGGTCACGGCCATGCGTACTGGAGACAAATTCTTCGCTTCGGTCAGCCACCCATTTCACCGGCCGCTGCAGTGCGCGCGCGCAAAAGGACACGGCGATGTCTTCCGGATACACGCCGGTTTTCATGCCGAAGCCGCCGCCCACATCACCGACCAGCACGCGCACTTGTTCGGGGGCCATGCTCAGTGCATCACACACCGAGGTGCGCACGCCGGACGGCATCTGCGTGCTCATGCGGATGGTCAGGCGCTGCGACGTGCGGTCAAACTCCGCCAGCACCGAACGCGGCTCCAGGCTCAGCGCATGGAGGCGCTGATTCACCAGGTCCAGCGTCACCACGTGGCGGGCCCCGGCAAAGGCGGAGGCGGTGGCCTCGGCACTGCCATAGCGGGTTTCCGCAAAGATGTTCCCGACGGCTTCAGGGCAAAGCAACGGCGCGCCGGGCGCGGTCGCATCGCGCATGTCCACGACCATGGGCAACTCTTCGTAATCAACGGCAACGGCCTCTGCCGCATCGCGGGCTTGCTGCAGCGTCAAGGCGACCACGGCGGCCACCGCCTCGCCGACAAAACGCACATGCTCATGGGCCAGCACGCGGCGCAACGGTGCGACGCCGGGCGATGCATCGGCACGCGAAAACCCGATGGAGCCGGGAATCGACTTGACGCCGGCTGCCACCAGATCGGCACCGGTCACCACCTGCAGAACACCTGGCATGGCCAGCGCGGCAGCAGTATCGACAGCGACAATGCGCGCGTGCGGATAAGGCGAGCGGACAAAAAACAAATACGTCTGTTCGGGCAATGTCACGTCGTCTGTGAACTGGCCGACGCCGGCCAGAAGCGCATCATCTTCCAGGCGGCGAACGGCTTGCCCGCTGCCAAAACGGGTCGGTTGGGTGGGCGCGGTGGGGGTGTCGGTCACAAGATGCTCCTGGGGTGGCAACACACGACTGGTGGTGCGTTGCCCGAAAATGATCAGCACCGACTATAAGCCGCATTGTCCGTGTTACCCAAAAACGTTACTTTTTGAACCACGCCCAAAAACCCAAAAAAGAACCCCAAGCAGCTGAACCGCTTGGGGTTGGCGGCGAGCGTTTAAACCCATGCCGTCGGGTTTCGCAAAGAAGAGATGAATCGTCTTCAGTGCGGTGAAAGCAAATGATTGCCTTCAAGTTTGCCGGGGTTGTTATACCTCGGTAGATGCTCGAAATGAATCAAGCCATTGCAGGTTACGCCCGGGGCGACTGGCCTGCAAGGCAAACTTTTCAATCACAGGGATGGATGTGATTGCCGCTGACTTGGAGTTTTTGGGGTCAAAGCCCAAATTCGTCGATGCACCGAAGCGAAATTAGTGTCTGGCCCCAATAACTTTAAAGAAAATTTACTGAGAAATTGAACTATTACGATCTAAATTGACATAAAAATGCCATTTATTATACTTGACAGGTTATTAAAGAGGCCAATAAAATCCAGCCAGTCTCAAAAAGAAGTTTTTGGGGTCAGACGCCAATTTCATTGCGATGCAGAGCATCGCACCCACAGGGCGTGCCAAGGGCACGATGAATTTGGACTCTGACCCCAATAACCCTTGATGGCGACCCAATCAAAGCCTGCTAGGCTCCCGACGCAAGAAGGGCCCTGACATGCGCCAGAGAAGGAGTGCTATGACAGCGCAATTAAATATCAGTTTCAATACAGCCACAGCGGCTGCAGAGACTAAAACCGCTAGGAAATCGCATCTCGGTAAGCTCAAGGTACACCTTGAGAGCATCCGGGCAAGCGCGGCCAACATCGCCGACGACATTGCACAGGGGTTTTTTGAAATCACCCACAACGGCTTTGCCCTGCTCGGCTTGGCTGTGATGTTTGGCGTTATCACCCTGACCGCCCGCCCCGATTTGCGTGACGCAGGCGAAACCCGGCTGATGACCTGGCTACAGGAGCGGCGTGATGCTGCTATTGGTTTTACTGAAATTAACGCCATTGACCGCGCCACCGCATCCAACCCCAAAGACCTGCCCAAAGCGCAGGCGGCCGTTGCTTACTGGTTAAGCCGCAAGTACAGCGTGGCCCCGGAGCCATTGAGCGTGCTGGTATCCAGCGCATTTGAAATCGGCCAACAAGCCAAACTGGATCCAACACTTATCCTGGCCATCATGGCCATAGAGTCAGGCTTTAACCCGTTTGCGCAAAGCCCGGTCGGTGCCCAGGGCCTGATGCAGGTCATGACCAAGATACATCAAGAAAAGTACGATAAATTCGGCGGAAAATTCGCGGCTTTTGACCCGGTCACGAATTTGCGTGTGGGCGTCAAGGTGCTGCAGGAGTGCATCGCCCGCGCCGGCTCGGTAGCGGCCGGACTGAAGTTTTACGTGGGCGCAGCCAACCTTGCAAGCGACGGCGGCTACGTTGCCAAGGTGATGGCAGAACACGCCCGGCTGCTGGCCGTAGCCAGTGGCAAGGGTTTGTCGCCATTTCATGTCAGCCCTGCACCAGTGCGCTCAGTGCCGGTCAAGAGCAGCGACACAGTGGCGGCTCTGGCTACGTCCTGAAATCCACAGCCGGGCAGCATTCAGGCGCTCTGCGTTACACTCATCGGGTTTTTGGGGTCAGAGTCCAAATTCATCGTTCCCTTGGCACGCCCTTCGGGTGCGATGCTATGCATCGTCATGAAATTGGCGTCCGACCCCAATAACCCTTAAATAAACCGCCAACAGCGTTCAACCGTTCGCCTGGGCAGCCCTTGTTTGCTTCATGAAGTGACAGGGAATATTCTTTAAATTGTCTTTAAAGGACTGCCGTGAAAGCCCACCATGAAAGTCTCCCATGTATAGCCGCAGCATTTTGGTTGAACAAACCGACCCCGAAATCTTTGCTGCCATCCAGGCTGAGAACGTCCGGCAAGAGCAGCACATCGAGCTGATCGCCAGCGAAAACTACGCCTCGCCCGCCGTCATGGCAGCGCAAGGCTCACAGCTCACCAACAAATACGCCGAAGGCTACCCTGGCCGCCGCTACTACGGTGGCTGCGAGCATGTCGACGTGGCCGAGCAGCTCGCCATTGACCGCATCAAGAAAATATTTGGCGCCGAAGCCGCCAACGTGCAGCCGCATTGCGGCGCTTCTGCCAATGAAGCCGTTTTTCTGGCCTTTTTGAAGCCCGGCGACACCATCATGGGCATGAGCCTGGCCGAGGGCGGCCACCTGACGCACGGCATGGCGCTGAACATGAGCGGCAAGTGGTTCAACGTCGTCAGCTATGGCCTGAACGACAAGGAAGAAATCGACTACGACGCGATGGAGCGCAAGGCGCACGAGTCCAAGCCCAAATTAATCATCGCTGGCGCATCGGCATACAGCCTGCGCATCGACTTTGAGCGTTTTACAAAAGTCGCCAAGGCCGTCGGCGCCATCTTCATGGTTGACATAGCCCACTATGCAGGCCTGGTGGCTGCGGGTGTGTACCCGAATCCGGTGCCACATGCCGACATCGTCACATCGACCACGCACAAGAGCCTGCGCGGCCCGCGCGGTGGCATTATTTTGATGAAAGCCGAACACGAAAAGACCATCAACAGCGCCATCTTCCCGGGTCTTCAAGGCGGCCCGTTGATGCATGTGATTGCGGCCAAGGCCGTGGCATTCAAAGAAGCCATGTCGCCGGAGTTCAAGACCTACCAGCAACAGGTGCTGAAAAACGCGCAAATCATTGCCGACACCCTGACCCAGCGCGGCCTGCGCATCGTCAGCGGCCGCACCGAAAGCCACCTCATGCTGGTCGATTTGCGCTCCAAAGGCATCACCGGCAAAGAAGCCGAGGCCGTGCTCGGCAGCGCCCACATGACCATCAACAAAAACGCCATCCCCAACGACCCGGAAAAGCCGATGGTCACCAGCGGCGTGCGCATCGGCACCCCAGCCATGACGACGCGCGGTTTCAAGGACGAAGAAGCCCGCGCCACCGCCAACCTGATTGCCGACGTGCTGGACAACCCACGCGACGCCGCGAACATTGAAGCCGTGCGCGCTAAGGTACATGCCCTGACCAGCCGCTTCCCAGTGTATGGTTAATTGCGGGACAGACCGCAGTTACGTAAAACGAACAAGCTCTGTCCTCAACTGATCAAGTATGAAGTGCCCTTTCTGCGCTAACCTCGAAACGCAGGTCGTCGAAACCCGTATCTCGGAAGACGCAGACTTCATACGCCGCCGCCGCCAGTGTTGCGCGTGTGAAAAGCGCTTTACCACCTACGAGCGGCCCGACGTGACCTTTCCGGCGATCGTCAAAAAAGACGGCAGGCGCATCGAGTACAAGCGCAGCAAAATCCTCGACTCCATGAACCTCGCGCTGCGCAAGCGCCCTGTCAGCACCGAGCAGGTGGACTCCGCCATAGAGCGGATCGAAGAAAAGCTGCTTAACCTGGGGCTCCGCGAAGTGCCCTCCGCCCGGCTGGGCGAACTCGTCATGCGCGAACTGAAAAAGCTCGACAAGGTCGCCTACGTGCGCTTTGCCAGCGTGTACCGGAGTTTTGAGGATATTGATGAGTTCAAGACGCTGGTGGATGAGGTGCGGCGCTGAGTGGCGGCGAGCCTCAACTCAGACGGAGCAGGTAGTGACGGTTGTCTTCTGGATCCGCGGACGACCCACGACGTGGAGGATGATTTCGCGCGCCTCGCCGCCCGACGCCGACTGCCGGCACAGGGTGAGCGTGCCCGACTGGAAAGCGCCAGAAACCAGCTTGGTTGCCCCCGTGGCAACGGGCGGAAAAACCTTGGGAATTCAGATCGCCACATCAGGGAAAGCCCGACTCTTGAGGACGCTTTTGGTGCCATACTTTGGCCTCATGCGGTTTGGCCTCATGCGGTTTGGCCTCATGCGGTTGATTTCCTATCCTTCCGAGCCGTTTGCACGGGTGATGCAGGCATATCCACGCTGGCTATCAGGCACGCAGAAAAATCAAGCGTGAGAACAGTTCTTCTGAAAATTAATTCTTGCTCCAGCAGGCCGCCTGATTAGGGCTGCCCGTCCCGTAATCGGGGCCGCTCTGATTGATTGTTAACGACGTACATGACACACCATTGGCCTTGTCATTATTCTGCCCCCCTGTCGTCTTAGCAGTAGCAGTTATCGTAAACAGGGTGCCCGTATTAGTGGCTAACGCAATATCGTAATAGGCCGTGCCCGTGGCCGGTATGACGCTCGCTGCTCCTATCTCGGCCAGCGTTCCATATGTGGGATTTTTCGCACGCCATTTTTCCTGCGCCAGTTGGATGCCATACAGAGCAGTCATCGCCTCCGCGCGGCGGCTCTTGCGCACTGAGTCCGTATAGGAAGGATAGGCAATCGCTGCGAGTATGCTGACGATGGCGACCACGATCATCAATTCGATTAACGTAAAACCCACTATGCGCTTTTTCATGGATTGTCCTCATCAACCTGCCTGGCGCCTACCATACGACGGCAAATGTTTAAATGTACCGGCTCTCGATCAACGGCTTAGTCGGCCAGATAAGCAGTAGTTCGCAGCAGGCAAACCCGAGCTATATTGTAGTCATGCCAATAAGAACATCCTCAATGAGTGCGCGCTTACACAGCTCTGGATTTACCTTGGTAGAGCTGATGATCGTGGTCGCCGTGCTGGCCATTTTATTGGGCATTGCAGCACCGTCCTTCCAGAGCATGCTGGATAAAAGGCGCCTGACCGGAGCGGCGGAACAACTCTATGCCGATCTCCAGTACGCGCGCAGCGAAGCGATTCGCCAAAACAAGATCGTGACCGTTTATTTTTCCGAAACAACAAGCCCATGGTGCTACGGCATGGACGATGATACCGCCAGCGCCTGCAACTGCAACTCGGCACCCAGCGCCTGCACCGTGGGAGGCGTGCAAAAAGTGGTGGCGGGTTCAGACTTTAGAAATGTCACTTTGAGCAGCAACTTTGATTCGGATAATTTCGTCTTTGACCCGCGGCGGGGAACCGCCAGTCGTCAGGGTACTGTACTCTTGCAATCCACCTCTGCCGGCGCGGTCAATGTCATTGTCAGTCAATTAGGCAGGGTGAAACTTTGCGCCTCCACTATCGAGAATAGAGCTAAAACGGGGTACCCGCTGTGTTAAGGCCCAGGTTCAAGGTTGGCGCCAACAACTTCTCTTGTCGGCATAAAGCATGCGGCTTCAGCCTAGTAGAGTTGATGGTGGCCATCGCCATCGGCCTGGTCGTATTGGCGAGTGTGACGACGATGTTCGTGCAGAATGTAAAGGCTGGGGGGGATACCCTTAAAATGGCCCGGCTTAACCAGGAGCTGCAAGCCGTGATGAGCATGATGACGCGGGATATCCGGCGCGCAGGGTATTGGGGCAATGCCTCCTCCGCCATTGGATCCTCCACGCCAAATCCCAACCCCTTCGCGCTGGATGCCACCGGCAATTACATCGGCGAAGCCGCCAACTCCTGTATCACCTTTAGCTATGACATGGATGGCGACGGCAACCTTGACGTGGGCTCTGGCGCGTCCCCGACGGATGACCCGGACGAGCGCCTTGGCTTCCGATTGAACAGCGGCGCGCTGGAAGCCCGCCAAAGCGGCTTCGACTGCACGGCCGGCGGCTGGCAAGACATCACGGATCCGGCCACCACGGAAATCACCGGCCTCACCTTCGCGCTCGACACCAAAAGTGTGGATATTGATGGATTGGGGGCTGGCACCAGTCTCATCATCGTGCGTGAGGTGACCATCACCCTGTCAGGGCGGCTGCGCAAGGACACCGGGGTGAGCCGCACCCTGCAAGACAAGGTGCGCGTGCACAATGACTTATATCTGCCATGAACCCCCCCATGAGGTTGCCGTGATGCAATCAACACATTCTCACGCCATCCCGACGCACATGAAAATACGGGTGTCGCGGGAGGCAGGGCGCCGAGAGCGACCGACGTTAAAACGCCAGCGCGGCATGACGACGCTGGTGGTCGCGCTGGTGCTGTTGATCGCCCTTACCATTCTCACCTTTAGTGTCGCCAAGGTGAGCGGCCTGGAACAACGCATCGCCGCCAACGATGTGCGCACGCTCGCCGCGCACGAGGCCGCACAGGCGGGCATCGAGCAGGCCATCGCTTATCTCAACGCCAATCTACCCCTAATTGACTCGGACGCTGCCGATGGGTGGCGTAGCGGCAGCCGCTGGGCACGCTGCACCGCCGCGGAAACCGCCTTGCCCTGCGGTGATGGCCAGAGCAACCAATACAACCATAGCGACATCAACGATGCCTGGCTTAGATATACCGTTCCCAATCAAATCAGCCTGCCCGGTAGCCCCTACATCACCACCGTTTATTACCTCACAAAAAATACGCCAGCGGCAGCGGCAGTGGTAGGCGCCGTGGATGTTCAGCCCCAGCCCAGAATTATCATCATTGCTTCCGCCACCCCCAATGCCGATCCACTCGCCGGCAGCGCCGTCATCCAGCAGATTACCCAGTATTTCTCCCTGGTCAATATGCCGCCCACCACACTCTCCGCACTGGGGCAGATCGGGCTCATGGGCAACATCGGGGTATACGGAAATCCCACACCGGCGGCATCCTTTTACCCCCCCCTGCAGGAAGGCAGGCCACTGTCCGTATGGTCCGCCAGCCTCGTAACAGTGGACGGCAGCGCGCAAACCTGCTTGCATGGCTCGGACTGTGGTAGCGGATCAACAAACGGGATACCACACAAGCTGACTGACAAGACCACCAACGGTGGTGACATCGCGGACAACCACGCCGGTTTCCCAGCCGACCCATTCCAGTATATCTTTGGCGTTCCTAACGCAGCCTCCGCCAGCATCAAAGCCCAATCCACTGTCCTGTCCAGTTGCAGCGACCTCACCAGCGCTTCGTCCGGGCTATTTTGGGTTACGGGCGATTGCTCTGTTGTAAACAACATTGGGAGCGCTACGGCGCCAGCTATTATTCTGGTGGAGGGAGACTTTAAAATGAATAGTACTCACCATTTGTATGGATTGGTTTATTCCAAAGGAAGCGGAAGTGTCAGCCTTACCGGCGGGCCCATTTTATGGGGAGGGATTATTGCCGACCATGCTATTAGTATCGGGGCTGGCTCCTACACTATGCGTTATCTGGATCTCTCCACGATTCCTGGCAACAACACCGGCGGCTTCGCCAAAGTGCCGGGCGGCTGGCTGGATACCTATAAAAAGCCGGTATCCTGACCATGCGCCGCTTGCGTCATCACACGTGGGGTTTCAGCCTGATCGAGGTGCTGATTGCGCTCACTATTCTGGCGGTCGGCCTCGCCGCCATTGTGAAATTTCAAGCCACCGTGTTTGGATACAGCGCAAGCGCCAAGGAGCGTGCCCTCGCGGCGCGTCTCGCCGATGAAAAAATAGCGGATTTGCGCGGTTATGAGACCTTATCTACCACGGCTAATAGGATTGCCTACCAGGACATCGGCGCTGATACCGGAGGAGCACTCTCCAGCGGAACGGTAATGATTTCCAACGTCAACTACACTCGGAGTTGGGCCGTTGTTGACTATTACTACCCCAACATCGGCGTGACGCCCATGTATGGGGCGATCGCCAAACCCCACTCGTCCGAGCCTGCGTATCCTCCCCCGCCCGTCCCTGCGTATCCTCACTTCAAACTGGTGACCGTTACCATCGCATGGAACGATCAAAGCAATGTCGATCAGTGCATTGAGCTCCCAGACTTCACCCAGTGCATTAAGGTCAGCACCATCATCAGCGCTCACGATCCGGCCAAATCGGGCAAGGCCATCGGGTAGTGCAACATTCGTTCTGTAATTTCCCCGGCCATTGAAACTGAACCTGTTGTTTGTAAGTTTTTTGGTTTTAGGATTTTTTAATCAAATTCCACGATGAAATAACATGGATTCATTAATAAAGCACGCTCTGAGCATTGCCCGCAAGGGCCAACTCCTTACTTCACCCAATCCAACCGTAGGCTGTGTGATTGCGACACGCGAAGGGACGGTCATCGGCCAGGGCCATACCCAGCGTGCCGGTGGCCCGCATGCCGAAATCATGGCCTTAGCCGATGCCGCCAACCACGGCCATGCAGTGGCCGGGGCAACCGCCTACGTCACGCTCGAACCCTGCTCGCACCACGGCCGCACCGGCCCCTGTTGCGACACCCTGATCGCCGCGGGCATCAAAAAGGTCGTGGCCTCCATTGCCGACCCGAATCCCCTGGTCTCGGGTCAGGGCTTTGCGCGGCTGCGGGCTGCCGGCATTGAAGTTGAAGTCGGTCCCGGCGCAGAGCAGTCGCGCGCGTTGAATATCGGATTTTTCAGCCGCATGATTCGTAAAACGCCTTGGGTGCGGATGAAAATCGCGGCCTCGCTGGATGGCAAAACAGCGTTGATGAACGGCCAGAGCCAGTGGATCACCAGCGAGGCCGCGCGCGCTGACGGCCATGCCTGGCGCGCCCGCAGTTGCGCTGTGCTGACTGGCATAGGCACGCTGCTTGAAGACCACCCGCGCCTTGATGTTCGGCTGGTAGCCACGCCGCGCCAGCCGCATGTGGTGGTGGTCGATAGCCGGCTTGAAACACCGCTCGATGCGCCTCTTTTTATAGCTGGTCGGGCCCGATTTATATACGCTGCAGTGCCAAATGATGCGAAAAAAGCAGCTTTGGAAGCGCGCGGGGCAAGCGTTATCTACCTGCCCGGCAAAAATGACAAAGGCCAGGCATCAGGCAAGGTTGACCTTGCCGCCATGCTGCGCGACCTCGGCCAGCGCGAGATCAATGAGCTGCACGTTGAGGCCGGCCACAAACTAAACGGTTCCCTGATACGTGAAGGTCTGGTTGATGAATTGCTGCTGTACATGGCCCCCAAGCTGCTGGGTACGGCTCAGGGCATGGCTTCATTTGGGCCACTCCAAAGCCTTGACGAGGCTACTGAATTACAGTTTTTATCGACTGAAATGGTGGGCAATGACCTGCGGGTAAGGGCCTACGTGGCTGGGCGCGACCAGTTTTAACCCTGTGCGAAAATAGCGCTATGTTTACCGGAATCATCACCGGCATGGGGCGCATCGTCGCCATCCATCGCCTGGGCAGCTCTTCAGACCATGGCAATCGACTCACCATCGAAACGCCTGCCGCATACCTTGATGACGTGGGCCTGGGCGACAGCATTGCGCTCAATGGTGCGTGCATGACAGTGGTGTCGCTGGACCTTGCCGCCAACCAGTTCAGCATCGACATATCAGTCGAATCACTGGCCAAAACCAGCGGCCTGGCGCAGCTGGGCATCATCAACTTAGAGAAAGCCCTGCGGGCGCATGATCGCCTCGGTGGTCACATCGTGTCTGGCCATGTGGACGGCATAGGCAGCGTCACACATTTTTCCGAAGTCGGTGAAAGCTGGGAGTTGCGCATACTGGCGCCAAAAGATCTGGCCAAATACCTGGCCTACAAAGGCTCCATCACCGTTAACGGCGTGAGCCTGACGGTTAATAGCGTTAAAGACACCGCTTCGGACTGTGAAGTCAGCATCAACCTGATACCCCACAGCGTGCAAAACACCGCGCTCGGCGAGCTAAAACCAGGCTCAACCGTAAACCTTGAAATTGACCTGATCGCACGCTATGTCGAGCGCATGCTCCAGGACGGAAAGAAGAACTGAACCATGACCACTGCCATTTCCCCGATTGAAGACATCGTGGCCGACATGAAGGCTGGCCGCATCGTCATCTTGATTGACGAAGAAGACCGCGAGAACGAGGGCGACCTTGTGCTAGCCGCCGACCACGTGACGGCCGATGCTATTAACTTCATGGCGCGTTTTGGTCGTGGCCTGATTTGCCTGACCCTCACCCGTGAGCACTGTGAACGCCTGCAATTGCTGCCCATGACAGTACGCAATGGCGACAAAAAGGGCACGGCATTCACGGTATCCATTGAAGCGGCCGAGGGCGTGACGACGGGCATTTCTGCCGCAGACCGCGCCCGCACAGTTGCGGCAGCGGTTGCCAAAAATGCAAAAGTCAGCGACTTGGTGCAGCCTGGTCACATCTTCCCCTTGCAGGCGGTTGATGGTGGTGTGCTGATGCGTGCAGGCCATACCGAGGGAGGTTGCGACCTGGCAAGCATGGCCGGTTGCTCGCCTGCCGCGGTGATCTGCGAGATCATGAAAGACGATGGCACCATGGCACGCCTGCCCGACCTGTTGCTTTTTGCGGTAGAACACAAGCTCAAGATAGGCACGATTGCTGCCCTGATCGAACACCGCAGCCGCCATGAATCACTGATTGAAAAAATTGGCAGCCGCCTACTGACCACCGCTTTTGGCGAATTCACAGCACACGCCTTCAAGGACAAACCCGGCCAGGGGCTGCACCTGGCGCTGGTGAAGGGCCAATGGGCCGCAGACGACACCGTACCGGCCCGTGTGCATGAGCCACTTTCAGTGCTTGACGCGCTGGAGCTTGGGCGCTCCATGCATTCATGGAACCTTGACCAAAGCTTGACGCACATTGCCGATGCAGGCAAGGGTGTGGTTGTGCTGCTCAATTGCGGCGAAAGCGCTGCACAATTGCTGGCTCAGTTTGAAGGCACGGCACGCGCAGCCCAAGCCCCCGAGCGCGGCCGCATGGACTTGCGCACCTACGGCATAGGCGCACAAATTTTGCGCGACTGCGGCGTACACAAAATGAAACTCATGGGTAACCCGAGGCGTATGCCCAGCATGATGGGCTACGGCCTGGAAATCGTCGGCTACATCACAAAATAACACGATAAAAGGAAGCCCCATGTTTGATGCAGAAAAAGGATTGGCTGACAGGCTTGATGGCAGAAAACTCGCCATCGGCATCGTGCAGGCGCGCTTCAATGAAAGCGTTACCAACGCGCTGGCTGATGCCTGCAGACAAGAGCTTGCGGCGCTGGGCGTTGATAAGGAAAACATCAGGCATGTCAAAGTGCCTGGCGCGCTTGAAGTGGCAAGTGCGCTGCAAGTGATGGCCGAGACCGAACAATTCGACGCGCTGATTGCGCTGGGCTGCATCATCCGGGGTGAAACCTACCACTTCGAGCTGGTCGCCAATGAGAGCGGCGCAGCCCTTACCCGCATCGCGCTGGACTACCAGTTGCCCATTGCCAACGCCATCCTGACAACGGAAAACATGGCTCAGGCCCTAGCGCGCCAAATAGACAAAGGTATTGATGCCGCGCGGGTTGCGGTCGAAATGGCCAACCTGCTCAACGAGCTTTCATAAACACCATCAACGCCACAGGCACCAGACAAAGAAAACCTATGGCAGAAGCCAGCACAAAACCCAAACGCCCACCGCAGACCCGTACCGGCCTGACCGACACGGGGGTTAAAAAAGCGGCTGACAAATCAGCCCGCAGCAGGGCCAGAGAGTTCGCCATGCAGGCCTTGTACCAACACCTTGTGGGGCGCAACGAGGCCGATTCAATTGATGCCTTCACGCGCGAGCTGGTGGGCTTTCATAAAGCCGACTCGGCCCATTACGACGCACTGCTGCATGGTTGTATCAAGAATGCGGCAGCGCTTGATGCCAGCATCACGCCATCCCTCGACCGACCCATGCTTGAGATTTCCCCGGTTGAACACGCGGTGCTCTGGATAGGTGTTTACGAATTCAAGAATTCCCAAGATGTACCCTGGCGCGTCGTCATCAATGAATGCATTGAACTGGCCAAGGCATTTGGCGGTACTGACGGCCATAAATACGTCAACGGTGTACTGAACAAAATTGCACCCTCCCTGCGTCCGCTAGAGGTTGCCGCCGACAAAGCCAGGTTGAAAGACACACCGTGAAAATTGCCCAGCGGGCCGAACGGATTGAGCCCTTTTATGTGATGGAAGTCGCCAAGGCTGCGGCAAACCTGGCCAAAGAGTTTGCACATACAGCCAGGCCCATGATCTTTTTGAACATTGGCGAGCCAGACTTCACCGCCCCGCCCCTGGTAGTGCAGACAGCCAGCGCAGCCATCATGCAAGGCGCAACCCAGTACACACAGGCGACTGGCTTGCCCGAGCTGCGCGAGAAGATCAGCGCCTGGTATGCGTCGCGCTTCAAGGTTGATGTGGCTGCCAGCCGCATCATCATCACGGCGGGTGCTTCCGCAGCCTTGCAGCTCGCCTGCCTGGCATTGATAGAGGCAGGCGACGAGATATTGATGCCCGACCCGAGCTACCCCTGCAACCGACATTTCGTCAGCGCAGCAGATGGGCAGTCGGTGCTGATACCGACCACGGCAGATGAGCGTTTTCAATTGACCCGCGCAAAAGTCGAGGCCGCTTGGGGCAACAAAACCCGTGGCGTTTTGCTGGCCTCGCCCTCCAACCCGACAGGCACTTCGATTGCACCCGAAGAGTTACAGCGTATTCATGAATTTGTTCACAGTCGCGGCGGCATCACCTTGATTGACGAAATTTACTTGGGCCTGAGCTACGAAGAGCATTTCGGCCACACCGCCTTGGGCTTGCCCGGTGAGTTGGGTGAAAGCATCATCAGTATCAACTCGTTCAGCAAGTACTTCAACATGACTGGCTGGCGCTTGGGCTGGCTGGTGGTGCCCGAAGCATTGGCACCGGTGATCGAGCGCATTGCGCAAAACCTTTTTATCTGCGCCAGCAGCGTGGCCCAGCACGCCGCCCTCGCCTGTTTTGAGACCGAGAGCCTGGCCGAATACGAACGCCGCCGGACGGCATTCAAAGAGCGGCGCGATTACTTCATACCCGAACTCAATCGCCTTGGCCTAACCGTACCCGTGATGCCCGATGGTGCGTTTTACGCCTATGCCGACTGCACTGCCGCAGCCAGCAAACTCAAGGTCAGCAGTAGCTGGGACTTTGCCTTTGAGCTGATGAAGCGCGCCCACATTGCAGTCACTCCAGGGCGAGATTTTGGACAGGCAGCGCCTGAAAGGTTTGTGCGCTTTTCAACCGCCAGCTCAATGGAACATCTGCGAGAAGCCGTGATACGGCTGGAGGAAGTACTTGGATAAAATAACGTTGCAACCCAAGCGCATTCCGGCGACCATTCTTGAACGTCACAAAACCTGACCACATTCATATGAACCAAGACCTCTCTATCGTCAACCTCATACTCCACGCAAGCTGGATCGTTCAGGGCGTGGTCGCACTGCTGGTCGGCGTATCGATTGCCAGCTGGGCGGCTATTTTCAGAAAGATCAGTTCGCTCAAGCGGGTGCAACAGCTCAACGAAGAATTCGACCGCGAGTTCTGGTCAGGCACCAGCCTGAATGATCTATTTGCAAGCGCCGCGCAAAACGCCAAACACTCCGGCTCGATGGAACGCATTTTTGCCAGTGGTATGCGCGAGTTTCAAAAACTGCGCGAGCGCCACATCACCGACCCCGGCACATTGCTCGACGGCGCACGTCGCGCCATGCGCGCCAGCTACCAACGCGAGCTTGATGCCATTGAATCAAACCTGTCCTTCCTCGCCACTGTCGGCTCGGTGTCGCCTTATGTTGGCCTGTTCGGCACCGTATGGGGCATCATGCATGCCTTCACCGGCCTGGCCGCGCTGGAGCAGGTCACGCTAGCTGCCGTGGCCCCCGGCATTGCAGAAGCCCTGGTAGCCACCGCCATTGGCCTGTTTGCGGCCATCCCGGCAGTAGTGGCCTACAACCGCTTTGCCCACGACATAGACCGCGTGGCCAACAAGCTGGAAACGTTCATCGAAGAGTTCTCCAATATTTTGCAACGCAACTTGGGCGCTCAGTCCCCGTCTGGACACTGAACATGCCAGCAATATCGCAACGAGGCCGAGGCCGCCGCACCATCAGCGAAATCAATATGGTGCCCTTCATCGACGTGATGCTGGTGCTACTCATCATCTTCATGGTCACGGCACCACTCATCACGCCCAGCATGATTGCCGTACCCAAGGTCGGCAATGCCAAAGTACCAAGCCAGCCAAAAAATCCACTGCTGATTCAAATCCGCAAGGACGAGACCGTCGAGATCAAGCGCAGCGCCAAAGCCGGCGCCGTCCCCAGCAAGGTGAGCAGCGTTGCGGCCGACATTGTAAAGATGGAGCCGGCCGTCAAAAGTGCAGACGCAGACGCTGTGCCTGTCGTGATCAGCGCCGACAAGTCCATCAACTACGAGACCGTCGTGAAAGTCATGAGCGCCCTGCAGGAAGCTGGCGTCTCGCGTGTGGGCCTCTCGGTTCAAACCGGCAAGTGATCTGAAAGCGACCTGACGTCACCATGCCCAGCGCCGCAGACCGCCTCGAATTGGGACCGCCACGCGATGCGGGCTCGCTGCGCGCGTTCAGCCTAGCCTTGTTAGTGCATGTGCTGCTTATCGCCGCGTTGACCTGGGGCGTCAACTGGAAGCGCAGCGACCAGACGCTTTCGTTTGAAGCCGAGCTGTGGTCCAGCGTGCCCCAGGAGGCCGCTCCCAAGCCGGTAAAGACCCCACCACCACCACCACCACCACCACCCGCGCCTAAGCCACCTCAAGCCAAAATTCCGCCGCCCGCGCCCACGCCCGATGTGGACATTGCGCTGGAGCAGGAGAAAAAACGCAAGTTGCTGCTACAGAAAAAAGAGGCCAAACTGCAAAAAGCCAAAGCGGCGCAGGAAAAACTCCAGACCGAGTTACAGGCCAAAAAAGAAAAAGAAAAAGAAAAAGAACAAAAAATCCGGGAAGACCTGGCCAAGCGCAAGGCCGCCGAAGAGGCCAAAAAAGTCGAAGCGAAAAAACAGGAGGCCGAAGACGAGGCAAAACAAAAACTGGCTGAAGCAGCGGCAGACAAACAGCGGCAGGAAAATATCCAGCGCATCGCCAGTCTGGCAGGCGCCACGGGAGGAGCGGACGCCAAAGGCGTGGCGCAAAAATCAAGCGGGCCATCGGCCAGCTACGGCGGCAAGGTGCGGGCCAAGGTCAAACCGAACATTGTCTTCACGGAGGATATCGCCGGTAATCCGACGGCCGAGGTCGAGGTGCGCACCGCGCTGGACGGCAGCATCATCAGCCAGCGACTGATCAAACCAAGCGGCAACAAGGCCTGGGATGAAGCCGTCATCAAAGCCATCATTCGCACAGAAACCATGCCGCGCGATGTGGATGGCCGCGTACCATCACCGATGATTATTGAGTTTCGGCCACGCGACTAAAGGGCTTACTCGTAAACAATCTGCGCCATTTCCGCGTCGGCCTGCGCCATCCAGCTGGCCAGTGCTGCGTCTGTCGGGAAAAACTTGGCCCGCTCGTCCAGCGCCAGCGGCGCTTCCAGCACGCCAAAGTCAGCGTTTCTGCGCACGCTCAGGCGCACCGGCAGGCCACGCATAAACTCGCCCTGCTCTGACATCTCGCGGCGCGGCGGAAAGTCGCGCACCATTCTTGAGATGTCGGGTGCTGTGCTATCCAAATCAACCGCCACACGCAGGTATTTGCCGAACTTGCAGCGGGCGGTTTCCAGGTCGTACACCTGCGTGACCTTTAAACGGTAACCACCTGAAAACCGGTCTGGTTGCAGAACGCCCTGCACAATGACCAGCTCATCATCCTTCAGCAAATTGCGGTTTGCGTTGAGCAAGGCTTCGTCTGCGGTGGCTTCAATCATGGCGGTTTTGTCGTCAAGCTTGAAGAGTGCCAGCTTGCCGCGCTGGCCATTGATGAGGCGCAGGTCGGTGACGATGGCGGCCAGCAATTGCGGCTCACGCGAATCCATCAGGTCTTGAATCTTGCGTTTGGCAAACTGCCGTACCTCCAGCGCCACCTCGTCAAACAGATGGCCCGAGAGGTAAAAGCCAATCGCGGTTTTCTCCTGTACCAGCCGAGCCTTCACGCCAAAGGGCATGGCTGCCACCAGCGGTGGCTCTTGCGTGCTGGCGGCGTGGCTGTCCATATCGAACAGCCCGCTCTGGTTGGCGTTGGCCTGCGCCGCCGCAGCAAATTCAAAAGCGCGATCAACGGAGGCCAGCAACTCGGCACGGTTCAGATGCAGGTTGTCAAACGCACCGGCTTTGATCAGCGCTTCAACCGTTCGCTTGTTGAGTTTTGCTTTGTCCACCCGCACGCAAAAGTCATACAGCGAGGTGAATGGCCCGCCATCCGTGCGCGCCGCCACAATCGCGGCAATCGCCTGCTGGCCTGTGCCCTTGACGGCCCCGAGGCCATAGCGGACGCTGCTGTCAGTGATGGGCTCAAACCGATACTGGCCGCGATTGATGTCAGGTGATTCAAACGACAGACCCATTTTTTGCGCATCACCAAACAAGATTTTCAGCTTATCGGTGTCGTCCATTTCGATGGTCATGTTGGCGCAAAAAAATTCAGCCGTGTAATGCACCTTGAGCCATGCCGTGTGATACGCCAGCAAGGCATAGGCGGCAGAATGCGACTTGTTAAAGCCGTAGCCCGCGAACTTTTCCATCAGGTCAAAAACCTCGTCGGCTTTTTCTTCGATCAAGCCGTTTTTGCCTGCGCCTTCGCGAAATTTTCCGCGCTGGGCGGCCATTTCTTTTTCGTCTTTTTTACCCATGGCGCGACGCAGCATGTCGGCAGCACCGAGTGAATAGCCGCCCAGTATCTGCGCGGTCTGCATCACCTGCTCCTGGTAGACCATGATGCCGTAGGTTTCTTCCAGCATGGGCTTGACGCGCGGGTCAGGGTACTCCGGTACCTCACGCCCCTGCTTTCGGGCAATGTAGGTCGGAATCAAATCCATGGGCCCGGGCCGGTACAGCGCATTCATCGCAATCAGGTCTTCAAGCCGATCAGGTTTGGCATCTTTCAGCATGCGCTGCATGCCGGCACTTTCAAACTGAAACACCGCTTCTGTCTGGCCGCTGGCAAACAGCTCGTACACCTTCGCGTCATCCAGCGGAAGATCTTCAAACCTGAAATCCGCCTGCGACGGATGGCGCGCGATGATGAAGTCCTTGGCCATCTCCAGAATCGTCAGTGTGGCCAGACCCAAAAAGTCGAACTTGACGAGCCCTATCGCCTCGACGTCGTTTTTATCAAACTGACTCACTGCAGAGGTGCTACCGGGCTGCAAATACAGCGGGCAAAAGTCCGTCAATTTACCGGGTGCAATCAATACGCCCCCGGCATGCGTGCCGACGTTGCGCGTCAGGCCCTCTAACTTGCGAGCCAGCTCCAGCAGGGTGCGGACATCTTCCTCCTTGCGCTCGCGCTCGGCCAGAAGCGGCTCGGCCTCCAGCGCGTAAACCATTTTGTCGTTTTTATCGCGCTCGGCGGGCAGCAGTTGCAGCGTGACGGCCTGGCCCGGCTTGTTGGGAATGAGCTTGGAAATACCGTCGCAAAACCCATACGGAAAGTCCAGCACGCGGCCCACATCGCGAATCGCGGCACGCGCTGCCATGGTGCCGAAGGTGACGATCTGGCTGACCGCATCCTTGCCGTATTTACCCTTCACATAATCAATCACGCGGTCGCGGTTGAGCTGGCAAAAGTCAATATCAAAGTCGGGCATGGATACCCGCTCGGGGTTCAGAAAACGCTCGAACAGCAGGTTGTATTGCAGCGGGTCCAGGTCAGTGATTTTCAGAGAATAAGCCACCAAAGAACCGGCGCCAGAACCACGCCCTGGTCCAACCGGGCAGCCATTGTTTTTCGCCCAGTTAATAAAGTCAGCGACGATTAAAAAATAACCTGGGAAACCCATTTTTAAAATGGTATCGATCTCAAACTCAAGCCGCTCCACATACGTGGGGCGCTTTTCTTCACGCAGCGCTTGATTCGGGTACAGGTGTTTAAGGCGCGCCTCAAGCCCTTCAAACGAGGTCTGGCGAAAGTACTCATCAGGCGGCATGCGCACACCATTGACTTCGGGTGTCGGAAAGTCCGGCAGCATGGGCTTGCCGAGGGTCAGCGTCAAGTTGCAGCGCTTGGCAATCTCCAGCGTGTTGGCTACGGCAGATGGGATGTCTGCAAACAGTTGCACCATCTGCGTGCCCGATTTGAAGTACTGCTCGCGCGTGAACTTGCGCATGCGCCGGGCGTTGCCCAAAATTTCACCTTCAGAAATACACACCCGCGCTTCATGCGACTCGTAATCGTCATAGGTTAAAAACTGCACCGGGTGGGTTGCCACCACCGGCAGCTTCAGGCGCGCGGCCAATTGCACGGCAGCGCTGACATGCCTGTCGTCGTCCACCTGCTGCGCGCGCTGTAGCTCAATATAAAAACGGTGCGGGAAGATGCCTGCCAGCAGCAACCCACATTCAAGCGCACGCGCATCATCGCCCTGCACCAGCGCCTGGCCAATGGCACCACGCTGCGCGCCAGAAAGGGCAATCAGGCCTTCATTCAATTCACGCAACCACTCAAGGCTGATGATGGCCTGGCCCTGCGCCACGCCGCGCGTCCAGGCGCGCGTGAGCAGTTCTGACAGATTGAGGTAACCCTTCTGGTTTTGCACCAGCAGCAACATGCGCGCAGGCGGGCTGGCAACATCTTTGCCCGGCACCTGCACCCACACATCAGCGGCGATCAGCGGCTTGACACCTGCCTTGCGTGCTTCGCTGTAAAACTTAACGCTGCCAAACAGGTTTCCAAGGTCGCTGATGGCCAGCGCGGGTTGTTTGTCAAGCGCGGCGGCGGCAACAATTTCATCAATCCGATTGGTGCCGTCAACAATTGAAAATTCAGTGTGGATGCGTAGGTGAACAAACATCAACTCATTTTAGGGGCGGCAGCCTGGGGTTTGATCCCAATAACCCTTAACCGCGCAGCTTGGTAGCCACTTCAGCCACCCGCTTGCCATAGGCGGCAGCGGTGTCGAGGTCGCCTTGCGCAATGGCACTGGCCGGGTCTTGTGGACCGACCTGCGCCATCACGCCAGACGTTGACCCCAGGCGGTTGATAGTGCCATCGTCCAGCGACGGCTGGCCGACCCAGATCATGCCTTGTTGCATGGCCAGCGTGATGAAGTACTGGATGGTCGACAGCTTATCACCGCTGGGGCTGGCCGAGCAGGTAAAGCCGCCTGCGACCTTGTCTTTCCAGGCGCTGGCAAGCCATTTATTACTGGTCGCATCGGCAAATTTTTTGAACTGCCAGCTGACCATGCCCATATAGGTCGGGCTGCCCATGATGATGGCATCGGCTGCGTCTAGCGCGACCCACTGCTCGTCGGTCAAATTACCTTCGGCATCAATAGCAATCAACTGGGCGCCTGCACCGTTCGATACAAACTGCGCCACGCGCTGGGTATGGCCGTAACCGGAGTGATAAACAACAACAACTTTCGACATGCCTGATTCCTGATTAAAAAATTAAAAGCCACCGACACAAAAAATTAGGCTCTCAAGGGCGCTTCTAGAAATTCAGATTTTCGGGGTGAAGTGCAAGGCACGTGCTGCGAAGGGACGTAAGGTCATCATGGAAATTTATCTTTCTACCGATCGCTTGAAGGCCTCCAATATAGCGACTGGACGCAGCAACTAACGCTGCCGATTGGTAGCATCATCTCACCCATTGCAAGTAACTTCTACGACTAGGGTTAAAGTGCTGCTGAACGCCTTCATTGATTTTTACAAGCACAACGACATGACATCCAAATCAAAAACCTCTTCAACGCCAAGCTCGCGCCACTTCGCCGTCATCGGCGCAGGCATTGCGGGCATTGCCTGCGCCCGTACCTTGATGCAGGCGGGCCACCAGGTCACGGTGTTTGAAAAAAGCCGTGGCAGCGGCGGCCGCATGGCCACAAGGAGCACCGAGTTTGGCGGGTTCGACCATGGCGCGCAGTACTTCACCGTGCGTGATGCGCGTTTCGAAAAAGCCCTGGCTACCGCATCCGGCCTGGTGCGCCCGTGGAGCGCCAACACGGTTCGCATCTTGGACGAGCATGGCCGTGTCGTGGCATCGTCGCTGCCACCCAAAGAAGCGCACTGGGTCGCCAGCCCGGGCATGACCGCGCTGGTCAAGCAATGGGCCAAGCCACTGGCGACCAATGGCCATCTGCACCTTGAAACCCAGATCGTCAGATTAGAGGCCGACAAGCTGACGCCGAAGCACTGGCAACTGCAAACCGAAGGCCCGGGCGGCGGCAGCCGGGTTTACTCCGGCTTTGATGCAGTCGTCCTTGCAGTGCCTTCGGTGCAGGCCCATGCGCTGCTCCTCAGCTCGCAAGTCGGCAAGACGCTGATGCCAGAGCTGGCGGGCGTGAGTGTGGCCCCCTGCTGGACGCTGATGTTGGCGTTTCCGCAAGCCTCGCAACCGAATCTGTCACACCTGGGGCCGCAGTGGAACGCAGCGCGCAGCACCCACCACCGCATTGCCTGGCTGGCGCGTGAATCGTCCAAGCCCGGCCGCTCACCGATTGAGCGCTGGACCGTGCA